>MLJW01000008.1_pt1 | contig 371854 bp, 359 predicted proteins | sample 888231 | NCBI WGS metagenome assembly MLJW01 (sample SAMN05788063, study PRJNA343431) | mine drainage metagenome | isolation source: sample collected from the inflow into an acid mine drainage treatment plant... | place: Germany: Lusatia, lignite mining district
AATTTCTTCGACAGCACCATGGTGATCGCCGCTGTCAGGGTGGTCTTGCCGTGGTCAACGTGTCCAATCGTGCCTACGTTTACGTGCGGCTTCGTTCGTTCAAATTTGCTCTTTGCCATGATTTATCCCTTATCAATGCCAAACATTAATCACAAAAAAAACTGGTGCCCATGGTGAGAATCGGACTCACGACCTCTCCCTTACCAAGGGAGTGCTCTACCACTGAGCCACATGGGCAAGCGAAAAACTGGAGCGGGAGAAGGGAATCGAACCCTCGTCATAAGCTTGGAAGGCTTCAGCTCTACCATTGAGCTACTCCCGCAAAAAACCCAACACCAGCCCACTTAAAAACAGCAAACTGCAAAATCTGGTGGAGGGGGAAGGATTCGAACCTTCGTACTCTGAGAGGGCAGATTTACAGTCTGCTGCCTTTAACCGCTCGGCCACCCCTCCATTCAAAGAGCGCGCGATTATCCAGATAACTACGCACCTTGTCAAAGGGAATCAACGGAACTTTCAGCAAGAAGCAGGCCAGCCCGACTCATTCCGGCTGAAAAATCTAGACTTGCTCAGGTAAATACTTATGACTTGTCCGGAATAACCAGCAAGGCAGCAGCCAAATAACGATTTTCCCTGCTTTTGGACATTACCCGATCAAGTTAAAAATTTTGAAGGTATAACAAGTGTTGCCGCACGATCTCCCCCGGCCCCTTGCCCTAATACGGCTTAATTATTAATCAATATATTGCAGAAGTCAGGCTCTATATAAATAGCAATATTTCGGTTTCTCACAACATGCCCTTTTCCGCGAACGACAGGCAGCACGCTCCCGCCACAATGAAATGATCCAGCACTCGCACATCCACCAACTGCAGCGATTGCTTCAATGCGCCAGTCAGTAGCCGATCCGAGTCGCTCGGCTCTGCCACCCCGGAAGGATGATTGTGCGCAAAGATCGCCGCTGCCGCATTGTGATGCAATGCCCGCTTCACTACTTCGCGCGGATATACGCTGGTTTGCGTCAAAGTACCCTGAAACAACTCTTCCGCCGCAACCACCCGATGCTGCGCATCCAGAAAGATCGCAACAAATACCTCCTGCTGCCGTGCACGTAGCAACAATTGCAGATATTCGCGCACCATACGTGGCGAATTCAGCGCATCGCCGGACTGCATCTCTTCTCGCAGTGCGCGCCGCGACATCTCCAGCACAGCCTGCAACTGCACGTACTTGGCCCGCCCCATTCCATGCATGTCGCAGAATTCCTGCTCTCCTGCCGCGAACAACCGGGTGAGAGTGCCGAAGCGCGCGAGTACGTCGCGCGCCAGATCGACCGCACTCTTGCCGACCACCCCTGTGCGCAGGAAGATAGCCAGCAGTTCAGCATCCGACAATGCTGCCGCTCCACGCTGCAACAATTTCTCGCGCGGGCGTTCTCCGGCAGGCCAGTCAGCGATACTCATGCTTGATATACCGCATATTGAGTAAGCAATGTGAATAATTGCGCAACAGTAACTCTGTTGCGACCGAAGAGGGCGGAAAGGAAGTAGTGCACAAAAATCATGGTCGCAAATTAACCCGATTCCTCAGTAGGGTCAATATGTCTAAAGGTCCGGATAATTTCCCATACCTGCACTCTTACCAAACAGAATTATGCCCACAACTATAAAAACATATGCAATCCAAAACACTTACCACCTGTCCATAGCCCGTTCATTCGACTACACGACCTGGCTTTCCAACGCACCCTCCATACGAGACACTTTCTTGTTAAGATGCGCGGCATTATGAACATGGCCCAGACAAAACGCATTGTGCTTGGCATCACCGGCGGCATCGCGGCTTACAAGGCGGCAGAGTTGGCACGCCTGCTGGTAAAACTTGACATCGAGGTGCAGGTTGCGATGACGGAAGCGGCGACGCACTTCATCACTCCAGCCACAATGCAGGCACTCACCGGGCAGCCGGTGCTGATCGACCAGTGGCAGGACGACAAGGGTATGGCCCACATCCATGCCAGCCGTCTTGCAGATGCTATCGTGATCGCTCCCGCCACCGCAGATTTCATCGCCAAACTGGCGCACGGCCTCGCCAATGATCTGCTTTCCACTTTATGTCTGGCGCGCGATTGCCCGCTATTGGTCGCACCCGCCATGAACAAGCAAATGTGGTCGAATGCAGCAATGCAACGCAACCTGCAACAACTTATTTCCGACGGCGTGACAATATTGGGACCAGCGAGCGGAATACAGGCCTGCGGTGAAGAAGGCATGGGACGGATGCTGGAAGCGGAAACGTTGGCGCAAGATATCGTTGCGTTTTTTCAGCCCAAACTTCTGGCTGGAATGAATATTCTCATCACTGCAGGCCCAACATACGAAGCGATTGACGCAGTCCGTGGTATCACCAACCGCAGCAGCGGCAAGATGGGCTATGCCATTGCGCAGGCGGCACTGGAAATGGGTGCCGCAGTCACCCTGATTTCGGGACCGACGGCGCTGCCTCAGCCCAATGGAGCGAACACGGTGAACGTCACCAGCGCCGCCGAGATGCTTGAAGAGGTAAAACATCAGGCGGCGAGATCCGACATGTTCATTGCCGTGGCCGCCGTCGCCGATTACCGCGTGGCACAACCGAGCGAACAGAAGATCAAGAAGAGCGATACCGGGCTGACGCTGGAACTCATCCCCAATCCCGACATATTGGCCTACGTCGCCAGCCTGCCCAAACCGCCGTTCTGCGTTGGCTTCGCGGCCGAGAGCGAGAAGCTGCGCGAATACGCCGCAACCAAACGCAGGAAGAAGAACATTCCTTTGCTGGCCGCCAACCTGGCGCAAAATGCCATCGGCAGCGACGACAATGAACTGGTATTGTTCGACGATGCGGGCGAGCATGTGTTGCCGCGCGCCGATAAACTCACTTTGGCACGGGCGCTGTTGCATCATGCCGCTGTTCTTTACAGGAAAGGAAGTAAGCAATGAAAAAAGTGGATGTGAAGATACTCGACCCGCGCCTGCACGAACACCCGCCCGCCTACGCCACCCCCGGTTCGGCGGGTATAGATATGCGCGCCTGTATCGACGGCAGCATGACCATCCAGCCGGGTCAATGCGAACTCATCCCCAGCGGCATCGCCCTGCACCTGAATGACCCGCATTATGCGGCCATGATCCTGCCCCGTTCGGGGCTGGGCCACAAGCACGGCATCGTGCTCGGCAACCTGGTCGGCCTGATCGACTCGGATTATCAGGGACAGATATTCATCTCGATCTGGAACCGCGGACATCACCCTTTTGCATTAATGCCGATGGAGCGCATCGCTCAACTGGTCATCGTGCCGGTAGCACAAGTACAGTTCAATATCGTAGAGGAATTCCCGATGAGCCAGCGTGGCGCAAATGGCTTCGGCAGTACGGGCAAGCATTGAACATTTGCCCTTGCAAACAAAAAAGGCCGCGTTTCTGCGGCCTTTTTTGTCTGAACCTCGCACGTCAACGTTCCAGCGTTATCTCCAGCTCAGTACTTTCGCCTTTGCGTACAGAAACTTTCTCTGATGCAGTCTTGTATCCCTTGATCCTGACTTCCAATTTGTGTACACCGGGATCAGCCTCCGCTCGCAGGGGTGACATTCCGAAATAGATGCCATCCACATATACTTTGGCGCGGTCGGGTGTGGTATTGACAATCAGCATTCCGTTCGCGGAAGTATCCTGCAGTTTATCGTTAACTATAGGCATCGCAGGTGCCGGAACCTCCGGCACAGGAGACAAGACAACGCCGGGGGTCACCAGGACCTTTACACCCGGGATCACCTTGGTGCCCGGGGTCAGGTTAAACAATTCCGGACGCGTCGCCATCAATACGGAATTGACTGCTTCGGCCGTCTTGCCGGTCACCACATCGATTTCCTGCTTCAAATAAGCAGCAATATCTCCCTTGGTATTTCCCGACACCCCAGCAAAGCGATCGGCCTTCTCCTCCACCTCGCCAGCCCAGATCACTTTTCCCGTAGCAACCTCTTTAAAGGTGGTATCCAGCCTGATCTGCACATAATCGCGCGTCTTTACGTCATAGCGCAGCTCCTTGACCACCCCGCTCAGTTCGAACAAGGCGTTGGCGTCATCTTTGCCCAACACCTGTATACCTTTATCGTCCAGGCGTTTGCTCAAAATATCGGCCACTACGTCCGTCACATCGCGATCCAGGAAAATATCCTTGCCGGACAAACCGAATACCGGCTCTTCGTGTATGCCGATCTTGCGCGAATTACCCACATTACGCCCGTCAACATATCCTGCAATACGGACAGAGGCCAGGTACTTGACCTTCGACGCATCCGGACCGGCCTTTCCGGTTTCGCTGATGTGTATCTCATTGCCAAATAAACTGGCACAACCAGCCAGCACAATGCCAACCGCCCCTGAAATAAAATACAAAGCCAAACGATTCATAAACCTCCAGCCAGAGTGAGCCTGCGCTCGAATGAACACAGCGCTGATACCTAATGTGAACCGACCGCAGCCTCAATCTCGGAAAATATCTTGGCGACCTCTGCCGTCTTGATCTGCAGGCCCAACTGCCGGGCAATTTGAGTTGCGGAGAACAAACCCCGCACTGTCTGGCTTCCGTCCGCATTTTCTTCGACCACCATTGCGTGCTGACGACCTGCTGCCTTCAATGTGCCAAGGATATTGCCCACTTTTGCTTTCAACACGTCTTCCAGGCTCAATGCTTCCAGTTCACTCTGCACCGTCATCACATCGCTCACCATAATGTCAGCATGGGTTCCGCCTACCTGCTGCAGAAAACGCACCGGCTTCTCGCCCATCACATCTGTCGCCGTCAAGAAACCGACTACTTTGTCGGCATCGTCCAGCACCAACAAGGTCCGCACGCCATAGCGGATCATCTTCGCATTCGCCTTGTCCAGCGAAGTCTTGGCCCGCACATTGACGACCGAAACGCTACGCAAATCGGTCATCACACTGATAGCCGGATCGTTCAGTGTGACGTTCTGCGGCAATACCTGCGTCGGCCTGGAAAAACTTGTGCCGGCTTTTAAAGGGCGGTTGGTCAATACTGAAAATTTATCACGCATACCTATCCTCTTTGATTTAATTGCTTGGGTTCATCCATATTGCTTTCCGGCATCTTACCGGCCGACTCCCTGCGTGCCCCGGCTTTCAGCGGCGGCAGATAACGAACCAGCTCATTCAGCGCCAAGCGATAAACATCGCGCTTAAACTCGATCACGCTGTCCAGTTCGACCCAGTAATCTATCCATCGCCACGCATCGAACTCCGGGTGACCGGAAGCACGCAACGATACATCGCAGTCCCGTCCAACCAGACGCAGCAAAAACCAGATCTGCTTTTGCCCCTTGTAGTTGCCGCGCGAATCGCGCTTGACCCAAGTCTGCGGCACCTCATAACGCATCCAATCGCGGGTACGCCCCAATATCTGGACGTGGCAGGTTTGCAGCCCGACTTCCTCGTGCAACTCGCGGTACATCGCCTGCTCCGGCGTTTCGCCGTGCTGGATGCCGCCTTGCGGAAACTGCCATGCATCCTGCCTGATGCGCTTACCCCAAAATACCTGATTCTTTGCGTTAGTCAGAATGATGCCGACATTCGGGCGATAACCTTCTCGGTCTATCATGATTCGCCCCACTCTGTTTTTCAATGTGGCGGATTGTTCCACATTTCCCCCCCACTGGAAAGACGCCAATCGCCGCATGCAGTAGAATCGCGCCCTCCAACCAGTACGATGAGTCATAAAACATGCGCGTTTCACAATTTTTTATTTCCACTCTCAAGGAAGCCCCTGCCGAAGCCGAACTGCCCAGCCATCGCCTGATGTTGCGGGCGGGTTATATCCGCAAGCTTTCCAGCGGCCTGTATACCTGGATGCCTCTGGGTCTGCGCGTGTTGCGCAAAGTCGAAGCCGTGGTGCGAGAGGAAATGAACAAGAGCGGCGGCATCGAACTGCTGATGCCCGCGGTGCAACCCGCCGAACTGTGGCAGGAAACCGGACGTTGGGAGGTGTTCGGCCCGCAAATGCTGAAAATCAAGGACCGGCACAACAACTTGTTCTGCTTCGGCCCCACGCATGAGGAGGTCATCACCGACATCGCCCGGCGCGAGGTGAAGAGCTATCGCCAGCTGCCGCTGAATTTCTACCAGATACAGACCAAATTCAGGGACGAAGTCCGCCCGCGTTTCGGCGTGATGCGCGCGCGCGAGTTCGTGATGAAGGACGCCTACTCGTTCCACAGCAGCTTCGAAAGCCTGGAGCAGACCTACCGCGTGATGTACGAGACTTACACCCGCATCTTCACCCGCCTCGGCCTGCAGTTCCGTGCCGTGGCGGCCGACACCGGCGCGATCGGCGGCAGCGGCTCGCATGAGTTCCATGTGCTGGCCGATTCCGGCGAGGATGCACTGGCCTTTTGCCCCAACTCGAACTATGCAGCCAACGTCGAGCTGGCAGAAGCGGTCGCACCAATCGCACCAAGAGGCGAGGCGGCACAGGAGATGCAGAAGGTCATCACGCCCGGACAGAAGACCATCGAGGAAGTCGCCGCATTCTTTGGCACATCCGGCCGGAATGTGCTGAAAACCATCGCAGTGATGACCCATGAAAACGAGTTCGTGTTGCTGCTATTGCGTGGCGACCACCAGCTCAACGAGATCAAGGCAAGCAAAGTGCTGGGAGAGTTCCGTTTTGCCAGCGAGGATGAAGTGCATCGCCACATGCATTGCCGCACCGGCTACATCGGACCGGTGAATGCCAAGGTGCGCGCGCTGGCTGATCGTTCTGCCGCCGCACTAAACGATTTCATCAGCGGCGCAAACGAGGACGGCTTCCACTTCAGCGGCGTGAACTTCGGTCGTGATGTACAACTGGATGAAACTAATGTACACGATCTGCGCAACGTCGTCGCCGGCGACCCCTCGCCCGACGGCAAAGGCACACTCGAATTGTGCCGCGGCATCGAAGTCGGCCACATCTTCCAGTTGCGCACCAAATACTCCGAGGCACTGCAAGCCACATTCCTGGATGAAAATGGCAAGGCTCAGGTCATGGAGATGGGCTGCTACGGCATCGGCGTGTCGCGCATCGTGGCTGCCGCCATCGAACAGAATTTCGACGAACGCGGTATAGCGCTGCCTGCCGGCATAGCGCCGTTTCAGGTCGCCATCGCTCCCATTGGCATCAAGAAGAGCGAAGCCGTGCGCAACGCCGCTGAGCAACTCTACGCCGAGCTCACTGCCGCCGGCATCGAAGTGTTGCTGGATGACCGCGACGAGCGCCCCGGCGTGATGTTCGCCGACCTGGAACTGATCGGCATCCCGCATCGCATCGTGATCGGCGACCGCAGCTTGAAAGAAGGCAAGGTGGAATACCAGGGGCGCAAGGATGATGCGGCACAGGCCGTGACCTTGCAAGAAGTCTCCAAGCTCGTACAATCCAGGCTATGAGATCAGGATGCGGGATACGGGATACGGAATTCAGAAGCGGGGTGGCCGAATCGAATGAGGCCCGCTGCTCTGCTTTTCGTTCAATCCTGAATCCGGCATCCTCGATCCTGCTTCTGGCTGCGGGTTTATGTTTTGCCGTCAGCGCACAGGCAGGCGCTCAAAAGGAAGAGGTACTTTCCGCCAGCGTGCGCAGCATGCTGCAACATGCCGTATCGGATCAGGCGGCGCCCAAGCTGGCCTTCGCCTCGCAGCAGGAAGCCCAGCTGTGGCTGGACGACATGTCGCAACGTCTTGCCACGCGCATCCCGGATGCGGCATACCGGTTCGATCTATTGAGTACGGTGCATTACGAAGCGACCCGCGCCGGTCTGGATCCGCATTTGGTCTTGGGCCTGATCGAAGTCGAGAGCGGATTCAGGAAGTATGCAGTTTCAAAGTCCGGCGCACGCGGCTACATGCAGGTGATGCCGTTCTGGACAAAATCGATAGGAACTGGTGACCAGGATCTGTTTCACCTGCGCACCAACCTGCGCTACGGCTGCACCATCCTGCGCTATTACCTGGACATGGAAAAGGGCGATCTGTTTCGTGCCTTGGGACGCTACAACGGCAGCCTGGGAAGGCCGGAGTACCCCAACATGGTAAAAGCGGCCTGGCACAACCACTGGAGCAGACCGCAGCAAAACAGCAGTCGCCACACCGGTTGATCCCTGTTACTTCCTGAGCGTCTTGCTTTTGATATAAGACTCCACGCTGGTCCGTGTCACCATCCCCTGCTGATAGCTCACCAACTTGCCCGTCGGATCGTACAGATAAGTAGTCGGTAGTGCCTCTACGTCGCCGACCTGCGACGCGAGGTCGTAATCGCCAAAAACGATGGGATAACTGATTTTCTTCTTGGCGACGAACTCGACTACCGAATCCTTGGTGGAATCCAGCGCGACACCGATGACCACCAGATCCCTATTTCTGTGAGCTTCATTGAGCGCGATCAGATCGGGAATCTCCTCCAGACAGGGCGGACACCAGGTTGCCCAGAAATTGACCAGCACCCACTTGCCGCGATAATCCTGCAAGCGTTGTTCCTGTCCTTTCATATCCTTGAATACAAAGGATCCCGCTGAAGCCGCAGTCGCCGACATCAGTAATATTGCAGTACACAGCAGGCGCAAGACGGTAGGCATCAATGTTCCGCCTTTTCATCGTGCCCATCATCCTCCGATTCACCGTCATCCCCGCCGTGCTTCCCTTCCGCCGCATGCGACCAGTACAGCGCCAATGCGATCAGGGCAATGCTGGCCCCCATGTAGACCAGGTCGATCGGTTGCGAGACGTGCATATTGATGGCTTCTTCAAACAAAGTGACGATCATGATCATCAGGATGACTTTGGCCAGACGCGATTTCAGATCGTCCAGGCTGTTGATGACCAATATCTTGCTGGATGCCTTGCTGCCGTGCGCTTGGTCGATATCGCTGATGAACAGTTCATACAAACCCAGGGAAAAGATCAACAGCACCACCGCCAACAGATAACCGTCGACCACTTCAACGATGTGCGAAACCGTGCTGTCATGCAAAGCCTTGCGTGCCTCATCCGCCATGCCGGCATCGGCATAGTGGAAGGTATGCTGCACCAGTAACACCACATCCACGGTCGCCATGTAGAAAATGGCAAAACTTGCAAACAGGCTGCCCAGTACCGCCAGGAAAATCACGAAGCGGCTGTTCCACAGCGAGCCTTCGAGCAGGTTTTCGATAAATTTCATGTCAACTCCCAATGTGACTTGCCAAACAATATTCGAGCGGCGCGCATTAAAGCTCAAAAGCTGATAGGCGGCAATACGCTATGCACTCTTATTCCATATATCGCGCAAGGTCATGCCTCTGGGCTCGTTCATCCGCTTTTCAAGCGACACGAACCAAGATTTGATGTCGCCATCTCCGGCATGTTTCGGCAGTGTCGTCGAATCCAGCAGGAAGATTTTCAGCAGTTCGCCCAGCTCCACCGCTTCCGGTGCCCGCACCATACTCCAACCCAGTCCCGAGAGTTTGCCCACGATCCTGGCCTTGACGAGTTTGTCCAGAATACGCTCGACGTCGTCGTAACCGATATGCAAATGCCGGGATAATCCAGGGAGGGTCTGCACCTCGCCCTTGTTCAATCCTTTATGCATCAGTTTCAGTATACCCACCGCGTAATAGAGCTTCGCGGCCTGATCCAGCCGCAACGAATGGGTGCTGCGCCAGTGCGAAAGCGAGGCGGTGATGATCGCGCCGAACAATACAGTGAGCCAGGAAAAATACACCCACATCAGGAAAATCGGGACGCTGGCAAACGCGCCATACACCAGCTTGTAAGTGGGAAAGTGCGAGATATAGAAGGCGAAAGCACGGTTCATCGACTCGAACGCCACCGCCCCGATCAGCCCGCCGATGATGGCATGGCGCATCGGCACATAACGATTGGGTACGACGCGAAACAGCAAAGTGAAGGCTGCCGTTGTCAGCAGGAGCGGAATGAGCTTGATCGCGTCCATGCTCAGTGCAGGAATCCGTTGTGCATACTCTGCCGAGAATCCGACCAGCCATGAAGTGAGCGACAAACTGCCACCGACCAGCAGCGGTGCCAGCGTCAATACCGCCCAATACACCAACACCCGCTGCAGCAAGCTGCGGGGACGGGATACGCGCCAGATCATGTTGAATGCATTGTCGATGGTCAGCATCAGCAACATGGCGGTAACACCGAGAAAGACGATACCCACCGCGGTCAAACGCGATGCACTTTCGGCAAACTGCTCCATGTAGCCCGTGATGATCCGGCCTCCGGTCTCGGGCACCATGTTCATCAGGATGTATTCCTTGAGCGGCGTGGAGAATTCGCTGAACACCGGGAATGCCGAGAACAGGGTCAGCGCAATCGTGATCAGCGGAACCACCGACAGCAGCGTGGTAAAAGTCAGGCTGGCAGCCATTTGGGTACAACGATCCTCCTGCAAGCGCACCGTGACATAGCGCAGAAAATGGAAGGAATCGACGACACCGAAGTTTGGAAGTCTGAAATTCGGAAGTTTCATAATACCCGCAATACTGAAATACAATGACCAACATGATACCCGACAAAACTTCCCCGCAAGATACTGCCAGAGCCGCGCGCCAGCTGTTGCGCGCCCATCGCTACGGCGCGCTCTGCACATTGTCGAAAAAATTCGACGGGTATCCATTCGGCTCCATCACCCCCTATCTGGTGGATCACGATGGCAGCCTGCTCATTCTCATCAGCGCATTGGCGGAACATACCAAAAACATCCAGAACGACCCCCGCGTCAGCCTCATCACGCACAATCAGGAAGACCCGCATATCCAGACACAGGGGCGCATCACCGTGGTCGGGACGGCTACCCTGATCGCGGAGCGCGAACAGGCAGGCAAACGCTATTTGCGCTATTTCCCCGAGGCGCAGACCTATTTCGCCATGCACGATTTCTCGTTCTACCGCATCGTGCCGCTCGCGTTGCGCTATATCGGCGGTTTCGGCGACATCCACTGGGTAAAAGCCGAAAAATACCAAATACCGCCCAGCACGCTCGCAGCAGCAGAAGACGAGTTGCTCCAAAAGGTCAACGCCAAACGGTCGACTGCGCAAGGACTGGTGATCGGCATAGACTGCGACGGCTTCGACCTGCGCAGGAACGAGCGAACGGAGCGCCACGACTTCCCCACATTGGCGCTCGACGGCACCCAGGCACTTGCGCTTCTGCAGAAATAGAAAGGGCATCGCGAACGATGCCCTGCGCAAGACCGCATCAACTGCCGTGCTATCCTCGTACGCCCCTGAGTTGAACGGATTGTTGAATCGATCCGGGCGGGGTCTCGGTTACTGCATCTTGCTTCACATTTGCTTTGGGATCGGCATTATCCGAAGAGGCATTGGTCCTGGGTTTGGCTTTCTTGCCTCGCACCGACTTGGATTTCCTGTCGGTCGACGGCACCGTACGAGTGACCGACTCCTTGTTCAGTGATGGATCCGCAGTCGCATTCGGCTCAGCGGCATGCGCATTGCCGTGCAGCATCGCCCCCAGCATTACCAAACCAACCTTGCGTTTCATTTCAACTCTCCTAAAACGAGGCCTCTATATTTGAGGATGCGCCCGTTCCAACCCCGTGTCCAGCTTGTTCAATGCATTCAGGTAAGCCTTGGCAGACGCCACCACGATGTCGGTGTCCGCACCCTGCCCGTTGACCACGCGTCCTCCCTTGGACAAGCGCACCGTGACTTCGCCCTGCGCGTCGGTACCGCTGGTGATGTTATTCACCGAGTACAACTGCAGTTCGGTTCCGCTGTGCACGATCTGTTCGATGGCCTTGAATGTCGCATCCACGGGGCCGCCGCCTTGCGCGTCTGCCTGCTCTTCCTTGCCGCCGACGCTCACCACCACCCGGGCCACCGGTAACACCCCGGTTTCGGAATGCGCGCCCATGGCCACCAAACGGTAGTGTTCGCTCACCTGCATGGCCTCCTCGTCGCTCACCAGCGCTTGCAGATCCTCATCGAAGATATCGTGCTTTTTGTCGGCCAGATCCTTGAAACGGGCAAAAGCGGTGTTCAAGGCCTCGTCACCTTCCAGCACGATACCCAGTTCCTGCAATCGCGAACGGAACGCGGCACGGCCGGAATGCTTGCCCATCACCATCTTGTTCGCGCCCCAGCCCACGTCCTCGGCACGCATGATCTCGTAGGTTTCGCGGTGCTTCAGTACACCATCCTGATGGATACCGGACTCATGCGCAAACGCATTGGCGCCGACGATGGCCTTGTTCGGCTGCACCGGATAGCCGGTGATGCTGGAAACCAGCTTGGAGGTCGGCACGATCTGCGTGGTGTCGATACGCGTGTCGCAGGTGAAAATGTCGCGGCGCGTCTTCACTGCCATCACCACTTCTTCCAGCGAAGCATTGCCCGCACGTTCGCCCAGGCCGTTGATGGTGCATTCCAGCTGGCGTGCACCGTTCATCACCGCTGCCAGGGAATTGGCCGAGGCCATGCCCAGATCGTTGTGGCAATGCGTGGACCAGATGACCTTGCCACTGTTTGGTACGCGCGAGATCAGCTGCTTGAAGACATCGCCCCACAACACCGGGATGCTGTAGCCAACGGTATCCGGCACGTTCAGGGTCGTTGCCCCCGCCTTGATGACCTCGTCGAAAATGCGCACCAGAAAATCCATTTCCGAACGCACCGCATCCTCGGCAGAGAATTCGACATCGTCGGTGTATTCCAGCGCCAGCTTCACGGCTGCGACCGCGCGTTCCACCACCTCGTCTGGCGCCATGCGCAGCTTCTTCTCCATATGGATGGGCGACGTGGCAATGAAAGTATGAATGCGACCGCGTTTGGCCGGTTTGATCGCCTCGCCCGCCGCGCGCACATCCCGCTCGCTGGCCCGTGCCAGCGAACACACCGTGGAATGCTCGATGACCTTGGCGATGCTGTGGATCGCATCGGCATCACCGGGGCTCGCGGCCGCAAAGCCCGCCTCGATCACGTCCACGCCCAGCTTTTCGAGTTGTCGCGCGATGCGCAATTTCTCTTCCTTGGTCATGGATGCGCCCGGGCTTTGCTCGCCGTCGCGCAGGGTTGTGTCGAATATGATCAGTTTGTCATTCATTTTTGCTCCATCGCAATTGTCCGTGCACAGCTCACACCAACCGAGCCGCCTGCTTTGATACTTAATGGGGTAGGTAGGATTAGCGCGCGACGCGCAGTTCCGACACGTTACCGACGAAGTCGGCAGCTTGCGGGAGGAACTGCGATGCGCCCGCGCCTGCACCGAAGGGCTCCGCCGCACCGTGTTGCGGGCGCAGCTTCAGCGCGTCCGGCAGGCTGAAGGTGGAATGCAGTTGCAACATGTGTCTGGAAAAGCGCATGGTCAGGAATATAACGGCTTTTATTTGGGGGCGCAACCAAAGCGGCTATTTGAACTGCGACCGGAATATGCCCCATTGCTGCGGCCATTGTGCCATCGGATCGCGCGTGTAACCGCTCTTGCCGAACTGGTTCCAGCGCCCGACGACATAGCACAGCAGCAGGTTGGCATGGGCGCTGATGTCGTCGTCGACAGCCAGTTTGCCTTGAGTGCTTGCCATGCGCAGCGATTGCTTGAGGGTGGTCTCGATACGATCGAGGAACTGGTTGATGCGTTGTTGCAGGCGTTCATCCTCATTTACCAGGGCATCGCCGATCAGCACCCGCGTCATGCCGCGATTCTTCTGTGCGAAGCCCAGCAGCAGACCGAGAATTCCTTCCACCTGTTTCAATCCGTCCTGCTCTTCGGTGGCGATCTTGTTTACCAGCCCGAATACGGTCTGTTCGATGAATTCGATCAAGCCTTCAAACATTTGAGCCTTACTGGCAAAGTGCCGATACAGCGCCGCCTCGGACAAGCCGAGCCGGGCCGCCAACGCGGCCGTGGTGATCTTCTCGCCTTTAGGCTGTTCCAGCATTTCGGCTACAGTTTGCAAAATCTGCAATTTTCTTTCGCCAGGTTGTTTGGTTGCCATGGTTTCCTCCCCTAAAGTTTGCACACTGCGCGAGGCAGTTCCAGCACATCGCGTATCTTCACATCAACATAACTTGGCGCACGCAGCGCATCGCTCACCCAAACGGTACGCATTCCCAGACGCTTGGCGGTAAGCAAATTCTCCGCGCTGTCTTCGACCATCACACACTGCGCCGCATGCAAGCGATGCTTGCGCAACAGGCTCCGGAAACCGGCGGATTGCGGCTTGGGTCGATAACGTGAATGCTCGATGGCGAAAACATCGTCGAACAGGTCATCCACCAGCAACAATTTCAACACTGCCTGCGCGTATTGCATCGGCGCATTCGAAAACACAAGTTTTTTGCCCGGCAATTGTTTCAATACAGAACGCAGACGCGGCTCGCGCAGCACCATCTTCGACAATTCCGGAAAACGGTGCGTATTGCGCAAAAAATGATCGGGGTCGGTACCGTGATGCTTCATCAATCCGCTTAGCGTTGCACCGTAACGCTGCCAGTAATCCATGCGCAATGCGTTAGCTGCGTCTTCGCTCAGACTCAAATGTTCTTGCAGGTATGCCGTCATGCTGCGGTTGATATGCGGGAAGATATGCGGCGTCGCATCATGCAGCGTGTTATCCAGATCGAATATCCAAACCGGCTCGCTTATCACTTGCTTTTGATGAGCGTACCCACCCCTTCGTCCGTCAGGATCTCAAGCAGAAGGGCATGTTCCACGCGTCCGTCGATGATGTGCACCGAGCGCACGCCGCCGCGCGCCGCATCCAGCGCCGAGCCGATCTTGGGCAGCATGCCGCCGGACAGTGTGCCGTCCGTCACCAGGTCGTCGATCTGTTTGGGCGTCAGTCCGGTCAGGAGTTTGCCGTTCTTGTCCAGAACACCGGGGGTATTGGTCAGCAACACCAGTTTTTCGGCGTGCAGCACTTCTGCCAGCTTGCCCGCCACCACGTCGGCGTTGATATTCAATGTCTCTCCTTCCGGCGACACACCGATGGGCGCAATGACCGGGATGAAATCGCCAGAATCCAGAAAGGTGATGATGGAAGGGTCGATCTTGTTGATATCGCCAACCAGTCCGATGTCCAGCATCTTGCCCGGCTCATCCATACTTTCCAGCATCATCTTCTCTGCCCGGATGAAGCTGCCATCCTGTCCGGTCAGCCCCACTGCCTTTCCACCAAAACGATTGATAAGGTTGACGATGTCCTTGTTGACTTTGCCCAGTACCATTTCGACAACATCCATGGTCTCTTCGTCGGTGACACGCATCCCCTGGATGAATTCACCTTTCTTGCCCACTTTCTGCAGCAGATCGTTGATCTGCGGGCCACCGCCATGCACTACCACCGGATTCATGCCGACCAGCTTGAGCAGCACCACATCGCGCGCAAATCCTTCCTGCAGCTTGGGGTCGGTCATGGCATTACCGCCGTATTTGATCACGATGGTCTTGTCGAAGAAGCGCTGGATATACGGGAGCGCCTCGGACAGGGTGTGGGCTTTTTGTGCGGCGGTAGCAACGGTCAATGGCATATTCGTTCCTTCAAAATTCTGCGCGCATTCTACCGCATACAAAAACGAAACGGGCGGCATGTAGCCGCCCATCTCATTAGAAGTTAACGCTCCCTCACCGGTGGTCTTTTACCGTCGGATCGTTGTAATGCTGATAGCTCAATTCCAGCGCCCTTACTTCGGCCTCGGTGCTGACGGTAACTGCTTTACCGCCGATATCCAGCACCAAGGTCAACGGGACGTGATCGCCGGCATTCAAGGCTTGCTTCAATCCGACCAGAGACAAATATGTACCGCGCGTCCCGAAGAGCGTAATACTGTGTGCGTTCAACCTCATACTGTTGACCGTCTCGGTCTGCAACTGACCATGACGCATCACCACACCTTGCAGCTCGCCCGATCGGGCGACCGGACTGCTGACCGACAGCAGACGAGCGGCCTTGGTGACAGTGAGATTCATCTGCACGGTGACGGAAGTCTGTCCCGGCACGCTTTCGCGCATCCAGACTTTGTCCACTATCACGTCGTTCGTCCCGCCCCAGGCGTTACTTGCGAGCAGCAGACCGGCGGTACAGAATAGCTTGCGCCACATGGCTATCTCCTAATGGTGATGTTCATGCCCTTCGTCACCCGTGGTTTCCAGCGGTTTGATCGCGGCCAGAACCCTGATGACTGACGTATGCCCATCTGCGAATTTCACCGTCAGTGCGAACGGCAGTTTGTGACCGGCCTTGAGAGGGCTCCTCAGTCCGATCAGCATCAAGTGGTTACCATCTGCCCCCAAAGTCACTGGCGTCTTTGCAGGCAAGGGCAGGGATTCCAGCGCGCGCATCTTCATCATTTCGCCTTCCATGACCATGCTGTGTATCTCTCCGCTCTGTGCCGATCCGCTCGCCACGCCAATCAGGGTCGCATCCTTTTTGCTGGTGATGGTCAACTGCACCGACGCACTGTCCTGTCCGGGGGCGGTAGCACGCGTCCACGCCTTGGTCACCTTCACCTCGTCAGCATAGGCTTGCGATACCGCGAGCATCGCCAAAAAACACGCACACAGAATCTTTTTCATGCTTTCTCCTGAATGATCAATAATAAAAGTCGGGGCATACCTGCCGCAAAGTAACGGTTTAATTTTAGCCTGTTTAGCCGATCCGGAATTAAAGATTTCTTCATCACAGTGATTACCCTCCAGTTCGCAACCGCTCTTGCTTTCTTCCCGTTGCCGAAGCCGATATCTGATCAGATGAACGGTGAAAGTCGGCACCAAAGCCCTAGACATAATGGGTGTCCCGGGACTGGCGACAATGGTCAAAACTTCACCGTCAAGCTCGTGTTGAAAGAACGCCCCATACCCGGAACAACTGTTCCATAAGCCACCCCGGTTCCCATGGTGGCTCCCTGACCGACATAGGCGCCTCCCAGCGGATATGCATAGAACTTGTTCAGCGCATTTTCCAGTCCGATATCCAGGCGTGCCTGCTTCCATTCGTAGCTGCTGTACAAGTTGAGCAAGCCGTAACCGCCGGTTCTCATTTCCTTCCTCACTGCCTCGACTTTGGTCTTGGCAGCGACCAGTCTTGTCTCAATGCTATTGGTCCAGTTACCCACTCGTTGTTCGACGGCCAGTCTCAGGTTCAATGGCATGATGTTGTAAAGATTGTCGCCGGTCGTCAGATTCTTGCCGTTCACATAGTTCAATACGCCTGTCGTGCTGAAACTGCCGTATTCACTATTTCTTGCCAACAATTTGCGCCCGGAAAGATCCGCACCGTAGAGGCGGGCAGTCTGGTTGGCCAGGCTCAGATTGACAAACCCATCGGTACGGACCGCGCATGCCGGGCATGCGACAGCATCGATATAGTTCTCCACACGCGTGTAATAGGGAGAGATCTTCATTTCCCAAGCTTGCTGCATCTCATCATGCCAGCTACCCGCCACGCTCAGCGTATGAGCGATTTCGGGTTTCAGATCCGGATTCCCGACGTAGCCGTTGCCATCGCCGAACCAGTTGTTCATGTTCAACACCATGGTGCTCTTGGTCGACCACGTGTAGCGCTCATACAGGTTCGGCGAGCGTGTTTTCGCCGCGTAGCCCGCCTCGAAAGATCGGCTCGTGTCCGGTGTATAACGTGCCAATGCCGTCACGTCGATGTTGTTGTCCATGCGCTGACGATCCAGCGCATTGAAGGCTGTCGCCGTCGCCAGATAGGTTGCAGAGGTGTTGTAACCCTGTACCGCGCCCGTATTCATCTTTACCGTTTCGCTGCGAATCCCGAGCTGGCTGTTCCATTGCGGGTTCCAGCGCGCCTCCCATTCGGCGAAAACGTCGAGCCGGTCCCGCTGGCCGTCGTTGATGTTCCAGAATGTGTTCGGCGACATCCCGCCCGTACCGGACGCCGACCACCAGTCGCTCAATCGATAGCGCTGATATTCGCTCCCCAGCCTGAGAATATCCCGTTCGGAAAGGTCCACATCTGCCTTGACCAAGGCACCTGTATTCTTTCCCTTGGTCTCCATTGGCATACCCGGGGCGGTGCCGTAAATGAACTGCTTGTCTTCAAGGAAATTCATCCTGTGGTGCGTATCCTCGTTATAGACACGACCCTCCAAAGTTCCCCATTGATATTGCCCAGTGTAGTGAAGATTGGCCTGCTTGCTGTTATTACCGGTCATATCCATGCGCTGATTCGGGAAACCCTGGTAGGGGATTTCCTGCAAACCCAGCTTCAATTCGAGCAAATGGTTGTCACGACGCATCGCTAAGCCGATTGCCTGATTGTCAGACCGGTAGAACGAAGAGCCGACTTCGTTACCGTCCAGCCAGCCTCTGCCCGTTGCCGCCGCACCCGCGGCCTTGAAATCCCGGGCAGCCGTGTAATTGTCGGATTTCACGGTTGAACCGCTGTACATCATGCTCAGACTCTCGCTGGCGATCAGGGTCATGAGATTGGCTCCCCGCGCGTTGCCGTTGCTGCGATACAAAGCGCCCGCCTGCCCCTTGACCAGCGTGCCTTGCCCTTCCGGGGCAAATTCCGGCGCTTGAGAATTCACCTGGATCGTGCCGCCTATGCTGTCCCCGCCCACACTGACCGGAGCGATCCCCGCATACACTTTGACGCTGCCGACGCTGGACGGATCGATATACGAAAGCGGCGGATTCATGTGGTTCGCACAGGCCGAAATCAGATCCATGCCGTCCACTTTGATGCGTACACGGTCGTCCGCCATACCGTGTATCGCCGGCAAGCTGGAGACCCCGCCCGCGCCATAGAAGCTGATTCCCGGTTGACCATCGAGCAATCTTGCCGTATCGCTGGTATTGGCGTGCTTCAGTGCCAGACTATTCTGGTCAAGCGAATAATTGCTTATTGCGGGCAAGGGCTGCAGCTTTTCGGCTTTGACTTCGACTTCCGGCATCGTCTCCATTTCAGCCGCAAAAGCTCCGGGTGTGAATGCCAATACAACGGCAGCCGCGCTCATTTTCAGCTTCAAAATCATTGCAAATTCTCCATAAATTGACTGTGGGTAATGCCGGGCGGATTGTATGGAAAAGTTTTTGCGATCCCCTGCGGCATATTGCCGCACCCCTTGCACAGAACGACTCCGGTAGAATTCAGACCCATGAATTCATCCCTGCTCGCCTCCCAGACCGGCCATTCGCATCTGCGCAGATTGATCCTGCTACGCTGCGGCGCCATCCTTGCCCAATCGGCAACATTGATCCTGGCGCATCGCTTCCTGAGTACGGATTTCTCCTGGGCTCCGATGTTGGGTGCGGTGTCACTCCTGGCTTTGGTGAGTGCGCTGACCTGGTGGCGCCTCTCGCTTGATTTCCCGGTAGGCAATATGGAGCTGTTCCTGCAATTGAGCGTCGATGTGCTGGTGTTGACGGTGCTGCTCTATTACAGCGGCGGCTCGACCAATCCTTTCGTTTCACTCTATCTGTTGCCGCTGGTGATCGCTGCCGCCACGTTGCCACGGCGACACACTTGGGGCATGGCCGCGCTGACGCTGGCGTGCTACAGCCTGCTGATGGTGTGGCATGTGCCGTTGCCCATGGGGCATGCACAATCCGAGCCCGTCACGATGCAAGGGATGGATCACATGCACCACCAAATGGATACGGCATCGCCCGCAGGCACTGCATCCTCCCCGCTGGGAGATGCCTTCAACACGCATGTACTCGGAATGTGGCTGGAATTCGTCATCAGCTCCGTGGTGGTTGCGTATTTCGTCGTGGAGATGGCGCGTGCGGTACGCAGCCGCGATGCCCAGCTCACCCGCGTTCGCGAAGAGACGTTGCGCAATGAACGCATCGTTGCACTCGGAACGCAGGCCGCCGGGGCTGCGCACGAACTGGGGACGCCGCTTTCCACCATGTCTGTCGTCATCGGCGAGATGCGCCGGGAATGCGCCATGCAGGAACAGCAGGAAAACCTGGCCATCCTCGATGAGCAGGTGCGCAGTTGCAAACGCATTCTCGATTCACTGCTCTCCCACGCGCAGGAGACCAGCAGCGAATTGTCGCTGGAGGAATTCATTCGCAACGTACTCAACGAATGGCAGTTGCTGCGTCCGACCGTGCATTACCGCTTCCACGTAAAAAGCCCCCAGCCATCGCCACGACTGCGAGCCGATCTTGCATTGCGATCCGCCCTGCTTAACCTGTTGAACAACGCCGCCGACGCTTCTTCGGAGGAAATGGATATTCTGCTGTTTTGGGATCACGCAAATATCAAGCTGGAAATACGCGACCAGGGCCCCGGCCTGACACCGGAAACTGCCGCGCGGGCCGGGTCGGCTTTCTTCACCACCAAACAGGAAGGCCGCGGGCTCGGCTTGTTTCTCGCCAACGCCACACTGGAAAGACTGGGCGGGAAAGTGCGCCTGTCCAACCGCGAAGGGGGCGGTGCAACTACCGAGGTGATTCTCCCTCTGCGAAAGATATCAATATGAACCAGGCCGAGAAACCTTCGCTGTTGCTGGTAGACGATGACGCAACATTTCGTATGGTATTGTCACGCGCACTGGATAAACGTGGTTTTGCCGTGACCACAGCAGACAGTGTCGAGAAAGCACTGCCTTTGGCAACGGCGAATCCGCCGGAATACGCCGTGCTGGATTTGAAGATGGATGGCGCTTCAGGACTGGTTCTGGTGCAGAAACTGCACGAGCTCGACCCCGCAACGCGCATCGTGATGCTGACCGGTTACGCCAGCATCGCAACCGCGGTGGAAGCGATCAAACTGGGGGCGACGCAATATCTTTCCAAACCCGCCAATGCCGACGAAATCGTCGCCGCCTTCGGCCACAACGCACGCACCGATACCCAGGTTGAAGCACACCCTGCAACCGTTGAACGTTTGGAGTGGGAGCATATCCAGCGCGTACTGCACGAAAACGGCGACAATATCTCCGCCACCGCACGCACCCTCAACATGCACCGCCGCACTCTGCAGCGAAAACTGTTGAAACGTCCAGCAGGTCTCTAGCACCTCCAGTCGCCTTGATACTCGGCGTTCGGGTTAGAATGACCCACAAAAAGCCGCCCAAAATAATCCGGAAAGAAGTGAATGAACGATAAGCGCGTCGATCTGAGAGCGTCCATCCGAAATCTGGACAGCCTGCCGGCCATGCCGCTGGTGGCTCAAAAGATATTGAGGCTGCCATTGGATACGCTTGAAGGCGAGAATCAGCTGTTAAGACTGATCGAACAAGATCCCCTGATATCTGCCCGCATCATCGGCCTCGCCAATTCCCCGCTGTTCGGTGCTGCCAATAAAATAACTTCGATCCCGGATTCAGCCATGATGCTCGGCATGAACCGGGTCAAATCCGTCTCGGTTGGCATTGCCGTGATGTCGACACTCACACGTCACCCGGCAGGACATATGAATGTGCAGTACCTCTGGCTGCACAGCCTGGGTGTCGCGCTGGCGATGTGCTCTCTGGCGCGGGCCATGCCCACCCGCTCCCGTCCGCCGGATGACGAGATATTCTTCGCCGGTCTGTTGCACGACATCGGTTTCATGGTCCTCAACTATATCGATCCGGCACGCAGCGACCTGCTGCAAACCAGATTGGCTGCGACACCCAATCGCCCCGTCCATGAAGTCGAAGCCGAAGTCATCGGGATCGGACACGGCGAATTGGGTGCGGAATTGGCCCGACATTGGGATCTGCCGGATACGATCGTCGCCGTGCTGCGTTATCACCATACACCCGATCATGCCGGAGCCAATGCAGGACAGCCCTTTATCTCATTGCTCAACCTGACGGAAAAACTGCTGCCGGCATTCGGCATTTCCGAGCATGTCTCACCCGATATCAGCGAACATGATTGGTCAATTCTGGGTATCGATCCCGCACGCGCAGAAGAACTGGGGGTATCCGTCCGCGAACAGGCGGAACATGCAAAACAGGTTGCCAGCACGTTATAATTCAAGCCCGACCCGGTACTATCATATGAACGCACCCATTGATCTACGCCAAGCTATTCGCAACCTGAATTCCCTGCCCGCTTTGCCTGTCATCGCACAGAGGCTGATGGCACTCAAACTGGATAGCGAAGAAGGCGAGAAGCAGATGATGCTGCTGATCTCGCAAGACCCGATGATCTCGGCGAAGATCATAGGTCTGGCAAACTCCCCCCTGCTCGGTGCATCACGCCATATCGCTGCCGTCAAGGATGCCGCCATGCTGCTTGGGCTGAACAGGGTGAAATCGGTCGCCACGGGCATCGCGGTCATGTCGCTGGTGAACAAGCCGATCGGACGTTTCGATCCGCAGGAATTGTGGCTGCACAATATGGCGGTCGCCTTCGCCATGCTGCCGGTAGTACGGGCCATGCCTGCCAGGAAACGCCCCCAGGACGACCAGATATTCCTCGCCGGCATATTGCATGACATCGGCTATCTGGCGCTTGCTCATCTGGACACCCAACGCAGCGACGATCTGCATACCCGCTTCGTCATCGAACCGGACAGACTTGCCATCGAAGTTGAACGGGAACTACTGGAAGTGACGCACGATGTATTGGGTGCGGAATTGGCCAAGCACTGGAATCTGCCTGACGATATCGTCGCAGTACTGCGTTATCACCACACACCGGAACTGGCGGAAGCCGCCGAGGGACAACCGCTGGCGCGTATCATCAACATCACCGAGAAATTGCTACCCCAGCTCGGACTGCATGAATACGTCGGCAACTATGTCGCTCCGGAAGAATGGGCGGCGTTGGATATAGACCCGGATCGGGCCGATGAAATCGCGGAGCAGGTCGTTGAACAGGCCAATCAGGCGGCGCAGTTCGCCAGTTCACTCAGCTGAAATTGCACACCTTTTTTTGATCGACTCGTTCAGCTCCGTGAGCGCAATCAGCAGACGGCGCAAAGCCTGGGACAATTCGCTCTTGCGTATCTGTTCGGCAGCGATCCAACTCCCCGCATGTATCATCGCCAGCACGTCTGCAGCATGGCGATGAAATTCGGCATGCGCATCGTGCAAGCGATTAAAGGAACGCAATTCCCCGAAACGCGACACACCGCCTTCCGTTAACCAACCTTCCAATTTGCAGCACTGTCCGAACTCGGCAATGTCTGCTTTTGACTCCGGCAATTCGCCATGTACAAAATCCTTGACCCGCCCGAAGAACAATACATGCGATTCCGCAACTTCCACGAAATCGATCCCGATCGCCGCGGGATCTTGCGTTTGATCGATCCGATTTGGCAACCTGCCGATTTCCTGTCCGACTTTCGTGCTGATGAGTTGCATCACAATCTCCCTGTCCGCTCTTTTGAGGTTGGCCTTTGTATCCTCCGCAAGTTTCGAAGACAATATGCCGTAAGTACTAGACCGTACCTATACCCACCCCAAATAAGCCTATACCTTCGCTAGTCCTTCGGCTCCCCAACCCCGTGCTTGCTATAATCAACACATTATTAATACGTTAACCCCTCCATGAAATTCGCACTGGCATTTCTATTCACACTATTCCCTACGCTGGTATTTTCACAAGAGCAAGCTCCTTCAGCCCCCACCCTTGCTGCCGGTTCCTACGCTTTATACGACTACACTGGCGGGCAATTTCTGCTTGAACAGAACGCCAGCGCGCACATCGCACCCGCTCAGCTGACCAAGCTGATGACAGCCTATGTCGTGCTCGGCGCGATCAAACAGGGCAAGCTCTCTCTCTCTCAGCGCATCATTCCGTCAGCTTATGCCACACGCATGCAGACTGATGAACCGCGCATGTTTTTGAATGCGGGCAATGAAGTGACCGTCGAAGAATTGCTGCGCGGACTCATCGTGCAATCCGCCAACGATGCTGCGCGCGTACTGGCTGAAACGATAGCCAATCATGAAATGGCATTGGCCGATACGATGAACGTCGAAGCACAGCGCCTGGGCCTGAAGGACACGCATTTTGTCAATGCCACCGGCCTGCCCGATGCGCAACACTACAGCAGCGCGCACGATCTGGCGTTGATCGCAGCAGCGCTCATCAGGGATTTTCCCCAGTACTACTACATCTATGCGCAGCGGGAATTTGAATACAACAGCATCAACCAGTTCAACCGGAACCGTCTGCTGTGGCTGGATCCGTTCGTCGACGGCCTGGCAGCAGCCTTCAACGAATCGGAAGAATTCAATCTGGTCGCCTCCGCCAGGCGTGACGAGCACCGCCTCATCTCCGTGGTGATCGGCACCGCAACGGAGAAGCTGCGCAACAGCGAAAGCCAGCGCCTGCTGAACTACGGTTTCCAGAACTTCGAGACGTTCAAGCTCTACGCCAAAGACCAATCCGTCAGCGACAAGGACATCTGGAAAGGCACCTCCCATCACTTGAGCATCGGCTTTCTGACCGACCGTTATGTCACTATTCCCAAAGGCCAGCGCGGCGCGCTCAAAGCCACACTGGAAACGCGGCAGCCGATGCTCGCCCCGTTCAATCGGGGACAGCTGATCGGAACCCTGCACCTGAAGCTGAACGACAAACCTTATCTCGACCTTCCCGTGGTCGCACTGGATGACATACCATTGGCCAATGTATTCTCGCGCGGGATAGACAATATCCGGTTGCTGTTTCAATAGGGAGCAAATATGACGATCTACCTGAACGGCGACTACATGCCCATAGAGGAAGCAAGGGTTCCTGTGCTGGATCGCGGTTTCATCTTCGGCGACGGAGTCTACGAAGTCATCCCGGTATACTCGCGCCGTGCATTCCGCCTGACGGAACATCTGAAGCGCCTTCAACACAGCCTGGACGGTATCAAGCTTAAGAATCCGCACAGCGAAAGCGAATGGGGTCTCATCCTCAACGAAATCATCAAACGCAACTCGCCCGAAGACCAGTACCTCTATCTGCATATCACGCGCGGCGTCGCCAAGCGCGACCATGCCTTTCCCGTTCCGCCAGTAGCGCCCACCGTGTTCGTGTTGAGCAATCCGCTCACGACACCGCCCGCCGATCAGCTGCAAAACGGGATCAGATGCATCACCGTCGCGGACAACCGCTGGTTGCGCTGCGACATCAAGGCCATCGCGCTGCTTCCCAATGTCTTGCTGCGCCAGGCCGCGGTCGAAGCCGGCTGTGCCGAGGCCATTCTGATCCGGGACGACACCTTTCTCACCGAAGGCGCTGCAAGCAATATCTTCGCGGTGAAGAACGGCACGTTGCTAACCCCGCCGAAGGACAACCTCATGCTGCCCGGCATCACTTACGATGTCATTCTTGAACTCGCTGCCGCGAACGGCATACCGTTTGAAGTGCGCAAAGTGATGAAATCGGAATTATCCGGCGCAAATGAATTGTTGCTGACTTCCAGCACCAAGGAAGTGCTTGCGATCACCTCTCTAGACGGCAAGCCCGTGGGCAACGGGAAACCCGGCCCGGTGTTCGCCAGGTTGCATCAGCTGTATCAAACATTCAAACAGGACGTGATGCGCAAATGATCAAACCGGAAGATTCTCTGATCGAGTATCCCTGCGACTTCCCGATTAAAGTCTTCGGCGAGGCAAAACCGGGCTTCGCGCAGGCTATTGCAAAGGTCGTGCTGGCGCATGCGCCGGACTTCGACAGTGCATGCATCGAGACACGCAGCAGCAGCAACGCGAAATACCTCAGCCTCACCTGCACCGTCCGCGCCACCTCGCGCGAACAGCTCGACAATCTTTACCGCGATCTGACTTCGCACCCCATGGTTAAAATGGTGCTGTAAATAATTCCGCCTCTCTTGGCGGAATTGAACATTGCCTTCCTCTTTCATCCCCTCTCCCGCAGGGGGAAGGGTTAGAGAGGGAGAAGAGGGGAATACGCTATGCAATATCCATCTCTGCACATCAAAGCACTGGGCATGGTCGATTACGAAGCGACCTGGCGTGCCATGCAGCGTTTCACCGACGAGCGCACTGCCGATACGCTGGACGAAATATGGCTGGTGCAGCATCCGCCCACCTACACGCAAGGTCAGGCGGGCAAACCGGAGCATCTGCTCAACCCGACCGACATACCGGTGGTAAAGATCGATCGCGGGGGGCAGATCACCTACCACGGCCCCGGACAGATCGTCGCCTACCTGCTGCTGGATTTGCGCCGCTGGAAGATCAACGTGCGCGAACTGGTACGCCTGATGGAACAAGCCGTGATCGACCTGCTCGCGGAGTACGGCGTGGCAGCGCAAGGTCGCGAGGAAGCACCCGGCGTGTATGTCGGCGACGCAAAGATCGCTGCATTGGGGCTCAAGATCAAGAAAAGCTGCAGTTATCACGGACTGTCGTTCAATGTCGACATGGACCTGTCGCCGTTCGACAACATCAATCCCTGCGGCTACGAAGGCCTGCGTGTCACCCAGGCCATCGAAGTCGGCATCTCGGTGCCGTGGGAAGAACTGCAGGCGCAGCTCACGCAGAATCTGGTGCACGGCTTGCAGCGGCACCTGGACAAGAAGCGCTTGCTTGAGCAGTGACCGACAACAAATCAGAACCCGGCCCTCAATCACCAGCTACTCTGAAACCTCACCAACGCAGTGCATTGAGCAGCATCTTGGTGCGTGATTTTTTGCAAATGTTGCCACCATGAATCGCTAACCTGTTGATAAATGGCTCTGCATAGTCTGGCACGTTGCTTGCTGACTATTTAACTGAAAGTGATGCAGGTTAGCTTACTGCTGCTTTCATGTTTCTCCTCCCTACTTGGGCATCCTTATGGATGCCCACTTTTTCTTCGGATGAAAGATACCTCTATGAATCGCAGCGACCTGATCTCCAAATTGACTGAGTCGACTCCAAACCTGCAAGCGAAAGATGTCGAGTTCGGCGTAAAAATCATACTGGAAAAATTGGCGTCGACCATCGCAAACGGAAGTCGGGTAGAGATTCGCGGTTTCGGCAGTTTTGGCCTGAATTATCGCAAACCACGAAATGGGCGTAATCCGAAGACCGGCGAGCAGATCGCGGTAAGCGCCAAATACCACCCGCGCTTTAAACCGGGGAAGGCTCTAAGGGAACTGCCCATTCAGGATGAAAAATGAAAAGGCATATTCCAGCAATCCGCCGAACTGGTGGCGATGATATCCAGCTTGTTTGTTGCTATAAAAATTCGGAATAGATCTGCTAAAACAAACTCTGTTGCCCATACTTGTCTGGTTTGATGAAGAGCGTCGTATCCAGTGTGTTCTCTTCGCGATTGAAGCCCATACGTTCACACGCAAGCCGAAAACGCGATGACAACAACTGCGCGAACAAGCCTTGACCGCTAAAGCGCGAACCGAATTCCGGATCGTTTTCCCGCCCGCCGCGCATCTCCCGCAAGCGGCTCATCACATGCTCCGCCTTCAACGGGTAGTGCGTGACGAGCCAATCCTTGAACAAGTCTTTCAATTCATAAGGCAGGCGCAGCAAGGTGTAAGCGGTTGTTCGCGCCCCGTGCTCATGCGCAGCTTGCAGCACATTCTCCAGTTCCGCATCGGTGAGAAAAGGAATCACCGGCGCGACCATTACCCCGCAGGGCACGCCAGCGTCGTTCAAAGCTCGTACGGCTTGCAGCCTGCGCCGCGGAGATGCGGCGCGCGGCTCCAGTTTGCGCGCCAGTTCCGCATCCAGCGTGGTAACCGAGATGAATACCTGCACAAGATTTTCGCGTGCAAGTTGCGAAAGGAGGTCGATATCGCGCTCGACCAGTGCCGATTTGGTAACAATCGACAGCGGATGCCTGCATTCTGCCAGCACCTCCAGTATCTGCCGCGTGATCTTCCACTCGCGTTCTATGGGTTGGTAGGGATCGGTATTGGAACCGAGTGCAATGGGTGAGCATCGGTAGGAAGGCTTCGCCAGTTCGGCGCGCAACAGCCTTGCCGCCTCCGGCTTGGCAAACAGTTTGGTCTCGAAATCCAGCCCCGGTGAAAGGTTCAGGTAGCCATGCGAAGGCCGCGCATAACAATAGATACAGCCGTGTTCGCAACCGCGATAGGCATTCAGCGAATGGCCGAACGGCAGGTCCGGCGAGTCGTGATGCTGGATCACGCTCTTCGCCTTCTCCACTGTCACCGTCGTCCTGAACGGCGGCAACTCTTCATCCGTTGTGCCCCAGCCGTCATCGACACGCTCGCGTGCCACACTCTCGAAGCGTCCCTCGATCTGCAACGTCGCGCCACGACCTTTTACTATTTCGTGTTTCACTTGATCCTTTTCGCTCGCCGCTTTGCCAACGCCTCTTCAATCCAATTTCAAGAGCAGAACGTTCGTTCTGTCACAACTATGGGCGCACAGGGATGCAATGTCAAACTGAGCCTGATTGAATCTGTAGTTTCACCAGACTTGATAATTTGACGCATCCGCTGCAAGGTCGGCAAGTTTGACAGTTTCAGCGGGTTAACCATAAAATCCGGCCGCAATCGTTGATTTATACATCGACGCCTGCAAGGGCAAACCCGCCGAAAGACGGGGACGCAAAGCTTCCGGGCTAAAGGACTTGTTCCTATTCGACTACTCGTCGAGTGCCAGCGGGGCCGCCAGGTAATCTGAGCATTTCCTCTATTTCTTTTGGCGTTCCTCTGGTTCGGGTTCTTTGCGTATAACCAATACGAGGGTTATATGGCAGTGGTGAATCCTGAAATCAGTAAAGCAGTCAATAATAAGTCGGACAAGAAAAATATCCGGCCGATAATAATCAAGAAATTTGCACGGATCATCAGGCCCCATCAAAGCGGTACTTGGAAGATCGCCTACGCTGACTTTGTGACAGCCATGATGGCGTTCTTTCTGCTGATGTGGCTGATAGGCGCCAATTCTGAGGCCCGCCTGCGTGGCGTCGCGGAATATTTTCGGACTCCGCTCGCGGTTGCATTTGCGAGCGGGAAAGACATGTCCGATCGCAGTACTATCCTGGATGCCGGCTCCAACAGTCCAATTGACGGCAATGCGCAATTGAAAAAAGGCGAAACAACAGGAGCGTCCCTGATTGATCTGAGCGATGGAAAACGCGAAGCACAGAGAATTGAAATGACGCACCTGCGGGAACTGAAACGCCGCCTGGAACAAGAGATCGAGGCGAATGCGGAGCTGCGCAAATTCAAGGATCAATTCCAGATCGACATCACCACTGACGGTTTGCGTATCCAGATCATCGACAAGCAGAATCGCCCGATGTTCGACCTGGGCAGTGCAAGCCTCGAGCCATACACGGTCGATATCCTGCATAAATTCGGCAGCGTATTAAACGGCGTACCAAACAGGATCGGCATTACCGGTCACACCGACGCAACGCCTTATCAGGGCGCAACAAGAAATTACAGCAACTGGGAGTTGTCGCTGGATCGTGCCAATGCCGCACGGCGTGCATTGATCGGCGGGGGCATGCAAGACGAAAAGATCATCCGCGTCGTCGGTTTGTCTTCTTCAGCGCTGTTCGATTCAGCCGATCCGTTCAGTTCACATAACCGACGCATCAGCATCATCGTGATGAATGCACAGGCAGAGAATACTGTCCGCATGGATGGCGCAAGGCTCGAAAACGAATGAGAACAACGTCCTGAATTCTCTCCACACACCATTCCAACTAGAAATAAATACACACCACCATGACGAGATCAGAACTGATTGAACAACTTGCTTCCAGACAACCCGGTCTTACCCAAAGGGATATTGAGATGAGTGTCCGCCTGATCCTGGACCAGATCTCCTGCGTCCTGGAAAAAAAGGAAAGAGTCGAAATCCGGGGATTCGGAACCTTTGGAATCCTGCATCGCCTGCCGCGCAACGGGCGCAACCCAAAAACGGGCCTCATTGTCGAGGTGCCCGCCAAAGACGTGCCGCACTTCAAAGCAGGCAAGGAGTTGCGCATCAGAGTCAATGGCTTCAAACCGGGTATCCGCTAGATATTCGTGGGGCGCTGCTGTCGTGACGGTTGCGCCCGCTTCAGGGAGTGTTTAGAGTGAGCGCATGACCAATCCCGCCGCCGATTCAGGCTTTTCCAACTGCAAGTCCACTCCTTTTAACCCATGAATTGGCTCTATAGACTGTTCAAGGAAACCACACGCGAGACCTTATCTTTGAGGTGGATCGGACTCACCAGGATTCCCCTGCTGTTCTATGTCGGCGTCTCGGTCGCACAAATCTCAGCGGAGCGGATGGTGGTCAAAATACCTTTACGGCGCAGGACCAAAAACCACCTCGGCTCAATGTACTTCGGCGTGCTCTGCGCCGGCGCGGACTGCGCAGCCGGTGCCTTCGCCATGTATCTGATCAGGCGGCAACCTGAAAACATTTCTCTGGTCTTCAAAGATTTTGAGGCGCAGTTCCTCAAGCGTGCGGAAGGCGATGTGCTCTTTTGTTGTAATCAGGGCAAGGAAATCGCCGAGCTGGTCGCGCAGGCTACCGCCTCGAATGAAAGAGTTGAAAGGCAGTTCGAGGTCGTTGCCACTGTGCCGTCATTGAGTGACGAGCCAGTGGCCAGATTCAAGTTGACGCTTTCGCTGAAAAAACGGCCATAAGACAATTCAGCTTGATGCCCTTCAGCTTATTATTGCTGATCCCGGATGCCGCTGACATTCCGTTTTCGGGCGACGCGGGAAGGTTGCACGACCATCCGCCAAGCGCCATTAACCGAGCCAGGTGCACGCCCACTGTCGGCCGAAAGACTGGCATATTAGTTCAAACATAGAGGCTATTGTCTCGCGTGATTGCCATGTCAATGGCTAGTCCTGAACATGGATCCACTTCGCCCGGTCGTGACACTTAACATTTACCCTTGCATGCATTTCCGGAGGAAGAAACCTTTTCTTTCTTGCCACACTTCTCTATCGGACTTTGAACTATTTCATTCACCTCAGTCTGGCTGAGTAACTGGGCTACATAAGGCGCCCCGGTCAACGCTTCGATACTTTTCGCGAAGCCGCGGAGATGGTTGCGCGATCCGCACATCAGGTTCGTGTAGGTCGAGATGATGTCGTCCTTCTGGGCCTCGCTTATTGCCCGTTTGATATCGATCATGTCTTTCTCTTCGATGAGGCCGCCCACATTCAGGGCATTGAGGCTACTCACCTGACCCTTGGCAACCAGGGTGTTATAGAGTGACTGCAGATCGGTATTGGTGAACTCGCCAATTGCGTTGCCCGCCGCCGGATCAGGCAGGTTGTATTTGTTCAGCAACTTGAGCAAGGCATCCATATGCGTCTGCTCGGCACTGGCGATATTGGAAAATGTCGCGAGATCCCATACATCGTAGAACGTGAGGTATGTATCGCGTGCCACCTTTTCTTCTTCCCTCATGAAAATCAGGTCTTTTGTTTCCACCGCGGTGAGAGACGAGGTTGCACTATAGGCATTCGAGTAGGACATGGCGCCAAAAACGGACAACATGACCGCGAGTAATACTGGAATTGATTTGGTGAGCATTTTCATTCTCCTTTTAAATCGCGATTCCTTTCAGGCCAGCCCCAATTACTTCGCCGTTCTTTGGCAGCCTTGCAATCGATTCGAGTCAAGCTGCTCGGCAGCCGGGGGACTGACAGACCTTGGTCAACTTGCTCTTGTAATACTCCTTAAATAAACGAATATCAACAAAGTAAATTGATTATGTATTGATGATTTCTAACGATGGAGTGACGACAAGACAAGCCCATGTGGGGCGCATTAGCCGCAAAGCGTAATGCGCCGAATATTTGTGCCGTCCGGCGGGTTAGGCTGCGCCAACACGCCCTGTATCTCTGCACTCTACACCCGTTCATTTTTTATCGCACACATCCCATGATTTGTCGTTACCTGCGTTAGAATCCGCCCCCGTTTTTCGCTAATACGCCTATCAAGTCATGTGGTTCAAAAATCTGCTGGTTTATCGCCTCAACAAGTGGGACGTCACTCCCGCCACCCTCGAAGAAAAATTGTCCGGCAACGCCATTCAGGCATGCTCCGCGATGGAGATGCAAAGACTGGGCTGGGTCTCCCCCAAGGAAGAGGGGCTACCATTTGTGCATACACTCGGGTCGCAGATGCTGATCTGTCTCGGGATCGAGAAAAAACTCCTGCCGATGACGGTAATCAACAAATTCGCCAAATCCCGCGCGGTCGACATCGAAGAACAGCAGGGATACAAGCCGGGTCGCAAACAGATGAAGCAGATCAAGGAGGCAGTTACTGACGAACTGCTGCCGCGCGCCTTCGCCCTGCGCCGCCATACCTTTGCGTGGATCAATCCCGCGGCCGGCATCATGGTGGTGGATGCCGCGAACCTGGCGAAAGCCGATGAGCTGGTCGAGATGCTGATCAAGACCGTGGACGGGATAGCGCTCGCGCCGCTCAAGACCAATACCTCGCCCGCCGCTGCAATGACTTCCTGGCTGGCGGGAGATGACCTGTCTTCAATATTTACCGTGGACCGCGATTGCGAACTCAGGGGGGCGGGAGAGGAAAGGGCGACCGTGCGTTATGTGCGCCACACCCTTGAAGCCGAAGAGATCGCCAAGCACATCACTGCGGGCAAGGAAGTCACCCGGCTGGCTATGACCTGGAGCGACAAAGTCTCCTTCGTGCTGCACGACAACCTGCAACTCAAACGAATCGTGGCGCTGGATATCCTCAAGGATCAGGCGGAAGGCAGCGATCAGGAAGACATGTTCGACACCGACTTCGCCCTCATGACCGGGGAATTGCAGAGATTGCTGGTCGATGTGGTTGAGGTGCTTGGGGGTGAGAGCGCTCCGGCGGTATAAACAGCGAGCGACCACCTCTCTCGTAAAAGCCGGCTGCGGATACCATTCGCAACTAAAGCCTGCCCTGAGATTCGAAGTAGCCGCTCCTACAACCTGTAGGGTGGGCACGATTTTGTGCCCACGCTGTTACAGTTTTAGCACTGCGTGGGCACAAAATCGTGCCCACCCTACTTCTAAAAATCCGTTCACATTGAACTTGTCGAAATGCGAATGGATTTTTGTGCTTCGACAAGCCGTGCGTGTGCTGTTGGGGCGAATGCCCCTTACAGCCATGGCCTACCCCCTGCGGGTGGAGCACGACGGGCGATCAGCTTCAGGCCTGCCCTTTCACTGCCACTCAAAACCCACCTGCTCGTAGTCGTCGCCTTCGGCAATGATCTCCACCAGCCTGATGGTGCGGCTCTTCTCCCCCAGCATCACCTCGAATAACGTACCGGCCACGAAGCTGCCGCATTCCATCAGCATGGTGGCATGCACGTAGGAGTTGTGTTCGTCCGGGATCAGGATGACCGGCAAGTAGTCGTAAGCGAATGTGCCCGAGCTGGTCTCCCAGTTGGAGACGCGTTCCACGCCCTTGCCCAGCACGCGCAGCCATACCGACAACGGCTGCCTGGTAAGTACCCTGATGCCGACATGCACCTTGCCCTGCATGTCGGTCTTCAGGCGACGGATCATGCCGACCCACCATTGGCCGGCATTCTTCCCCCTGAGTCCGCACAGCGCGCCGACCTTCACCCAGTCGCCGGACGCCCGCGGGACGATGCTGCCTACGCCCTCCGCACTGATGTCCAGCACTGGCCAGATCTCGGGAGCGTATTTGACTTCCTCTCCCACCAGACCGAAACCGGAACGTTCCCTGAGCTTGGCGGCATCTTCTCCGGACAGGTTGGTAAGCCGGTTGATATCAAAATGATTGACGAGCTTGCTGATGGTCTTGAGGCTGTGGATCACCTCGATCTCGGTGTGGATCGCATGACGTTCCTGATGGCGATGCACATGTTCCTTGCCCCAGTAGACGTGCAGATGCTTGAGCATGGTCAGTTTGCCTTCCGGCGTGAATTCGCTGTCGAAGCGATATTCTTCCTCGACTTGGCCGCGCTCGTTCTGGTGGATGATCTCTTCCAGCCGGGATACGGCCCTGGATGCGCCGAAGAAACGCATGTTCTCGCCGGCCTCCGGCTTGCCGGCTATCCATTTCGGCATGTCCGGGTGCGCAAGATCGATCATGTAGGGCGTTTCGGCGCCGTATTCTCGCGAAAGATCGAAGAAGCTCGACAGGCGCGCCGCAATGCGGCTGCTCATCTCGATCTGGCCGGAGGAAAGTGCCCCCGGGGCCGATTCGAACAGCACCAGCGCGCAAAGCAGCTCACGCTGGGGCGAAGAATGGATGACATGCCCAGGATAAGCGATGACCATCGTCTCGGCAAGACCGGCCGCTTCGGCAAATTGATAGCCCCAGCACAGGTTCTCCCAGACTTCCTTGTGCACGTCCATGTAACGCATCAGTTCCAGCTTCAACTGTTCGATCACCGAATGCAGGAAGCGCACACAGAAGACGGCGACCTGTTCATTCGCGGTCTCGTTCTTCTTTACCGATTGCGGCAGCTCGCGCAGGCACACGGCAAACAGCGCTATCCTGGCAATGGCGAACTCATGCATGGCATGCCATAGCTTCATGCCTTCGAGGTCCTGCAGGTGGGGGGCCGAGGTGTATCTGCGTTGCACCTCGGCATGGATCGGTGCAGCAGTTTCATCCAGCAGCTTGGACACACCGAGGCGATTGCCGAGCTTGAAGCCCGGTGTCCCGCCAAATGAGGTCATCCAGTCGGAAAGTTCTTTCAGCGCTTCGAGCGGATCATCCTTGGGCAGGTCGGCAAGCAGGCGCTTGGCCGCCTCCACATCGACCATCGGATGGTCCGGCACATTCCCCAACTTGTCGAGCCAAGAAAGCATCGCATCACCTCACTCAATCTCAGACATCGTCCCGTCCGCGAATAACAGCGCGCAATGGACCCGTTTGCCAGCATATACCGACTGCATCGCCGCGCGGTACTCCTGCATCTGCGCACGATAACGTGCGGCATCTTCAGCGTCGCCCAGCTTGTAATCCAGCACCCACACTTCTTCGTCGAACTCCACCAGACGGTCGATGCGTTTCAGTTCGCCCTTGGCGTTGATATAGGGCATCTCGTTGCTGGCGTTACGGTATTGCTTCGCATCGAAGAAGCGGGCGAGCTGGGGGGAGGTAAGCAGACGTTGGGCTTGTTGCCAGAGGGATTCAATCTCTTCGACAGAGATGGAAAGGCGTTGTTGCAGGTCGGCCTTATCAGCAATTCCTTCCGTAAGATGTTGCAGTAGCGCGTGCAGCCAGATGCCGCGCTGTTGCTGTACGGTGTTGCGGGGGGTGCGTTTGCCGGTGGGGAGGACGGGTGGCAATCCAACATCCCCTCCCCCATGCAGGGGGAGGGGTAGGGTGGGGGTAGAGTCGTTATCGTCACGCAATTCAACCCCCATCCGAGCGTGTGTTGTCGGCACTTCAGTGCCATACAACCACGGCCTACTCCTTGCGGGTGCAACCTTCCCCCTGAGAGGGGGAAGGGGTTGATGTGAGCCACAAGGTTCTACTACCGCCGCGACGCGGTCGTACCACGATGGCGCTTGCTTCTTTTCTTCCTTGTCTCCGCCCTTGCTGTTGCCACTCACGATCAGCACCTGTTGCGCACGGGTCATGGCGACGTAGAGCAGGTTCATCTCCTCGCGCGCCTGTTGCGCGGCATCCTGCTCGAACAGCGGCGCGCGTTTCTTGCCGCGCGAGGCCTGATCGGCATAGAGGGAGAAGTGCAGCGGCCGGGGTTCGTTGGTTGGCCAATCCAGTAGAACATCGTTGCCATCCTTGTTCTTCTTTTCCGAGTTCGCATCCAGCAGCCAGACAATGGGGGCTTCCAGCCCTTTCGATTCGTGCACGGTGTAGATGCGCACCGCATCGCCCGCCGTGCCGAGCTTGCCTTCATCAGGCGCATCGTCGCTGCTGTCGCGCAATTCGCGCAGATCCTGCAGGAATCTGGGCAGACTGGGGTAGCGTCCGGCATCGATATCGAGCGCCATTTTCATGAAGGCATGCAGATTGGCGGTGACCTTGGCGCGCATCTCGACAGGCAGCACGGCAGAGTAACGCGCCAGCACATCACCTTCGAAATAGATACGGTCGAGCAGGTCGTGTACAGGGAGTTTGTCGGCGAGGCCGAGCCAGCGCTGCAATAGTCGATGGGCACGCTGTAGCACAGGCGAGGCGCTGCCTTGAATGGCGGCGTGCTGCAAGCGAGGCCACCAGGAGGATTTCGGATTCCGGATTTGGGATTTGGTCAAACCTACAACGCTTTCACCACCCCCTGCTCCACTAAATCCCAGATCCAAACTCCCAATTCCCAATTCCCAATTCCCAATTCCCAACAACATCAGGTCTGCATCGCTGCACGCAAAGATCGGCGTACGCAACACCTGCGCCAGCGCCAGATCGGCGAAGGGGGTGATGAGGAACATCAGCAGCGCCTGCACATCTTCCGCTTCCAGCGTGTCGAGCAGGCCGCCGCGGCGGGAGCTGATGAAGGGGATATGTTTTGCGCGCAGGGCTTCTTCATATACTTGCAGGTGGGTACGGCTACGCACCAGCACCATGATGTCGCCATAGGTGGCGCGGCGCGTATCGCCTTCGTCGTTGACAGACCAATCGTTGGCGATGGTTTTCAACGTGTCTGCGAATTGCACGGCTTCTTTCTGGCGTCCGCCTTCTTCGGCTTCGCCTCGCGGAGTCGTCAGCGGATCGCGCAAAACCAGCGGCGCATCGTCTGCGGCTTCCTCCCTGCCCTGTTCCGCAACGGCCAGCGGCAATGCCATCACGTAGCCGGGCAAGCCGGTGTGCTCGGCCGTGTGCGGTTCGAAATCCACAAAGCCCTCGGGATGGTCGGCGAATACGGCGTTCACCGCAGCCAGCACGGCGGGTGCGTTGCGGCGGGTGTGGTTGTTGTGCAGCTCGTGCGCGGCGAAATGTTCTTTCAGGTATTCGCGTGCCACACCGAACAGGCGCGCATCGGCACGGCGGAAGCGGTAGATGGATTGTTTCGGGTCGCCGACGACGAAAACGGTGGGTTGCGAATCCACCGCCACAGAGGCATCGAACCATGCGCGCAGGATCTGCCATTGCAGCGGATTGGTATCCTGAAACTCATCCAGCAGCACATGACGGTAGCGGCTGTCGAGTTTGTACTGCATGGTCTCGGCGTGTTCGCTCTGTTGCAGCAATCGGCACAGCTGCCATTCCAGATCGGAGAAATCCATCTGCTGCTTTTGCGCCTTGAGCGCCTGGTAGCGTTCGAGGAAGGCAACACCGCAATGCAGCACGGCCTCGTTCAGACGATAGGCCTGTTGCTCGGCGAGCGTATCGCGCACTTCTTGCAGGCTACTAAACAACGCTTCGCGCGTAACCAGAAATGCCTCAGCATCTTGCATCTTGGTCGGTTTGAAACTGCGCGGCTCGCCCGTTTTAGTAAATAGCAAAGGCTGTACATTTTCAAACCGTGCCTCAAGCTTTGAGTCTGTCCAAACACGCTCCATCTCACCGGCTTTGTCTTTCTGGGTCTGCGTCCCGCTTCCGGCCAGTTGATGCACGAAGGCGAACAGTACCTCTTCGCTGTTACCACACATACCCCAGTCTGCGACTGGGTCGAATTCCATATCCACGGCAAGATCAGTGTGCAGGTTATCCAGCGCAAACGTAAGCGCATCTTCCTGTCCCTGTGTATAAGCCCACCACTCGGCACGCTTGCCGAGGAAGTTGAACAGAAGCGTGCGGGTATTGGACAATCCACAATTCTCGAACAGCCACTGCATGTGCTGCGCATTTGTCCCATCCTGCTGCTTGCGCATATTCTCCAGCAGTTCTTCCCAGGCTTCTTCCAGCTCCGCCCCCGCGCGCTCCAGCAGGCTCATGCCCTGCATCACATCGGAATTCAGCGGTGCGCGCTGCATGACTTGCATAAACCAGCCGTGGAAGGTGCTGATGGTGATACCGGGCTGTGCCAACAACACCTCTTTGTACAGACTGCGGGCGCGCTGTAACTGCTCTACGCTAAATTCCGGGATGCCGCGCTCGGCGAAGAATTTGCGCACTGAATCCTCGTCACCCATCGCCAGATCGCGCAGCCACAGTTGCAAGCGCGCCTGCATCTCCTGCGCCGCTTTGCGCGTGAAGGTGATGGCGAGAATCTGCGAAGGCTGTGCTCCGTCCAGTAGCAAGCGCACGATGCGCGACACCAGCAGCCAAGTCTTGCCGCTGCCGGCGCAGGCTTCGACGACAACGCTGCGTTTGGGGTCGAGCGCAATGTGGTTAGTCATCTGCCCTCTCCCTCAAGCGGAAGAGAGGAGCTGAATCCCGCATCCTGAATCCCGTATCCTGAAATCCATTCCCCTTTTCTGCATACGCCTCTGATCTCACAGTGCATGCAGGCTTGGTCGATGCCGTTCGCAGGCAACCCGGCGCCACCATGTACGCGCGCCATCACATTCACCAGGCGCTCGGCATTGAGCTGCGCCAGCAACGGCACATCATCCTTGGGTTCCACCAGCTTCACTTTCCCGTTCTCGATACTGACGAATGCCGCATCCGCCGCCTCATGGGCGTAGGCATAACACGCGAGCTGCACGTCTTCGCCCGGCTCCTTCAGTTTGTTGCGCAAAAGCTGTTCGCTTTGCGTCTTGTAATCCAGAACGAGCTTTTCATCCGTCCTGACATCCAGCCTGTCTATCCGTCCGCGCAGACGCACGCCTTCCAGCTGCCAATCGAATTTGCTCTCCGCCTCGGCATAGCGCCAGCCTTTGGCTTCGTTCTCTGCCTGCCAGTCCAAGTAGCCGGGCAACGACTTGTACCAGCGCGCCAGCCAGGCGCGTGCGGCAAAGTCCTGTGCCAGCAGATCGGCAAACACTTCTTCGCTGATCTTTCGCAGTGCTGCATCCATCTCTGCAGTGTCGTGTCCGCTCACTTGCGGATAGCGTTCGTGGAAGCGCTGCAATATCTCGTGCACGCGCTCGCCGTAGTCGCGCTTCTCGATGGCCTCCGGCACCTCGTCAAGTTCGTTCAGGCGCAGGATGTGGCGTGCATAGAATTGATAGGGGCAGGCAACCAGCGAGTTATAGCCGCTGATGGACACACCCGCGGGTACGGCTTCCGTTGCCACGCTTGGCGCGGGCTGCCCGGATCGGGGCAATGTCGCGTGGTGTATCTCTTCCGCCGCCAGGTAGGCATGCAACTCGCGCTCGGAAAGATCGTTGCCGTGCGCCCGCTCGTGTTCATCGCGCAACATCTGCAAAAACGGGCTCAGCAGCCGCGCTTCCCCATTTTGATCCCGCTGCCAGGTGACCAGTACGCTGTCGTTCAGCGCCAGCAGCGCCCGCAGGTCGTCGTGCTGGCGCACGGCATGGGTGCCGCGCGTGTGCAAATTCAAACTGCTGCGCACCGCATCGTTGAACCAGCGCCCGCCGTCCGAAGCACCCGGCAGATGATCGACATCGCAGCCGAGCAGCAGCACCGCATCGAAGGCACGCCAGCGCGTGGCCGCGAGGTGGGTGAAGCGTACCGGGCTGTCGATACTGCTGTCGCGGAAAGTCTCGGTATCCAATTGCTGTGCCAGCCAGCGCCGCCATTCGGAAAAGCGGTAACGCCCTTCGTCTGCGGCCAGCTCCTGCTGCCAGTTCTCCAGCGCGCCGAGCAACTGCAAACCGGCATCGTCCTGTTGCAGACCGCTGTTGATACCCAGCACTTCCAGACTCTCGCGCAACGCCGCGAGCCATTCCGCCAGGGGTTTCTTCCTGCCCTGTTCCAGCAGCGCGGCCGCCTGGCGCAGGCGCGCCAGCGGTTGATGCAACGCCGCATCGTGTTCGACCAGTGTGCTGAATTTTTCCAGTCCGGCAACGACGCCCTGTTTGCGCAGCAGTTGTTCGAGTTGATACACCGCCGACTTGCGTTCGCCGGCCGCCATGTCGGCAAAGATATAGGGAGACTTGAGCAGGTCGAGCAGATCGTGATGGTAGAAATCGCTTTGTAACGCCGTCAGCCAGCGATCCAGCACCGTGCTCACCGACAGCGTCGCGAAGGTCCAGCCCGTTTCGTCCGCCACGAGCACCTCGGCCCGTTCCAGCAGTGCGCGCATGCGCCGAGCCACCACGCGGTCCTGGGCCACGATGGCGATATCGCGCTTGCCCGCCTGCAACCACAAGCGCACTTGCATGGCGGCGGCTCTAGCTTCTTGTTCCAAGCTGGTGGCGGCGAAGAACAGCGGCGCACCGCTCTGCATCTCCATCTCGCGCAGATCAAACACCTTCACTACTGCACGCTGTTCATATTCGTCCAGGAAGCGCTGCTCCAGCGTTTCCCATTCCGATGCGCGCAGCACATACAACGGCCTGTCGGCCTGTTGTGCCAGCTTCGCCAGCTGCTGCTGGTAGGCGCGCGCCCTGTCCAGCTCGGCGCCATCCTGCATCGCGTGCCACAGTTCGAATACCAGCCGCGCTTCCAGCTGCAGCGTTGCATTCTGCCGTGCCTGATAGGCCTGCTGCACAACGGCGGCGAACGATTCGGCATCGCCCGGCAGCTCATGCAGGGAATGCGTCAGTTCGTCGAACAATTTGAGAAGCTCCTGCGTCATGCTCCACAGGTCGGCATATTCGAACCATTTTGATTTGCGCAGCTGTTGGTAGAGCAAGGCACTGCGCCGGCTGTCTGCCGCGACAGGCATGTCGAGCGGAACGCTTTGCGCCCATTCGTTGAGCGTGACCATTTCCGGCAGCAACAAGGCCGGCCGCTGCGCAATCCGCATCAGCGCCTGTGACAGTGGCTGCGCCGCATGATAGTTGGGCAGAAGAATGGTGATACCGCGCAGGTCGGGCGCCGGATGCGCGGCCAGGATGCGCCGGGCAACGAGGTCGAAATATCTTTCAGCGCTGCTCAAGGTAGCCTCGAAAGATCGTCAGGAATGGGGGTGAAACTTTGCGGATACCGAGCATCCACCGGCCTCTGCCCCTTGCAGGGGAAACAGATCGCGCGGCAGCTCATCCGGTGTCTTGCTCACCTTGCCAGCAGATGGAGCTTGTCTTTCACGTTGAGCCATTCGTCCGCATCGGCCGGTGCGTCTTTTTTCTCGACGATGACTTTCCATTGTTTTGCCAATTCGGCGTTAAGCGCGATGAACCGGACCTGATCCTGCGGCACATCGTCCTCGGCAAAGATCGCATTCGCGGGGCACTCTGCCACGCACAGTGTGCAGTCGATGCACTCCGTTGGATCGATCACCAGAAAGTTGGGGCCTTCGTGAAAGCAATCCACCGGGCATACATCCACACAGTCGGTGTACTTGCATTTGATGCAGTTCTCGGTAACAACGTAAGCCATCGGTTTCTCCCTTAGTGCGCCAGACCTTGCAGCCAATGCCGGTACAATCGCTCCGCCACATCATGCAGGCCGGGCAATTTGTCGTGCATCTGCGCTTGCATTATTTCTGCCGATTGTACTGCCGGACTGTGCAGATTGGCAGCGATCTCATCTGCCCCGTTCTCGCACCAGTCGCGGATCATCTGTTCAGTCATCTCGACATGACATTGCATGCCGAGGTGTTTGCCGATGGCATACGCCTGGTTCGCGCAATACGCGCTGGAGAGCAAAGGCACCGCTCCCGGCGGTAGCGAGAAGATCTCGCCATGCCAGTGGAATGAGTCGAACCGTTTGATGTCGCCGAACCATTCATGTGCAGCAACGTTATCGGCCACGGCCACCTCGCCCCAGCCGAGCTCTTTCACCGGATTCTTCGTCACCGCACCGCCCAACGCCTTGGACATGAGCTGCCCGCCGAGGCAGTGGCCAAGCAGCGGGATATCCTTGGCATAGCCATCGCGGATCAGTGCCAGCACCTTGGGTATCCACGGCAGGTCGTCGTTGACGCTCATCGGCCCGCCCATGAACACAAGGCCGGAGAATGCAGCGGCATCTGCCGGCACCGCTTCGCCCTGGTCGATGTGGATCATCTGCCAAGGAATGGCGTGCTGATTGAGGAATAGTGCGAAATAGCCTGCACCTTCGGTGGGGGAATGGCGGAAGATGGCGATGGGCTTCATGTTTTTATACGAGAAGGGACAAGGGGGAAGGGAGAAGGGAAAAGGGAAAAGTGGCTCTGGCATTGCCCCTTTAGCGCCGCAGATGCGATCCCTTCCCTCTTCCCCCTGCCCATAAGCATTATTTTCCCATTTCCAGCATCAGTTGGTTGATGCGCTTCACGAAGCCTGCAGGATCGTCGAGCTGGCCGCCTTCGGCCAGCAGTGCCTGGTCGAACAGCACAGCCGCCCAGTCGTCGAAACGCTTCTCTTCTCCCTTCAGGCGCAATACCACCGGATGGGCAGGGTTGATCTCAAGGATGGGCTGCGAGATCGGCGCTTTCTGGCCGGATGCCTTCAGCAAACGCGCCAAATTGCCGCTCATGTCGTGCTCGTCCGCCACCAGACAGGCGGGGCTGTCGGTCAGACGGTGAGTGACGCGCACTTCCTTCACTTTATCCGCGAGGCTGGTCTTGATCTTGTCGGTCAGCCCCTTGAACGCGTCGGCCTGCTTTTCCTGCTCCTGCTTCTCGGCTGCGTCTTCCAGCGCGCCCAGGTCGAGGCCGCCCTTGGCGACGGATACCAGTTGCTTGCCTTCGAATTCGGGCAGGTTGCTCACCACCCATTCGTCCACGCGGGCGGACAGCAGCAGCACTTCGATACCCTTTTTGCGGAACACTTCCAGATGCGGGCTGTTCTTGGCGGCATTGAAGCTGTCGGCGGTGACGTAATAGATCTTTTCCTGGCCCTCCTTCATGCGGCTGACGTAGTCCTTCAGCGAGACGGCCTCTTCATCGGTGTTGGCCTTGGTGGTGGCGAAGCGCAGCAGTGCGGCGATCTTGTCCTTGTTGGCGAAGTCTTCGCCGACGCCCTCTTTCAACACCTGGCCGAACTCGCCCCAGAACTTGGTGTACTTCTCCTTGTCGTTCTCGGCCAGATCGGCCAGCAGACCCAGCACCTTGCCGGTGCAGCCCTTGCGGATGGCTTCGATGTCCTTCGATTCCTGCAGGATCTCGCGCGAGACGTTGAGCGGCAGATCGGCGGAATCCACCACGCCGCGCACGAAGCGCATGTATTGCGGCATCAGTTGTTCGGCGTCGTCCATGATGAACACGCGGCGCACATAGAGCTTGATGCCGTGGCGCGCCTGACGGTCGTACATGTCGAACGGCGCGCGGCCCGGGATGTACAGCAGTTGCGTGTATTCCTGCTTGCCTTCGACGCGCGCGTGCGTCCACGCCAGCGGATCGTCGAAGTCATGACCGACGTGCTTGTAGAATTCCTTGTACTGCTCTTCGGTGATCTCGCTCTTGGAGCGCGCCCACAGCGCGGAAGCCTGGTTGACGGTTTCATCTTCGGCCAGGGTTTCGTACTTGCCATCCTTCCACTCTTCCTTTTGCATCAGGATCGGCTGGACGATGTGGTTGGAATATTTCTTGATGATCTCGCGCAGCTTGTAACCGGCGAGCAGGTCGTCCTGTCCTTCGCGCAGGTGCAGCGTGATCTCGGTACCGCGCGCGGCCCTGTCTACCATCTCGATGGAGAACTCGCCGCCGCCATCGGATTCCCAGCGCACGCCCTGATCGGCCTTTTCGCCCGCACGGCGCGTCAGCACCGATACCTTGTCGGCCACGATGAAGGCAGAGTAGAAGCCCACGCCGAACTGCCCGATCAGGTGCGCATCTTTCTGCTGGTCGCCGGAAAGCTTGGTGAAGAATTCACGTGTACCGGACTTGGCGATGGTGCCGAGGTTGGCGATCACTTCGTCGCGGTTCATGCCGATGCCGCTGTCGGCGATGGTCAGCGTGCGCGCTTCCTTGTCGAAGCTGACGCGGATATTGAGTTCGGACGCGTTCTCGTACAGCGCGTCGTTGTGCAGCGCCTCGAAACGCAGCTTGTCGCAAGCATCGGAAGCATTCGAAATCAGTTCACGCAGGAATATCTCGCGGTTGGAATACAGCGAGTGGATCATCAACTGCAGCAGCTGTTTGACTTCGGTCTGGAATCCCAGCGTCTCGCGGCTGGCGGTGGTGCTCTCGGTCATGGTTCCCTCCTTGAAAAAGTGTGGAGGGTATTTGGGGATGGAACGCCTCTTTTCAAGAGGCAAGGATTTGGGATTTTGGATTTAGCCTGTCCGCGCGCCGCTTCCTCGCTGCATCCCTAAATCCTAAATCCCAGTTCCAAAATCCTATTCTTTGCTCTTATCCCGCTCGATCAGGGCGTAGGCAGAGTGATTGTGTATGGATTCAAAGTTCTCCGACTCGACGACATACGCCTCGATGCGTTCATCCGCATTCAGCACTGCCGCCACATCGCGCACCATGTCTTCCACAAACTTGGGGTTATCGTAAGCGCGCTCGGTGACGTACTTCTCGTCGGGGCGCTTCAGCAAACCGTACAGTTCGCTCGACGCCTGCTCTTCGGCAAAGCGCACCACTTCTTCGATCCATACCGATTTCCTGGTGCGCACGGTAATGGTGACGTGCGAACGCTGGTTGTGTGCACCGCGTTCGGAGATCTCCTTGGAACAGGGGCACAAACTGGTCACCGGAATCTGTACCTTCATGTTGAAGCGATACTTGCCCTCAACGATCTCGCCGATGAAAGTGACGTCGTAGTCGAGCAGGCTTTGCACTTCGGAGACCGGTGCGGTCTTGTTGATGAAGTAGGGGAATGCCATTTCGATGTAACCGGATTTCGCCTCCAGCTTGTCCGTCATCTCGCGCAGGATACCCTCGAACGATTCCACCGAGATCTCGCGTCCGTGCTGGTTCAATATCTGCACAAAGCGCGACATGTGCGTGCCTTTGAAGTTGTGAGGCAGGTGCACATACATATTAAATGTGGCAATGGTGTGCTGCACCCCCCCGCTCTTGTCCTTGACGAGGACGGGATGACGGATGCTCTTGATGCCAACCTTGTTGATCGCCAAATGGCGCGTATCGGCGCTGCTTTGTACGTCTGCTATGGTTTCTATCGAATTCATGGTTATCTCTCAGAAAAGTCTTGGGGCAATTATACCCATTACCCGACTATTATGGTCAGGCAATATCAACCGGCTAACTTTTTGCCGATGGAGCCCGCAATGCCATTCGCATCCAGCCCGCAATCGGCCAGCATCTGTACAGGATCGCCCTGCTCAAGGAATTCGTCCGGCAGACCCAGGTGCAGAACGGCAACGCTGACGCCGTGCCGCGCCAGACATTCCGCCACTGCGCTGCCGGCACCGCCCTGCAAGGTGTTTTCTTCCACAGTGACCAGCAAAGTATGTGCGCCCGCAAGCTTCAACACCAGTTCCTCGTCCAGCGGCTTGACGAAACGCATGTTGGCAACGGTGGCATCGAGCTGCTCTGCCGCCTGCAAGGCGGGAGCGAGCATGGAGCCAAAGGCGAGAATGGCCACCTTTTTGCCCTGACGACGCACTTCGCCCTTGCCCACGGCGATAGGCTGCAAACTCTTCTGTACGGAGACCCCCGGCCCCGTGCCGCGCGGATAGCGCACCGCACTCGGCGCATCGAGGTGGAAAGCGGTGCTCAACATCTGCCGGCATTCGTTCTCGTCGGCGGGTGCCATCACGGTCATGTTGGGAATGCAGCGCAGATAGCTCAGATCGAAACTGCCCGCATGCGTTGCGCCGTCGGCACCGACCAGTCCGCCGCGATCGATGGCAAACATCACCGGCAGGTTCTGGATGGCGATATCGTGGATAAGCTGGTCGTAAGCGCGCTGCAGAAAGGTGGAATAGATCGCCACCACGGGCTTGGAACCGTCGCAGGCCAATCCGGCCGCAAAAGTAAGGGCATGCTGTTCGGCGATACCTACATCAAAATAGCGCTGCGGATATTTTTTCGCGAATTCGACCAGGCCCGAACCTTCGCACATCGCCGGCGTAATCCCGACCAGACGCACATCCTGTTCCGCCATGTCACATAGCCAGTCTCCGAACACCTGCGTGTAGGTCACTTTGGTGCTGGGTTTGGCTGTGATGCCCTGGTTGGGATCGAACTTGCCCACGCCGTGATACAGCACGCAATCGTCTTCGGCTTGAGGATAGCCCTTGCCCTTTTGCGTGACGATATGCAGGAACTGCGGGCCCTCCAGTTGACGGATGTTGCGTAATGTATCGACCAGCACATCGAGATCGTGACCGTCGATGGGACCGATGTAATTGAAACCGAATTCCTCGAACAAGGTACCGGGTGTGACCATGCCCTTGACGTGCTCTTCGGCGCGCTTGGCGAATTCCAGCACCGGCGGCATACCCTTCAACATTTTTTCGCTGCTGCGCCGCATCGCCGCATAAAAGCGGCCCGACATCAGCTTCGCCAGATAGTTGTTCAGCGCGCCGACCGGGCGCGAGATGGACATGTCGTTGTCATTGAGGATCACCAGCAGGTTGGCGTCCATCGCTCCTGCGTTGTTCAGTGCTTCGAATGCCATCCCGCCGGACATCGCGCCATCGCCGATAATGGCGACGGAACGGTTCTCTTTTCCGGCCAACTGGGCGGCTACCGCCATACCCAGCGCGGCGGAAATGGAAGTGCTGGAGTGTCCCGTGCCAAAAGCATCGTAAGGGCTTTCATTGCGTTTGGGAAAACCGGAGATGCCGTGCGCCATGCGCAAGCCGCTCATCGCGGCACGGCGCCCCGTCAGTATCTTGTGTGCATAGGTCTGATGACCGACATCCCATACCAGCCGGTCTTCCGGCGTGTTGTAGACAAAATGCAACGCGACGGTCAGTTCCACCGTGCCGAGGTTGGAAGAAAGATGCCCGCCGGTCTTGCTGACCGATTCGATCAGGAAGGCGCGCAACTCGTCCGTCAGTTGCGGCAATTGCGCGCGCTCGAGTTTGCGCAGGTCGTCCGGGGAGTCGATGGTTTCGAGCAAGGGATACATTAGTACTTTCTCTTCACGATAAAGTCGGCCAACTCACGCAGGCGCTGAGCCGCCGCACCAAACTCAAGCAGGGTATCCAGCGCATCGCCATGCAGCTCTGTTGCCATTTTCTTTGCGGCCTGCACTCCCAGCAGTGTCACATAAGTCGGCTTGTCGTTGTTTGCATCCTTGCCGGCAGTTTTGCCCAGGGTCGCAGTATCCGCTTCGCTGTCGAGCACATCGTCCACCACCTGGAAAGCCAGCCCTATGCATTTTCCGTAGCGATCGAGCTTGTCGAGTTGCGTCTGGTCCAGATTTCCGCAATGCGCTCCGAGCAGGATGGAGGCGCGAATCAGCGCGCCTGTCTTGTGGATATGCATCTGTTCCAGTTCGGGCAGAGTCAACTGCTTTCCCACACTGGCCAGATCGATGGCCTGCCCACCCGCCATGCCGCGCGAACCGGAAGCGATGGCCAGCAGCTTGACCATTTGCAATTGCTTGGCTGCATCCTCATTCAGGCGATGCTCGGACAGCAACTGGAAAGCCAGGCTTTGCAGCGCATCTCCCACCAGCAGCGCGGTGGCTTCATCGTATTCGACATGACAGGTGGGTTTGCCGCGGCGCAGCACATCGTCGTCCATGCAGGGCATGTCGTCGTGCACCAGCGAATAGGCGTGTATCAGTTCGACGGCGGCCGCGGCGATCTCTACACGTTCGACCGGCGCACCGCTCAATTCTCCCGCCGCAAAGGCCAGCAACGGACGTACGCGCTTGCCGCCTTCCAGCACGCTGTAGCGCATCGCGGCATGCAGGCGTTGTGGCGCGACCTCGGCCTGCGGCAGCAAACGCTTCAAAGTATCTTCAAAACGGGACTGATGGGCGGATACCCAAGATGAGAAGTCTGGCATTATCAATCTTTGTTTGCATCGCCCGATGCGCTGAAGTCCTTGAGCACACCGTCTTCCAGCACACGTACCTGCTGTTGCGCATCGTCCAGACGGGACCGGCAGAACGACAACAGTTCCGCACCGCGCTTGTAGGCCGCCAGCGAATCCTCCAGCGACAGCTTGCCGGACTCCATGTCGGCCACCACTTGCTCCAACTCTGCCAGCGCCGTTTCGAAACTCTGTGTCTTGGTGGATTTTGCCGCCATCTCGATTCCCGTGTGCATCAATTTCTGCTTAAGGGCGGCATTTTACCCAAGGCCCCGACACAGAGCCAATTTTTGTTGCCCCCCCCTCTGATTTCGGGGACAATCCCTGCCCCTTAAAACCGTATTCACAGAAAGAGTGGGTATGTCCGAAATAGCCAAGCCGAAGCAGTTCAATCCCGTATCAGCGCAACCGCCGCTGAGCTGGTATTTCGATCCGAAAGTCCTGGAGGTCGAGCAGCGCGTACTGCTGGATGCCGGGCCGCAATATGTCGGCCATGAATTGATGGTACCCAATCTCGGCGATTATCACGTGGTCGAATGGATGGACAGCGCCAAGATGCTGGTTCGCAACGAAGGCGGCGTGGAGTTGCTTTCCAATATCTGCCGCCATCGCCAGGCCACCATGCTGGAGGGCCGCGGCAACGCAAAGACCATCGTGTGCCCGCTGCATCGCTGGACCTACAAGAACGACGGCGAGCTGATCGGGGCCCCGCACTTCCCGAACAACCCCTGCCTGCACCTGAACAAGACGCCCCTGCAAAACTGGAAAGGCCTGCTGTTCGCGGGGAAACGCGATATCGCCAAGGACCTGGCGACCATGCCCGCCTTCAAGGAGATCGACTTCTCCGGCTACATGCTGGACCGGGTGGAAGTGGACGAATACAACTTCAACTGGAAGACTTTCATCGAGGTCTATCAGGAAGACTATCACGTCGTGCCTTTCCATCCCGGCCTGGGACAGCTCGTGAATTGTGACGACCTCCAATGGACGTTCGGAGAGCATTTCAGCGTACAGACCGTGGGCATCAACAAGCCGCTGCGCAAGCCGGGCAGCCCGGTCTATGAGAAATGGACGGAGCAGGTCATGCGCTACAACAACGGCGAGTTCCCGAAATACGGCGCGATCTGGTTGACCTACTATCCCAACATCACGGTCGAGTGGTATCCGAACACGCTGGTGGTCAGTACTGTCGTCCCGCGCGGCACGGATGCCTGCACCAACATCGTGGAGTTCTACTACCCGGAAGATATCGTGCTGTTCGAGCGCGACTACATCGAAGCCGAAAAGAAGGCCTACCGTGAAACCGCGGTCGAGGACGACATCATCTGCCTGCGCATGCACCAGGGGCGCCGCGCCCTGTACAAGCAAGGCGTCGAAGAGGTCGGTCCATACCAGTCACCGACCGAAGACGGGATGCTGCACTTCCATGAGTTCCTGCGCCGCAATCTGGAACCGCACTTGAAGTAACCCAAAGTGGGTGCGCTATGGATGCTGTTTGCGAGTTTGTCGTTCGCCTGCATGGGCGTGTGCGTCAAGCTTGGCACGGCGTATTTTTCCAGTAGCGAACTCGTCTTCTACCGCTGCTTCTTCGGCCTGCTGTTCGTGGCCGCCATGCTGCTGCACAAACGCACGCCGCTCGCCACCCCGCACTGGCGCAGCCATCTATGGCGCGGACTGTCCGGCACTATCGCCATGATGCTTTACTTCTATTGCATCTCTACGTTGCCCCTGGCTTCCGCCATCACGCTGAACTACACCTCTGCCATATTTCTTTCGGTGCTTACTTTGGCCGTGCACAAGGATCGTTTCCATCTGCCCCTTACCACCAGCCTGACGCTGGGGTTCATCGGCGTGGTATTGCTGCTGCACCCCACCTTCGAGCGCGAACAGTTTGTCAGCGGCATATTGGGTTTGGCGTCCGGTTTTTTAGCTGCCGTAGCGTTAATGAACGTGCGCCAGCTCGGACTCGTGGGTGAACCGGCCGTGCGCGTGGTGTTCTACTTCAATCTGGTTGCCACCCTGTTCAGCGGCGCATGGATGGCTCAAACCGAAGTGCACAAGATCACGCTGAACAATTTGTGGCTGCTACTCGGCATGGGCGTATTCGCCACTTTCGCCCAGGTCGCCATGACGCACGCCTACCGCGTCGGGCAAACGCAGGTGGTGAGCACGCTGTCATACAGCACCATCGTCTTCGCCAGCCTGTTCGGCCTGATACTATGGAATGAGATGTTGCCTATCGACAGCTGGTTCGGCATCGCTCTCATCATCGGCAGCGGCATGTTAAGCTTGCGCCTAGCACCCATCCACACAGAGGCAAAGTAAATGATCACCATTGAAGAAAGCAGCCAGCTCGTCAATATCGCCGTCATGGGCGAATTCACCATAGCCGATTTCAAGCAGTTTGAAGAACACGCACTCCACAAACTCAACGCGCCCGGCAAGATCAACCTGCTGTTCGACCTGCGCGGCATGCTCGGCTACACCCCGGACGTCGCATGGGAAGAGCTCAAGTTCTTCCGTCGCCAGCACAACCACGATTTCAGCAAGATCGCGGTCGTCACCGACAACCAATGGCTTACCTGGCAGGCCTGGCTATCGCGATTGTTCGTCGATGCAGACATTCGCGCCTTCGGCGACTACCATGAAGCCGAGAACTGGGCCAGGATGTAATCATCGGCAGCACGGCCGGATGAGATGAGAATTCCTGCTGCACTTTCGCTTGCCTTTCTCGCCGCATCCCTGTCTGCGTGCATCTATGTGCCAGTCGTGGACGAAAGCAAGGACTCTGCCGCCGCTTGCGAAACCATTACCAAACACATGTCGATGCAGAACTTGTTCGAAAGGGGGGCGCGCGATACGCAAGGTCGCTCAAATGACATTCCGATCAATATCGGGGGTGGCTGCAACTCGGAATGCGCTGCCGCAATATTGGCCGCTGTTGTCGTGGTTTCCGCGGGAAGTGCAATCATCTCGGGCAGCATCGTTTTGACAGGCAACACCGTCCACTGGCTGGAATATCAAGGTACTTGCAGTGACGGTTACCTTAATTCCACAAAGCGATTATTCCTTTAAGCCGTCAACAAACCCAAACCCATACCGGAAACCTGACTAAACCGGGGTGATACGACTCCGCAGCATAAAGACTAGTTTTTTTCTTGGTTACCCTGATCGGGGTGTGATCCTCCCCTACAATTACCCCGGTAACAATGGTACTGTTGCGTTGATGCAAAATCATAATAAACAGCTTGGAAAATGAGGGAGTAGAGTATGGTCAAGAGCGGAATAACAGCGGTACTTGCTTCAATGATGGTCTTCAGCGCGACTGTATACGCCGAAGATACCCCGGGAATTGCGATCCCCCCCGCAATACAGTCTGCGGTAAAAGCGCTTGGGTGCGACGCTTGCCACGGCTGGGAACGAACTAAATTCGGGCCGTCCTGGCAGAATGTCGCTGACCGGTATCGCAATCAGGCAACCTATACATACAAGGGATTCAACATCAACAGCGCCGGTGAAAAACTGCCCCTGGTAGCGGGACTCGTGACAAAGATATCAAAGGGCGGAAAAGGCGAGTGGAATGAATACATTCCCATGGCCCCCAACGACCCAAGCGGGATTCATGCAAAAGAGATCACAAGCATCGTCAATTTCATTCTTTCCGTTCCCCCGAAGAAATAGCCGAAAAGCTCGAAGGGGAGTGAAAAATAAATAAACACCCGTATCCAAAAATAAAACCCGCTTCCGCGGGTTTTATTTTGCACACCGTGTAACCCCGCCGAATTACTTCAGCTTGGTTTCCTTGTATGCGACATGCTTGCGTGCCACCGGGTCAAACTTCAGGAATTCAAGCTTTTCCGGAGTGGTGCGTTTGTTCTTGTTAGTCGTGTAGAAATGCCCGGTACCAGCCGAGGATTCCAGTTTGATCTTTTCGCGTGCGCCTTTTGCCACAATCGTTCTCCTTTAGATCTTCTCGCCGCGAGCACGCATCTCAAACAGGACGGCGTCGATGCCGTTCTTGTCGATGGTACGCAGACCGGCATTGGTCAGGCGCAAAGCAACCCAACGGTTTTCAGACTCTACCCACAAGCGGCGGCGTTGCAGATTCGGCAAGAAACGGCGCTTGGTTTTATTGTTTGCGTGGGAAATGTTGTTGCCCACCATGGGCTTTTTCCCAGTTACTTGACAGACGCGTGCCATGACAATCACTCCAACCAGTTTTTCAAAGAGGCGCGGATTCTACATAAACCGCCGCAAAGACACAACTCAAAGTTTTATTAACCTTTTCGGTACAGCGCAGACTGGGCATGCGCATGCAAACCCTCGCCAAAAGCCAGGGTAGAGGCGATTTCGCCCAACTTTTTGGCACCCTGGGGGGAAACCTGGATCAGGCTGCTGCGTTTTTGGAAGTCGTACACGCCCAACGGCGAGGAAAAACGCGCCGTACCGGACGTCGGCAGCACGTGATTCGGGCCAGCGCAGTAGTCGCCCAGCGACTCCGAGGTATATCGCCCCATGAAGATGGCCCCTGCGTGCTTGAGTTTGGGCAGCCAAACCTTGGGATCGTCCACGGACAACTCCAGGTGCTCCGGGGCGATACGGTTGCTGATACTGCAGGCTTCGTCCAGGTCTGCGACATGGATCAACGCGCCGCGATTCTCCAGCGCAGTCTGGATGATCGCCTTGCGCGGCATTTGTTCCAGCAGCCGGTTGGCACTCGCTGCTACGGCATCGATGAAAGCCGCATCCGGCGACAGCAGGATGGCCTGCGCCAGCTCGTCGTGTTCGGCCTGCGAGAACAAGTCCATCGCCACCCAATCCGGATCGGTCTTACCGTCGCAGATGACCAGTATCTCGGACGGCCCCGCGATCATGTCGATGCCGCACACGCCGAACACACGGCGCTTGGCGGAAGCAACATAGGCATTGCCGGGACCGACGATCTTGTCCACCTTGGGGATGGTCTCCGTGCCATACGCCAGCGCCGCCACGGCCTGGGCTCCTCCGATGGTGAACACACGATCCACACCGGACAGATAGGCTGCAGCCAGCACCAGCTGGTTCTTCACACCGTCCGGTGTGGGCACAACCATGACCAGTTCGGCAACGCCGGCCACTTTCGCGGGCAAGGCATTCATCAAGACGGAAGAAGGGTAGGCCGCCTTGCCACCCGGCACGTAAAGACCGACGCGATCCAGCGGCGTGACTTGCTGGCCCAGCATGGTGCCGTCGTCGTCAAGGTAATTCCAGGAAACTTGCACCTGTTTCTTGTGATACGAAGTGACACGCTGCGCAGCCTGTTCCAGGGCACTGCGCTGGTCGGCGGAAAGCCCTTCGAATGCCGCCTTCAGTTCGGCATGCGGCAATTCCATCGCGGCAGCGTCCGCCAACGGCAGGCGATCGAACTTCCACGTGTATTCAAGCACTGCGACATCGCCGCGTTTCTTCACATCGGCAAGGATGGCGGCGACGGTCGTTTCCAGCTTTTCGTCGGCTGTCTCCTCGAAGGCCAGCAACTTGTTCAGCCTTGCGTCGAAGTCGGCTTGCAGGGTCGAAAGACGGGTGATATTCATTTCATGGCGCTCTTTATTTGTTAACAGCCCGGGCAAAGGCATCCAGCATCGGTTGTATCGTTGCACGCTTGAGTTTCAGCGATGCCTGATTCACCACCAGACGCGACGAGATCGGCGCGATCTCTTCCACCGCCCTGAGATCGTTGGCCTTCAATGTCGCGCCGCTGCTGACCAGGTCGACAATGGCATCGGACAGCCCGACCAGAGGTGCCAACTCCATCGAGCCGTACAGCTTGATGAGGTCGACATGCACCCCCTTGGAAGCAAAATGTTCGCGCGCTGTCTTCACATACTTGGTCGCCACACGCAGACGCGCCCCCTGCTTCACTGCCGACTCGTAATCGAAGCCGTTGCGCACCGCGACCATCATGCGACACTTGGCGATGTTCAAGTCCAGCGGCTGATACAGGCCTTCGCCGCCGTGCTCGTTGAGCACATCCTTGCCTGCAACCCCCATGTCCGCCGCGCCGTATTGGACATAGGTCGGCACATCCGACGCGCGCACGATGATCAGTCGCACGTCGTCGCGGTTGGTCGGCAAAATGAGTTTGCGGGAAGTCTCCGGATCTTCCAGCGCGGTAATGCCTGCCGCCTTGAGCAACGGCAGTGTCTCTTCGAAGATGCGGCCTTTGGAAAGCGCAATGGTGATCATGTATTTTCTCAATAGTTATTGCAATTCCGGGGAAGGGTTCGTGCCTGCGGCACTCAAGGGGGGAAGAGGGAAGAGTAAAAACCTCCACACTGCTGCCACCCTTCCCCCTTCTCACTTCCCTACTTTAGTCGGCGAATGTTAGCACCGAGCTGCGATAGTTTGTTTTCGATGTGCTCGTAGCCGCGATCCAGATGGTAGATGCGGTCAATGACAGTCTCTCCCTGCGCAACCAGTCCGGCGATGACCAGACAGGCGGAAGCTCGCAGGTCGGTCGCCATCACCGTTGCGCCTTCCATGCGCCCCACGCCGCGCACGACCGAGGTGTTTCCTTCCACCTCGATCTGCGCGCCGAGGCGGCGCAATTCCTGCACATGCATGAAGCGGTTCTCGAAAATGGTCTCCACCACCATCGCACTGCCTTCCGCGATGCAGTTCAGCGCCATGAACTGCGCCTGCATGTCGGTGGGAAATGCCGGGTGCGGGGCGGTGCGAACGTTCACCGCTTTCGGGCGTCCGTTCATTTCCAGATGGATGGTATCGCCCGCGACCCTGATCTGCGCTCCCGCCTCGGTGAGTTTCTCCAGCACGGTTTCCAGAATGTCGGCACGTGTTTCGCGCAAGGTGATGCTGCCCCCGGTTGCTGCAGCCGCCACCAGGAACGTGCCGCTTTCTATACGGTCCGGCATGATGCGATGGGTCGCCCCGTGCAGCTGTTCTACGCCGGTGATGGTAATGGCATCCGTCCCGTCGCCGGTGATCCTGGCGCCCATTGCGCGCAGGCAATTCGCCAGGTCCACCACTTCCGGTTCGCGTGCGGCGTTCTCTAGCACGGTCACACCGTCGGCCAATACCGCCGCCATCATCAGATTCTCGGTGCCGGTGACGCTGACGATATCGAAGAAAATGCGTGCGCCTTTGAGCTGCTTCGCTTTGGCGTGGATGTAGCCGTGTTCGATGGTGATCTCCGCACCCATTGCCTGCAGACCTTTGATGTGCAGATCGACCGGGCGCGAACCGATGGCGCAACCGCCGGGCAATGAAACGCGAGCCTCGCCGAAGCGCGTCACCAGCGGCCCCAATACGAGGATCGCGGCACGCATGGTCTTGACCATGTCATACGGAGCCTCCCAGTTATCGACTTTGTCGCCCCTGAAAGTGATCTCGCCCGTCGCGGCTTCTGCCGCAACGCCCATCTGCTGCAACAGTTTTCGCATGGTCCCGACGTCGTGCAGGTCGGGCAGATTGGTCAGGCGCAAGACATCCGCGGTCAGCAGGCTGGCGCACATGATGGGCAGGGCGGCATTTTTGGCGCCGGAGATACGCACTTCCCCGCGTAAAGGAATCCCGCCCTGGATGGCTAGTTTTTGCATTGGAGTTCTTCTTGCCGCTGCTGCGGCTTTTAAAGTGATGAGTGATTCAACGGCAGCGCATCGGCCACCCCATACAGACCGGCAAGACTGTGCAGATTGTCCGGTACGTTGATGAAGGTAAGTTTGGCATCATGGCGTTGCGCGTTGCGCAGCCATGCCAGCAGCAAGCTCACGGCAGCGGAATCAGCGGCCTCGACCTGTGCGAGGTCGATCGTCCAATCCTTTCCGTCCAGCGCTTGCATCGCATCGCCGAATGTCGTGCCGATGCTATCCATGGTCAGGTTACCCGATATCCGCAAAACGTTGCCTTCGCGCTGGATCACTTGCTGTCTGCCTTTTCCGCCACCGCGGCGCTGGACGCCGCAGTATTGTTCTTGTCGGTCAGTGTCTTGATCAAACCGTCGATCCCGACTTGCTGGATCTGATCGGCAAACGTACCGCGATAGCTGGTTACCAGGCTCACACCTTCCACGGTCAGGTCGTACACTTTCCAACCATCGGGCATCTTTTCCATGTCGTAATCCACCAGTACGGGCTGTTGCGAACTACCCGGCTTGACGATGGCGGTTTTGACGGTCACATCGGTTGCCGCCGGATCCAGTTTGAATGGCTTGATCTCTACGACCTGGTCTCGGTAGGAGGTGAAAGCCTTGGTGTAGGTGCGCACCAGCAAGATGCGGAACTCGCTCATCAGCGCCTTCTTCTGTTCCTGCGTCGCCGTGCGCCAGGACTTGCCAACTGCAAGCTTCGTCATGTGTTCGAAATTGAAATGGGGCAGGACTTTTGCGTCGACCAGTTCCAGCATTTTCTTCTGATTGCCGGAACGCAACTCTTTATCGCTGCGCACGACATCCAGCACCTCATGCACTGTATTCTTGATCAACACATCCGGATCAGCCATGTCGGCGCGCGCGCCGGATGCCAGACACAGCATGATCACGCCGGACAACAGCACGAATATCTTTTTCATGATCTTCCCTCTATGGATTACTTCTTTGCGTCGGAACTGTTATAGAGGAACTTGCCGATCAAGTCCTCCAATACCACTGCCGATTGGGTCTTCTTGAACTCTTCGCCGTTTTGCAGCATCTTGTCATCGCCACCCGGTATCAGACCGATGTACTGCTCCCCCAGCAGACCGGATGTCAGGATATTGGCAAAGGTGTCCTTGGGGAACTGGTAGCGCTTGTCGATACTCATGGTCACCTTGGCATCGTAATTACTGGTATCCAGCACGATGCTGACCACCCGCCCCACCAGCACGCCGGCACTCCTCACCGAAGCTGTAGGCTTCAACCCGCCGACATTGGTGAAATGCGCCTGCAATTGATAGGATTCCGAGACGTTGTAAGTACTCAGGTTTCCCACCTTGAGCGCCAGCACCACCAGCGCCGCAATACCGGCCACCACGAAAACGCCTACCCATAGATCCAATGTCGTACGTTCCATAACCTTAAGCTCCTTGAAACATGAATGCGGTCAGAATGAAATCCAGCATCAATATCGCCAGCGAGGATTCCACCACGGTGCGTGTGGTCGCACCAGACACCCCTTCAGCTGTGGGCGGTGCATCGTAACCCTCGAACAGGGCGATGGCCGTGACTGCCAATCCGAACACCAGACTCTTGATCACGCCGTTCAGTATGTCATGCTGAAAATCCACCGACGCCTGCATCTGCGACCAGAACGAACCTTCGTCCACGCCGATATTCACCACGCCGACCACGTAACCGCCGAACACGCCCATCGCCGAAAACAATGCCGCCAGCAAGGGCATGGAGATCACTCCCGCCCAGAATCGCGGCGCCACAACGCGCGCAATGGGGTTGACCGCCATCAATTCCATCGCATCGATCTGTTCGGTGGCCTTCATCAGGCCGATCTCCGCCGTCATCGCCGAACCCGCACGACTGGCAAACAACAGCGCGGCCAACACCGGCCCCAGTTCGCGCACCAGACTCAGCGCCACCAGCGAACCCAGCGCAGATTCCGAACCGTAGCGCTTGAGCGTCTCGTACCCCTGCAAACCCAGCACCATGCCGACAAACATGCCGGCAACGAGGATGATGATAAGCGACATCACGCCCGAGAAGAATATCTCCCGCATCGTCAGGCGGAAGCGGCGAAAACTCATGCCCGAGTAGAGCAACGTCATCAGGAAAAAACGCGCGCCGTATCCGGTACGCCAGACGGCGTTCACCACGCGTTTCCCGATACCCCGCAAACCGCCGACTATGTTCATCAGGCATGCACTCCCAAATCCGTATTGAAATCATTGCCGGGGTAATGAAACGGGATCGGCCCGTCCATCTCGCCATGGACGAACTGCTTCACGAACGCCTCGCCGGATGCGCGAATATCGTCCGCCGAGCCTTCCGCGATAATGGCGCCGTTTGAAACGAAATAGACATAATCCACGATCTTCAGCGACTCCTGCACATCGTGCGTCACCACGATGGAGGTCGCGCCCAGCGCGTCGTTCAGCTTGCGGATCAATTCGCCCACCACCGTCAGCGATATCGGGTCCAGCCCGGCAAAAGGCTCGTCGTACATGATCAGCATCGGGTCCAGCGCGATCGTGCGCGCCAGCGCCACGCGCCGTGCCATGCCGCCGGAAAGTTCGCCGGGCATCAGATCCTGCGTGCCATACAATCCCACCGCGTGCAACTTCATCATCACCAAGTCGCGGATGATCTCTTCCGGCAGGTCGGTATGCTCGCGCATCTGGAATGCCACGTTATCGAACACGGTCATGTCGGTGAACAGCGCGCCAAACTGGAACAGCATCCCCATCTTGCGGCGCATCGCATACAGGCCCTGCTGATCCAGCTCGTGGACCACCCGCCCGTCAATCTTCACGTAACCCTTGGTCGGTTTGAGTACCCCGCCGATATGGCGCAGGATGGTCGTCTTGCCGCAACCGCTCAAACCCATGATGGCGATAAGCTTCCCTTTCGGGAAGGACATATTGATGCCTTTGAGAATGGGACGGCTGTCATAGGCGAAATTGACATCGCAGACTTCTACCAGAGGTGCGGACACTTATAACCCATCGCGGTGTGAATAGGGGCGCATTCTAAACCACGTCGCCATAATTTGGGAACCGACGACAACTTGAGCTCCGCGCGATTGCGGGCTATCCTGCGCGCGTTCCACTTTTCATAGCCACTCTCAGGATCGATAGCGTGACGCTTCCAACTCTGCTTATTGTCGATGATGACCCGCTCATACGCGACTCCCTGCGCCTGATTCTGGCTGACGAATTCGACATTCATCTCGCCGAAGACCGTCCCCAGGCCATCCGCCTGTTGCGCGACATGGCGAGCCCGCCTCAACTGGCGCTGGTCGATCTCGGCTTGCCGCCCACCCCACACCGCCCGGAAGAAGGTTTTCGCCTCATCACCGAACTGCTGGCGCACGCACCCGACATCAGGATCATCACCTTGTCCGGGCAAAACGAGGAAAGCAATGCGCGGCACGCGCGCACGCTGGGCGCCATCGAGTTCGTCGCCAAACCCTGCGGCCCGGAGACATTGCGCTCGCTCTTGCTCAATGCCCTGCGCTTCCAGCAAACCGAACGGGCAGCACCTGCCGATAGCCAGCCGCAGTTCGGCATCATCGGCGACAGCCAGCCCATACAGGCGATGCGCAGCCAGATCGAACTGTATGCCAGGACTCCATACCCGGTATTGATCGAAGGCGAATCCGGCAGCGGCAAGGAATTGGTTGCTGCCGCCCTGCAACGCCTGAGCGGCAAACCCGATGCCTCCTATGTCGTGCTCAATTGTGCCGCCATTTCGCCCAACCTGCTTGAATCCACATTGTTCGGCCATGCCAAGGGCGCCTTCACCGGCGCCACCAACGCGCAGACCGGCTTTTTCGAAAAAGCCGAAAACGGTTCCCTGTTCCTGGATGAGATCGGCGAAATGCCGCAGGAACTGCAAGCCAAATTGCTGCGGGTATTGGAGAATGGCGAATATCAGCGCGTCGGCGAATCCACTACGCGCAAAAGCAACGCACGCATCATCGCTGCCACCAACCGCGACCTGAAACTGGCCGTGCGCAACGGCACTTTCCGTACCGACCTCTACCACCGTTTGAGCGTCTTCACGATTCAGGTTCCGCCGCTGCGAGCACTGGGCAATGACAAGCTGCAGCTGCTGGAGCACTTCAAGCAATTCTATGCCATGCAGGCACAGCGCCCGCAGTTCAGGCTCGAAGCCTCGGCACTGGAAACCTGGAAGCAATACTCTTTTCCCGGAAACACCCGCGAATTGCGCAATATCGTCATCCGCCTGACCACCAAATATCCGGGCGGCGAAGTCAACGCAAGGCAACTGGAAGCCGAATTCGATCTTCAACTGGAGCCGGCGGGAACCGCAACCGAGTTGTCCGCCGATATCCGGCAAACCCTGCAACAGGGCGGTTTCGATCTGGATGACTTATTGTTGGGCTATACTGCCCGTTACATCGATGCCGCCATGGAATTGGCGCACGGCAATGTCAGCGAGGCCGCAAAGCTGTTGGGGATCGCGCGCACCACGCTGTATAGCCGCATGGAAGCGGTACAAAAACATAAAGCGCAGAGAGTTCTGTAAAAAGGGGATATTCAAGATGTATCTGGAGCACTTCGGCCTGACCGAGCCGCCTTTCAAGATCACCCCCGTCACCGATTTTTTCTTTTCCGGCGCCAACCGGGGCGAAATACTCGATGCCCTGATCTACGCCATCAGGGACAGCGAAGGGATCATCAAGGTCAGCGGCGAAGTCGGCAGCGGCAAGACCATGCTGTGCCGCATGCTGCTGGACCGCTTGCCCTCCAACATCAAGGCCATCTACCTCGCCAACCCGAGCATGTCGCGCGACGAATTGTTGTATGCCATCGCAGACCGGCTCGACCTGAGCCTCGAAGGACAGCGCGTCAACGTCATCCTGCAGACGTTGCAGAACCAGCTGGAAGCGATGTACGAACGCGGCGAACGTTGCGTGGTGCTGGTTGACGAAGCGCACGCCATGCCGCTGGATACACTGGAAGAGCTGCGCCTGTTGTACAACCTGCAGGTCGGCAAACACAAGCTGATCCAGATCGTATTGTTCGGACAGCCCGAACTGGACGAAAAGCTCGACCAGAGCAACATGCGCCAGTTGAAGGATCGCATCGTGCATCACTTCAGCATCCTGCCGATCTCGCGCAAGGTGATCAACGATTACCTGATGTTCCGTATGCGCGCCGCCGGATACAAGGGCCCGGACATCTTCTCGCCCGCAGCCGTGCTGCTCATCGGAAAATCCTCGCAAGGGTTGATGCGCCGCGTCAATATCCTCGCCGACAAAGCACTGCTCGCCGCTTTTGTGGAAAACACGCACAAGATCGAGGTGCGTCATGTACAGGCCGCCATCCGCGACAGCGAGATGGTGCCCATGCGCAAATGGGACAACCGCAAGAGTATCTCGATGGCCGGCGGCCTTGCCCTGCTCGCTGCCACGCTGGCGGGCGCAGGCTGGTTCGTGGGGCAGAACTCCGGCAATCAAAACGACGCGGAAGCCCAACGCACCAAGCCTATCACTGTCAGTGCCGTTCCTACCCAGCCGGCGGCGGCAGTCTCCGCCGTGGCTGCAGTTTCCGAAGTCGCGGCAACTTCCGCTGTCGCCGACACCTCCAACGTCACGCTCTTGCCTCTCGACAGGACGCTCACCCTCCCCGCAGAGCAGACCGCAAAACAGCAGGGCGCATCCCCAAAACCCCAGGCATCACCCCCGGCACATAACGTCAAACCCCAAGAATCCGTCCCGGCACCCACGACTTCTTCCGCATCGGACGACTCGCTGCTCCAGCAGCGCCTCGAAGCGACTCACGCTGCGCTGTCAGCCCCGAAACACGGGGACGTCAGCATCCAGTTATTTTATACCGACGATATCCGCCCCGAGCGCATGGAACGTTTTCTGGGCCGGGCTCAAAGATTGGGCAAATTTGCCGAGATATACATCGTGCCGATCAAGCTGAACGGCAAGGACGGATACCGCGTCCTGTATGGCCTGTATGCCAATAACGACGCGGCCCGCACTGGTATGGAAGAATTGCCGCAACGCTATAAAGACGCATTTGCGCCGACTTTGTACTTGCTAGATGGCTCGCAGAATACGCCCTAAGCAATTGAAGGCAAAAGTATATAGACCCAAAAGCATATTGCCGTGCCAGGAGAATGATGTTACCTTTCGCCGAAATCTAGGGGGAGAAAAGGGAATGAGGTTTACTCGCGTATTGTTGTGTTCGGCTTGTTTTTCGCTTGCCGCTTGTAGCACCAACCCCAAATCGTTCACCTTATCCGACAAGCACATCCAGCAGAACAACGCGGCCCCCATCACCGCCGGCAATATCCCGCAAACCAGTACTCGGCCAGTCGTTCTCCCCCCGCCCAAGCCCGCAGCCAAAGTTGAAACCTACAGCGTCGTCGTCACCAGCGTCCCCGCGCGTGAAATACTGTTTGCGCTGGCACGCGACGCCAAGATCAACATCGACATCGGCCCCGGCATCGAGGGCATCGTCACGCTGAACGCCATCGACCAGACATTGCCGCAAATACTGGATCGCATCTCCAAACAAATCGACATCCGCTACACGATCGAAAATGGCAATCTCTTCGTGGAAGCGGACAAGCCTTTCCTGAAAACATACAAGATCGATTTCATCAACATGTCGCGCACCGTGACAAGCAAGATCTTTACGTCCAGCCAGATAGGCGGAGTCACCGGCAGCAGCGGCGGAACAACCACCGGAGGAAATACCGCCTCGACCGCGGTCACCAGCGAAACCAAGAACAACCTGATGGACAGCCTGATTGAAAACGTCAGGGCGATCATCGTCGACGAGGATCGCATCAGATATACAGACAGGATCGAACGCAGGAACGAGATGGCCGCTTCAGCCCAGGGAACCGGCGCGGCATCCGTGAATAGCGGCACTGCTCCCAGCTCCGGTACTAATAACAACCCTAATGGCGAGAAGAACCCCGCAGGCAAAGCCAGCGGAGGCGCATCCGGCATAGGGAATGAAGAAATCGCGGGCAAGACATCGACGGTGCAGCAAACCGCGAAATATGAACCTGCCGTAAACATCAACGCCAACAAGGAAACCGGCGTTCTGATCGTTCGTGCAACGGCTCGCCAGCACAAGAAGATCCAGGAATTCATCGACAAGGTCATGACGACTGCGCGGCGGCAGGTGCTGATCGAAGCGACCATCGCAGAAGTCACACTGAACAACAACTACCAGCAGGGCATCAACTGGTCAGCCCTGGCACAGGGCGCCAAAGGCTTCCAGCTCAGCCAGGCGGGCACTTCCACGCTTCCCTCTGCCAATACCGGCAGCATGTTCATCCTCAAATATACCAACCCGACGAGCATGCTGGGAAACTTGAGCTCCAGCGTTTCCCTGCTTGATTCGTTCGGCGATGTCAAAGTGCTTTCCAGTCCCAAACTGAGTGTGATGAACAATCAGACCGCGACGCTCAAGGTCGTGGATAACAGGGTCTATTTCTCGATACTGGTCACGCCCGGCATATCTTCGGTCAGCGGCAACATACCGCCCACTTATACCACCACGCCCATCCCGGTTGCGGTCGGTTTCACCATGAACGTCACGCCCGAGATCAACGATTCCGACTATGTGACCATCAATGTCCGCCCGACGATCACGCGCATCATCGACTACGTGAACGACCCCAATCCAAGCCTGGCTTACCCATGCGGCGCCGGCGTTACAAACTGCAACGTCGCTGCCATCGTGAACCAGGTTCCGGAGATTCGGACACGGGAAATGGAATCCATCATTCGCGTCAGCAGCGGACAGATCGCCGTCCTGGGCGGCTTGATGCAGGACGAGATCAACAACCAGAGCGACGGGATCCCCTTGCTGGACAATATTCCGATCCTCGGCAACCTGTTCAAGAACCGCAACGACACCAAGACCAAAACCGAACTGGTCATTTTCCTGCGCCCGATCATCATCAAGGATGCAAGTGTCGACGGCGATTACAGCGCGTACCGCAACAACCTGCCGGATGCGAACTTCCTCAAGCCAGAGGATGAAAAGGCCAAACCATGAGCCTGTTACTCGACGCACTCAAGAAGTCCGGCGACAAAAAACAGGAGGGCACCGGGCTGTCCAATCTGACGCTTGAGGATATGCCTCCGGCGCGTGCCGCCTCTGCCTCAAGCAATGCGTCAAGTCGTACAGCCGGGGAAACCATGTTTGCTGCCAAGAAGAAAAAATCCTCCTCAGGGGGCTGGAAATTGGGACTGGTTCCCACGACCTTGTTGATCGCGGTGGTGCTGGGGTCGGGCTACGGCTATTACGTCTGGCTACAGATACAGCCTCCGGCCCAGCCGCGTGTGGTTCAACGTACTGCTCCTCCCCCGGCTCCATTTGTCATCGCACCGATAGCACCTGCCGCACCAGCCTTGGTTCCGTTCATTCCGCCGCAGCCTGCACAGGAAAAAGCGGCACCTGCACAACCGGTACAGCCGCTGGTCACCGCGCGTAACGAAGACTTCGATGCACCGCGCAACAAACCGAAAGCGGCCGGGACTTACACCAAACCCGCGGCAACCGGCATCACCGTCCAGCGCAAAGTGGAAACGGACACCGTCACACCGGCGCTGCTCGATGCCTATCAGGCCTATCAGCACGGCGACTACACCACGGCGACCCAGGGCTACCGCGAAGTATTGAGCAAGGACCCGCACAATCGCGATGCCCTGCTCGGCCTCGCGGCGGTCGCCCAGCAACAGGGCGAGGAAGAAACTGCACAACGTTACTATCGCCAATTGCTGGTGCTGGACCCGCGAGATCCCGTAGCCGAGGCTGCACTGATGAATTACTCGCCCGATGCGGGCAATTCGGAAAGCCGCCTCAAATTGATGCTGTCCGATCAGCCGCGTTCTGCCGCGCTGCATTTCGCACTGGCCAATTACTACGCAGGAATTTCGAGCTGGGGCGACGCGCAGCAGTATTATTTCAACGCGCACACGCTGGAACCCTCCAATCCGCAGTTCACTTTCAATCTGGCAGTCAGCCTGGATCATCTCGGGCAGCGCAAACTCGCTGCGCAGTACTATCAACAGGCTTTGCAACTCGACACTTCCGGCAATTCCGGATTCGACCACGCACAAGCGCAACACCGTCTGAATGAACTGACGTCCGCCAAATAGGGAAGATGATGGCTGCACCGCAACAACAGACCCAGCAGCCCATCGGGCACTTGCTGATAGCGAAGGGAGTGATCAGCGAAGACCAGCTTCGCATCGCCACCCAGGAGCAAAACAAGACTCCGCAGCCACTAGGCCGCCTGTTGGTACGCCTCGGTTTTCTGTCCGAGGCGACTATCCGCGATGTACTTTCAGAGAACCTCGGTCAGGAGAGCGTCGACCTTTCCAATGTCCTGGTTGACCCGGCAGCGATCACACTGGTTCCCAAAGAGATCGCGCGTCGCTACATTCTGCTGCCCCTGTCGGTCGATTCCGCCAACAAAGTCCTGACCCTCGCGATCGCCGATCCGGACAACATCATCGCACTCGACCAGGTGCGTGCGCTGTTGCGCGACGAATACCGCCTCGTCACCCAGCTCGCCAGCGAATCGGACATCCTGCGCGCCATCGACCAATACTACGGCTTCGAGCTATCCATCGACGGCATCCTGCACGAGATCGAACCGGGCGAGATGGATCACCAGAACCTCCAGCAGGGGGTGAACGAATTCAGCCAGCCGGTGGTGAGACTGATCGACGCTCTGCTCACGGAAGCCGTGCAGCTGGGCGCTTCGGACATCCACTTCGAACCTGAAAGCAGCTTCCTGCGCATCCGCTATCGCGTCGACGGCGTGTTGCGACAGGTGCGCAGCTTGCACAAGAGTTTCTGGCCGGCAATGGTGGTGCGTCTGAAGGTGATGAGCGGCATGAACATCGCAGAGACGCGCGCGCCGCAAGACGGACGCATCTCCCTGCGCCTGTCCGGCCGCCCTATCGATTTTCGCGTCGCTTCGCACCCGACCTCCTACGGCGAGAACCTGGTGCTGCGTATCCTGGACCGGCAGAAGGGCATCGTGGCGATCAATCAAATCGGTCTGGACGAGGCCGCACTCAATACGCTCAAAGCCATCATCGCCAAACCGGAAGGTATTGTTCTGGTGACCGGCCCTACCGGTAGCGGCAAGACGACCACACTGTATTCGGTGTTGAATCACGTCAACACCGAGTCGGTGAACATCATGACTTTGGAAGACCCGGTGGAATATCCCATTCCGCTGATCCGCCAAAGCTCGGTGAACGAAGCGGCCAAACTGGATTTTGTCAGCGGCATCCGCTCCCTGATGCGGCAAGACCCGGACATCATTCTCGTCGGCGAAATTCGCGACCACCCGACCGCCGAGATGGCGTTCCGTGCCGCGATGACAGGTCACCAGGTGTATTCAACACTGCACACCAACTCTGCCATCGGCGCGATCCCTCGCCTGCTCGACATCGGCATCCTGCCGGATATCATGGCGGGCAACATCATCGGCATCATCGCGCAGCGCCTGGTGCGCGTGCTTTGCCGCCACTGCAAATACCCGTATCACCCGGACCACACCGAATGCAAGATGCTCGGCGTACGCCACGACGAGAGCATCACCATTTACCGCGCTGCCGGTTGCGATGTCTGCCACCACCAGGGTTATTCAGGCCGCCAGGCGATCATGGAGATACTCAGACTGGACAGCGACATGGACGACCTGATCGCGCGCCGCGCCAGCATCCGCGACTTGAAGAACAACGCACTGGAACACGGCTTCCGCCCGCTGGCCCAGGACGGCATCCGGCGCATCCTGCAGGGTGTGACTTCCATCGCGGAAGTCTCGCGCGTGGTCGACCTTAGCGACCGGATGTAAAAGCGCATGGCTCTCTACTCTTACAAGGCAATCGACGAGAACGGCAAATCCGTCAAAGGATTGCAGGATGCCGCCAACCTGATCGACCTGGAGCAGCGCCTGAAGCGTTCGGGCATCGACCTCATCAACGGCAAGGAAGAAGAAAGCAAGGCCACCTTTGGTGTCGGCAAGATCAAGCGTCCCGACCTCATCACTTTCTTCTTCAATCTCGAACAACTCGCCCGCGCCGGCGTTCCCCTGCTGGAATGCCTCGGGGATCTGCGCGACAGCATGGAAGAAGCCGCCTTTCGCGAGATCATCGCCAGCCTGATCGAGTCCATCGAGAGTGGGAAGAAGCTCTCGCAGGCAATGGCGGAACACCCCAACGCCTTCGACAAGATCACCGTCAGCCTCACCAGCGCCGGCGAGGAAAGCGGCCGTTTGGTCGACGTGTTCAAGCATCTCACCGAATCGCTCAAATGGCAGGACGAGATGGCGTCGCAGACCAAGACCATGATGATCTACCCGGCCTTTGTCGGCACCATCGTATTGGCCATCACCTTCTTCCTCATGATCTATCTGGTACCGCAACTGGTCAGCTTCATCAAGGGTATGGGGCAAGAGATACCGATCCAGACGCGCATGTTGCTGGCAACTTCCTGGTTCTTCGTAAACTACTGGTACGTCATCCTGCTGACGCCGCCCGCCCTGTTCGGCATCTACAAGGTTGCGCTCATCAGCAACCCGGGGTTGCAATACCACCTGGACAACTTAAAGCTGCACATCTGGCCCACCGGCCCCATCCTGCGCAAGATCATCCTGGCCCGTTTCGCCAACACGTTCGCCATGATGTACAGCTCGGGCATCACCATCCTGGATTGCATCGCCAACTCGCGCGACCTGGTCAACAACCAGGTCATCGCGCGCAGTCTGCAAAATGTGATGCATGAGATCGAGGCGGGCAAGAACCTGACGCAAAGCTTCCAGCAGACCGGCATCTTCCCGCCGCTGGTGGTACGCATGCTGAAAGTGGGTGAAGCCACCGGGCAACTCGACCAGGCGCTGCTCAACGTCAGTTACTTCTACGACCGCGACGTAAAGGATTCGATCAAGAAAGTGCAAGTCATGATCGAACCGACCATGACCATCATCCTCGGCGCATTGCTGGGATGGGTGATGCTGTCGGTGCTTTCGCCCATCTACGACATCATCAGCAAGGTGAAAATGTAATGGCCCGTACCCTGCTCTTCCTCAGCGCCGATTCCTTCCAGGCTTCCATCTGGCAAAGCGGCAAGCTGGGCGCAGCCAGATATTTCTCCAACGATGCCAACGGTCGCGAGAATTTTTCCGCCTTCCTGAAGATGCACCGCTATCCGGCCTACATGCTGGTGGACGTCATCGAAGAAGACTTCCGTCTGGAGATCGTGCCGCACCTGTCGGGTTCGTCCCGCAAGGATCTGCTGGCGCGCAAATTCGAACAATTCTATCGCGGCACGTCATTCCGTCAGGCTCTTCTACTGCAACGCCAGGCAGAAGGCCGCCGCGACGACGAGATGCTGTTCTCGGCACTGACCAACCCGCAGCGCATCTCGCCCTGGCTGGATACGCTGTTGTCGAACCAGATTCCGCTGGCAGGCATCTACTCGCTCCCCAGCATCAGTACTCCGCTGCTCAAAGCTATCCCATCCGATCATGTTCTGTTGCTGTCCTGGGAAAAGGACGCCGGACTGCGGCAGACCTATTTCAACAACCGGCGGTTGCATTTCTCGCGCCTGATCCCGATCAATGAGAGCAGCACGTTCAGCGACACTGTCGCATCCGAAACGCCGCGCACCCAGCAATACCTGAAGAGCCTGAGCCTCCCGCCGCCCGGCGAAACGCTGGACGTGTACATCATCTGCGATGCCAACGACAAGCTCGCGTTGCAAAGCCGCCTGGAAGGCGACAATGAATTGCACTACACCTACCTGGATATTCGGGAACTGGGCAAGCGCTTCAAGGCAAAGAACGAATACGCCAGCTCGGATGCCACCCCGCTGCTGCTGCATCTGCTCGCCAACAAAGCACCGGGAAGCCACTACGCCAATTCCGAACACATGCATTTCTATTTGCTGTGGCAATTGAAGCGCATCCTGTTCGGTATCGCGGCGGTAACGACTCTCTTCAGCCTGCTATTGAGCGGCACCGAGTTCTTGCAGGGGCGCGACTATGTCTCACAGACCGAGCCGTTCAACATACAGGCGGAAATCATCAAGCAACAAACCCAGCAAGTACAACGCTCGTTCGCCAACACAACTGTTCCGGCCGCCGACATGAAGACGGCGGTTCTGCTGACGCGCAAACTGAACCAGTACACGCCGCCGCCGGAACTCATCCTGAACGAACTGACTCTCGCGCTGGATCAATTCACGCAGATCACGGTCAACAAACTCGCCTGGGAGACCAGCGCGGCGGACGCGGCCCCCTCGATTTACCCGGCGCACGTCATCACTTTCGACGGCAGCCTAACCGGCTTCGGCAGTGATTACCGGAAGGCGCTCAGCTACCTCGACCGCTTCCAGCAAACGCTCACCCAGCGGGGTTATACTGTGTCTGTGGTGAAGCAGCCTCTGGATATCAGTTCCAAAGGCAGTATCAGCGGCGATGCCCAGAAAAATGACGGCAGTCCCGAACAGTTCACGCTGAAGATCATCTGGAGACAGAAGGAATGAGATTCTCCAAAACCGACCTGCAAATACTGAAATGGAGCCTGGGGGCATTGACGCTCAGCATCGTGCTGGCATTCGGCCTCATTTCCTGGAGCGAAGAGTATCTTGCGCAATCGCTGAAGAACCGCGAGGCCGCACAAAGACAGCTTACTGAAGCACGCACCCAGCTCATCTCCGTGCAAAGCGACCAGGAGAACATGTCGGCCTATGCCCTGGAATACAACGCCCTGCAGGAGCAAAAGGTCATTGGCTCCGAACAGCGGCTGGACTGGATGGAAGGACTGGAAAAATTGCGCCAGCAGGGCAGAGTGCTCGACTTCAAATACACCATCTCCCCGCAACAAAGCTATGCGCCCAAACCCGCACTCGACGCCGGTAATTTTCAGCTCAGCCGCAGCATCATGACATTGAAGATCGACCTGTTGCATGAAGAACAACTGCTGCATTTCTTCTCCAACCTGAACAACCAGATCAACGGCTGGTTCATGCTCGACGGTTGCTCCATTTCCAGGACCGGCACCGTCAACGAACTCGCCCCGCTCAAGGCGGAATGTACGGGCGGCTGGTTCACCATGAAGAACAAGAGCGCGCCATGATCAGATACTCGCTATCGTTCCTCTTGTTGACCCTGTTCGGAATGCTTCCCGTTGCACAGGCAAAAGAACTGGGGCGCCTGTTCTATACCCCGCTACAACGCCAGCAGCTGGAATCCGGCACTGCTACCAGCAACAACGGCAACACGGAAAGCGAGCGCCGCAACTACATCATCGTCAACGGGGTGGTGCAAAAACACGGCGGCAACCGCACCGTTTGGATCAACGGCGCCGCCCAGGCCACCGAACCCGGCAATGACAGAAATCCCACCACGGCACCTGTCGCTGTGCCCGGAAAGCCGCAACCTGTGCAACTCAAGGTCGGGCAGAAACTGCTGCTTGAACCGCCCGCACCCGAAGAAAATAAATAAGCAGGTAGCGCACCATGTACTCCTCGCGCACAACTTCACTTTATATACAGCGACAACGCGGTGCAGCGATGATGATCATGCTGGTCATCATGATCATCGGCGTCATAACATTTCTGGTCGGGGCGCTCAGCAACTCTACACTGAAATCGGCGCGAGACCAGCAAGCCGCAGACGTACTGGTGCAGGCCAGGGATGCCCTGATCGGTCGTGCCGTCTCCGACGCATCACATCCCGGCAGCCTGCCTTGCCCGGATTCGCACCCCCCCGGAAACCCACCCGGAAGCCCGGCCGCAGCGCTCGAAGGAACTTCAGATCCAATGTCAGGCAACGACTGCCCCAATTATCTCGGCAGACTCCCATGGAAAACACTAGGACTGCCGGATTTGCGCGACGGAAACGGGGAGCGCCTGTGGTACGCCCTGTCGCGCACATTGCGTGACAGCATTTCCGCGCAACCGATCAACAGCGACACGCAGGGCTGGCTGTCGCTAACCGGCACCATTACCCTCAACAACGTTGCCGCGATCGTCTTCGCCCCTGGTGCTGCTCTATGCGGACAATCGCGCACTACCAGCGCAACGGCCAATCAATACCTGGAAACAGTCAGTACGATCTCGGCCACCGCACCGACTGCAATCACCGTCAGGGCTGCCAGCAACGACTGCAGCAACCAGCCGTATAACGACAACCTGCTCGCCATCACAACCGACCAAATATTCCAACCAGTCGAGATGCGCATAGCGCGTGAAGTAAAAGTTTGTCTGGATGAATATGCTGCCGCGCCTGTTCTTACAAACGGCAACTTGCCCAGTTTGAAATATCCATGGGCTGCAACAGTCAATCCTCTAAGTTATGCAGGAAATTACGGTACGCTGTTCGGCAGAATCCCTTATCTACAACCAGACACAAGCACTTCTCCTCCTAGCGCACCAGCAACGAGTCTGTCTGCGGCACTTAATGCACTGCAGACTTCATTAAACAATTTTGTTGCAAATGGCAATGCAACAAACCAGACAGCTTTAATCAATGCAGGAAATTATGTTACGAGCCTGCAGAATTCTATACCCTCCATTTCTAGCACAATTTATACGGCAGGTGACTGGGGACAGGAATTCGCAAATGGTCAGCACACGCAATCTGGAGTACAGACTAAAATTACTTCCGCCATTACCGCTTTGGCTCCATATTTACCTGCGTCTTCAGACCCAACCATGCCTCCGGGCTGGACTGCCAGTTGTATCTCTCTATTTTCGTCCCAGTACTGGCCTGACTGGCAAGAAATGGTATTTTACCAAGTGGCAGATGGCTATCGCCCCAATGGATCGCTCAGCTGCATCACTCCTAGCAATAACTGTTTGTCCATCATCGGCCCTGCAAGCAATGCCGCCGGTTCCGGCAGCTATCGTGCGGTGGTAATTGTTGCCAGAAAAAATATCAGTGCAATCAGCCGCACCCCCCCCACCAATGTTGCAGCCTATTTAGACCAGAACTCAGTCCAGAACAATTTACTACCTCAGGGTAGCTCTATCAACGTACCGCCCTACAACACCTTCCGCCCGATCGACCCCAGCTTTCAAACAGTAAACGATCTGGTGCAATGCCTGGATGGCAATGTGAATTGCAAATGAGAATATTAGCGAACAACTCATCAAATGGAAATTGCCAGGGAGGTTTTACACTGGTTGAAATGGCGGTCGTATTGCTAATTGCCACGATCTTGATGGCCGGTTTGGTGCCAACCATATCCAGCCAGATCGATCAGCGGCAAATTAATGAAACACGCAAGCAACTGAATGATATCCAGCAAGCCTTGATTGGTTTTGCCATCATCAACGAGCGTTTGCCATGCCCGGCATCTGCCCTCACCAATGGACAGGAAGATCCCCCTCTCGTTACAGGGATCTGCAACCACCCGAATGACGGATTCGTTCCCGCAGTAGCGCTGGGCTTGGGACCGGTCAACAGCCAGGGGCTGGTGGTCGATGCCTGGAACAATCCGATACGCTATGCGGTGACCTCCTCCTATCCCAGTAATACCTTCTCCTTCACCACCCAAGGAGGCATGAAAACCATTTGGTCGTCAGCTATCAATCTGGATCTACAGGTGTGCACCACCAACCCCAACAGTCCCACCAACTGTGCTCCCAATACCTCGCTCAGCTCGAATGGCGTACCTTTGGTAATTTTTTCTACGGGGAAAGATGGCCTGAGCGGCGCGGTGAACCCGGATGAGAACGCCAACCTGCATACTGGCAGCAGTGCCAATAACAAAACCTACGTCAGCCACGATTTCACACCGACTTACGACGATCTGGTCGTCTGGGTTTCGCCCAACACCCTGTTCAACCGCATGGTCGCAGCAGGCAAGTTGCCTTAAGCTCTGCGCCAGGTCGTACCCTGCGGCGTGTCTTCCAGTACGATACCCGCGTCCAGCAATTCCTTGCGGATGCGGTCAGCCTCGGCGAAGTTTTTGGCTTTTTTGGCGGCGATGCGGGCTTCGATCTGCGCGTTGATAGCTGCATCGTCCAGACCGCCTTCATTTGCCTCGCCCTGCAGGAATTCTTGCGGGGCGCGTTGCAGCAAGCCCAATGTGCCTGCCAAGGCTTTGAGTTGAGCTGCGGCATCAACCGACTGATTGCGGTTTGCTTCGTTGGCGAGGTCGAACAGGACGGCAACGGCTTCAGGTGTGTTGAAGTCGTCGTCCATGGCGGCTTTGAAGCGGGCGGCGTGGGGGGTGTTCCAATCGATGGTCTCTCCCCCACCCCAACCCTCCCCCGGTGGGAGATAACCAGCGACTTGCCCGCTTGCGGGCTTAGTCGAATGGCTAGTTGTTCTATCAGGGGGTAACTTCAACGCTGTATAAAGCCGCGTCAACGCCCCCTTCGCATCATCCAGATGCTGGTCGGAGTAATTCAGCGGACTGCGGTAATGCGCGCGCAGGATGAAGAAGCGCACCACTTCGGCATCGTATTTCTTCAGCACTTCGCGGATGGTAAAGAAGTTGCCCAGGCTCTTGGACATCTTTTCGTTGTCCACGCGCACGAAGCCGTTGTGCATCCAGTAGTTCACGTATTGGCATTGATGCGCGCCTTCACTCTGGGCGATCTCGTTCTCATGGTGCGGAAACTGCAGGTCCGCGCCGCCGCCGTGGATGTCGAAATGGTTGCCCAAGATGTCCGAGGCCATGGCCGAACATTCGAGGTGCCAGCCTGGACGACCCTTGCCCCACTTCGAATCCCATTTCACTTCGTCCGTTTCGCCGTCCTTGGCGTGCTTCCACAGCACGAAGTCGAGCGGATCGTTTTTGTTCTCGGCCACGTCCACCCGTTCGCCGGCACGCAGATCTTCCAGCGATTTCCCGGAAAGCTTGCCATAGCCCTCGAACTTGCGCACGGCGTAGTTGACGTCGCCATCCGCGGCCAGATAGGCCAAACCGTTCCTTTCCAGTTGCGCGACCATTTCCAGCATCTGCGGAATATATTGCGTGGCGCACGGCTCATGGTCGGGCCGTTGCACACCCAGTGCATCGGCATCCTCGTGCATCGCGTCGATGAAGCGTTGTGTCAGCGCATGGATGGATTCCCTGTTCTCCGCCGCGCGTTTGATGATCTTGTCGTCGATGTCGGTGATGTTGCGCACGTAGTTCACGTCGTAGCCGGAAGCCTTGAGCCAGCGGTACACCATGTCGAATACCACCATCACCCGCGCATGACCGAGATGGCAATAGTCGTATACCGTCATGCCGCATACATACATGCGCACGCTATTCGGTGTGATGGGCTTGAAATCCTGCTTGTCGCGAGCGAGGGTGTTGTAGATTTTCAGCATTTTCCGTTTCTTCCTGAATCGTCATTCCGGCGCAGGCCGGAATCCAGCGGTGTTAATCAATATGCAGTTCTCGGTTTTGTCCGTGCTTTGCACGGGCTGTCTAATTGACTGGATTCCGGCCTGCACCCGCAAGGGGTACGCCGTGGTTGTAAGGGGCTAAAGCCCCAACAACACACGCAGCGCCGGAATGACGGGCTAAGCGGTATACCCCTTTGAATGCGCCTAACAAATCGCGCCATACAAATCCTTCCAGTCAGGATTGAATCCTTCGATCAGTTTCAATTTCCATGCTCGCTGCCATTCCTTGATTGCTTTTTCTCGCTGAATGGCGGATTCCATCGTTTCATGCACCTCGTACCAAACCAATTGATCCACTTCATGCTGTTTGGTGAAGCCGGCAACAACGTGATTCCTATGCTCCCATACCCGTTTAACCAAATCCGAGGTTACGCCAACATACAAGGTGCCGTTACGTTTACTGGCTAGCAAATATACACATGGCTGCTTGCTCATCGAATCGCCTCTTGCCTTTTACGTCATACTGGCGCAGGTCGGTATCCAGTGGTTTAATTCATCATGCCTTTGGTTTTGTATCCGCCGCGCGGATATATTTTTTCATAACTGGATACCGGCCTGCGCCGGTATGACGGACGATTAAAATGTCATGGGTTTGTTGTCGTTGAGGTTGAGCCAACCTTTGACAATCCGATAGATGATCCAGCAGAAGTTGGCGAACAGAACGGCAAAGCCGATCGCGATAAAAACCGTTATTGCACCGATGACTGCCCACAGCAGCCCGAACCAGAAAGTGCGTATCTGCCAGCGAAAGTGGCTCTCCAGCCAGGTTCCGGCAGCGTCTTCCTGTTTCACGTAATTGATGATGATCCCGATGATGGCGGTGATGCCGGTGAAATAAGACAGCGCATACAGCACATAAACGACCTGTACGAGGCTTTTCAGCGATCTGGTCCGTTCCTCATCCGGCACGTTGTATTCTTCGCTCATGCCTGTTCTTTCGCCCAGGAATCGCGCAGCGTCACGGTACGGTTGAAGACCAGTTTGCCGCCGGGCTGATGGTCGCGGCGGTCGGTGCAGAAGTAGCCCAGGCGCTCGAACTGGTAGCGCGTTTCCGGCGCGGCATCGTGCACGGCAGACTCGACCCAGCCTTGCACCACGGTGAGCGACGCCGGGTTGAGATAGGTGCAGAAGTCCACTTCTTTATCGCCATCCGGCTCTGGCACCGTGAACAGGCGGTCGTACAAACGAATCTCGGCTGGCAGTGCGTGCCCAGCCGACAGGAAGTGAATCACGCCTTTAACTTTGCGCCCTTCCGGGTTTTTGCCCAGTGTGTCGTGGTCGATGCTGCAGCGCAGTTCGATTACCTTTCCCGTTGAGTCTTTTACCGCTTCGTCACAGCGCATCACATAGCTGTGGCGCAGGCGTATCTCACCGCCGAGAACGAGACGCTTCCAGCCGGGTGGAGGGACTTCGGCAAAGTCGTCGGCCTCGATGAACAACTCTTTGCCGAACGGCACGAGCCGTTTGCCCAGTTCAGGCATGTTCGGATGGAAGTCAGCCTCGCGCGCCTGTGCGCCTTCGGCATTGGTGATGGTCACTTTGAGCGGATTGATGACCGCCACTACCCGCGGTGCACGCAACTCCAGGTCTTCGCGGATCGCGCCCTCCATGACGGCCATATCCACGCTGTTTTCGCTCTTGGAGACGCCGATGCGTTTGGCGAATTCGCGTATGCCTTCCGGCGTGTAACCCCTGCGGCGCATGCCGCTGATAGTGGGCATGCGCGGATCGTCCCAGCCGCTCACGTGCTTTTCGGTCACCAGTTGCAGCAGCTTGCGCTTGCTGGTGATGGTGTAGTGCAGCTCCAGCCGCGAAAATTCGTACTGGCGCGGATGGCAGGCGATGGTGATGTTGTCCAGCACCCAGTCGTACAGCGGGCGGTGGTCTTCGAACTCCAGGGTGCAGATGGAATGCGTGATGCCTTCCAGCGCGTCGGAGATGCAGTGCGTGTAGTCGTACATCGGGTAGATGCACCATTTGTCGCCGGTGCGGATGTGGTGGGCACGCTTGATACGGTAGATGACCGGATCGCGCATGTTGATGTTGGGCGAAGCCATGTCTATCTTGGCGCGCAGCACCATGGCGCCATCGGGGAATTCGCCGTTTCTCATGCGCGTGAACAGGTCGAGGTTCTCTTTTGCCCCGCGGTCGCGGTTCGGACTGTTCTTGCCGGGCTGGGTCAGCGTGCCGCGATATTCGCGCATCTGTTCTGGCGTGAGGTCGTCCACATAAGCCAACCCTTTGTTGATGAGTTCGACCGCGAAACCGTACAGCGCGTCGAAATAATCCGACGCCCAGCGCACTTCGCCGTTCCACTGAAAACCCAGCCAGCGCACGTCGTCCTGGATGGACTGCGCATACTCCTCGCTCTCCTTTTCCGGATTGGTATCGTCGAAGCGCAGATTGCACAGGCCGTGGTAATCCTGCGCCAGGCCGAAATTCAGGCAGATGGATTTGGCATGGCCGACATGCAGATAACCGTTCGGTTCCGGCGGAAAGCGGGTGGCTATGCTGCGGTGCTTGCCGCTGGCGAGGTCGCCGTCGATGATCGTGCGGATGAAATTGGAAACGGGTGCGGACGAAGCGGGGGCATTGCTGCTCATTTTTGTTCCAAAAGTGTGGCAATCAAGTTGCCGAATTCTACCCGAAAACAGGCTCTGCCACGCCTGAGCGCAAACCGTGTAAGGACGCCGCTTATTTGGTAGAATCGCCCACTCTTTGAATCGGCTATTGCCGTTGCAACTTTATCCGGAACAAACCATACGATGAATATGCTTAAACTGTTTAGCCGCGCCGCCGCATTGGGCATCCTGTTTGCGATCGCCATTCCCGCCCAGGCAGATGATATCCAGGACGCCAACAAACTGTTCAAGCAAGGCCTTAACACCCAGGCAATGGACAAGGTCAACGCCTTTCTCGCCACCAAACCGAAAGACGCGCAAGCGCGCTTTCTCAAAGGACTGATCCTTGCAGAACAAGGCAACACGACAGATGCCATCACGGTCTTCAGCAATCTCACTCAGGACTATCCGGAACTGCCCGAACCTTACAACAACCTCGCGGTACTTTACGCCGGCCAGGGTCAGTACGAAAAAGCCAAGGAGCAATTGGAAATGGCGATTCGCACCAACCCCACCTATGCCACTGCCCATGAGAATCTCGGCGACATCTACGCCAAGATGGCCAGCCAAGCCTACGACCGTGCCCTGCAGCTTGAAAAGAGCGGCCCCAACAGCAGTGCCAATGCCAACACCAAAACCAAGCTGGCGCTGATCCGTGAATTGTTCAGCAAGAATCCGCGCACCGGCGTCAAGCCAGCCGCCGTCGCCGGGACTGACACGGTGCCCGCTTCCGCCCCGGTTGCCGTTTCTGCAGTTGCCGTCACCACCCCGATCGCAGCGCCTGTCTCGGCACCAGCCGCCGCAGCGCCGGTCGTCACACCTGTACAAACCAAACCAGCCGTTGCCGTCGCGCCCATCGTCTCCGACCCCAGTGCTGAACTGCTGAACAGCACCAAGGATTGGGCTGCAGCCTGGTCGGCCAAGAACAGCAAGAAATACCTCGCCTTCTATGCCAAGAATTTCAAAACGCCAGACGGAACGAGCCGCAGTACATGGGAAGCGCAGCGCAAGCAGCGCATCGCCGCCCCCAAATCCATTCGTGTCGAAGTGCGTGATGCCAGGGTCAAAGTGGTTGACGACAGCCATGCCAGCGTCAGCTTCAAGCAAACCTACCGCGCCAGCCACCTGAATGTCGTTTCCAGCAAGACGCTGAACTGGGAGAAAGCCGACGGACAATGGCTGATCGCAGAAGAGCGTTCGGGCAAGTAGCCATGCCAAGTCGTCTGCTCGCTCTGCTGCTGCTTTCTCTTGCCGTACCCGCTATGGCCGGCGAATCGGTTTCGCGCGAAATGGAAATCGGGATGGCCAAGAGCTTGCGTGCCGTTAGCGAGAATCACCTTGATGTCGCGCTGAACGAAGTGGATTCACTGCTCAAGATCAACCCCAATTACAAACTGGCGCAGCTGGTCAGGGGCGACCTGCTGCTGGCACGCGCCAAACCGATCAGCAATTTTGGTGCTGCCCCCAACGCGCCGCGCGACCTTGTACAGGATCTGCGCGAAGAGGCGAATGTCCGTCTGCAGCGGGTACAGCAGCAGCAGCCCATCGCCGTACCCAGGTATCTTTGGCAACTCTCGCCCACGCAGCGGTATGCGGTGGTGGTCGACACCGGCAAATCGACACTGTACCTGTTCGAGAATGTGAACGGCGAGCCGCGCTATGTTTCGGACTTTTATATCAGCGTCGGCAAAAAAGGCGCGGACAAGGTTTCCGAAGGCGACCAGAAGACCCCGCTCGGTGTGTATTTCGTCAACGGGCATCTGACCAAGGACAAGCTCACCGATTTCTACGGCCCCGGTGCCTACCCGCTGAGCTACCCCAATGAATGGGACAGGCGCGAAGGGCGCGACGGCCACGGCATCTGGCTGCACGGCACGCCCAGCGATACCTACAGCCGCCCGCCCCGCGCCAGCAACGGCTGCGTGGTGCTGGCCAACAACGACCTCAACGAGATCGGCAGTCATCTGCAGATCGGCATCACACCCGTCATCATCGCCAGCAAGATCGACTGGAGCGACGATGCGGATCAGGCCGACCGCGCATCGCTGCTGAAAGAGATCGAGCAGTGGCGCAGCGACTGGGCCAGCCTGGACACCGAGGCTTACCTCTCGCATTACGCGCATGACTTTTCCACCGGCAGCGTTGCCCTGCCCGCTTTCGCGCAGCAGAAGCGGCTGGTCAATTCCGGAAAGACCTGGATCAAGGTGAAGATGTCGAACGTCAGCATCTTCCCCTACCCCAGCCAGCCGAATCTGGTGGTGGTCAACTTCGAGCAGGATTACGACAGCAACAACCTTTCCAATCGCATGAACAAACGCCAGTACTGGATGAAACGCGACGGTCGCTGGCAAATCGTCTATGAAGGAGCAGCCTGACATGAAACTGATACATATCGTTCTCGCATTCTTGCTGGCCGGACTCTGCGTCCTGCCCGCCCAAGCCGAATCCACACCCGCAACCAAAGGAAAAATGAAAATGGTAAAACTGCATACCAACAAAGGCGACATCACCCTGCAACTCGACGCCGAAAAAGCGCCGGTCACCGTCCAGAACTTTCTCGACTACGTGAACAGCGGCTTCTACAGCAATACCATCTTCCATCGCGTGATCCCCAATTTCATGATCCAGGGCGGCGGTTTCGAAGTCGGCTTGAAGCAGAAACAGACCAACGCGCCGATCAAGAACGAAGCCGCGAACGGCCTGAAGAATGAGATCTACACCATCGCCATGGCGCGTACCGGCGATCCGCATTCCGCCACCGCCCAGTTCTTCATCAACACCAAGAACAACAGCTTCCTCGACTATCCGGGACAGGATGGCTGGGGCTACTGCGTATTCGGCAAAGTCGTTGAAGGCAAGGAGATCGTTGATGCCATCGGCAAAGTGAAGACCGGCAACAGCCGCGGCTTCCAGGATGTGCCGAACGAGGACGTCATCATCACCAAGGCGGAAGAAGTCAAATAGGATTTAGGAACTGGGATTTAGGATTTAGGGGCAAGTCCCAAATCCCGAATCCCAAATCCTGAAATGCCCCATTCCCTGTTCATTTCCGACCTGCACCTGAGCCCGGATCATCCGCAAAGCGCGGCGCTGTTCCTGCGCTTCGCTGCCGGCATCGCCCCTGAAGCGGAAGCGCTGTATATCCTGGGCGACCTGTTCGAGTACTGGGCGGGAGATGACGATTTGAACGACCCGTTCCACAGGCTGATCATCGATGCCCTGCAGGGACTGGGTGCTCGCGGCACGCGCATCTACATCATGCATGGCAACCGAGACTTCTTGATGGATAAAGAACTTGCTGCCGCCTGCAACGCCACCCTGCTCGACGACCCGACGCTGCTCGACCTGTACGGCACCCCCACCCTGCTCACGCACGGCGACGCATTGTGTACCGACGACATCGAGTACCAGCGCTTCCGCGAACAGGTACGCACAGGAGATTGGCAAACCCGATTCCTCGCGCAGCCTCTGGCACAGCGCAAAGTACAGATCGAACAGATGAGGATGCAGAGCAGGAACGAGAAAAGCCTGAAGGCGATGGACATCATGGATGTGAACGTGGCGACGGTGGACGACCTGCTACGCGAGCACCGCTACCCGCGCCTCATCCACGGCCACACGCACCGGCCGGCAAAGCATCTGCATCACCCGGACGGACACACCTGCGAACGCTGGGTACTGGGAGACTGGGACAGCGGCAAGGCAGCCATCCTGCGCTGCGATGCGCATGGCCTGGCGTGGGTATATCTATAACCCCGCGTCTTTACAAAAATCGATCCAGCAGTTTTCGGCTATGGTGATCCATGGCGCCGATGTCCCGGATCAGGAACGACACGCCGTATCCGTCGGTGATCAGCAGTGTTGAATTTGTGAGGCGGCGGATGTGGTCTTCCGCTTTGAGCAGCAGTTCGGTATCGCCGCGATCGGTCGAAATTTGCCACTTGCTCGGCGTGGCGAAGCTGGAGACTTGCCTGATGCGGGTGATTTCCGGCATGAATTCGCGCTGTGCAAGCTCGGTTTCGATCAACGCGCGCATCGCTTCGGGCAGATCGCTTAACCTGCTTATCCATCGCAGTTCGTGCCCATCTTCGCCGAGCAATGACACCCCTTCTTGCGGCGCGCTGATGGGAAAGGCGCGCACCGGGACGACGCCTTCGTGAACGTCGCCTTCCTTACCGGTGAATACAATGCGACCGGCTGCATTTCTGGTCAATGCGAAGTCCTGATCGTTCATTCGGCAGACTCCTTGCCATTTTCCGGAGCCGAGATGCTTTGGTCATCCAGATCGGTATCCACATTCCGGGCCTGGGCCTGGTACAAACGGAAGTAAGCTCCCTCCCGTTGCATCAGTTCATCGTGGCTGCCCGTTTCTACGATTTCCCCCCTGTCCATCACCACCAGCCGGTTGGCTTTGTGCAGGGTGGACAGACGGTGGGCGATCGCTATGGTGGTACGGCCGCGCACCAGGTTATCCAGCGCCTTTTGAATTTCCTTTTCGGTCTCGGTATCGACGGATGCGGTCGCTTCATCGAGGATCAGGATGCGCGGATCGATCAACAATGCGCGTGCAATGGAAATACGCTGGCGTTCTCCGCCGGACAGACCCTGCCCCCGTTCGCCCACCAGCGAGTCGTAACCGTGCGGCAGCCGCAGGATGAATTCATGGGCGTGCGCAGCCCGTGCTGCGGCGACGATCTCGGCCAGGGTTGCATGCGGTTTGCCGTAAGCAATGTTCTCGGCGATGGACCCGAAGAACAGGAAAGGCTCCTGCAGCACCAGGCCGATGTTGTGGCGATACTCCGCGATCGGCAGCGAGCGGATGTTCACGCCGTCAATACTGATGGAGCCTTCGCTGACATCGTAGAAGCGGCACATCAGATTGACCAGGGTACTTTTCCCGGAGCCGCTGTGCCCCACCAGTCCGATCATTTCTCCGGGCTCAATGACCAGGTTCATATCTTTGATGATCGCACGGTTGCCGTAGCGAAACCCGGCTTCGCGTATTTCGATGCGTCCAATGATGCTGTCGAGGTGCTGCGGCCTGACCGGTTCGGGCACGCTGGAAACGCGGTCGAGAATGTCGAATATGCGTTTGGCACCCGAGGCCGTCTTTTGCGTCACCGAAACGATGCGGCTCATCGAATCCAGGCGCGTATAAAAACGGCTGATATAGGCCAGGAAAGCGGTCAACACACCCACACTGATCTTGTTGTGCGTCACCTGCCAGATGCCGAATGCCCATACCACCAGCAAACCGATCTCGGTGAGCAGGGTCACGCTGGGCGAGAATAGCGACCATATCTTGTTGATGCGGTCGTTCACGGCCAGATTGTTCTGGTTCACCTGACGGAAACGGGCCGACTCGCGTTTTTCCTGCGCGAAAGCCTTGACCACACGGATGCCCGGGATGGTGTCGGCCAATATATTGCTGACTTGCGACCAGACGCGGTCGACTTTTTCAAAGCCGGTGCTGAGCTTTTGCCTGACCGAGTGGATCATCCACACGATCAATGGCAACGGCAACAGGGTCACCAGCGCAAGCCAGGGATCGATCGAGATCAGGATCGCCGTCGTCATGGCGATCATCAGCACATCGGTAGCGAAATCCAGCAGGTGCAGCGACAGGAACAGGCAAATGCGGTCCGATTCCGAACCGACGCGCGCCATCAGGTCGCCCGTACGCTTGCCGCCGAAGTATTCCAGCGACAAGTGCAACAGATGATCGTAAGTGATCGTGCGCAGATCGGTCCCGATGCGCTCGCTGACCAGGGCAAGGATGTATGTCCTTGCCCAACCCAGTCCCCACGCAAGCAATGCCGAGCCGAACAATCCGCCGAGCAGCAGCGTCACCATGTCGGTATTGATGGGCGACCCGTTTTCATAAGGGATCAGCACCTTGTCCATCAGGGGCATGGTCAGATACGGAGGAACCAGAGTGGCGGCTGTCGAGGCCAGCATCAGCAGAAAACCGGCAAGGAGTTGCCACCGGTAAGGTTTGGCGAATCGCCATAACCGCAGCAACACCCAACTCGAGGGCGGTGCCTCCGTTTCGACATCGCAGTACGCGCATTCATCCTGGCCCGGCACCAGCGGCATCAGACACTGCGGGCACAACACCGGTTGCGCTTCAACGATGGGCTGACCGCTCAGCAAGCCACCAAGCACCTGTTCAAACTGCCGGACGAAGCGAGTGGCTTCCGGGTCGTGTGCCATGGTGTAGCGCCACCAGGCCAGGCGTGTTCCGGCGGCAAACAATTCGATGCACCCGATGCCCGCATGATCACGCTGGTGCAATGCCAAATCTTCACCCAGGGGGTATTCGCAAAATTCGAGGGCGGGCCAGGTCAAGCCGATCAGCCGTTGGTTGGTGAGCAGAATCAGGCGCTTGGCGTAGTTCAGCTGCTCATCCAGATTGGTTTCCAGGCTGGCATGGATCTTTTCCCGGGCGGACAGTCGGGCCTGCAGCGCCTTATGCCATGCATCGGAGACCTGTTTGTCTGAAGAGAGGGGGGAAATTGTATGAAGGTTCACTAAGTGCGAGTTTACTACAGACGCCATATTGGACAAACTGCCAACCCTCTGTAAACTGAACCCCTTTCGAGTGCGCGGTTGCACTGCGCCCATCGATGCGGCTTCAACCCACTTCAAATCATCAGGACAGATTGATGGAGTTTCTCAAGATTTTGCCGCTGCGCGGACCGAACATTTGGACATATCGTCCGGTACTGGAAGTCTGGCTGGATATCGGCATTCTGGAAGACTCGCCCTCCAACACGATTCCCGGCTTTTACGAGCGGCTGACCGAGTGGATACCGACACTGATCGAGCACCGGTGCGGCATCGGGGAGCGCGGCGGATTCCTGGAACGGCTGCGCGAAGGCACTTGGCCGGGGCATATTCTCGAGCACGTCACCATCGAATTGCAGAACCTGGCGGGGATGCAGAGCGGTTTCGGCAAGGCGCGCGGTACCGGAGTGCGCGGGGTCTACAAAGTGGTGGTACGTTCGCGCAACGAGCAGGTGACCCGCGCCGCCCTGCATGCCGCTCGCGATCTGGTGATGGCCGCGATGCACGACAAACCGTTCGATGTAAAAGCCGCCGTTGACCACTTGCACGAGATGGTTGATGAGCTGTGCCTGGGGCCGAGTACCTCCTGCATCGTGGATGCCGCCACCGAGCGCGGCATTCCCTCGATCCGTTTGACCGAAGGCAATCTGGTTCAGCTGGGATATGGCGTGCGCCAGCGCAGGATATGGACAGCAGAGACCAATCAGACCAGCGCCATTGCGGAGGGCATCTCCAAGGACAAGGATCTCACCAAGAGCTTGTTGAGCGCATGCGGCGTACCGGTTCCGGAAGGCCGTATCGTCGACAATCCTGCAGACGCATGGGATGCGGCCGAGGACATCGGTGTGCCGGTGGTGGTCAAACCGAGCGACGGCAACCATGGGCGCGGCGTCTCCACCGACCTGATGTCGCGCGCGGAGGTCGAGGCAGCCTTCCACCTCGCCGATGCGGAAGGTAGCGAAGTGATCGTCGAGCGTTTCATACGCGGCAACGAACACCGCCTGTTGGTGGTGGGCGGTCGTTTGGCGGCTGCGGCGCGCGGTGAAGCAGTTTCACTGGTGGCGGATGGCCGCTCGACGATACGCCAGCTTATCGACTCCCAACTCAATAGCGATCCGCGCCGCGGAGCAGGCGAGGAATTCCCGCTCGATGTGTTGCTGCCGGACGAAAATCCGGCGATACGTTTCGAGCTCGAACGGCAGGGCTTTGACGCCGATTCGATCCCTCCACAGGGGAAACAGGTATTGGTCCAGCGCAATGGCAATGTGGCATTCGACGTGACCGATGAAGTGCATCCGGAAGTCGCAGCCGCGGTTGCGCTTGCAGCGCGTATCGTCGGACTGGACATTGCCGGAATCGATCTGGTTGCGCAGGATATTTCCCGCCCCCTCGCCGAACAAGGCGCGGCAATCGTCGAGGTCAACGCGGGCCCGAGCCTGCTCATGCACCTGAAACCGGCCCAGGGACAACCCAGACCGGTAGGCAAGGCCATCGTCGACAATCTGTTCGCAGAGGGAGAGAGCGGCCGCATCCCGGTGATCGGTATCTGCGGCACCGACGGCAAGAGCCTGGCGGCACGCATCATTGCAAGATTGCTGCACTTGCGCGGAGACTACGTCGGCCTCGCCTGCGACCAGGGGCTTTATTTCGCGCAGCGCCTGATCGACAAGCGGGATAGCTCCAACTGGGGCTCTGCGCAAAAGGTGCTGTTGAACCGAAGCGTGGAGGCTGCCGTGATCGAGAATGGCAGCGACACGATCCTGGCCGAGGGTCTGGGCTATGACCGCTGCCAGGTCGGCATCATCACGAATATCGATCCCGCCCGGCATTTCGGCAAGTTCTATATCGAGACGCCCGAGCAGGTTTGCAATGTGCTGCGCACCCAGGTGGATGTGGTGCTATCCGATGGAGTGGCGGTGCTGAATGCCGACGATCCACTGGTGGCAAGCATGGAGGAATATTGCGATGGCGAGGTCATGTACTTTACCCGGCATGCCGATTCCGAACTCGTCGCATCCCACCTGCAACGGGGCGGGAGAACGGTCATGTTGCATGACGGTTCCATCATGCTGGTTGCCGGCGCCGACCGCACGGCATTGATCAAGCTCGAGCATGTGCCCTTGTTGGAGAACAGCCGCGACACCGTACAGATAGACAGCGTCCTGGCAGCCGTGGCGGCGGCCTGGTCGCTCAATATCATGCCGGGGCTGATCCGCGCGGGATTGGCGACATTCGAAGTGGAACAGAAAAGTATAAAGGATATCGCTTAATGGATATCTCACGCATTCGCGCGCTGCGCGGCCCGAACTTGTGGAGTCGGCATACCTCCATCGAAGCCATCGTGACCTGCAGCGAGGCAGAACAGGACATCGCCAAAATCAGCGGCTTCGAACAGCGCTTTCGCACGCTCTTCCCCGAGATCGCCTCGCTGCAACTGGCCGGGCACAAAGCTGCCATACCGCTGGCCCATGTGCTGCAACTGGCCGCATTGGGCTTGCAGACACAGGCCGGGTGTCCGGTCACTTTCAGCCGGATCAAGTCCACACTCGAACCCGGCGTGTATCAAGTGGTGGTCGAATACAGCGAAGAGTCGGTAGGCCGTAAAGCGTTCGCTCTGGCGGAACAGTTATGCCAGGCCGCGCTGCACAACACGGGATTCGATCTGGCTGCGGCGTTGGCCGAATTGCGCGAACTCGATGAAGATGAACGACTGGGTCCCAGTACAGGGTCTATCGTTCAAGCTGCCGTGGCACGCGGCATCCCGTTCCGGCGCCTGACCCGGGGCAGCCTGGTCCAATTCGGCTGGGGCAGCAAGCAACGGCGCATCCAGGCAGCCGAAACCGACCGTAGCGGCGCGATCGCCGAAATGATCGCCCAGGATAAGGAATTGACCAAGAAATTGCTCGATGCGGCCGGCGTTCCCGTTCCCAATGGCCGCCCGGTGACGAGTGCGGAAGACGCATGGGCTGCATTGTGCGAGATCGCCGCACCCGTGGTGGTCAAGCCGCTGGACGGCAATCAGGGCAAAGGCGTGACGGTCAATATCGTCAGCCGCGAGGATCTCGATCGCGCCTATGTCGCGGCTTCCGAAATCAGTTCGGAGATATTGGTGGAGCGCTTCATTCCCGGCAGCGATTTCCGTTTGCTGGTCGTGGGTGACCGTGTGGTTGCCGCAGCGCGCCGCGAACCGCCGCAGGTGATCGGCGATGGCGTGCACAGCGTGCGTGAATTGGTCGAGCAAGTAAACAAGGATCCGCGCCGCGGCGTCGGGCATGCCACTTCATTGACCAGGATCAGTTTCGACGAGATCGCCTTGGCCTGTCTTGAGGCACAAGACCTGCGGGCCGATTCCGTACCCGACAAGGGCACCCGTGTCCAATTGCGCAATAACGCCAACCTCAGCACCGGCGGTTCCGCCACCGATGTCACCGACGATGTCCACCCGGAACTGGCGGCCAGCGCGGTCGCTGCGGCACAGATGATCGGACTGGACGTGTGCGGTGTCGATGTCGTATGCGACAGCGTGCTGCATTCGCTGCAGGAACAGGGCGGCGGCATCATCGAAGTGAATGCGGCTCCCGGATTGCGCATGCACCTGCAGCCTTCTTTTGGCAAAGGACGCGCGGTGGGGGAAGCGATCATTTCGACGATGTTCACCCATGGCGAGACAGGCCGCATCCCGCTGGTGACGGTGGCCGGAACCAACGGCAAGACCACCACGGTGCGCCTGATCGCCCATATTCTCGGCTGCAACGGTTTGCGCGTCGGCATGACCAATTCGGATGGCGTGTACATCGAGGGAAAACGCATAGACACCGGCGATTGCAGCGGCCCCAAGAGCGCCCGCAACGTGTTGTTGCACCCGGATGTCGATGCGGCAGTACTGGAAACGGCGCGCGGCGGCGTATTGCGCGAAGGCCTTGCGTTCGATATCTGCGACGTCGCCGTGGTCACCAACATCGGCATGGGCGATCACCTGGGACTGAACTATATCAGCACCGTGGAAGACCTCGCCGTCGTCAAACGTGTGGTCGTGCAAAATGTCGCGCCGCATGGAACCGCAGTACTCAATGCCGCCGATCCGATGTGCGTGCAGATGGCGGACGCCTGTCCCGGCAGCGTCACGTTCTTCGCCCGCGACCGGCATCATCCGGTCATTGCCACGCGCAGGGCACAGGGACACCGTGTGGTCTATGTTGCGGACGATCACATCGTGGCCGCGCACCAAGCCGATGAACATCGTATCCAGCTTTCCTCCATCCCCCTGACGCGCAACGGCACGATAGGTTTCCAGATCGAGAACGTGATGGCGGTAGTGGCCGCCACCTGGGCCTTGAAAGTCGAGTGGGAAACGATACATGCCGGTCTGGCTTCGTTCATCAACGACGCGCAGACCGCTCCGGGCAGGTTCAATTTCTTCGATTATCATGGCGCCAGTGTCATCGCCGATTATGGGCACAACCCCGATGCGATCCATGCGCTGGTACCGGCCATTGAGAGCATTCCGGCCGGCAAGCGCGTGGTGGTGATCAGCGGCGCGGGCGATCGGCGCGACGTCGATATCATCCGCCAGACGGAAATCCTGGGCGATGTGTTCGACGAGATCATCCTGTATCAGGACCAGTGCCAGCGCGGACGCGAAAACGGCGAGGTGCTGGCTTTGCTGCGCCGGGGATTGGCCGATGCCAAACGCGCGAAGCACATCGATGAGATCACGGGCGAGTTTCTGGCCATCGACACCGCGCTGGCGCGCTTGAAAACCGGGGATCTATGCCTGGTCCTGATCGACCAGGTTGACGAGGCGTTGGAGCACATTGCCAAACGCGTTGCCGGCGGTTGAGCGGCGATATCACGCGGACGTTGCGCTCTCTTCAAGGACCGCTTCAACCCATCGTTGAATTCAAGTACATCCGAAATCTCCAGGGGCTTGGCGAAAATTGCAGATGACCCGTTGTTGCCGGTCTTCCGTATTGATGACGGCTATACGACGTGCTCCCAATCATCCCCCGCTTTCGGCTCAGGCATCATCGTGCCATGGTAATCGTAGAGCCGCATCAGTGCAGAAACCACCGGCATCGGAAATCCCTGGCGACCGCCGCGCTCGTCGAAGATGGTCTTGCTGAGATACTGCTGCAACAGGGCGGAACCCCACATCAGCGTTATCTTCTCGCCGATCTTCGGGAACTGATCCTGGACCAGGGTAAAACAGGGAGCGATGTCCGGTGGCAATACGGGCGCACGGAGCGCCTTGGGGACAGCAATCTTGATAGCCATGATCACACCTCTCTGATAGGGGAGGAGAGAATCTAGCACCAACGCATTTTGGGGAATATATGCCAAAAGATATAGGCCTCGGCATAGGCTTCGCATAAACTCGGCTCCCCCACTCAATAGTGTGACCGGCAACAACCTTCATTCGACTCAATTTTTCAGCCATACACCGCCGCAAGCGAGGATAATTGCGCATGACCACGACCACCCCAACCTCCTCTGCAGCCGGCGCCGCCGGACGCTCTTTCAACGAACTGCCGCTGTCGCCCGCCATGCTGGCTACATTGGAGCAACTCGAATACCGGACGATGACACCCATCCAGGCGGCCAGTTTGCCAATCACGCTGGCCGGGCACGACCTCATCGCGCAGGCCAAGACCGGCAGCGGCAAGACAGCAGCGTTCGCGCTGCCGCTGCTCACCAAACTCAATCCGCGCCACTTTGGCGTGCAGGCCATGGTGCTGTGCCCGACGCGCGAACTGGCCGACCAGGTGACGCAGGAAATGCGGCGTCTGGCGCGCTTCGCCGACAACATCAAGATTCTGTCGCTCGTCGGCGGCAGCACGATGCGCCCGCAACGCGACAGCCTGGAGCATGGCGCGCACATCGTCGTTGGCACGCCGGGCCGCATCATGGATCACATCGAGCGCGGCAGCCTCAAGCTGGATGCGATCAACACGCTGGTGCTGGATGAAGCTGACCGCATGCTGGACATGGGCTTTTACGACGATATCGCGTTCGTGGTGAAGCAATGCCCGACGGATCGCCAAACGATGCTTTTCTCTGCAACCTACCCGGAAAGCATCGCACGACTGGCAAACAAGTTCATGCGCAAGCCTCAGGAAGTGAAGCTGCTGGAACAGCATGAGGGCAGCAAGATACGCCAGCGCTTCTACGAGATAAAACACGAGGAACGCCTGCAGGCCGTCGCCGCCCTGCTCAAGCACTACCGCCCGGTCAGCACGCTGGCCTTCTGCAACACCAAGCAGCAATGCCGCGATCTGGTGGATGTGCTGCATGCGCAAGGCATACACGCGCTGACATTGAATGGCGATATGGAACAACGAGAACGCGATCAGGTACTCATCCAGTTCGCCAACCGCAGCTGCTCGGTGCTGGTGGCTACCGATGTCGCGGCGCGGGGACTGGACATCGCTCAACTCGAAGCCGTCATCAACGTCGACGTCACGCCCGACCCGGAGATCCACATCCACCGCATCGGCCGCACCGGCCGCGCCGATGCGGAAGGCTGGGCGCTGAGTCTGGCCAGCCCGGCCGACATGAACCGCGTTTCCAACATCGCCAGGATGGTGGGCAGCGAACCGGAGTGGCACACGCTGGAATCAGTGAAAAATGAAAACAACAAACCGCTGATCCCGCCGATGGTCACATTGCAGATCCTCGGCGGCCGCAAGGAAAAGATCCGCCCCGGTGACGTGCTGGGTGCCTTGACAGGCGAGGCGGGATTCACCCGAGAGCAAGTCGGCAAGATCACAGTGACCGACATGTCCACCTACGTCGCCGTCGTGCGCAACATCGCGCGCGAAGCCGTGAAGAGACTGTCGGCAGGCAAAGTAAAGGGCAAGACAGTAAAAGTCAGGGCGCTGGAAGACTGATGGCGGAGGCACTCCCCGACTCGGACAGACAGCGGTTGTGGATGACTGCCTGGCGGCGGTGATAGAGATGAGCGGATCCACCTCTTCGGCCATATGTGGCCATTCGGGCACGATTTGCGTCACTCAAATTGCGCCTCATCCTTGATTCCCCTTAGAATTCACGCGCGGGCCGTTTTCCAGGATCATCACCAGTCGCTCCATGGCTTGCATCAGTACATTGTGCGCATTCATAAGATATAACCTATAGACATCCCGTGAAATTGATTTCGAGACTGATGACTTTAAGATACCTGCCATTACTTGTGTTGGCAGGCTCCCTTGGACTCACCTATCAGAGTTGGGATGCCGTCAAACGCGCCAGCATGTTTGATCTCAAAAGCGATTTCGAGTATCGCTCCACCGATGTCATCAATCGCTTGGCCGAAAGACTCCTGTCCTACAAACAAGTGCTGGTCGGAGTCCAGTCACTATTTTCAAGGCCGAATTTTGTTGCCCCGGGCGAGTTCCATGCCTATGTGACCTCGCTCAATCTCGAACAAGGCTTTCCAGGCATTCACAGTATATTGTTTGTAACGAACAACCCGGCTCAGAAAGGAAAATTCGACAAACTGCTCTATGCCGAGCAGTTCCAGAAAAACGATCCGGTCCAGATCGCGGGAAGCTTTCTTTCGGATCCCAAAAGCCTGGCTGCCATGGAGAAATCCATCGCATCAGGTGAAGTGGGGGTGACGGACAAGATTTCCCGGATAGCAGACGGTTACGAGCAGACAGGATTCCTGATGTTCGTCCCCGTATATAAATTCGATCCGGCGAGCAACCAGATAAGCAAACACAATACCCCGGAATCAAGACGTGAAAATTGCATCGGGTTCGTTGCGGGAACTTTCATACTTGATGACCTGATGTCGGGCGTTCTGGGCGAGAACGAGACCGACATCGATATAGAGATATTTTATGGCAAGGAGTCGGACAATAAATCCCTGCTATATGATACGGATAACAGTCATGCCGACAAGTCCCCGCGCCATGGCTGGTTTCAATCTGTCCATCATGTCGACGTCCAGGAATACCCGTGGACGCTCCAGACATCGTCCTTGCCTGCCTTCGAGTCTCATCTGGACAAATCCAAGCCCTTGCTTGTCATTGAATCGGGTATCGGGATCAGCTTCCTGCTTGCCATACTTGTATGGGTTCTAGTTCGCGACAGGGCACGGGCACTGCAGGCGACTGCCGAGATTACGGAGAGCAAGGCCAGGATCACGGAGAGCAAAACCCAGTTACAAGCCATCCTTGATAACTCTCCCATTGGAATCTGGTTCTCGGGGTTTGATGGCCGTTATCGATTTGTGAACAGGGCATTCTGCAATGCATTTGGAGTGCAAGAACGGGAATTCGAAACGGTTCATCCTTTCGAAGTCATCGGCAGTGAAGCCAGCGCGAAATTGGCACGTTCGGATGTATTTTGCTTCAAGAACAATCAACCGGTCATCTCCCGTGAGACCATTCAGCTGTCCGACGGAAAACCTCATTTGCTGGAAGTCACCAAGATCAAATTGTCGGGTAGTGGCGACAGCAGTCAGGGCATCATCGGCATCATGACCGACATCACGGAAGCATCCGCTCTGCAGGATGCGTTGCAGAAGTCACGCGATGAAATGGAAATCAGGGTGGTCGAGCGAACGCAGGATCTGCTGGCGACGAAAAGCAAGCTCGAACAGGAGATGCTGGCCAGAAAGATACTTGAGCGAAAAGTCCTTGAGGTGAGCGAGGAGGCACAAGCGCAAATCGGCAGGGAGATGCATGACGACCTCGGTCAGTTACTGACCGGTGCCGCATATCTCGCCGGATCGCTGGCAAACCGTCTTTCAAAGACCGACCAAGCCGCGAGCGAACAGGCGCAGGTCTTGAAAGGGATCGCTCAGGATGCGATCAAGCGATCACGCTATATCTCTCACAGCCTGATCCCGTTCAACGTTGCCAACCGCGGATTGAGACAAGGGCTGGAACAGTTTGCGGAAGATGTGGTGATCGTTTCCGGAATTCCCTGCGAGGTCCATTTCAGCGGTGACGTGGAGATCATCGATTTCATGATCGCCACGAATCTTTATCGCATTACCCAGGAAGCCATCAACAATGCGGTGAAGCACAGCAAGGCCAGCCATCTTTCCATCGATCTTTACTCGGACGCAAAACAGATATTGCTGACCATCGCTGATAACGGTGTCGGTTTGCCGAGAGATTATGAGGACGAGAAGAAAGGATTCGGCATGTTGAACATGCATTACCGGGCCCAGCTTATCGGCGCGAAGCTATCTATCGATTCGCGCGAGGGCGGAGGGACGAAAATATCCCTCGACCTTCCATTCAACGAAAATTCCTGATACGCAAAGCTGCCACAATCATTCCCGTGCCAGGCCGTGCTTTATCGCATACCGCACCAGATCCGCGTTATTGTCGATCCCGAGTTTTTGCATCAGATTCGCCTTATGAGTGCTCACCGTCTTCGCACTCAGGAAAAGCGACTCGGCGATCTCTCCCGGGTTGAGACCGGATGCCAGCATCTGCAATACCTGCAACTCCCGGTCAGAAAGAACTGAATGGCGTGATTCTTCACCGGTGGCATTGTCGAATACCATCGCTTCCACCAACGCGGGATCGATGAATTTTTGTCCTGTCGCCACTTTGCGGATGGCCGCCAGGAGCACGGTCTGGTCGCTATCCTTGGTCACATAACCCGAAGCGCCTGCCTTCAGGGCTCGATTGACGGATTGTGATTCGTTATTCATCGACAGCACCAGTATCTTCATCGAGGGGTGTTCCGCAAGCAATCTCTTGATCAATTCCGGACCGGTCACGCCCGGCATGGTCATGTCCAGCAACAGCAGATCGAAGTCGAATTTGCGCGCCAATTCCAATGCTTCAGAGCCATTGGTCGCCTCCCCGACAACTTCAAGGTCGCCGGTGTCTGAAAAGATCTGTCTTAGCCCGTTCCGGACGATGGCATGATCCTCTGCGATTAATATTTTTATCATATTGATTATTCATGGGTATCTTCGGCATTTTGCCGCCAAAGCAAGATGTTTGCAATCGATACCGTGGCGGCTCTCCCGTTTCACACCTGCATCCTGGAGGCTTATTCCCGGGGATAAATCAGAAATTTCCTAGGCCACTATCAGATTCAACTGAAATACATGCCGGAGAATTCAGGGCAATATGCACACATCGCATCACGAACAATATTCACAAAGCGAATTGATTTGGCACGGTAGTAGATTGATAACACTAAAGCAATCATCGACTGAAAGGAAAATTAAAATGGATAAGATTTCGGACACCAGCGCATTGAGATTGGTACATGAGGAAAAACTCAAGGATCTTCAGAAACAACAATTGAATCTGAAGGGAATTGAGGCGGAATTGAACAGACTCAATGCGAAGATCAACAAGAAAGAAGAACTGACGATGGATGACACAAAGTTCATCGGCAATCTGGGCTGGTTGACGGCGCTCTCTGTAAGCATCGCCGCCGTAGCTGCCAGCCTGTAATCGTACGTAACTTGAAAATCGAAGATTTTAGGAGACCATCATGAACGACAAGATCATCAACAGTGAAGACAAGGCCGATATCAACTTCCAGACAGTATTGGGTTGGCTTGCCGCAGCTGCAGTGTCCATAGCTGCTTTGGCCAGCTTCGCCTGACTGAAGCAGTTCCGGAAGAAACGTTACAAGTACTGATTCATAACCCAACCAAACTGGAGGTGGCAGATGAAACACATATATGAAGAGACCGCCAAGTATGTTCGATGGATCGTAGCCGCTATTGCAGCCTTGGTCGTGGCATTCCCGGCACTTTTGGCAAGCGTTGACTAAACTATGGAAGCGCCGAACAAGTCCCCCCCTCCGGGGAGGAGGCTTGTTCGGCACTTTCCTCTATTACGCAATTTTCGTTTTATCCAGTTACATCACGCCTCATAAGACCGTACCAACCCCGCCCCACAGTCTGGTGCCGCCCGCATCCAGATAAGTCAGGTAAACCCGCAGATCGAACTCCAGCTGCGCATAATTCGGCTCGATGTGAGTGCACAGCTGGTAGAACGCCTTGTCGTGTTCACGTTCCTTCATGTGGGCCAGTTCATGCACCACGATCATGCGCAAAAATTCCAGCGGCGTTTCCCTGAACACCGTCGCGATGCGAATCTCGCATTTGGCCTTGAGATTGGCCCCATGCACCCGCGAGATACTGGTGTGCATGCCCAATGCGTTGCTGATGACGTGCAACTTGCTATCGAACGCCACTTTGCTCGGCTGCCCTGCATTGCGCAGGTTCTGCTTCTTGATCTCCAGAACGTAGTCATATAGTGCCTTGTCCGTGCGTACGTCGTGCGCCAGCGGATATTTCTGCAGCAACAGATCGGCCAGCCGATCCTGTTCGATCAACTGTCGCATCTTGGCGGTCAGCGCGACCGGATAACCGGCAAGATAGTTCGGCGGTGGTTTCTGACGCATAACGTGATCTCCCAAACGGAATCTGGCGAGATTCTATTGACTGATACTCGAAGCGGAGTCGGCGCTTGTTACAAAGTCGGGCAGGCTCATCCGAAATAAGACTGGACGGCAAAGTCGATTTCGTCAAACACAAAACCTGCGACCTCACGCATGCCCATTTTTTCGTGGGCGCGTAGCGAGGCCGGATTATCACGCCGGATAAACAGAATGCCCTCGCGCGCCGGTACCAGACGCCGCAGCTCGGAAAACATCGCTTGCGCCAACCCGTTGCCGCGTTCTTCGACGCTCACGCAGATTGGGCCAAATACATAGGCATCCGCCGTACCCGGATAGGCGGTGAGCATTGCGCGGATGATGGGAACATCAGCATTCATTGCGCGTGTGCCGGTCATCAGGAAGCCCGCAACCCGGTCACCGCGATGTGCGACGATCAGTGGCATCTCGCGCATCATCTCCATGATCCTGAAACGGGGCAGACAAGCGGATAGCATGCCTCCGCACGCGGGCTGGTTTGCAGCCTGGAGTGCCACGATACCCTCCAGGTCATCCCCGGATGCACGCACGATGTCTGCTTCGCTTCTAGTCACGATTTGCTTTCCCGACGCATGAAGGTTATTCATATGGCGAATTCATCCGGGAAGTACCTGGATCTTCCGATCGATCCGCTCGTCATTCGCATTCCTATCTGCCGCAGGTCGCTCGCCAATTCGCTATCTCGCCAGCCGGCATCGGACGCGCGATACCGAAGCCTTGCCCCAACTCGCATCCCATATCAAGCAGCATCTGGTATTGCGCTTCCGTTTCTATGCCCTCGGCCACGGTCTGCCTCCCAAAAGCCTGCGCCAACGCGATAATGCCCTGAACGATGGCTCTGTCGCCCTTGTCCTCCAGCATGTCCCGCACGAATGATTGGTCTATCTTGAGCACATCCACCGGCAGTCCGCTCAAATAACTCAGCGAAGAATACCCCGTGCCGAAATCGTCCAGCGCAAATCCAACCCCCAAATCCCGGCAGGCGCCAATGATTTCCCGGACGATGTTGATGTCATTCAATGCGACCGTTTCCAATACTTCGATCTGCAATTTTCCGAACGGCATGCCGGGGTAACACTCAAGCTGCTTCCGCAATTGCCCGACGAACCCGGGAGACTCCAGGTGATAGCCGGAGATGTTGACGCTGATCTCGATGTCGATCCCTTGCTTTCGCCATTGCCCAATTTGATCGAGAGCGGTTGCAGTCACCCATTGGCCGATCTCAATGTCCATGCCGGTATTTTCTATATAGCGCATAAATTCGGCAGGGGAAAGCAGCCCACGCTCAGGATGCCGCCAACGGATCAGACCTTCCACACCCATCAATTCCCTGGTCCGCAGGTTGATCTTGGGTTGGTAATGCAATTCAAATTGGTTATGTTCCAACGCATAACGGATGCTTTTCAGAAATTCATTTTGATCCCTGGCACGCCGATCCAGAGAAACATCGTAGATATGAAAGCGGTTTTTCCCTGACTGTTTGGCGATATACATAGCTTGATCCGCGTGCCGCAACAACATGTCCGGATCCTCGTCGTCCATCGGGTAGATACTGACCCCGATACTGGCACTCACCGAAACAGACCTGTCTTTGACCAGGATAGGTTGAGAGATCGATGCAAGCAAGCGCTCCAGCGTCGCCACGCATTCTTCGCCCTTGCTCAGCCCCAGCAGCAAGATCACGAATTCATCACCGCCCAGACGTGCACTTGTATCTCCCCCCCGTATGGTGTTGCCAATCCGCCTGGCGATCTCAACCAACACTTCATCTCCTGCCTGATGCCCAAAGGTATCATTGATGGGCTTGAATCCATCGAGATCCAGATAGCAAAGCGCCATCATGTTTTGTTCGCGTGACGTCTGGGCGATGGCTTGCCTCATCCGGTCGGCCAGCATAATTCGATTGGGAATTCCCGTCAGTGCGTCAAAATGAGCGATACGATTCAGTTCCGCTTCATGTTCCTTGAGGGTGCTGATGTCGGAAAACACGGCAATATGCCGCAAAACCTTGCCATCAGAGTCGCACAGGACGGAAATCGATAAAATCTCGGGATAGAGCTCCCCATTCTTGCGCCGGTTCCAAATCTCGCCGCGCCAAGACTTGTTCATCTTCAGGTCTTGCCACATTGCTTCATAGAATTCCTTGCTTTGATTCCCCGAACTGAGCAACCTGGGGTCCTTGCCAATCACCTCCTCGCTTCTGTAGCCCGTAATCCGGCTGAAGGCCGGATTGACATCGATGATGATATTTTGGGCATCGGTGATGAATATCCCTTCCTGACTGATGCCAAACACACTGGCGGTAACACGAAGATTCTCTTCCGCACGCTTGCGCTCGGTGATATCGATGAAAGTGGCTATCGCACCCTGTATGGCATTTTCACTCTTGATGGGTTGTGACCAGTATTCAACGGGTATGGGAGTTCCGTCTTTGGACCAGAACACCTCGTCATCAACCTGTATGTTCAGGTTTTGGCGATAGGCTTTGTACATCTTGCATTCGCGGGAGGGATAGGGACTTCCATCGGCATGTGAATGATGGATGAGTCCATGTATATGCTTTCCTACGACTTCATCTGCGCTTTGGTACCCGAGAATACGCAAAAACGACTGGTTCACAAAAGTACAGTTTCCATTCAAGTCGACACCGTATGCTCCCTCCGCCATCGAGTTGAGCAGGGATGCCATTTTCTGATGCGCATCATTCAGTTCTGCTTCAGTCTGTGTCCGTTCGGTGATGTCGCTGAATGTACCGACATAATTTGTGACCGAACCGTCGTCATCCTTTATCGCGGTGATGATGACATGCGCCGGAAAATCTTCTCCATTTTTTCGCCGATTCCAGATATCCCCCTCCCACGTGCCATTTTTAGAGATGGCATCCCACATGGAGGAAAAGAAATCAGCGTTGTGTCTGCCTGAATTGAGTATATGCGGATCCTGCCCCACAGCTTCTTCGGCGGCGAAACCGGTGATGGCGCTGAAAGCCCGGTTCACGCGCAGAATTTCGTTGCTTGCGTTTGTTACCAGGATTCCCTCATCCGACTCAAAAGCGGAAGCAGCTATGCGCAGATTGATTTCGCTTAATCTCTTTTCTTCACTGAATGCAAACAGCAGGAGCATATAAAGCCCGGCGGATCCGCATCCCAGGTTCAGCAGGTAGAAGGCTTGTCTGGCCAGAGCGGGTATTGGAGGTACATTTTCAGATAGATAATCGTCCATGAGTACCGATATCAGGATCAACACCAGATACGCGAGGAACCACTTCATGGCGGTCTGCTTGTCCAAAAACATCAGCGCGGCAACGGGCGCGAAGATCGCCCAAATCATCACCATGCTGCCCGCCGAAAACCCGCCGAGGGACCACATCAGGAAAAACGGCAACAGCAGTACCAGGATCAGCTGGCTGTATTGAATAAATTGCGTTTCCTTGGTCTTGAAGAAATAGACCAGACTGATCGCAGAGATGATCGAGTAGGACATGGGGATCGAACCGGAGAGAAAATGCCCCAACAGGTAATAGATAATCCCCCAGATGAAAGCAGCCGGCCCTATGATCGTTGGAACCAGAGTCAAAGCGACCTTCTTGAGTCGCAAGTGAGCATCATCCGTAGGAAGAAAACTCTGTCTGACAAACCGATCCAGTCGTGTTTTCAAAAATGCCATTTTTTACGGATCATGATGGATGTTAATGTATCAATACGATTCTTGCGTCTGCCGGAAATGTACTGACATGGTCATGCTTCGATATTCCTTCAATGCCCAAAAGCCTCCTTCTCCTCCCTTCCGTAATGGGCAAGATACGAACTGCCAGTGACAATGCTCAGATTGAACAGGTGCAATTTTCCGATGCGCCTTCAATACGCAAAATCATCAAGCCGCGTGATTCTTGAATTTTCAACACAACAAACCTTGGCGGCATATAACCGCTATCAACTCAAAGTACCAACAGCTCAGATAGCCGGAGTCGGTTTCTTCTTGGGCTTCTTTACTTCCTTGTTTTTTCTTTGTTGACCTTTTGCCATGATCGTTCTCCTCGTGAAGTTGAATTTGCATAGTAATACGAACTGAAAGAGCATGGGGCAAGTAAAATAAAGCCGGCTCTTTCAATAAAAACATACAGGGGTCGAGTCGCTTTCACTATTCGCATAAATTCGAACCGGCAGATTCTCGCCCGACATGCGATCCGGTCTCTCAATCCTGAATTTCCGGCATACTTGCATATCTGCCGAACAGGTCATTGGAGAAGACAAGTGACTGAACAAACCTTTCAGGGTATCGAGCTGTTGCCCGAAACCGGAACCGCAAAACAGCTCTTCATTTTGTTGCATGGTGTCGGTGCACGACCTTCCGATCTTGTGCCGTTGTCGAATAAACTAAAAAAAGTTTTTCCGGATGCCGCTTGCCTGCTTCCGGAAGGGACCTATCCGTTCGATGGCGGCGGCCCCGGTCGGCAATGGTTCTCCATAAGAGGTGTGACCGAAGCAAATCGGGTAGCGCGGGTCGCCGGGGCCATGCCGGATCTGCATGCGATGGTGAAGCACTCGCAGGGGCGCTTCAACGTCCTGCAGTCGGACACGGCGTTGGTCGGTTTTTCCCAGGGAGCGATCATGGCCCTGGAATTCAGCATCGCCCATGATGGTGGAGTGGGCAGAGTCCTTGCATTCTCCGGCCGCTTTGCGCAGCTCCCGGAAAAGGCGCCCGAATTGACGACCCTGCACTTGCTGCACGGTGAGGATGACCCGGTCATTCCCGCTTTTCACGCGGAGGCTGCTTTTGCACGGCTCACGGAACTGGACGGCGATGCCACGCTGGATCTCGCGTCGACGGTGGGGCACGAGATCAATGCAGCACTCGCCGACCGGGCCATCCAGCGCCTGCAGACCTGCATCCCGCTCCGCAGCTGGAAGAAGGCACTGGATGCCATTTGACGCGAAACAGCCATGAGTACCAGACCGATCAACGCAGCAGCCATATCACCCTGGGCGCCATTGCGGCACAAGATCTTCCGCATGCTGTGGATCGCTTCGGTCGTCTCCAACATCGGCACCTGGATGCACGAAGTGGGCGCCGGCTGGCTCATGACATCGCTCTCCCCCACTCCGTTGATGGTGGCACTGGTACAGGCGGCCACGTCAGCCCCTGTGTTCCTGCTGGCACTGCCGGCGGGCGCGCTGGCCGACATTGTCGACCGGCGCCGCTATTTGATCGCGTCGCAGATCTGGATGCTGTTTGCTGCAGGCACGCTGGGCGTGCTCACGCTGGCGGGGATCACGACCGCTCCCATCCTGCTGGTCTTCACTTTCGCGCTGGGCATAGGCACCGCCATGATGATGCCGGCCTGGGGGGCGATCCTGCCGGAGTTGGTGCAGCGCCCCGAACTGCCCGCGGCCATCGGCCTGAACACCATAGGGATGAACGTCTCCCGCTCGGTCGGCCCGGCGCTGGCCGGATTGATCGTTGCCGCTGCAGGATCGGGCGTGGTCTTCATTCTGAACGCGCTCTCCTTTCTTGCCGTCATTGCGGCGTTGCTGAAATGGCAGCGCACGCCAAAACAAAGCGAGTTGCCTGCCGAACGAGTCATCGGAGCGATACGTGCCGGGTTGCGCTATGCGCGCCATTCGCCCGAATTGCGTGCGGTGCTCACCCGCGGTGCCGCGTTCTTTGTGTTCGCCAGCGCCTCCTGGGCCCTGCTGCCTCTGATCGTGAGACAGGAACTCAAGCGGGGTCCCAGCACCTACGGACTCTTCCTGGCTTGTCTGGGTATAGGCGCGATTGGCGGCGCGTTGCTGCTGCCCCGTCTGCTCGCGCGCCTGTCGCGCGACAGGATCGTGGCCGGCGCTACCGGACTCTATTCCATCGCCATGCTGGCACTGGCACATAGCGGCAATGTGTTTGCAGCAGGAGTGGCCATGCTGCTGACAGGCGTCGCATGGATCTGCGTCGTATCGTCATTGATGACAGCCGCGCAGACCTCTTTGCCGGGCTGGGTAAGGGCACGAGGTCTGGCGCTCTTCTGGGTCGTCTTTACGGGCGGCATGGCGGCGGGCAGCGCGATCTGGGGCCAGGTCGCGTCATGGATCGGAATCCCTTATGCGCTCACGGTATCTGCCGCCGGTGCCTTGCTCGGCATCGCCGCAACATGGAAATACCGCATCGGACGCCACGACACTGATGATCGATCGCCATCCGTGCATTGGCCAACCCCGACGCCGACCGAAGAAGTCGAAAGTGACCGGGGACCGGTCATGGTGACCGTGGAATATCGCATCGATCTGTCCAGAGCTGCCGAATTCAGCAGCCTCATGCAGGAAGTGCGCAGGATCAGACGGCGCGACGGCGCTTTCATGTGGGAACTATTCAGCGACACCGAACAGCCGGACCGGATGGTGGAATGCTTCATGGTCGAATCATGGCTGGAGCATTTGCGCCAGCATGAACGGGCAACGGTAGCAGACCGTGAAGTGACCGAAAAGGCACGCTCGTTCCATCTGGGCAGCGAACCGCCCAAGGTGACTCACATGGTCGCTGCGCTGAACTGACCGCCCGGGCAGCCGGTCACCATGGTCTATTTGTTCTGGCTCCGGCGGCTGGCTGCCCAGCCAACCAGGGTCAACAGCGCGAGGCCGCAACCAATGAGCAGTATCCCCGCCATTTCGCCCAACTTGAATTCTTCTCCCATCATCACGCGCGATGAAATGATCGCCACCACCGGCGTTCCAAGCACCGACAGGCTGGCTTCCCACGCGGGCACGCGGTCGAGGATGATGATCCACAGCCACCAGCCCATGGCCGTGCTGATCACGGACATGAAGGCAAGAATGCCGACGTAGGCCGCCGACCAGTCCGTGGCACGTTCCGGGATCACAAGCGCCAGCAGCACCAGCGGCACCGATCCCAGCAACATTTGCCAGGTGGTCAGCGAAAGCAGGTCGACCTTTTGCCGCGAACGCAAACGCTTGACCAGAACGGTGCCGATGGCCCAGCACAATGCCGCCATCACACCCAGGAATTTGCTGAACAGGCTGGTGTGCATATTCCACGGTTCGATGATCAGCGCCAGACCGGTCAGCGTACTCAGGGCAGCCAGCCACTGTTTGCCGCGGATGCGTTCCCCCAGGATCGGCCACGCGATGAGCAGCGTCCAGATGGGCATGGTAAAGATCAGCACTGCGGTCTTGCCCGGGCCGCCTTCCACCAGCGCCCAGGTCTGGAACAGCATGAAACCCGTCACCTGCGCCAGCCCGATGGCAAGGGTCGGCCCCGGAGCCTGCAACCTGAGCGGCTTGCCCTTGAGTTTGACCGCCAACAGCAAAGCCAACGCGCCAACGACACAACGCTCTGCCACAAAAGCAAAAGGAGTCGCATAAGTCAGCGCCTGCTTCGCCAGCACCCAGGTGTACCCCCAGGTGACGGAAAGGACAAAAAGGGCCAATGGCAATAGCCAGCGTTCACGGGAATGGGAAGACGACATGAGATATTTATTGCGCAGAAAATCGGTTAAAGATACATGATACCTGACCGTGGCTCGCACCATCGGGCATCGCCAGGCATGGCGTTACAAATGCTATCCCGCACGTTCCCGACTCAAGCGTATGGCAATCGCAAGCTGCCGCGCTTCCTCTTCCTTGAGCGTGTCGTTGATCTCGCGCATGACACTGTTCAAGTCGACCGGCTTTTCCGTGTGCTCGAAGTGCCCCGTCAGTACACTTTCAGGTTTTAGCTGGCTGCTCTGGTAGAGCGACCATATCTCGTTGCCGTAATCGGTGGCCAGCAGTTCCGGGGCAAACCGGCCGAAATAGGCAGCAAGGTTCTGGACGTCCCGCAGCAGCATCTGGCGGGCCTGGTTGTTGGCGGCCGCGTCGATGGCCTGGGGCAGGTCGATGATGACAGGGCCGGCGCTATCCACTAGGACGTTGAATTCGGACAGGTCGCCATGAATGATCCCGGCACACAGCATGCGCACCACCTGCGTGATCAGGATGCGGTGGTATTCGCGGGCCACCTCAGCCGTCAGCACCAGATCGTTGAGCCGGGGCGCGGCGTTGCCTTCGCTGTCGGTCAGCAGTTCCATCAGCAGCACGCCTTCATGGAAGTTGTACGGTTTGGGTACGCGCACGCCTGCTGAGGCAAGGCGGTACAGGGCGTCCACCTCGGCGTTCTGCCAGGCTTCTTCCTGCGCTTTGCGCCCGTAGCTGCTGCCTTTCTCCATGGCGCGCGCACGGCGGCTGTTCTTGACTTTGCGGCCTTCGGTGTAATCCGTGCTCTGGCGAAAACTGCGCTTGTTGGCTTCCTTGTAAACCTTGGCACAGCGGACCTCGTCGCCGCAGCGCACCACGTACACCGTGGCTTCCTTGCCGCTCATGAGTTGGCGGACGACCTCGTCGACCAGACCATCCTCAACCAGAGCCTGCAATCTTTTCGGTGTTTTCATCCGCGCTTTCTAAGTGGGTCCAATAGTGATGAAAGGCCGTTGTGATCGAGTTCCTGCATCAACGCCAACAGTCTTCCGATCTCGCCGGGCGGAAAGCCCTTGCGCGCAAACCAGTTCAGGTAATTTCCCGGCAAGTCGGCAATCACCCTGCCCTTGTACTTGCCATAAGGCATGACGCGGGTAAGCAAAAGTTCCAGATGTTCCGTATTCATCGTTGCCTGCCGGATTTAAAACCGTTCATACGGCATCAGATAGCGCCATTGCCCTGCCTGCAATTTGGCCATAGACACACGCCCAATCCGGATCCGTTTCATGGACAACACCTGTAGCCCGACGCTTTTACACATATGCGCGATCTGGCCCGGTTTCACACCCTTGAGCGCAAAGCGCAACCGGGTCTCATTTTGCCAGCTGACTTTGACCGGGGGCAACGGCTTGCCGTTGAAAGTGAGTCCGTGGTTGAGCAGCTTGAGTCCATCGGCAGGCAATTCGCCGGCGACCTCCACGACATATTCCTGCTCGACCGTGGCGGCCTCGTCAGTCAATTTGCGCGATACCCTGTAATCCTGGGTAAACACCGACAAACCGCTCGCATTGCTTTCCAACGGCGCGCACTGGGTCAACCGGACAAAATGTTGCTTGAGCATGCGGATGCCGGAATGGTCATCGGTTGCACGAGTATCTGCACGAATCAGTTGCAGGGCGGAACCGATGCCCGTGTCCGCATCGGCAGGCTGGTGAAACAGGATCGTGACAGGCTCAACGGGAACGAGCGTCGCTTCTGGGCGGAGTTCGACCTTCTGCTGCGACACCATGAACTGCGGCTCTTCCACCACCTGCCCGTCCACCAGGACCCAGCCTCCGGCGATATAAAGCTCGGCCTCGCGGCGTGAACAGGGTACTGATTCGGCAAGGCGCTTGGCGAGACGGACCGGCTCATTCATGTGTGTTGCTGTCTGGAAACAAGAAACCGCATTGTAAACGCTCAGGTCTGCCCAACCTCTGTAAAATCCGCGCATGGACACCAATAAAAAACCGGTACACCTTCCAAACCTGGACGGCATCACCCTTGAAATGATCGTTATCCGGCTATCCGAGAGCATGGGCTGGGAAGCGATGGCAGCGGCTGTGCCGGTGCGCTGTTTTACGCATGATCCCAGCGTCAAATCCAGCCTGAAGTTTTTGCGCAGGACGCCGTGGGCTCGCAAAAGAGTGGAAGAACTGTATATGCAGCACCAAAACAACTGAATGCCGGCAAGGAAACGCTCTAACTTCTTGTTAACCTGCTGGTTAATGTGGTGATTTGTGGTAGTGTACTTCCTGTAATCCTTATGTAATCTCTCATGGTTTACCAACAGCGGGCTGGCAACGAACCCGACCAAACGTCTATGGAGCATGATGCTGCGCATTAAAGACATAAAGGAACGCCACGTCGTACTTTGGCTGGTCCTGATGTTGATCCTGTGGGCAGTCCTGGCCTGGTATATCGCCACGCTGATCTTCAAACATGAGTACGAACCCCTGGTCGAACGCGAGCAGATTCATGCTCAATCCGTTTCGGGGGATATTGCCGACAGCTTCCGCCGCAACCTGCACTTCGTCGCGGGTGTTTCAAGCACCTTCCGACAGGGAGTTCGAATATGGAATTCGGTTTCGGAATTCGGTCCGAATGCGCTGCCGAACAAATTGCCCAAGGAAGTTCTGGCTAAACGCTGGACCGACAATCCCACACTGAAGGATCTGAACATCCAGCTCAAATTGATCCAGGATTCCCTGGGGATCGATTTGATCTATGTGGTCAACGCCGCGGGAGATTGCATCGCAGCCAGCATCGAGAGCATGCCCGACACGCCGATCGGCACGAACTACGCGGACCGGCAGTGGTTTGTCGACGCCCGCAACGGACATCACGGCATGCAATATGCCATGGGCAGAACCACCCATATTTCGGGACTCTATTTTTCCGCCCCGATCGTGTTGGGCAATCTGTTCAATGGGGCCATCGTTTCCAAGGTAGACATTCCTTCGCTATCGTTCCTGATCCGTCAGGCCGACGCTTTCGTGACCGATGCCAATGGCGTCATCATCCTCGCGCATGACCCCTCGATGTTGATGATGTCTGTCCCCGGCGCGAGGGTAAACGCAATGAATGCGCGGGAAAAGGAATCTCTCTACCTGAAGACCGATTTTCCCGAACTCAAGATCGCCCCCTGGAACGGTTCGACTGACGACCGGTTGAAACAAGTCGGACTTGAAACTTACCCGCACGTGCAGGCCACGACCGATCTGGAAGAGTTCGGGCTGACGGTTTATTCGGAAGTCAATCTGCCCGGCTTGCTGCTGATCGAGCGCGAGCGAAAGGGTAATTTCCTTCTGATCTGGCTGTTGGGAAGCGCGGCGCTACTGGTTGCGGCCACGCTTATCTTCTATTTCCGCTCTGTCAGGAACACAAGATCGGCTGTTGAAACAAGCGAGCAACGTCTGCGCTTGCTGCTGGGATCGGTCAGCAACGGTATCTGGGGCCTCGACAAGGAGGGCAATACCACTTTCGTCAATCTTGCCGCGGCAAATATGCTCGGCTATACGCCGGAAGAACTGATCGGCAAACCCATGCACGAGACCATACATCACTCCTACGCGGACGGCACGCATTACCCGTCTGAAAGGTGCCCGATGCATGCCACCCTCCTCGATAACAAAAACCGCACGGGCATCGATGAAGTGTTATGGCGCAAAGACGGCAGCAGCCTCCCTGTAGACTATTCTTCCCACCCCATTTTTCTCCAGGGCAAGCTGGAAGGTGCGGTCGTGGTCTTCGATGACATCTCCGAACGCAAACAGAAAGACGAAGCATTAAAACTGGCATCCTCTGTTTATCAGTCAAGCAACGACGGCATCCTGGTGACCGATGAGAACAACCTGATCCTGGACGTAAATCCTGCTTTTATTCGAATCACCGGTTATACGCTGAACGAGGTTCGGGGCAGGAATCCGAGCATTTTCCAGTCGGGCAAACACGACACCCAGTTTTACCAGCAGATGTGGCAAGCTATCTTGGACGACGGTCATTGGCAGGGCGAGGTATGGGACCTCAAGAAAAGTGGCGAGCTTCACGCCAAGTGGCTCAGTATCAGCGTCATCCGTCACGCAGATGGCAGCATCTTCAGATATGTGGGACAGTTTTCCGACATCACGGAAAAGAAACGCAAAGACGAACTGATCTGGGAACAGGCCAACTTCGATGCACTCACCAGCCTGCCGAACCGCCGGCTATTTTCCGACCGCTTCCGCCAGGCGCTCTCATCCAGCGCCCGCAGCGGACGGCACGGCGCCCTGTTATCGCTGGATCTGGACCAGTTCAAACGCCTGAACGACACCTTTGGCCACAGCATGGGCGACAAGCTGCTGATCGAGGTGGCCAAACGCCTCACTGCATCCGTGCGCGAAGAGGACACCGTCGCACGCATGGGAGGCGATGAATTCCTGGTAATCCTGAACGGCTTGAGCAGCGTTCAAAACGAAGCGGCGATACAAGCCGAACTGGTTGCCGAGAAGATCCGCAGCGAATTGTGCAAACCCTACCTGCTGGATAAAACCGACCACCACTCCAGTTCCAGTATCGGGATCGTTCTGTTTCTCGGCCATGCCGACAACCACGACAAGCTGCTGGCGCATGTGGACACAGCGATGTACCAGGCCAAGGCCAAGGGACGCAATGCCATCTGCTTCTTCGATTCGTCCATGCAGGAGATTCTGGAAAAACGCGGCCAGATGGAAAGTGCATTGCGCGGTGCGCTCGAACGCAATGAATTCTCTCTTCATTACCAGTTGCAGATTGCAAGCTCCGGACGGCCTGTCGGCGCGGAAGCGCTCCTGCGCTGGACACACCCCCAGCTTGGTCCTGTCTCACCGGCGCAATTCATCCCGGTGGCGGAAGAATCGGGGTTGATCCTGCCCGTCGGCTTGTGGGTACTTGAAACGGCGTGTGCGCAGCTGGCCCGCTGGCAGGCTTCCCCCCGTTTCAATCGCCTCAGCATCGCCGTCAACGTCAGCCCCATCCAGTTCCGCGAAGCCGAGTTCGTCTCCCGGGTATCTGATGTGCTAAGTCGAAGCGGCATCAAGCCGGAATTACTGAAGCTGGAACTGACGGAAAGCCTGGTGCTGGACAATATCGAAGACAGCATACGCAAGATGAAGGAATTGAAGAACCTGGGTGTGAAGTTCTCCATGGACGACTTCGGAACGGGATATTCCTCGCTATCCTACCTGAGCCGCCTGCCCATCGATCAGCTCAAGATCGACCAGTCCTTTGTGCGCGACATCACGACCGACCAGCATGACGCGGCGATCGTGCAGACCATCATTTCCATGGCGCTCAGCATGGGCATGGAAGTGATCGCTGAAGGGGTGGAAACAGAGGAACAGCGCGAATTCCTTGAATTGCGGGGCTGCCAGGCATATCAGGGATATCTCTTTGCCAGACCCGAGCATATCGACGAGCTGGAAAAGAAATTGACCGAACTGCTCGCTCTCCGGAACGTCAATCCGGCTTGAAAGAGTTATCGCCCCGGCATTCGGGCAAGTTGAGCCTCGCCGCGCTTCCGGAGCGCGATGAGATCAGCCCTCGATCGCCCTGATCTTCTGCACTGTCTCTTCGATCACATCCTCGCTCAGGCCGAATGCCTTGGAGATCAGGTCACGGTGTTCGTCGATCAGACCCAGCACGGAATTGACCGTGGTGCAGGATTGGATCTCCGCCTTGATGGCCATGATCTTGGCCAGATCGAATATTCCGGGAGTCTTGTCGCCGCTCTTGAGCGCGTTTTCGATGATGCTGGTGATTTCTTCCTTGTTCATGCTTTCCCTGTCCGCGTGTTAAATCCAATAAACATAAGTTGATGCTGCGATCAACGCCGGCATTTTATATCGATTGGCCGTTGCACGGATGATCCTTCATCGACCGGTTCGATCTTGCGCGTGAATCTCTGCGCGGACATGCCGTCATGAAAAGACCGGTCAGCGCCCCTTTGAACCGGGCGGCGCGGCACGCAGATACTGGTGTGGCCACGTAGCCTCCTGTCCCAATGCCTGCGCGGCAGCCAGCGGCCAGTAGGGATTGCGCAGGATCTCGCGACCGAGCAGCACGATATCGGCCTGCCCGGAACGGATGATGTGATCGGCTTGCGCCGGCGAGGTGATCAGGCCGACGGCAGCGGTGGCTATACCGGCTTCGCGCCGCACCCGCGCGGCGAATTCGGTTTGAAAGCCGGGGCCGGCAGGTATCTTCGCGGTCGGCACGAGGCCGGCCGATGAGACATCCACCAGATCGACACCCAGTCCTTTCAGGGCACGACACAGCTCAACCGTCTCGTCCGCGTTCCAGCCACCCTCGACCCAGTCGGTCGCGGACAGGCGGATCAACATGGGAAGGCGCTCAGGCCACTCTGCGCGGACTGCAGAGATGACTTCGCGCACAAGACGGGTACGGTTCTCGAAACTGCCACCGTAAGCATCCTTGCGATGGTTGGAAAGCGGGGACAGGAACTGGTGCAGCAGATAGCCGTGTGCGGCATGGATCTCCACCGTCTGGAATCCCGCTTCGCGTGCCCGGCGAGCACCCGCTGCAAAACTGGCGATCACCCCGGCAATGGCGGCCGCATCGAGTTCGCCCGGTACGGCATATCCGGGGCCGAAAGCCACGGGCGACGGGGCGACCGTCTTCCAGCCTCCATCGGCCTCGCTTAGGGTGCTTTGCGCCTGCCAGCCCAGCCCGACACTAGCCTTGCGTCCGGCATGTGCCAATTGTATCGCGGCCACGCAGCCCTGCTGCTGCGCAAAACGCGCGATACGCGCCAAGGGTTCGATATGCCTGTCATCCCAGATGCCCATATCCCCAGGGCTGATCCGCCCTTCCGGCGTCACGGCCGTCGCCTCGATGATCATCAGCGCGGCACCGCCCACGGCGCGACTGCCGTAGTGCACGAAATGCCAGTCGGCCGCCACGCCGTCATGGGCGGAGTATTGGCACATGGGCGGGATCCCGATGCGGTTGGAGAGGACGATATCGCGCAACTTGAGGGGTTCGAACAGATGAGCCATGTCAATTCCTGAAAAATGAGATACCGGAAAACTTTACCATACTGAAGAAAAAACCCTACGCCGTCGCCACGCGGCGCGACGGAAACATGGATATGCTCACGCCACTTAGCACCAGCAGGCCGCCGACCAATTGCGTCGAGGTCGGCAGCGTGCCGAGGAACCCTCCGACCAGCATGGCGAACACCGGGACGAGATTCAGGAAGATGGCAGCGCGCGCTGCCCCGAGCCGTGCGATGCCGGCACCCCAGAACAGGTAGGCGAGCACCGTGCCGCCGACGACCATGACGGCCATCGCAATGGCGGCCTTGCCATCGAGCGGGCTCATGTGGGTTCCGCTATCGAGCGCGGCAAGAACAAGCAGGATGGCGCCTGCCGCCATGACCCAGCTGGTGTGCACGATGGGTGAGCCTTGCGGCATGTAACGGCGCACAAGGACGTTGTACATCGCCCATGACAGATCGGCGCCCAGCATCAACAGGTCGCCCTGCGCAAAACTCAGCGACTCCAGCTTGTGCATATCGCCCTGCGAGATGACCACCGCGACGCCGATCAACGCCAGCGGCAGCGCGACCAGATGCCGTGTCGCCAGCCGCTCACCCAGGAACGCCACCGCCATCAAGGCGGTGAGCAAGGGATTGGTCGCCATGATGAGCGATGCGCTGTTGGCCGAGGTGGTACGAAGCGCATAGAAGAAGAACAGGTTGAAACCGCAGATCCCGACCGCCCCCAGCAGCAGGTAGATGCCCGCGTGCCGTTTCAGCGGCGCCAGCATTTCCTCGCGGCGAACTCCGGCGATGATGAACATCAGCGCGGCGCCAAGCACGAAGCGCACGGCTGCCGCCCACAACGGGGGCAGATCGGCAAGAATCGGCCCGGCGAGCACAAAATTGGCTCCCCAGAAAAATGCGGAAGCCGTCACAAGCAGATAGACAGTAGAGATTCTCATGGTCGTTTCCAGTAAGATTGTTCGATGTGGCACGACTCTAATGGCTGGAACCGCCGGTCACAAGCTAGACTTTTTTGAAGGCCCGTTAAGGAAAACTAATGGCACGTCACCTTCCCCCGCTCAATGCCCTGCGATTCTTCGAGGTTGCCGCACGGCACCGCTCGTTTGTCCGTGCGGCGGAAGAATTGCATGTCACTCCGGCTGCGGTCAGCCAGCAGATCAAGTTGCTCGAGGACCATCTCGGCGTCACTTTGTTCAAGCGCGGCAAGACTCTGGTCCTGAACGAGGCTGCAACTGATGCGCTGAATCTGGTTTCGGACGCGTTCGACCAGCTCGAGCGCGCCATGCTGAGAGTGCGCTCCGGCAGTATCGCGGGGCCGCTGACCGTATCGGCGCCGCCGGTATTTGCCGCGCGCTGGCTGGTACCGCGCCTGGGAGATTTTTATGCGCGCTATCCCGACGTGGAGATCCATCTGCTGGCCACCAAACGTGTCGTGGATTTTTCAATGGAAGAAGTCGACATGGCGATCCGCTTCGGCAGCGACATCCATCCCGGACTGAGCGTTGAACGCCTGATGCCGGAAATGATCGTTCCGGTGGCCGCACCCAAGTTGGCAAAATCCGTCAAAAAGCCGGCCGATCTGGCGCGCGCCAAACTCATCGAGGACGATTGGCATGTCATGCGCGGCGTTTTCCCGGAATGGGAAACATTGCTTGCCTCCCTGGGCGTTGTTGACGTTCCGCTGAATATCCGGCGCTTCGGCGATACAGACCTGGCGTTACAGGCAGCCGTCACGGGACTGGGTGTCACCCTGGCATGGCACAGTCTGGTGATAGACGACATAAAATCGGGAAAGCTGGTACAAATATTGAACCACAGCATCCCCACCGATCTGAGTTTCCAATTGGTGATGCCAAAAAACAAGCGCATTTTGAACAAGGTAGCGGCATTCAGGGCATGGTTGTTCGAACAGGCAATCTGACATAGAGGAACAGAAGAATGAATCAAGGGCAATTCGATTACATCATCATCGGCGCGGGCAGCGCCGGCTGTTTATTGGCGAAACGGCTGACGGAGAATCCGGATACCAGGGTCTTGCTGCTGGAGGCCGGCAAGCAGGACAACTATATCTGGATCCATGTTCCCGTCGGATATCTGTATTGCATCGACAACCCGAGGACCGATTGGCGCTTCAGGACAGCGGAAGAGCCCGGCCTGAACGGACGGTCTCTGATCTACCCGAGAGGCAAGGTGCTGGGTGGCTCCTCTTCCATCAACGGCATGATCTACATGCGCGGGCAGGATGCCGACTACGAGCGCTGGGTGGCCGAGACAGGCGACTCCGCCTGGTCGTGGCCCGAGGCGCTCAGGCGCTATATGAAATTCGAGGATTATCACGGCGGCGATAACGAATGGCATCGGCAAGGCGGCGAATGGCGCGTCGAAAGACAGCGCCTGAAATGGGAGATACTGGAAGTCTTCCGGCAGGCCTCCAAAGAAGCCGGGATCCCGTTTTCGGACGATTTCAACCGCGGCGATAACTTCGGCGTGGGTTATTTCGATGTGAATCAGCGTTCCGGCTGGCGATTGAACACGTCGCGCGCTTTTCTGAAGGAAGCTGCAAAGAGACCTAATCTGACGTTGCGGACGGGTGCCCTGGTCAAGCAGCTGAAGATCGATCCGGCCACCAGGCGCTGTCTCGGCGTCGAATACATGCAGGATGGCAGCGTCCATCTGGCTGAAGCCGGGAAAGAGGTGCTGCTGACTGCAGGTTCGATCGGCAGCGTGCAGATACTGGAGCGATCGGGCATCGGTTCCGCGCAACGCCTGAATCGCTTGGGTATCCAGGTGCACAGCGACCTGCCCGGCGTCGGCGAGAACCTGCAGGATCATTTGCAGCTGCGGATGGTCTATCGCGTCAACGGCATCTCCACCCTGAATACCAAGGCCAATTCCCTGTGGGGAAAAGCCATGATCGGGCTGGAGTACCTGATGAAACGTTCCGGCCCGATGGCGATGGCGCCTTCGCAATTGGGTGCGTTCGCCTTCAGCTCACCCGACCAGGCACGGGCCAATGTGGAGTATCACGTGCAGCCCCTGTCGCTGGAAAAATTTGGTGAACCGCTGCACAGCTTCAATGCCTTCACGGCCAGCGTCTGCAACCTGCGCCCCACCTCGCGCGGAAGCGTCCATATCACTTCAACCGATATCGATGCCGCCCCGGAGATCAAGCCCAATTATCTGTCCACCGAGGAGGACTGCCGGGTCGCTGCCGAGTCGCTGCGATTGACCAGGAGGATCCTGTCCAGTCCCGCCTTCAATCCGTATGCGCCGGAAGAATACAAACCCGGCAACCAGTTTCAAACCGACCAGCAACTGGTCAAGGCGGCAGGAGATATCGGCACCACGATCTTCCATCCCGTCGGCACCTGCAAGATGGGACGCGCCGACGACCCGATGTCCGTGCTGGATTCCGAACTGCGCGTGAAGGGAATCGCTGGCTTGCGCGTCGTCGATGCCTCTGCGATGCCCTATATCACCTCGGGCAATACAGCGGCGCCCACCATGATGATCGCAGAGCGGGTAGCAGAGCTTTTGAATGCTGATTTGCGATGAGTGGCAGCAGGTTATTTCAGGATGGTTATTGCGGAAATAGTAGTCCGATTTGGCTTGTACTGCGCGCGGTGAACGCTGTGATCGCTTTGTTATCGAGCGCGCTTTCGGTTACTGCAGTCTGAAGTGGTGGAAATCCTGTTTGAGCCGGAACTGCTTGAGCATGAGACCCCGCTACTCCCAAAATCTTTTGATGCCGAATGCAAAGCACGCGTAGTGGCGCTTGGCTGTTTTGATTCCTTGGTGGCAGCAGTATGGCGGGTGGCGCTTTCAGAAGAAATTGCTTCGCCTGAATTGCGTGAAGCTGCACTGAGTCTCTACCATGAACTCCAACCCCTGCTCAGGGAGCGGCCGGGATTCGCACCGTTTTATCCGGAACTGTTTTCCTGGATAGACAAAAGGTGTAAGCGTTGGGCTATCTGCAGCCAAACCAGAGAATGGACGTGGTTTTTTTGGCCAGGTGTTCAGGCTTATGCCGGAAGCCATGCTACCGATTGCAACAATAGTTCTCTTGCCGACGACAGTTCGACTACGCAGTCGGAGCATTGACGAAACTCTTGAACAGCCGCTTCTATCCATACGCAGTCAGCGTACCGTTCCGTCATGCTTTCATTGGTGCCTGCCATGTGTGGCTATCTCGTTTGATATTGCATAGGCCACTATCTAGACCGAATGGCATATTGACGCTCTTCTCGGATAGATTACTGTCGCGCACATTATTCACGTCACAGGGAGTGCAGAATGAATATGTGGAGGCAGAAACATCGAATGACATATTGGCTGAGAAAGCTGTTTGTCGTATTTTCACTTGTGGCCTCTTGGAACGTGCAGGCTGTGCTTTTGCTAGATACTTCACCATCTGTATTGACATGGTGCACATCTATATATTCGATGGCTGATCATTTTGTCTGCAATTTCCCCACTGATTTTGCAGCGGCTCAAGAAGCTATTACTCTTTACAATGAATGGAATGTACAACTACATATCGCCGATCCGACCGTTTTAGTGGTTGACTACACTCTGTTATCGTGCGACGGTACGGGCCACTGTGCTACATGTGCTACATTTACACAAATTAATCAACCCACCGGCCATGTCTGTGGTGTGATTTTGCCATGGGCTGGATTAATGTCGGTATGCCCGGTTCCAAAATCCCATCCCGAAATCCCTTATATATATTACAGCTACGGTAACGACTGCTATCGATATATCCCCGATAATCCCGTCCTCACCGTCACTTTCATCGGTAGCAATGAAGTACAACCTCCCAACATATTGCCCTTCAGCGTAGTCGTAAAAGATCAGAACGGTGTAGTTCAGCCGGGTACACAAGTCGCCCTTACAGTCGATGTGCAGACACTAGATGTGCAAAGCGGCGCGAATGGTGTGTTAAATGGTGAAGGTGGACATCTCCATACTGCGAATCGTCCCAAAGGAGGCTTTGCATGTTCCGCTCAATATGCTCCAGGATCGGCTTTGCCTACTTGCACTTTGACAATGGACGGAAACGGAGAGGCTCCCTTTATTTTCATTTCTACAGCCGTTTCCGGTGCGCATACTATCACTGCTACTTGCAACAATTGCACGACCGCAACGGCGCTAGTCAATGTGAAAATAGATAATCTGATAACGATTCCTGCTTCATCAAAATATGCACTTTCGGATTCCAATGGAGTGATTGGTGCAGTTCCGGGGAAACATACTGACAACCATTATCTTGCGAGTGGGGCAATAACAGAATTAAAAGATTTAGCCAACATCTATACTGCTATTAATCCTGGAGCAATACTGTATCTCAACGATGCCAGCCTGGTATGGGGCGGCTTGTTCGATGTGGATGTAGTTAATTCGCCATGGTCGAGACCACATGCTGGGCATCAGAAAGGCACATCGATTGATATCCGTGCGGCAAATAGCGGCCCAAATAACCAAGGTTCAGTCCCGAGTACACTTTTCAGCAGATTTATAGAAGAGGCAACAAAAAAAGGATTCAGGATAGGATTACATTGCAAAAATAGTTCGGATACTAATTATTGCTTAAGCCAGCCGAATAACCGTCACTTCCATGTCGATTTTTAGGAGCAAGAAAATGAGAACATTTAGCAAGTTGTGTGCGGGCATTGTAGTAATGGCAATTACACTCTATGCGCAAGCTGATTCGGGCGAAAGCATCGTCCTTGATCCTACAACGGGGAACTACACCATCACCTATGGTGGAGATTCCACCAATCTATCGCAAACGGTCTTTGTTCCTGCTACCAAGATCGATCCTACCATTCGCTCAAGCTTCCGCTTGAATGAACGGGATGTCATCACGTATCGCTACACGGTATTCAATGGTGCAACGGCCAAACAAGCCATTATCGGTATTGTGTTGAAACAAATTGCCAACCCCATTATTGGAGAACTTCCATTTCCAGATGGGACATTTCCAAATTTAATAGTTGAAAAAGCTGCATATGATGCATATAACGCTGCTGTAAAAACATCTGTAGCAAGTCCCCTAAATTGGGATGGAGATATAACGCGCCGTCTATCACAAGTTGACTGGTCACCCAATACGGCTACATACAATACAGGTGGCATCCATCCAGGGCAGACATTATCGGGTTTCGGATTCAACAGTCTGGATTTGCCTGGAATAAGTCAGTCTTCTTGGATGAACGGACGAATAGAAGATAATGAAATTTTCGGCTTCCCAGATGATGGTCCAGATGAGAGCAGTCCGATTTTTGCCCAACTGAACCAACTGCGAGACAATGACTTTATTATTCGCAATACAGCGGTTCCCATGATTGCCGTACCTGTTCCATTCGATGCCGCCACCTTGCTGGATCGCATTCGCAGTCAAATGTTCACTTGGTCAGGCACACAACTCATCAATTCAGCATTCGCTACTCAGCTGGATCGTTACATGGTTGCCGCAGCCAATGCCTATCGCAGCAACCAACCCAAGGTAGGCAAAGAACAAATTGAGTCTGTGCGCAAGCTGTTGGAACACGAACACAACTACTTGGATCATGATGAAGAAGATCACGAAGATACAGCCGAACACAAAGCGGCTACACGTTTAACCATCGACCGTCTTGCGGCACGGGTTCTGGATTTCGATTTGAGGTATGTACTCAAGCGGATGGAACGCGAGCATGAACACGATCACGATGAGGGTGATCGAAGGAAAGAGCAGGAGAGGAGGTAGTTGCCTATCACTCTTTGGTCGGCTCGCACAAACCTAGACTGGTGTGTGCGAGCGTCCGCAGAATAACCTCACCATCACCCTCTCAGTCGGCACCGAATTCGAACCATCCGATGACTCGACCACAAATACTCTGCCGTTCATCGCCACCGTTATTGATCAAAATACCGGACAACCGGCCACAAACCCGGTCAACGTGCATCAGTCTCAAAGTTGATCCTACCAGCGGGCACGACCACGGCGGCAGCACATCAGGACGCCCACTATCTATTTTCCGCACACAGACTCTCGCAAGGCATGCCGTTGTGATTGCCGTCCAGGGTCTTCACACCGCAGCGCATGAAGTAGAAGTTCGCCTCGTCGCATGAGCGCATTTGCGAACAGCGCTGCTTCTTGCCGCATTCCAGGTCGTACAACATCACGGGAGTCGCCTGATGGAAAACGCTGCCCTGCCGGGCTGGCAGGACAGGTCTGACCGGGGAGGGATGCTGCTTGCGCCACTGCCAGGGCGGCTGCGGGCTGTTCCGTGACCAGAGCCCGCGCCGCTCATGTTGGGCCTCGTTCTGCAAGCCGATGTAAGTCTTGTCGGTATGATAGTGCGAGTACTCCCATGCCATGCCGCGCCGGACCTGTTCCTGGTTGACGTTGCGCCCGTCCACCGAGATGAAGCCGACGGTACGCCCGTATTGATCGACGGCCCGGCTGTCGATCTGCACTTGTTTCCTTCCTACCATCTCCGACAGCGAATCGCGCGACTGCTTGCCGAACGGCTGGTCCTTTTCGGGTGCATCAATATCGGCCAGGCGTATCTTTATCTTTTGACCGTCGCGCAGCCCCCGCAAGGGGAACGCCGGTGGGGACCCGGCAGCTTCGCCACCACCCTCCCGCAGGACCATCACAGTATCGCCATCCATCACGACGATCACCCTGGCGCTGAAGGTCTCGGCCTGTGCGCCCAGCGCAAGGCAACACCACAGCGCGATGAGCACTCTCATATGACGCTCTTGATTGCCGCCAGGCACAGCAGCGTGTATCCCGCCGCAAGGATGTCGTCGAACATCACACCCAGGCCACCGTGCCAGGTCTGGTCAAAGTGACGGATGGGTTGCGGTTTGACGATATCGAAGAACCGGAACAACAGGAACGCGAGCAACTGCCAGGCCAATCCCTCCGGCGTAAAGAAGAGCACCAGCACGAAAGCCACGATCTCATCCCACACGATGCCGCCGTAATCGGACACCCCCAGCGCCTTGCCCGTCTTGTCGCACACCCACACACCGAAGGCGAAAGCCCAGATCAGCACCAGGATGAACAACGCGTCGGTCAGGCGCGGCGCAAGATACCAATACATGGGAAAGGCGACCAGCGTGCCCGCCGTGCCGGGCGCGCGCGGGGAAAGACCCGCACCGAATCCGAAGGAAAGGAAATGTGCCGGATGGCTGAACAGGAAGCGCCAGTCCGGCTGGAATTTCAGTTGGTCATGCGAAGTGGTCATAGCCGCTTTCCTCTATTTTCATCACACTGCCGTCCGCTGCGCGCACTGTACAACCTTGTCCTGCGTTGATACTGCCGATGCGCGTGAGTGGCAGTTGCAGTTTTGCCGCGACCGCTTCGATCTCGCTGCGCCTCGCGGCGGATGCGGTAAAACACAATTCGTAATCGTCGCCGCCGGACAGGACACAATGCCGCAACAGCGCGTCATCAATGCCATGCGTTTCAACTGCCGGTATGGCTGCAAACTCTATCTCTGCACCGGCCTGCGAGCATTCCAGAATATGCCCGAGATCGGCCAGCAAGCCGTCGGAAATATCGATGGCGCTGTTGGCGACACCGCGCAAGGCCAACCCCAGCGCGACTCGCGGCCGGGGTTGATGCAAGGCTGCAAGGCAGGAAAGACGGGCATCTTCAGGCAGTGCAGTCCGCCCTTGCAGCTGTGCCAGTCCCAATGCAGCCTTGCCCAATGTTCCGGACACCCAGATGTCATCACCGGCTTTGGCACCGCTGCGGCGCAATGCCCGGCCTCGCGTCACCTCGCCCATGATGGTGACGCTCAAGTTCAGGGGGCCGCGTGTGGTGTCGCCGCCGACGAGGTCCACGCCATACTCATCCGCCAAGGAGAAGAAGCCCTCGCTGAATCTGCGCAGCCAGTTTTCGTCCGCACCCGGTAATGCCAGTGCCAGCGTCGCCCAGCGCGGGACTGCGCCCATCGCCGCCAGATCGGAGAGGTTCACCGCAAGCGTCTTGTGGCCCAGCAGGAACGGATCGGCATCGGGAAAAAAGTGTGTGCCGCTGACCAGCATATCGGTGGAGACGGCCAGCTCCATGCCCTCAGCGACGCTGAGCAGTGCCGCATCGTCGCCCACGCCGAGGATCGCGTTCGGCGCGGGACGGGTGAAATAGCGCTGGATGAGATCGAATTCAGACAAACTGAACCCCGAAGAATCAGCCACAGAGTACACAGAGGTCACAGAGAGAGTTGTGTGTATCGGTGGTGCTGCGGCGATCTCTCTGTGTACTCCGCGGTCTCTGTGGCAAAAAGTTGAAAACTATTTCGCCTTTACTTCCGTCGCGCGCACTTGCGCCGCCAGCTTGTCCAGCACGCCGTTGACGAATTTATGTCCGTCGCTGCCGCCGAAAGTCTTGGCCAGTTCCACCGCCTCGTTGATGACGACGCGATAGGGCACTTCGGGATGGTGGGTCAATTCGTATGCTCCGAGGAGCAATACAGAAAATTCGACCGGGCTCAATTCATTCACTGCACGATCAAGATGCGGCGCGATCTGTGCGGACAATGCCTCGCTCTCGGCGACCGCGCCTTTCAGCAATTGCCCGAAGAATTCCATGTCGTAACGCCCCAGGCTCTTCTCGGCCAGCGTGCCTTTCTCGATCAGTGCCGGATTCTTGCCGGAAAGCCGCCATTCGTAGACTCCCTGCATCGCCAGTTCGCGCGCACGATGGCGCAGGCTCTTGGCGGGGTTGTGCTGTTTGGCGTCGCTCATGCGAGCGCTTTCAGCAGGTGCACCATCTCGATGGCAACCAGTGCCGCCTCCGCACCCTTCACGTTGATGCGCACTTCAGCCTGTTCGTCGGTATCGGTGGTCAGGATGGCATTGGCGACCGGCACACCGCTGTGCAATTGCACTTCGCCCACACCCCGCGCAGACTCGTTGGAAACGACTTCGAAATGATAAGTGTCGCCCCGTATCACTGCACCCAATGCAATCAGCGCGTCGAACTTCTTGCTCTGTGCCATGGCCTGCAGCACCAGCGGGATCTCCAGCGCGCCCGGCACGGTGGCCAGCGTGATGTCGTTCTCGCTGACGCCGCTGAGTACCAGTTGCTGGCGGCATGCAGCCAGCAGCCCTTCGCACACGACTTCGTTGAAACGGCTCTGCACGATGCCGATGCGCAGGCCCTTGCCGTTCAGGTTCTGTTCGATCTCTTTCATTTTGTATCCTTGCATTGACAGTAACGCACCACTTCCAGGCCGAAGCCGGTCATGCTGGGCAATTTGCGCGGGGTGGCGATCAGGCACATCTTGCCGACGTTGAGATCGCGCAATATCTGCGCGCCGATGCCATAACTGCGAGGATCCCACCGCGCGTGATCGGGTTCCGGTTTGGCCGCGGCCCGGGCCAGGAGGTTCGCCGATGTCTCGGTGTGATGCATCATCACCAGCACGCCCGCCTCGGATTCGCTGATCTTCTTCAGGGCATCATGCACGCTGGTCGTGTTCGGCAGGCTGACTTGTTCCATGAAATCCAGCGCGGACAAGGGTTCATGCACGCGCACCACCGTCTCGATCTGCGGTTGTATGTTGCCCTTCACCAGCGCCAGATGGGTACGCTGGGTGGTCTTGTCGGTATAGGTCACCAGCTCGAATTCGCCGTAGGCGGTTTGCACCGTGCGTCGTGCGACGCGCTCGACCAGAGTTTCGTTGTGGATGCGATACTCGATCAGGTCCGCGATGGTGCCTATCTTCAGGCCGTGCTCCTTGGCGAACGGGATCAGGTCCGGCAGGCGGGCCATCTCGCCGTCTTCCTTGATGATCTCGCAGATCACCGCTGCCGGCATCACGCCGGCCATCTGTGCCAGGTCGCACCCCGCTTCGGTATGTCCGGCACGCACCAGCACACCGCCCGGACGCGCCATGATGGGAAAGATATGGCCGGGCTGGACGATGTCGGCAGGCTTGGCGTCCTTCTTCACCGCCGCCCGGATGGTCGTGGCGCGGTCGGACGCGGAGATGCCGGTGGTCACGCCTTCCGCCGCCTCGATGGAAACGGTGAAATTGGTGCCCAGCGGGCTCTTGTTCTCGCGCGCCATGTGCGAAATGCCGAGCTGGCGGCAGCGTTCCTCGGTCAGCGTCAGGCAGACCAGGCCGCGCGCATGGCGGATCATGAAGTTGATGGCTTCGGGCGTGACGAATTCGGCAGCGAACAGCAGATCGCCCTCGTTCTCGCGGTCTTCCTCGTCCACCAGCACGACCATACGCCCGGCGCGTATCTCGTCGATGATTTCGGTTATCGGTGCGATGTCAGTCATTGTGTGCGGCTCAGTTAGGGGTATCGCAAAATCGCGGGACACGGATTTTAACACCATCGGCAATATTCCTCGCCGCCTCCGTCAGAGTGCCGCCACATTGCCTGCGGGCAGCATTCGCGTTCACACCGCGCCGCGATACCCCTATAATTCGGTCATCGCCTTCGTCACCTTTTCCATGCAGCAGAACGCGGACCGGGCCTTCGCCTTCGAATTGATGACAGCCGCTCTGATGCGGCCGGCGACAACCGACCGCATAGAAAGCACGCCGCGGGAAACGCCCTGAACCGCCGCTGCCCTGGATGCGGTCTGGTTCAAAGTCCGGCGAGAATGGCGTACCGGGAATCGGAATGCCCGCAAAACGGTGTGTGCATTCATTTTTCAGGAGATTGAAGTTGCTGGAAGGTATCGTTTTTACGCTCGCCACCATGGCTTTGGCTTATGTTTCGAGAGCTTCGCTGCGCCTTCCCAGGTCGCACGGCTTCTATCGTTTCTTCGCGTGGGAACTGATGTTGCTTCTTATCGTGATGAACATCGACGGCTGGTATATCGTGCCCGTTTCGTTCGACCAGACGATCAGCGGAATATTGATGGCCATTTCGCTGATCGTGATCATCCTTGGCTACGGGATACTTCGCCTGCTCGGCGAGCGGGACGACAGTCGCAATGACGGGGCGCTGATGGTGTTCGAGAAAACTTCCGTACTCGTCACCCACGGGATATACCGTTATATCCGCCACCCGATGTACAGCTCGCTGATCTTTCTGGACTGGGGCCTGTTCTTCAAGCGCATGTCCTGGCTGAGCGGCGGCATTGCGCTGTTCGCCTGCATTTTCCTCGTCATCACCTCGCTAGTGGAAGAGATCGAGAACATCCGCTATTTTGGCGCGCAATACCGGGAATACATGAAACGCACCAAGCGCTTCATTCCGTTCATGGCATGAATCACCCGGCGTCCGCGGTCATCATGCGTTCGACGTAGCGCGCGATCAGGTCGATCTCCAGATTGACTTGTGCCCCGACCTTCAGCTCGTTCAATGTCGTCACATCCAGCGTATGCGGAATCAGATTCACCTCGAATTCCGCTCCCGACACCTGGTTGACCGTCAGGCTGACGCCGTTGATGGTGATGGAACCTTTCACCGCGATATACTTTGCCAAAGGTTGCGGTGCGCGCACGATCAGCCTCCAGCTCTCGCCGATATCGTTGAATGCGACCACTACGCCCACACCGTCCACATGCCCGCTGACCAGATGCCCGCCCAGGCGGTCGGACAAATGCAATGCCTTTTCCAGGTTGACATGGCCTCCCAGCAACTCCAGTCCGGTTGTGCAATTCAAAGTCTCGCGCGACACATCCACCGTGAAATCGCTGCCGGCTATCTTCACCACGGTGAGGCAGACGCCGTTCACTGCGATGCTGTCGCCGAGCTGTACGTCGTCCATGCCGAGCATTTCGGTCGCCACTGTCAGACGCAAACCGCCATCCCTGTCCTGCGCCAATTTGATGAGACCAACATCGGCCACGATTCCGCTGAACATGATCAATTCTCCTTTGATATTCTTGCGACAATGCGCAGATCGCCGCCCACTTGCCGCACATCGTTCCATTGCATTGCGACGCCTTGGCGCAACTGCGTCAGTTCGCCCATATCCGCCAGGCCCCGCGCGGCATCGCCCAACAATCGGGGGGCAAGATACAGCACCAATTCATCCACCAGCCCTGCCTTCAGCAGCGACCCGTTCAATGTGCGCCCCGCTTCCACGAGCACCTCATTGATGCCGCGTTTCCCGAGATCTCGCAGCACACCGGGCACATCGATCTTGCCGTCCGCAGTTGCCAATAATTTTATTTCCGCGCCACCGGTCATCAAGGCCCGATGCTTGTTTGCATCCGAACAGGCGGTATAGATGAGTGTCGCCTGGCGCTGCAGGATCCGGGCTTTGGGCGGAATGCGCAACCGGCTATCCAGCACCACACGCAACGGTTGCCTTTCTGTTGAAATATCCCTCACATCAAGCCGGGGGTCATCTGCCAGTACCGTGCCGATGCCGGTGAGCACAGAGCAGGAACGTGCACGCCAGTGTTGCACATCACGCCGTGCCTCTTCCCCGGTGATCCATTTGCTGGTGCCGTTCGCCAGCGCGGTCCGGCCGTCCAGGCTTGCGGCGATCTTGCTGCGCACCCAGGGCGTGCCGCGCGTCATGCGCGAAAAGAAGCCGATGTTCAGTTCGCGCGCGGCAGCTTCCATCAAACCGCATTCAACATCGATACCTGCCGCACGCAAACGGGCGACACCTTGCCCCGCCACAAGAGGATTCGGGTCTTGCGCCGCCACCACCACACGCCGTACTCCCGCCGCGATTAGTGCATCGGCGCAGGGAGGCGTGCGCCCATGGTGGCTGCACGGTTCCAGCGTGACATAAGCGGTTGCGCCGCGCGCCGCCTCACCGGCCGCACGCAAAGCATGTACTTCCGCATGCGGCTCACCGGCACGCATGTGCCAACCTTCTGCGATGAGCCTGCCGTCGCGTACCAACACGCAACCGACGCGCGGATTCGGACTCGTCGTCCACAACCCCCGCTCTGCAAGATGCAGCGCCTGAGCCATCCACTGACTGTCGGCAGGATTCATTTTTTGTCGTTCTGGCGGCGCCGGGTGTTCTTGACCGCATCGATCGCGTCCGAAAAGTCGCCCACGTCCTGAAAACTCTTGTATACGGAGGCAAAACGGATATAGGCGACCTTGTCGAGCTTGAGCAGCTCTTTCATCACCATCTCGCCTATCTGGCGCGAACCGATCTCGCGTTCGCCGATCGCAAATACTTTTTGCGTGACATTATCGATGGCGGCATCGACCATTTCGGTGGGAACCGGGCGTTTGTGCAGCGCCCGGGTAAAGCTGGTGCGCAACTTTTCTTCATCGAACTCGCTGCGCATGCCGTTCTGCTTGACCACCTGCGGCATGCGCAATTCGACTACTTCGTAAGTCGTAAAACGCTTGTCGCAGGACACGCACCGCCTGCGCCGACGAATGCTGTCGCCCTCCTCGTTCTCGCGAGTGTCAACGACCTGGGTGCCGGGATGCTTGCAGAAGGGACATTTCATAGGATACGGGATACGGGATTAGGGATACAGGTACGGGCAGCTTCCCCCGAATCCTGTATTCCGTCTCCTGTATCCTGCTTAGCCATACACCGGAAACTGCATCGTCAGCTTCTTCACTTCACCCACGACACGTGCGATCACCGCATCGTCGTTCGGCGCATCCAGCACGTCGGCGATGAGGTGAGCCAGCTTTTCGGCTTCCAGCTCCCCGAAACCGCGCGTCGTCATCGCAGGTGAACCGATACGGATACCGGAAGTGACGAATGGCTTCTCCGGATCATTAGGGATAGCGTTCTTGTTCACGGTGATGTGAGCCTTGCCCAAAGCGGCTTCCGCATCTTTGCCAGTCAGCTTCTTGGCACGCAGGTCAACCAGGAACACATGACTGTCGGTACGGCCCGACACGATGCGTACACCGCGCTCGGTCAGCACTTTCGCCATCACGCGGGCGTTGTCGATGACCTGCTTCTGGTATACCTTGAACTCCTTGCTCGCCGCTTCCTTGAACGCCACCGCCTTGGCCGCAATGACGTGCATCAGCGGGCCGCCTTGCAGTTGCGGGAAGATCGCGGAATTGAGCGCTTTTTCATGTTCAGCCTTGGCCAGGATCAGGCCTCCCCGCGGTCCGCGCAGTGTTTTGTGCGTGGTTGTCGTCACGAAGTCGGCGATGCCGACCGGGCTGGGGTAATAGCCCGCCGCGACCAGACCGGCATAGTGCGCCATGTCCACGAACAGGTAGGCACCGACGCTGTCGGCGATAGCACGGAAACGCTTCCAGTCGATGACCAGCGAGTAAGCGGACGCACCCGCCACGATCATCTTCGGCTTGTGTTCATTGGCCAGCTGCTGTACCTGGTCGTAGTCGATCTCTTCCTTGTCGTTCAAGCCGTACTGAACGGCGTTATAAAGTTTGCCGCTGATGTTCACCGAGGCGCCATGGGTCAGGTGACCTCCGTGCGCCAGGCTCATGCCCAGGATGGTATCGCCGGGCTTGAGTACGGAAACGTAAACCCCCTGGTTGGCTTGCGAGCCGGAATGCGGTTGCACGTTGGCATATTCCGCACCGAACAGCGCCTTGGCGCGATCAATGGCCAGTTGCTCGGCCACATCTACAAACTCGCATCCGCCGTAATAACGCTTGCCGGGATAACCTTCAGCGTACTTATTGGTCAGCTGGCTGCCCTGTGCCTCCATCACCGCCGGGCTGGTGTAGTTTTCCGAGGCGATCAGCTCGATGTGATCCTCCTGACGGCGGTTTTCGTTCTGGATCGCAGCCCAAAGTTCGGGGTCAGTCGCGGCGATGGTGTTTTTGCTGGAGAACATGGCTATTTTCCGTAAAGGTTAGAAATTAGGAAGGCGCGGATTCTACCATGCCGGAACTGGGCCCTGACAGCCAGCCAGCGCACCGCGTTTGCTGAGGTTTTCGAACCTTTTTAACGTCTGGCACTCATACCGCGCGAGTGCTAGAATTAAACAAATAGGAGGAAATGCCATGAATGCAACCATGAATCTACCAATACCCTCTGCCGTAGGCAGTCTGGAGGGGTATGTTCAGGCCGTGAATCGCTTTCCGGTACTGTCGCATGACGAGGAGCTATCCCTTGCTACACGCTTCAAGTCCGGGAACGACCTGGAGGCCGCCCGTCAGCTGGTGGTTTCTCACTTGCGCGTCGTGGTCAGCGTGGCGCGGGGTTATGCCGGTTACGGCCTGCCCCAAGCCGATCTGATCCAGGAAGGCAACATAGGCTTGATGAAGGCAGTAAAACGCTATGACCCCGAGCGCGGCGTGCGCTTGGTGTCGTTTGCCCTGCACTGGATACGTGCCGAGATTCACGAGTACGTGATCCGCAACTGGCGCATGGTCAAGATCGCCACCACCAAGGCGCAGCGCAAGCTGTTCTTCAACTTGCGCAGCATGAAACAGGGATTGGATCCCCTCAAGCCGCAACAAGTCAGCGAGATAGCCCAGCAGCTCAACGTGAGCGAGCACGATGTTGTGGATATGGAAGCACGCTTTGCCGGGCATGAGATCGCGCTTGAGCCGCTTGCAGGTGACGACGATGAGAGCTATGCGCCCATCAATTATCTTGCGGACAACGCGGAACACGAACCTTCCCAAATCCTGGAAGCCGCAGAGCGCGAGCACTTGCATACTTCTGGCTTGGCGCAAGCTTTGGCGAGTCTGGACGAGCGCAGTCGCCGCATCGTGGAAGCACGCTGGCTACGCGAAGAAGAGGAGCATTCGGCAACGCTGCACGAACTGGCTGCCGAGTTCAATGTATCCGCCGAGCGTATCCGCCAGATCGAGCAAAAGGCGCTGATCAAGATGCAGTCGCAGTTTGGTTTGCCTGCAACTGCCTGATTTATAGTAGCCAGAAAAAAGCCGCGAAAGTTTCTTCGCGGCTTTTTTTATTACTTTACGACTCTGAGTGTAGGCTTGCCCTGTGGTGATGGCCCATCGGGTGGTTCGCTCGTACCCGTCGCCGCTCCCATGGGCGATGACTCCTGCCCCTGAAACACCAGTCCCTGCCCGGTCTCTTTGGCGAAGATACCGATCACCGCCGACATCGGAACGATAAGCTGGTGCGCCACGCCGCCGAAACGTCCGCCGCAGGTGATGTCCTCGTTACCCAGCTGCAAATTGCGCACCGCGTCCATGCCGATATTCAAGACGATCTTTCCGTCCTTGACGTAGGCCATCGGCACTTGCGTGTACTCGTTTACCTGTACCGCCAGATACGGCGTGTATCCGGCATCGGCACACCAGTCGAAAATGGCGCGGATCAGGTAGGGCTTGGTGGATGGTTCACTCATACCAAACCTGAAATCACTTGCGCATTGCCTTTTCGGCAGGTGTCATCGCCTCGATGTAGGCCGGGCGCGAGAACAGGCGCTCTGCATATTTCATCAACGGCGCGGCTTCCTTGTCCAGCTGGATGCCGTAATGGTCAAGACGCCAAAGCAAAGGTGCGACCGCCACATCGAGCATGGAGAACTCGTCGCCCAGCATGAATTTCTGTTTGGTGAACACGGGCGATATCTGGGTCAGATTCTCGCGCACGGCCGCACGCGCCTTTTCGGCAACCTTGGCATTGCTGCTTTCGAGGCCGGGAATATGGCAGAACAGCTCGTTCTCGAAGCGATGCAGGAACAGGCGGGCACGGGCGCGCATCACCGGATCCGGCGGCATCAATTGCGGATGCGGGAAGCGCTCGTCGATGTATTCGTTGATGATGTTGGCCTCGTACAGGATCAGGTCACGTTCGACCAGAACCGGCACGGTGTTATACGGGTTCATCACCGCCAGGTCTTCGGGCTTGTTAAAGACATCCACGTCAATGACCTGGAAATCCATGCCTTTTTCAAATAAAACGAAGCGACAGCGGTGGCTGTAGGGATCAGTCGTCCCCGAATACAATGTCATCATCTAGCAAATTATCCTTTTATCAATTGGTTACGCGCCATAGTGCTGCGTACCAGTTGATACCCTACCATGATGACACCTATGCTGACCAGCCCTCCCCACAGAACCGGGATCGTTCCGGTCCCGTTTATGCCTGCGATCCAGACGAAACGCTCGAACAATGTGCCAACGATCATGCACACGGCGACCGCCACCGTCAGCTTCGGATTGTGCCGGGTGATCGGGAGGCAAAGTGAGATGAACGGGATCACGAACTTCAACGCGATCATGGACCACCACAGAACGGTGAAATCGCCATTCTGCATTTCGTCTATGCGGTCGCGCTCATCCCCGAGGTTGCCGTACCAGATCGTCAGGTATTGCGCGAAGAAGGTATACATCCACAACAAGGTGAATGCCAGCATCATTTGTGCCAGGTAGTTATAGACGAACTCGTCGATCCGCTTCGTCAATTTGTTACTTGTGTTCAGCACATATATCCAGATCAACAGGAAAGCCAGGAACATGCCGAAGTTGCTGACCAGGTTCTGCATGCCGTAGATCGCGCTGTGCCAGGAAGGCTTCAGCGTCATCTCAAAGTCCCACGCGATCATCGTGGCATACAGCACGGTGAAGAACGGGACCCAGCAGGCCACATGATGGAACTTCGCACGGTCTTCATCGCTACGCTCGGCGACTTCCTGGCGTTTGATGAAGGTACGCCACACGAACATGATCACCAGCATGCCGATCACTTCGCGCGCAGCAAGCAGCGGTAGAGTGTACCAGCCCGGCATGTGCACATTCTCTCCATGCGAAACGTGACCGATCCACGGGAAAGTCTGGTTTCCGCCGATCAGCAAAACCACCAGCATGGCAAAAGCCATCGGAAACAAGGAGTACAGGGATACTGCCAGATCGCGCACCTGAAAGCGCCACTTGGCGCCAACCAGATAAAGCACCGAGCACAAGGCCACGCCGCTCAGCGCCAAGTAAGTCACCACCATGAAGCTGGCGGTAAGAACCGACCAATTACTGTAAGAAATCATGCTTATCCCCTTTAATTAGCGGCCGTTGACATTGGCGTGCACGGTTCCACCCTGTTGCAGCACCTTGCGTACGTAATTGACCACATTCCAGCGCTCGGTCGGCGACAGGTCGTTGGCATAGGACGGCATCACCGCCCCGCCGAACGTCATCATTCCCCAGATGTAACCGTCGCTGACTTCCTTGGCATGATCGGCGGTCAGATTGTAGGGTTGCAATACCAGTTTCTGCCCCACCAGCCCGTCACCCTTGCCTGCATAGCCGTGGCACGGCGTGCAATAGATACCGAACAGCCTGCCACCGAACTCGATCGATTTCTGGTTGGCGACCACCGGGTTCTTCTGCTTGTCGGCGGATTCCATATCCTTCACGAAACTGGTCGTGCCGGGAACCGGTACCGAACGCTCCGGATAGGTTGCCATGCCCGGATGACTCGGATCCACGCTTTCCTGCGGCTTGATGCTGATCTGTTCCGACATATCCTTGGACCATGGCCATGCTTGCGCCACCGCGGGCGCAATGAGCAAAGCTATTGCTAAAGTTATTTTTTTCATCTGCCAGCCTCTTCCTGAATTTCCAATGCCTTGTGCCTGGTAAAAATCTCCCTGAGTTTTGCCATGGAACCGTCGTCGCCCTTCACCAGGATGCCGATCTGGTCTTCCGACACCTTGGCGCTATAGAGTGGCGAACGCTTTGCCGGCAACCCGGCGCAGATCAGGAAACCCAGCACGGTGATATACACCCCTCCCAGAATGAACATCTCATAGGTCAATACCAGGTCAGGGGGGATAGGCACGATCGGTTTCCCGCCCTTCATCTGGGAATAAAAGCCGGCCTGCGATCCGGCAATCAGCGAGAAAGCCAGCAATCCGCCCGTCAGGGCCCCGCCCAGCGTAAACCACTGCACTTTCACCGACTTCTCGCCGAGGAACTCCTCGACTTCCGGGTGCTCGATCGGCGATTTGACCACCAGGTCGTCGGCCGCATTGAAACCCTTGATCTCGGAGTTGCGCAGCTCGCGGACGACCGCTTCGGCTTCGTCGAAATTGTTGTACAGGGCCAGCAAGTAACGTTTGCTCATTTAGTGGGCTCCCTTCACAGCGAGTTCTTCCTGCACGGCCCGCTCTTCCTTCTTGCGAGCCTGGCTACGGTGATAGACCATTTCTTTCACTTCATACATGGAAACGGACGGTACGATCTTGCAGAACACCATGAACAGCAGGGTGAACCAGCCGAAGCTGCCGAACACGATGCCCCACTGGATCAGGCTAGGCCACTGGTCGTGATCCCATGTCCACGGGTAATAGCCGTGCGAGAAAGTCGGCGCCACGATCATCCAGCGTTCCAGCCACATGCCCAGGTTCAGCAGCAGCGACACCGCGAACATCACCGGGATGTTGGTCTGCCATTTCTTGACCATCATCGCGAACGGCACCACGGAACCGCAGAAGATCATCGCCCACCAGAACGGGGCATAGGTTCCGGTCGCTTTCTGGATCAGCACGTCCTTGGCTACCTGGTCATGGCTGTACCATACCGAAGCGAACTCGATGCAGTTCAGGTAGGTCCACACCATGGCGATGGCGAACGTCAGGCGCACCGTCTTCTTCAGGATCGGCAGCGTCATGTATTCCTCGAACCTGAACACGTAGCGCAGAATGATGAACAGCGTGATGATCGCCGCACAGCCGGAGTACAAGGCGCCTGCCACGAAGTAGGGCGGGAACGACGTCACGTGCCAGCCGGGTTGCTGCGACATGGCAAAGTCGGACGCCACGATGGAGTGTACCGACACCGCCAGCGGGATCAGGAAGCACGCGATGGTCAGGTAGGTGACGCGGAAATTGCGCCACTGACGGTCGGTGCCTTCCCAGCCCAGCGCGAGCAGGGTGTAGAGCTTCTTGCGCCAGCCCTGATGGATATTGTCGCGGCAGATCGCCAGATCCGGGATCGAGCCGATATACAGGAACAGGATGGACGAGCTCAGGTAAGTGAAGATCGCCATCGCATCCCACAGCAACGGCGACTGGAAGTTCGGCCATATCCAGCGTTCGCTCGGGTAGGGCAGCGCATAGTAAACCTGCCACAGACGTCCCAAGTGCACTGCCACGAACAATCCGGCCGTCAGCAGCGAGAACGTGGTCATCGCCTCGGCGAAGCGATAGATCGGTTTGCGCCAGTCGGCATGCATCAGGTGCAGGATCGCGGACAGCAACGTGCCTGAGTGGCTCATGCCGATCCAGAAGATGAACGAGGCAATGTACAAACCCCACACGTGAGGATTGTCCATGTTGGCCACGCCCATGCCGGTGTTGTACTGGTAGATCTCACAACCGACGCCCACACTGAAAACAAGCAGTGCCACGAAGATGATGACCCAATACAGTTTGCGAGGCGACTCCAGGCTCTTGAGCACATCCTTGTTGATCTGTGCCCAGGCGATGTCTTCGCGGATATCTTTTCCCATTTTCTTATTTCCCCCTTGTGCCTTACACAGCGCTTTCGCGCACCCGCTCCAGATACATCACCGAAGGATAGGGACGCAGCTCTTCCAGAACGCGATAGCCGCGCAAACGGTTGCCTTCCTTCTCATCCTTTTCCTGAATGTCCTTAATCAAGTCGACCTGCTGGCTCTGCCACTGCTTGGCGACCTGCGATTCCGGGTTGTGCAGATTTCCAAACGTGATCGCACCGGCCGGGCACGCCTCCTGGCATGCGGTCTGCACGTCGCTGTCTTGCACCGGACGCCCCTCGGTCTTCGCGTTGTTGCGAGCGGTGTAAGTGCGCTGCTTGCAGAACGTGCATTTTTCCATGACACCCTTGGTGCGCACGGTCAGATCCGGATTGAGCTGCTGGTTCAACGGCGCGGGCCAGGCGTTCTCCTGCTCCGGATAGTTGTACCAGTTGAAGTAACGGACCTTGTACGGACAGTTCGCCGAACAGTAGCGGGAACCGATGCAGCGGTTGTAGATCTGCGAGTTCAGACCGTCTTCTGTATGGTTGGTGGCGCCGACCGGACACACCGTTTCGCACGGTGCCGCCTCGCATTGCTGGCACATCATCGGCAGGAAACGCGCACCCTGCTCGGCCTGGAAGCCGTTGTCGCCCTCGTCCCAATAACGCTCGACGCGCATCCAGTGCATGGCCTGACCGTGTGAATATTTATCCTTGCCAACGACCGGCAGGTTGTTCTCGGCGTAGCAAGCCACGCTGCAGGCATTGCAACCGGTACATGCATCGAGGTCTATGCTCATCGCCCATTTGATGTCGGATGGATAGGCCTCCCAGTCGGGGATCCCCTTGTCATCGACCGGATGGGTATGGCGAAACTTCGACCAGTTTTCTAACAGATTGGAAACTGACATGCTTTAGACCTCCTTCGAAAGGTCGACCTTGTCGGCCGATACCTGGACTGCAATCTTCGGTTTGCCCGCCTGGCTGCCGCCGACAGGACCCTCTTCCTTGACGATGATGACGCGCTGACCGGTCTTGCTGATCTTCACGCTGGTTTCGTTGAGTGCCAGTTCTCCGGTTTCCTTGTCGAACACCGAATCCAGCATGCCGAACACGTTGGCGCCGACACCCCTGGCATAGCGCCCCATCGCTTCGTGACCGTAGCCAACCGGCACGGAAACTGCATCCGGGTGGATGCCGGGGAACAGGTAAGCCTGCGTCTTGATGGAACCGCTCTTGGAGGTCACTTCGACGATATCGCCTTCCACGATCCCCAGTTTCGCGGCCGTCTTGGGATTGATCTCGACCCAGGAATCCCACACGATGGTGGTCAAGGGATCGGGCGATTCCTGCAGCCACGGCTCGTTGGCATTGCGCCCGTCGCGCATGCTGGCCGACACGGCCGGAATCAGGCGCAACGGATAGGACGGATCGGCATCGGTCGGCACCGGCAATTTCAAGCCTGCCGCAGACGCCTTGGCCGACACCGAGCCGGCGATGCCCTTAAGCGGCACGATCCCCTTGCTCAGCGTTTCGTTCCAGAACACTTCATCGTCGTCACCGGCCTTGCCGCCAAGCGCGACCTTGTTCTTCAGCACGGCGCTGCGCAGGTAGGAATAGAAGTCTTCGAACTCCTTGTATTTGTCTGCCGTGCGCTGCTTGAGCAGAGCCAGCAGGATGTCGCCCACCCCGCGCGTATCCGGGAATACCTTCTCCATCATGGGCTGACGGAAGCTCATCTGCGCATATGCATTCGAGCCTGCCCCTTCCGGCGCAGCCATGTATTCCGGCACCACGGTCGCCCAGTCTTCCATCGCGGAATCGAGCGGCAAGATCAGGTCGGCCGCCAGCGCGGTTTCGTCCATGTATTGCGCGAACGCCACCTTGAAGTCGGCCTTTGCGAAGTTGTCCTTGAACTTCATCGAAGCCGGCGCACTGAACACCGGATTGACGCCGTAGCTGAACACCACTTTGTACTTGCCGGCGGCCAGGCCGTCGTTGAGCGCGATCAGCGATGAGCGGCTGCCCACGGTAGGCGCGATCTGCGGGAACGGCACGCTGGCAGACGCCTCAAGGGTCTTGCCGACGTTGCCCAGCACACGGTTGAGCAGCGCGATGGCCGCCGCATTCTGCGAACCGTGCGCGTAACCTTCTGCCGCACCGCCCGCCAGCACCAGGCTCGGTGTGCGCTCCTTCAACAGGGCCGCCAATTTTTCGATCTGCTCGGCAGAGACATCTGTCTCCTTGCTCGTGCGCTCTGTCGTATATTCATGGCTTACCGCGGCGATATCTGCGGGAATCGACAGGCCGGCCTTACCCAGCGCATTGATGATACCCAGCGCCAGCACACCTTCGGTACCCGGCCGAACCGCGATCCAGCGATCCGCATTCGCGCCGGTCAGCGTCATCTTCGGCTCGATCTGCACCAGCACACCGCGACCTTCCGGACGGCTGCCCTTGCGGAACTGCGCGTACTGCTGCGAAAAATGCACCGGAGAGACCCATGCACCGAGGAAGTCGGCACCGAACGACACCACCACTCTGGCCTTGTCGATACGGTAGCGCGGCATCGACTCACCATAGGCTTTCTTGTTGGCGGCGCGCAGCACGGCTGGAGAGATCGCCTCATAGGAGAAATGGTTCTTGCTTCCCAGTTCGTCCATGTAATTGCCCAGCAGCGCCTGTACATGGCCGCTCATGCCGCCGGTGACGAAGGCGATCTCCGTCCCCTTGGTACCGTTCAATTTTTCGTTGATCAGCCCGAGTGCCTTGTCCCAGGTGATGGTTTCACCCTTGTCACCGGTGCGCAGCAAAGGCTCGCGCACACGATCCGGGTTGTAGTGCGCCTGAACGCCCGACAGCCCGAGGCCGCACATCCTTCCGCGGTTGATCGGTGAATTCGGATTGCCTTCCGCCTTGAGCACGCGTCCTTCGCGCACGCGGCCCATGATGTTGCACCCGGCGTCGCATTGCGCGCAGGTCGAATTGAAATAGTTGGAAATACTGGGAGTGACATAGGAAGGCAGTGTCACATAGGAAGTGACGGTCTCCTGGCCATCCTGGATCGAGGTATTGCCGCAGCCGCTCAAGGCGACGGCCGTACCGCCCCAACCCAGCACCTTCAAAAAATCACGCCGACTAAAATCGTTTTCTGTCATCGCTAAATCCCCTGATATCTTGCTTGTAGTAAACGTCACGGCGCTTACTTATGGCACGTGAAGCAATCGTTGGGACCATGCCCTGTCTCGCTCGAATTGGCGCTGACCGGGTGATCCTTCTGATGGCAACTGGCGCACCAGCCCATGGTGATAGGTTTCTGGCGCTGCGCAACCGTCATGGCCTTCACATTGCCGTGGCAGTAACCGCAAACCTCCTGATAGGGACGATCCTGCTGAAAATAGAAACGCTGGATATGGCGCTCGTGGTTGAACCGCACGAAATCGGGAAGATCATGCACCTTCTTCCAGGGGATCGGTTTCTTGGCGTCCCAGTATTCGAACAGCTTCTGGATGCGCGGTTTGTCCCGCACCGATTCGATGCTCTGGTGACATCCGATACATTTCTGTATCGGCGGAATACCGGCCACCATGCTGCGGCGTGCGTAGGTGTGGCAATACATGCAGTTGATCTGCATACCGCCATCCTTGGCATCGCCGGCATGGCGAAAATGCGGAAACTCGATAGGCTGCTCGACTACCGGACCTACGTCGTCAGGTGTCGTGAGAGTCGGAAGCGCATCGGTTGCATGACTGCTCGCATAAAAAAACAGACCAACGAGCAGCGTAAGTGAACGTAAAAAACACTTCATCGTATGTGGCTCCCCCAACAAAACAATATTCAGACGCCGGCGATATTTCGGCCGGAAAAAAATACGGGAAAAAACGGATTTATCAAAAAGCATGCAGTCGCCGTTCTTGTGATTTAGTTGTGATTTCAATCAGCCTTAATTGCCGGCTGTTGCGACTACACGCGATGAATAATGTCGATGTTAAAAAATAATGTCAACCATCACGCTCAACATTTCCGCATCACCTATTCTCCAAGCTAGAGCAGACAAGGTATTGAAGTATTTGCTTATATTCACGCGGCAATTTTTACAAAGTTAAGGACGCGTTAAGACGCGGCTTTCAAAGTAAAGGGCGCGTCAAGATGCAAATTCGCGGACAAAAATTTTCATCCATCCGATTCCCGGTTTTTGGCTGTAAACTCCGGCCGTAATTTCAATTACTCGAAGCTTTCAAAAATGAACGAAGAACATTCCGTACTCGATTTTTTCTCACAGGAAGAAAACTTCCCGCTCGCATTGATCGCTGCCGAACATCTGGACGAGATCCGGTTGCAATACAACAATCGGTTCTGGAAAGCGCTGAGCGAGCAACTCGATGTTCTGCTCGTGCAAAGCGAGCTGCCTTGGCAAAGCGAGCTCACCGAAGATCGCAACACCGAAGACTGCCTCGTCGGCTTGCGGCTTGAACCACGCTTCAATCAGCGCACTTTCCTGCGCCCGTTCATGGAGCAGCAGCTGCTGGGCGAGAGCTATCGCATCTATTACGGACTGATGTGGAACACTGCACCCGAGCCTGCACAGAAGAATTTGCCCGCCGTGGAAACGCTGCGCGCGCATTTGGGTGCGGCCGGATTCAAGCACAGCGACAGTTTCCTTGGATGGCAATGGTCTTCCTGGTATCCGCGTCGCAAGGATTTCCTGCTCCGATTCTCGGCACAGCCAGACGGATTGCTGAAAGATGCGATGCGGCCCTGGCATGCGATGCTGGATGAGCTTGGCGAACCGCTGCGCCTTGCCAATCTCGAACTGAACGAAGCGCCGCGCAGCGCGACGATCTCGCTCGATCGGTTGCGCAGCAAATCTGCCGGTTAGTCCGTACCGCGGCCGGAGATACGGCAGCCGCCATGGATAGCACATGACGGCACAGCAGTAATCCGGGGCCGATTCTTGTACACTCCCGAACAAATAGAAAATGGAGAACGGATATGGACGCGCTATCGCTTGCCAATCTGTCGGCTTATTGGTCTGATCAGGAAGTGGCGACCAACATCGTTGTTTTTTTCAACATGCTTGGTGCACTCGTACTGGGCCTGGTCGTGGGATATGAACGCTCCTACCACGGACGCGCGGCCGGCATGCGCACCTACGGACTGGTCTGCATGGCTGCCGCCGCCGTCACTGTCATCGCCGGTTACCCCTCCTTCTGGTACGGCGGGCATGTGAACACTTATCTCGCCGGCGACCCCACTCGCGTCATTCAGGGCATCCTCACCGGCATCGGTTTTCTCGGCGCGGGTGTCATCATGCGCGACGGGCTCAACATCAGCGGCCTCACCACCGCCGCCTCCATCTGGACCTGTTCGGCCATCGGCATCATGGTCGGCGTCGGCTTCTATGCATCGGCGATCATGCTCACCATTCTTTCCGCGCTGTGCATGATGTGGATTTCCAAACTGGAAAGTTGGCTGCCCTCGCGCCCCGCCATCGCGGTCACCCTTGAATTCCAGAAGAATTTTGTGCCGCTGGAACACACCCTGCGCGAAGTCGTTTACTCCAACGGTTATGAAGTCGCTTCGGGTTCCTTCGCCATCCGCTCCAGCAACGAAAAACTTGAATGGCACTTCGTCGCCATCGCCCTCAGCAAGAACAGCGGCGTATCCATGAACGAGCTGGCGAGCGGACTGAGCACGTTGCAGGGCGTTGAGGATTTTTCTCTTACCCACGCGAGAAACTGATCGACACAATGATTTTCATTTGAGGGTTTTCCATGCCGAGCGCTGCCGAAATCACGACTGTCACCCACGCCATTCAACAAGCGGTCGCGCCCGTCTTTCTGCTGACCGGCATCGGTGCGATTCTCAATGTGATCACCACCCGCATCGCCCGCATCGTGGATCGTTCCAGGGCATTGAGCAACTCAAGCAATCCAAGGCTGCCCGCCCAGTTGGAAGAAATGGAGATGCTCAGGCGCAGAGTGCGCTGGGTGCATTGGGCCGTGAGCCTCTGTACGCTGTCCGCGCTCTTCATCTGCATCGTGATCGCCGCCCTTTTTGTGGGCTCCGAGATAGGCGTGGATCCGGCGCGTGCCGTTTCGCTATTTTTCATTTCAGCGATGCTGGCGCTGATTTCCGGTTTATTGTGTTTCCTGCGCGAAATATATCTGGCCACCGGAAACATCGAGATGCGGAACAAAAAGTAAATATCCGGCATGCCACCAGTCTTTTCAGAGACTGACTTCCCTGCAACTGCTGTCCACTAGACCGGATTGTCCTGATCGAAGAAACGATGTTCCAGGTCGAAGCGCGCCGCCAGGTGTTCGCCCAAAGCCTGCACGCCGTAACGCTCTGTGGCATGGTGTCCGGCGGCGATGAAGGCCACTCCCGTCTCTTGTGCGACATGCACGTTTTGTTCTGAGATCTCGCCCGTCAGGAATGCATCCACGCCCAGTGCCACGGCCTGTTCGAAGTAACCTTGCGCCCCGCCGCTGCACCACGCGATGCGGGTAATGTTGGGGTTGGCATGAGCGATGACCTGCGGTACACGCTGCAAAGTATGCTGAATATGTTGGGTGAGTTGTTGCAGGGTCTGCGGGTGATCCAGTGCACCATGCATGGCGATATCCTGCTCGCCGAAACGCCCCTGTTCGACGAAGCCAAGTACTCCGCCGAGCTGTGCGTTGTTGCCGAATTCGGGGTGGGCATCCAGCGGCAGATGATAGGCCAGCAGACTGATATCGTGCTGCAGCAGATGGGCGATGCGGCGCTTCTTGATGCCGGCGATCGCGGCATCTTCGCTGCGCCAGAAATAGCCGTGATGAACGAGGATGGCATCCGCACCCCATGCCGTGGCAGCTTCCAGCACGGCTTGCGAGGCGGTCACGCCGGTTGCGATGCGCCTCACTTGGGGCCGCCCTTCCACTTGCACACCGTTCGGACAGTAGTCACGAAAACGGCTGACTGCAAGCTCGCTTCCGATATAATCGCGCAATTCGTTCAATCGCATCGGGTTCGTCCCCATAAATTTAGCGGCTCAAATCATATCATGCGTAAATTCTGGCTCCTGTTCGCCCAAGCTACCACCGTCGGCCTCGCGATGCTGTTCGTGATCCACACGCTCAGGCCGTCGCTGCTGCCCAATGCAGCCCGCAGCGGCGTGGTGACCTTGTACGAAAACAATGTCAAGGACGGCGGCGACCTGCCGGCAGTGGGCTTCAGCAAGGCAGCCCAGAAAGTGATGCCGGCTGTGGTCAACGTCTTCACCAGCAGCGAGGTGAAGCCGCAGACCCATCCGTTCATGGACGATCCGCGCTTCCGTTTCTTCTTCGGCGACCAGTTCGAGGATAACGTTCCGCAACAGACCTCCAGCCTGGGTTCGGGCGTCATCGTCAGCCACGATGGCTACATCCTGACCAACCATCATGTCATCGAGAGTGCCGACCAGATCGAAGTCGCCCTCTCTGACGGCCGCACCGCCAAGGGGCACATCGTCGGTTCCGATCCGGACACCGACCTCGCGGTCATCAAGGTCGATATCGGCAACAACCTGCCCGCGATCACGTTCGCCCAGTCCGATCAGGCGCATGTCGGGGACATCGTTCTCGCTGTCGGCAATCCGTTTGGCGTGGGACAGACCGTGACCATGGGCATTGTCAGCGCACTGAAGCGCAACCACCTCGGGCTCAGCACCTTCGAGAACTTCATCCAGACCGATGCGGCCATCAACCCCGGCAATTCGGGCGGCGCGCTGGTGGACGTGGAAGGCAATCTGGTCGGCATCAACAGCGCGATCTATTCACCCAACGGCGGGTCGCTTGGGATCGGCTTTGCCATCCCGGTGAGCACAGCCAAGAAGATCATGGAGCAGATCATCCAAAACGGCGCTGTCACGCGCGGCTGGATCGGCGTGGCGGTGCAGGATCTCACCCCCGAATTGCTGGAATCTTTCAAGCTCGGAGATGTGCAGGGAGTGCTGATCGCCGAAGTGGTTCGGGGCAGCCCCGCAGACAAGTCCGGCGTCAAACCGGGAGACATCCTGCTCAGCATCGCGGACAAACCGCTGACGGATTCCACCATCATGCTGGAAACCATCTCATCATTGCCGCCGGGAAAGGTCACCTCGCTCAAGTTGCTGCGCAACCAGGCTGAAGTGGAAGTTCAGGTCAAGGTCGGCAAACGACCAAAACCCAAGGCTCAGGAATAAACCGGAAGGGCGGGGATCAAGCAGGTTTCCCTCCCGTCCATCCCGCCACCACGATGCCCGCTTCGTAAAGCAGCCACAGCGGCATCGCCAGCATGAACTGGGAAACCACGTCCGGCGGAGTAAAGATCGCCCCGACGACAAACGCACCGACGATGACATAGGGACGAACCTCGCGCAATTTTGCCGTCGTCACCATGCCGGTCTTCACCAGCAACACCACGGCGATGGGCACCTGGAATGCCAATCCGAACGCCACGAACATGCTCAATACGAAGCTGAGGTATTTGTCGATGTCGGTCATGACAGCCACACCTTTGGGCGCGGCGGCGGTAATAAAGCCGAACACCACCGGGAAAACCGCAAAGTAGGCGAAGGCCATGCCGCAGAAAAAAAGAACCACGCTGGAAACCAGCAACGGCAATATCCATCGCTTTTCGTTCAGATACAGGCCGGGCGCGATAAAGCGCCATATCTGATACAGAATATAGGGGAGCGCGATCAGAAAAGCCGCCATCATCGCGACCTTGAGCGGCACAAAGAACGGCGTCGTCACATCCGTCGCGATCATCTGCCCGCCCTTCGGCAATTTTGCCAGCAGCGGCCTGGCCAATAAACTGTAGAGATCAGCCGCCCAGGGAAACAGGCAGATGAATACCAATAACAGGGCGACGGCGGAATTGAGCAGACGCGTGCGCAACTCAATCAGGTGTGAGATCAGGTTTTCGCTTGTACTCACGATAAAGGGGGGAAATTAGTCAATCGGAAACTGCCTCTGTTCGGGAGCAGGCTGTTCTTTTGGGGTGTTGCCGGCCGCGGGAACACTGCGCGGCCTGGCTTGTTCGACCGATGCAGCTTCCTGCTCAAGCGATTTCAAATGGTTATCCACCGCCTGGCCGGCCTGGCTTGCAGCCTGCATCGCCGCAGCGGCTTCCTGTTCCACTTTCTGCTTGATCTGTTTCAGTTCGTCCATCTGCATGTCGCGCTCGATATCGGCGCGCACGCCGTTGATATAGCGCTGCGCCCTGCCCCACAACAACCCCATGGTGCGGGCCACTTTGGGCAGGCGCTCGGGACCGATGACGATCAGCGCCACCACCATGATCACCACCAGCTCGGAAAAACCGATATCGAACATAAGTAATTTTCAGACTCAAACCTTGGTTTGAGTCTTCTCTTTCGCTTCGCCTTCGATGGTCTTGCCGTCATGTGCGACCTGCTTGTGCGACTCTTCTTCACCCTTCATGCCGTCCTTGAAGCCTTTCACCGCACCGCCCAGATCTTCGCCGATGTTGCGCAGTTTCTTTGTACCGAATATCAGCACCACGACCAACAATACGATCAACCAATGCCATATGCTCATCGAGCCCATTTCACTCTCCTTGTTTAATCTCGTTTAACCATGGGCGGAATATTGCCGCCGCCGATGACGTGGATGTGCAGGTGAAACACCTCCTGCCCACCGCCCTTGCCGCTATTGATGACGGTGCGGAAACCGTTTTTCAAACCCTGTTCCAGCGCCAGCTTCGGCGCCAGTAACAGCATCCTGCCAAGCAAGGCTGCATGGGCTTCTTCAGCATCCAGCAGCGATACGAGATGCAGCTTGGGAACCAGCATGAAGTGTATCGGTGCGACCGGATTGATGTCGTGAAAGGCGAATACCTCGTCATCCTCGTACACTTTGCGGCTCGGAAGCTCGCCGCGCACGATCTTGCAAAAGATACAGTTGTCGCTCATTTCCGGCTCGCTTTTTCTTCAATCCCCGACACGCCTTCGCGACGCGCCAGTTCTTTCAGCACATCGTCCGCGCTCAAGCCTTTTTGCGCCAGCAACACCATGCAGTGAAACCACAGATCGGCAACTTCGTATACCAAATGTTGCCTGTCTGCCTCTTTGCTTGCCAGCAAAACCTCGCCCGCTTCTTCGATCACTTTTTTCAGAATGGCGTCCTCGCCCTTGCTGAACAATTTTGCGACATAAGAAGAATCGGCTGCAGCCTGTTTGCGCGCCTCAATCGTCCCGGTCAGTCGTTGCAGAATCTCGTTGCTCATTTTTTATAGATCTCGTCGGGTGACTTCAGAACCGCGTCCGTTTCTACCCAGCGGTCCTGCTCCAGTTTGCTGTAGAAGCAACTCTCGCGCCCGGTATGGCAAGCGATGCCGCCTTTTTGTTCCACTTGCAGCAAAACCACATCGCTATCGCAATCCAGGCGTATCTCTTTGACCTTCTGGATGTGGCCGGATTCTTCACCCTTGTGCCAGAGTTTCTTGCGCGAACGCGACCAGTATATCGCCTCGCCGGTCTCTACTGTGCGCTTGAGGGCGTCGCGATCCATCCACGCCACCATCAGCACGCGCCCGGTCGCCGCATCCTGCGCGATGGCCGGAACCAGGCCGTCTTCGGACCAGTTCACTTTATTTAGCCAGCTTTCGGTCATTTAAACCCCAATCTAGCCACAGAGAACACATAGTTCACAGAGAGTTCAGCCAATCCTTCGAGTGCAGCGGGTTTTCTCTGTGTGCTCTGTGGCAAATTATTTTTCTCATTCATAACCGCACCTCCGACAGAGCGAATGGGTCGCTGCGTAGCAGCGGGGAACCCATCGGCCTACCCCCTGCGGGTACGTTACTGATGTAACTACTAGCCATTCGACTAGGTGAGCAAACAACGCTCACCAAGTCGCTGGTTATGGCGCAACCAGCCGTTTGCGGGAGGAGGTGCGATGCGGTTATTGGCTTCGGCATCACGCGCTGCGCGCATGAGCCTGCACCGAAACTGCGTTGTCCCGCACCCGTCGCAAACCCTCTCCTCAATCCTCTCCCGCTTGCGGGAGAGGAGGCGATTGCTCTTTCCCCCTTTGGGGGAAAGTTGGATAGAGGGCTGGCGCACCGTGTCATAACCGCACCTCAATGCCTTGCTTGGCCATATATTCTTTCGCTTGCTGCACGGTGTATTCGCCGAAGTGAAAGATGCTGGCAGCCAGCACCGCATCCGCGCCGCCCAGCTTCACGCCGTCGGCGAGATGTTGCAGATTGCCCACGCCGCCGCTGGCGATCACCGGGATCTCCAGCGCATCGGTCACGGCGCGGGTCAGCGCCAGATCGAAGCCGCTCTTCTGTCCGTCCTTGTCCATGCTGGTCAGCAGTATCTCCCCTGCGCCCAGACTTTGCATCTTCTTCGCCCATTCCACCGCATCCAGACCGGTAGCCTTGCGGCCGCCATGGGTAAACACTTCCCACTTGTTTGGTGCAGTCTGCTTTGCATCGATGGCAACCACGATGCATTGTGAACCGTAACGCGCCGAAGCATCGGCCACCAGCTGCGGATTGACCACAGCAGAAGTATTGATACTGACTTTATCTGCACCTGCATTGAGCAGATTGCGCACATCCTGCACTTCGCGCACCCCGCCGCCGACGGTCAGCGGAATGAAAACCTGCTCTGCCACCTGCTCGATGATGCGGAAGATGATACCCCGGTCGTCCGAACTCGCTGTGATATCGAGAAAAGTCAGCTCGTCCGCACCCTGCTCGTCGTAGCGCCGCGCGATCTCCACCGGATCTCCGGCGTCGCGCAGTTCGACGAAACTGACGCCCTTGACCACGCGGCCGGCGGTCACGTCAAGGCAGGGAATGATGCGTTTGGCAAGCATCAGAGCTTCGGCGACAGTTCGTCGGCCAAGGCCTGGGCCGCCTTGAAATCCAGCGTACCTTCATAGATGGCGCGGCCCGTGATCGCGCCGGTGATACCTTCCGAACGCACTGCGCACAAGGCGCGCACATCGTCCAGATTGGTGATGCCGCCGCTGGCGATGACCGGCACATGCAGGGGCCGCGCCAGCTCCACCGTCGCTTCGATGTTCACGCCGGTCATCATGCCGTCGCGACCGATATCGGTGTAGATGATGGCTTCCACGCCATAGTCCTCAAAGCGCTTCGCCAGATCGGCCACATCGTGCCCGGTGAGTTTCGACCAACCATCCACCGCGACCTTGCCTCCTTTTGCATCGAGACCGACCATGATGTGCCCGGGGAATGCATCGCAGGCTTCATGCAGGAAGCCAGGCACCTTGACCGCGGCGGTGCCGATGATGACGTAGGTCACCCCGATATCGAGGTAGCGCTCTATGGTTTCCAGATCGCGGATGCCGCCGCCCAGCTGCACCGGGATATCGCCCCCCACCGCTTCGATGATGCTGCGCACGGGAGCTTCGTTCTTGGGCTTTCCGGCGAACGCACCGTTCAAGTCCACCAGATGCAGGCGTCGCGCGCCTTGTGCCAGCCAATGTTTGGCGGTGGCAGCGGGATCTTCGGAAAAGACGGTTGCGTCCTCCATCACACCTTGTTTGAGGCGTACACAATGACCGTCTTTCAGGTCGATAGCGGGGATGATCAGCGTTTTAGTATCCATGATTAGCAGATTAAGCAGGATTCCAGTTGATAAAATTCTGCAGCAGTTTCAATCCTGCGGCAGCACTCTTTTCCGGGTGAAATTGCACCGCAAACAAATTTTCTTTAGCCACCGCGCAAACAAAAGGGCGCGGATAGTCGCTGGTGGCTTGCCCCAGGCCCGGATCACGCGGATCGACATAGTAACTGTGCACGAAATAAAATCGTGCATCCTGCTCGATGCCGTTCCACAAGACGTGGTCGCCCCCCCTATCCAACTTTCCCCCAGAGGGAGAAAGGGCAACCGCCTTCACTCCCTCTGGGAGCGGAGGATGTGTCAATTGGTGTACCTGGTTCCAGCCCATGTGCGGGACTTTCAGCTTGCTGCCTTGCGCATCGTGCAGGCCTGACGCAAATCGCCTGACCTGTCCGGAGAACACCCCGAGACAAGGTGTATCACCCTCTTCGCTGTGCTCGAAAAGCACCTGGAGGCCCATGCAAATGCCGAGAAACGGCTTTCCCTCCCTGATCACATCCGAAATCACGCGATCGAGGCCGCGAGAACGAATTTCGCGCATACAGTCCGGTGCGGCGCCCTGCCCCGGGAAAATGACCCGTCCGGCAGAGGCAATCACAGCGGCCTCGCCGGTCACGGCGATGTCCGCATCTGGCGCAACTTTGCGCACAGCCTGCTGCACCGAGCGCAGGTTGCCCATACCGTAATCAACGACTGCGATATCAACCATGGTGTGCTTACAGAGTTCCCTTTGTGGAAGGCATGACGCCGGCCATGCGCGGATCCAGCTCCGCCGCGATACGCAGTGCGCGTCCGAAAGCCTTGAAGACAGTCTCGGCTTGATGGTGGGCGTTCCCGCCCGCAAGATTGTCGATATGCAGTGTGACCAAGGCGTGATTGACGAAACCCTGGAAGAATTCACGGATCAGATCGACGTCGAATTCGCCCACATTTGAACGCACGAATTCGACATTGAAAACAAGCCCGGGGCGGCCGGAAATATCCAGCACCACACGCGACAGCGCCTCATCGAGCGGCACATAAGCATGTCCGTAACGACGCAAACCTTTCTTGTCGCCAACCGCCTGATTGAATGCCTGGCCCAGCGTGATGCCGATGTCTTCAACCGTGTGGTGCGCGTCTATGTGCAGATCGCCCTTCGCGTTGATTTCCAGGTCGATGAGACCATGACGCGCGATCTGATCCAGCATGTGTTCGAGGAAAGGCAATCCGGTATCCAGCTTGACCTTGCCGCTGCCGTCGAGATTCAGTTCTACGCCGATCTTCGTTTCCAGGGTGTTGCGACTGACTTTTGCGCTACGCATGATTCGCCTTATGCGAGTTGGTTAATGACGTCCTGCAATGCTGCAATAAATTTCCGGTTCTCGACCGGCGTTCCGACTGTCACTCTCAAACAATCGATCAAGGCCGGATGTCCGCCATTCAGGTTCTTGATAAGCACACCGTGTCGCTTCAGCCCTTCAAATATCTGCGTGGCTTTTTCCACGCGGAACAGGATGAAATTGGCTGCACTGGGATAAGCCCGCACACCGCTGATGGCATCCAGGGCAGCCAGCAACCTGGCCCGCTCCAGCTTGATGTCCTCTGCCTGTGTCAGCAACACATCGTGATGTTCAAGCAACCTTGTCGCAACCAGTTGCGGCAGAACGCCCACATTATACGGTAAGCGCAGTTTTTCCAACTGGCTCAACCAGGCTGCTGAGCCCGCCAAAAATCCCAGACGCAGTCCGGCCATGCCGAGTTTGGAAAAGGTGCGCATGACCAGCAGGTTGTCGTAGTCTGGCAGATGCGGGATAAAGCTGTCGCTGGCAAAGGCGTAATAGGCCTCGTCCATCACCACCAGGCCCGGCGCGGCCTGAATGATCTGCCGAACCGCGTCTGCGTCGAACAGGTTGCCGGTGGGATTGTTGGGATAGGCCAGGAACACCAGGGCAGGCTGTTCCCGCTTGACGGCATCCAGCGTTGCTTGCAGATCAAGCGAAAAATCTTCGGTCAGCGGCACGCCGACGTATCTCATGCCGGCGAAGATGGAGATCATCTTGTACATGACGAAAGACGGCTCTACGCTTAGCAGCACCGCGCCAGGCCTGGCGACGGCCAGCGCCAGCAATTGAATGATCTCGTCGGAACCGTTGCCTAGCAGGATATCCATGCCGGGCAACAAATTTGTCACTTTGCAGATAGCAGCCTTGAGTTCCCGCGCAGCGGCATCCGGATACCGGTTGATCTCGGCGTCCGCCACCAGCCGCGCGATCTCATCGCGCAGCGTTTGGGGCAACAAATAAGGATTTTCCATCGCATCCAGCTTGATCATTCCGCCGGCTGGCGGAACGTGATAGGCATGCAACGCCAGCACTTCCGGGCGCAGCAGATTCTCAGGAGTAACAACGGATCGGACGGAAGACATGATGTGGCGAGTTCGTTAACCAGCGGCATTCTATCGTAATATCCAGCCTAGTGCGCAGCGCGGACGCCGCTTATAATCGGAGCACCTGTACGGGATAACAGAATGACATCCAAGAAACTCCGCATATTGCTGGTCGAATCCTCGCACACCGATGCCCAGCAAACCATGAATAAATTGTCACGTGCGGGCTATCTGCTCGATTACCGGCATGTGGATAACGCAACGGATATGAAAACAGCCCTGTCGGGGGAGCAGTTCGATGTCGTGTTGTGCAGCTATGATCCCCCCGGTTTCGGCGGCCTGGCCGCGCTCGAATTGATGCAGAACAGCGGCGTTGACCTTCCCTTCCTGTTCCTCTCCCATGACTTGCGCGAAGAGACCATCATCTACACCATGCGGCGCGGCGCGGACGATTACATCTTCAAGGGCAGCCTGAATCGTCTTGCGTCCGCCATTGAGCACAATCTCCGCGCAGCGCGCATCCGGCAGGAGCACCGCGATGCGCAGCTGGCATTGCTGGAGAACCAGACCCGCCTGCATGCCTTCATTGCCGCCTTGCCGGGCATGGCTTACCAAATGCTGCTGCAGGATGACGGGCAAATCACCTTTCCTTACGTCAGTGAAGGATGCCAGGCCCTGCTGGGCATCACGCCGCAAAATTTGACCGATAACTCGTCGGCGTTCGAATCCTTGTTGTATCCCGATGATTTCAAGTCCTACCATCAAAGCATGCACGTCTCGGCAGAAAATCTGTCCTTCTGGAACTGGGAAGGCCGCATCCTCACCATGCCGGACAACGAGGTCAAATGGATCAATCTGCGTTGCAGCCCGCGCAAGACCGAGCAAGGCACGCAGTGGGAAGGCATCATCTTCAACATCACCCATAGCAAACTGGCCGAGCTGGAAATCCTGCGCTCCAAGTCCCAGTTGCGCGAACTGTCTTCGCATATACAGGATGTGCGCGAGCAGGAACGCATCGCCATCGCCCGCGAGGTGCATGACGATATGGGCAGCACCCTCACTGCCATCAAGCTGGATATCGCATGGCTGGGCGGCCGTCTGGCCGACAAGCCCGCGCTTGCCGAAAAGGCGAAGAACATTGAAGTTCTGGTGGACAGATGCATCGCGGCGGCAGGCAACATCTCGCGCAGCCTCCGTCCCAGCATACTGGACACGTTCGGCATCGTCGCCGCGATCGAGATGGAAGCGGGTGAGTTCGAGCAGCGTACCGGCATCTCCTGCGTGTTCGAGCATGCCCCCTCGATCGAAGACCCTTCGCCCGACATTTCAATCGCATTGTTCCGCATCTTTCAGGAGGCCCTGGCCAATATCACCAAGCATGCCCAGGCCAGCGAAGTGGTGGTGCTCATGCACGACCGCGACGGCATCATCGAACTGAAAGTACTGGACAACGGGCGCGGTTTCACCGATGCCGACCGCGCCAAACCCCGTTCATTCGGCTTACGCGGCATCCGCGAAAGGGTAGAATATTTCGGCGGCAGGGTGGAAATCGAAAGCGCCCTCGGTCAGGGAACGCAGATCGGCGTGTATATCCCGCGCGAGGCCGGACTCACAACGACGGATGACCCGCTGTCACAACAGAATTTATTTTGAGAAGCGATACCGTATGATAAAAGTGCTGATAGCAGATGATCACGCACTCATCCGCAAGGGCCTGAAGCAATTGCTGGACGACACCGATGACATGCGTGTGATCGGCGAGGCCGAGAACGGCATGCAAGCCATCCGCATGGTGGAAGAAACGGATTACGACGTGGTCTTGCTCGACATCAGCATGCCGGACAAGCACGGCGTCGAAGTCCTCAAACAACTCAAGGCCAACCAACCCCAATTGCCGGTGCTGATGCTCAGCATGCATCCGGAAGAACAATACGCCCTGCGCTCCATGAAGGCCGGAGCGGCCGGCTACCTGAACAAACAAAGCGCACCGCTGCAACTGGTCACTGCCATCCGCCAGGTCGCCAGCGGCAAGAAATACATCAGCACGGAATTGGCCGAACAACTGGCCAACGGACTGTCGCAAGGCTATCAGGAGTTGCTGCACCAGACCCTGTCCAACCGCGAATACCAGACACTATGCCTGATGGCCTCGGGCAAAAAACTGAGCGAGATGGCGGATATCATGTCGCTCAGCCCCAAGACCGTCAGCGTATATCGCTCGCGCTTGCTTGAAAAGATGAAACTCAAGAACAACGCCGAGGCGATCCATTACGCAATCAGCAATCACCTGATCGAATGACCCGCCCAAATTGGAGCGATAAACAGCCGCTATTCCCTGTTTCGCAACTGCCGCACAACCGGATAATGCCCCGCATGGACCCACACCGTATATCTGCCCATGACCAAACCCAAAAATCCTTCTGAAATCGCCCGCGAAACACTGACTGCGCTCGCCTCGCGCAAACTCGCGCCGACGCCGGAGAATTATGCGCAGATGTACCAGGAAATCAGCGGCGAAACCGCAAAATCCCCTTCCGCCGACATTGGCGCGACAACCAGCAAAGGCCGGCTCGTTCCCGCCTGGTCGGAATTGATCCGCGACTTGTTGCGCCAGCTTGAAACACCGCACAAAGGCATCACCATCACCCGCAAGAAGGATGGCGTGGATACCGTTCTGACAAAATTCTCCAAGGACCCGGAAGTATTGTTCGGCAAATTGCAGAGCCTGTTGCGCTCCTGGTCTACCGCACCGACCGGCCCCAGTGCCGGCGAACTGGCTCCGTCCGTCATGCCGGGCACCGCCTCCGTTGTTGTCCCGCCTCAACCAGCCGCAACTTCTGCCGCTTCCATACACGGCGATAACAACGACCTGATCGTTCAACTGCGCGAGCTATTGGCGCAAAGCCTGGAAAACACCCTCTCTACCCAACCCGAGCTGGCCAGCGAAATACAGGCACTGGTTGAACAAATACGGGCCACTGACAACAAGAGCCGTCTTAACGACCTTGCCAAACAACTGCGCCAGTTCTGGTTCAAACTGGAGTTGCGCGGGAGCGACAAGATCAAGATACAGGAAGGCCTGCTGCGCCTGTTGCGCCTGCTGGTGGAAAATGTCAGCGAAATGGTGGAAGACGACAAGTGGCTGCGCGGGCAGATCACCGCACTTCAGCTGATCATCAATGAACCGATGGACAAGCGCTCCATCGCCGATGCCGAGCGCAATTTGCGCGATGTCATTATCAAACAGAGCACGCTAAAACAAAGCCTGACTGATGCCAAGGCAACCCTGAAGAGCCTGATGACCACTTTCATCGACCGCCTGGGTGACCTGACGGCCAGTACGGGTGAATACCACAAAAAGATAGAAGGCTACAGTCAGAAGATCGGTCAGGCCGATAACCTGACCGAACTCAGCCATATCCTGAAAGACGTGATGCATGACACGCGCATCATCCAGACCAGCACCATGCGCTCGCACGAAGAATTGCTCGCCCACAAGAAGCAGGCCGACGAGGCCGATGCCCGCATCAAGGAACTGGAACTGGAACTGGAACAAGTCAGCGAACTGGTCAGGGAAGACCAGCTGACCGGTGCGCTCAACCGCCGCGGCCTGGACGAAACCATAGAGCGCGAGATCAAGCGCGCAGAACGCGGCAAGTCGGCCGTCAGCGTTGCCCTGCTCGACATCGACAACTTCAAGCAACTGAACGACTCGCTCGGACACCAGGCCGGTGACCGCGCACTGAAACATTTGACCCAGGTCATTAAAGAAACGCTGCGCCCTGCCGATAGTATAGGGCGCTACGGGGGCGAGGAGTTCCTCATCGTCCTGCCCGATACCGATCTGGCAGCGGGAATCGAGGCCATGCAGCGCCTGCAGCGCGACCTGACCAAGAAATTCTTCCTGCACAACAATGAGCGGATTCTGGTCACGTTCAGCGCCGGCGTCGCGCTGCGCCGTGAGAATGAAGACAACGAGGATCTGGTCGGCCGCGCCGACAAGGCCATGTACAAGGCCAAGCAGACCGGGAAGAATCGTGTGGTGGCTGCCGAATGAATTTAATCAAGCACCTATTAACTCTAATTTCTCCGTTCGTGGTGAGCTTGTCGAACCATGAACAGAGGCCGATTAACGTTCAATGTGCTATCTAACCGCCCCTTCGACAAACACAGGGCGAGCAGACTTAGCCAGCAGCACCCTAAAGTTTTCCGATAAATCTCCGATAACTGGTTCATACCGCGGTTGATGTGCATCACCAACCAAGGTAAACGGCAAAAAGCCGGATCAAAGTGCCACACTAAGGAGAATTAAAATGTCCCTATTCATCAACACCAATATCGCCTCGCTCTACGCGCAGAACAACGTTGCCAATTCGCAAACCGCATTGGCCACGTCGATTCAGCGCCTGTCTTCCGGCCTGCGCATCAATAGCGCCAAGGACGATGCGGCAGGCATGGCGATCGCCGCGCGCATGACTTCGCAGATCGGCGGCATGACCCAAGCCGCGCAGAATGCCAATGACGGCATTTCGCTGGCGCAAACGGCCGAAGGCGCGCTGGCGCAGGTAACCAACGATCTGCAAACGATGCGCAACTTGGCTGTGCAAGCAGCCAACGGCACCAACTCCGCATCCGACCGCAGTTCAATTCAAGCCAGCATTACGCAATTGCAAGCCGATATCAACCAGATTTCCAGCAACACTCAATATAACGGCCTGAACCTGCTGGATGGTACCCTCACCAACGTGCAATTCCAGGTTGGTGCCAATGCAAATCAGACCATCAATGCCTCAATTGGCACTTCAAGTGCTAACTCGATTGGCAACAACCAAGTCCTCACGGTTGGAAAAATTGACAACGCCGTTTCGGGCACAGGGACAGCTGGCACAATTGCCGATATTCCAGTAAATAATGTTACCAGTGGCACATTAACAGTTGCAGGCAACGGAGCCGCTGCAAGTTCTGCTCTTACCATTACTGCCGGTGAAACAGCTTTCGCCATTGCTACTGCGGTCAATGGCGCCAGCAATATTACTGGCGTAACCGCCACCGCAACGACCACCGCGACGCTGAATATCTCAGGCATCGGGACCTCAGGAAATTCAGTTAGCCTGACCTTGGTAGGTGCAAATAATGCCAAAGTAACGATTAGTGCTACCCCCACCAGCTCATCAGATGTGACATCATTAACAGCACAAATCAATGCGGCCTCTACTTCCACTGGCATCACTGCGATCGCTGGAGCAAATGGAACAATCCAACTATCCCAAGCCCAAGGCTACGATATTGGCGTACTGAATAATAATGCGACAGCCACAACCACGCTTACAGGCGGCAATGGAGCTGGTCCCAAGACCTTGGCGGCGTATGCAACTGCAGGGGACGCTGCTACCGTGGGTGGGCAGGTTTCATACAACTCCCCCGGCTCGTTCACGGTAACCGACTCTGGCACTAATATAGTCGCAGCTACCGCGACAACTACTGCCAGCGCATTGTCCGCGGTCAGCACAGTTGATGTCACCAAGCTTTCAACCGCCGGCGTCCCAATTGGGGCAAACAATGCGTTGGCTGTTGTTGATGCAGCAATCAACACCATCAATGGATTACGTGCAAACTTGGGCGCATTGCAAAATCGCTTCAGCAATGCACAAAGTTCGTTGACCACCACCAGCACCAACATGCAACAAGCCCGCAGCCGGATTCAGGACACTGACTTCGCCGCTGAAACTGCGAACCTGACTCACAATCAGATTCTGCAGCAAGCCGGTACTGCGATGTTGGCACAGGCAAATGCTTTGCCCAACAGCGTGCTGACACTGTTGAAGTAAGGGCTTAGTATGACCAATAGCCTGGCCGGAGCGATCCGGCCAGGATTTTGAACACAAGGAGAGGCAAAATGCTTATCCAGAATTTATCAGGCAATACTGTTCCGACGACGCCTGCCAGTTATGGCAACGCGGGTACGCCGGTTGTTTCCGTTTCTGCGCCAACCACGGGCAGCACAACGGTCGAATTACCGCAGGTGGCAGTTCCACAAGCCACCGGCACGCAGGGTGCGAATACGCAAACCGCAGGTATGCAAACATCGAGCGCGCAGGCCGCACAACAAGCCTCGCAGCCGACCAATGCCCAGTTACAGAGTGCCTTGGATAAGGTCAACCAGGCCATGCTTCAGGCCAATACGGGCGTGGAGTTCAGCATCGATCAGGATTCCAACAAAACACTGGTCAAAGTGGTCGATACCAAGACTGGGGATACGATCAAGCAATTCCCGTCCAAAGAGATGATTGCCATCAGCCAGTCAATTGACCAGTTTCAAAAAGGTTTGCTGTTAAAGCAGAAGGCATAAGCGAGACCAAACATGACGACTTCCTCCGTATCAGGCAATAATGCAGCCACTTCCTCCGCGGGGATAACTACCCCGACGATAGACGTGGCGGGAATCGTCAGTTCGTTGATGGCGGTCGAGCAGCAACCAATTACCACACTGAATAGGCAGATCAGCAGTTACAACGCAAAGATCTCGGCCATCGGCTCTGTCCAGTCGGCTCTGGCGTCGTTTCAAACTGCCGCGCAGGGCCTCAACAATCTGACGTTCAATTCGTTTTCGGCCACTTCGTCGAACGCTGCCGCGGTTTCCGCAACGGCGTCCAGCATTGCCAAGCCGGGCAACTATTCCCTGACGATTGGCCAACTGGCACAAGCGCAGAATCTGGTTGTGGCGGGACAAGCCAGTGCCACGACCGCCATCGGCAGCGGAGCTTCCACCACGCTGACCTTTGATTTCGGCACGATCTCCGGCGGCACACTGGCCAATGGCACTTACACCGGGGCCAGTTACACTTCCAATGGCAGCGCCACCAAGAGCGTCACTATCGATTCAAGCAACAACACGCTTTCCGGCATACGCGATGCGATCAACGCCGCCAATGTCGGCGTGACCGCCAGTATCATCAATGACGGCAGCACCTCACCTTACCGTCTGGTACTGACCTCAAACACCACCGGCGTCGCCAACAGCATGAAAATCTCTGTTTCCGGGGATGCGACACTGAGCAGCCTGTTGTCGGAAGACCCGGCCGGCACACAGAATCTGTCGCAGACCAGTGCCGCGCAAAACGCCAATTTCACGGTCAATGGCATCGCCATCAGCAAGGCATCCAATAACGTTGGCGATGTTGTACCCGGCGTTACCTTGAATCTGGCCGGGACCAGTACCACGCCGGTCACGCTGAGCGTCGCGCCCAATACATCCGCCGTCGGTACAGCCATCAACGGATTTGTGACTGCATTCAACGCCGCAGCCACAGCTATTCAAAACCAGACCAGCTACGACCCAACCACCAAGACGGCAGGCACGTTACAAGGCGATGTTTCGCTGAGCATCATCCAGTCCCAGATGGCGGCGATGCTGACCACAACGATGGGCAGCAATCCAAACGGCTTTTCGAACCTGACCCAGATCGGCATAGGTTTCCAGAAAGACGGCACACTTGCCGTGGATACGGCCAAATTGAACGCCGCGCTAAGCAGCAATTATCAAAGTGTAGCCAATCTATTCATTGCTGCCGGTAGCGCAACCGACAGCTTGGTGAGTTACACCTCGGCCAGCAGCAGCACAAAAGCCGGAACCTATGGCGTCAACATCACCCAGTTGTCTACACAGGGCACCGCAGTGGGAAGCACCGCAGCGGGACTAACCATTACCAGCGGCAGCAATGACAGTCTGAGCCTGACAATTGATGGAACCAGCACCTCAGTGACGATACCTGCCGGCACCTATACCGCGGCCGCGCTGGCTACTCAATTGCAAACCTTGATCAATGGTTCCGCCCCGATCTCCGGTGCCGGCAAATCGGTCACGGTCTCGCAAAATGCAGGCGTACTCACCCTGATTTCCAGCAGTTATGGTTCTTCTTCAAGCATTGCGGTCGGCGGAAATGGCGCCAGCAATCTGTTTGGCACACCAACGCAAACAACTGGCCTGGATGTGGCCGGTACCATCAATGGCTTGGCGGCAACAGGCAGCGGTCAGCTTTTGACCTCGTCCTTGGGTGACAGCCAAGGGCTGTCCGTCGCAATACAAGGCGGCGCCACAGGTAGTCGTGGTTCTATCAACTATACACAAGGCCTGTCCAGCCTTTTCAACAGCCAGATATCCACAATGCTGGGGACTCATGGATCGCTGGCGAGTGAAACCACACAGTTCAATAGCAACATCAGCGATGCCCAAAAACAGATTGATGCGCTGAATGCAAAAATCCTCGTCGATCAAACCAACCTGACCAACCAGTACGCACAACTGGATGCCATGCTTGGATCGATGAACTCCCTCAGCAGTTACCTTACTCAACAACTGGCCCGACTCTAGGAGTAACAACATGTCTGTCAAAAACGCACTTAAGGCCTATTCCCACGTTGGTATTGAATCGGGTGTCACCACCGCCGATTCTCACAAACTGATTTCGATGTTGTACCAGGGGGCCCTGCTGGCGATCGCGAATGCCAGAAATGCGATGTTGCGCAAAGACATGCCGGTAAAAGGCAAGTCCATCACCCATGCCATCCGCATCATCGGCGAAGGTCTGCAAGCCAGCCTGGACAAGGAAGTTGGCGGCAAGCTGGCACAGGATCTGAATGCGCTGTATGACTACATGACTGTGCGTCTGGTTGAAGCCAGCTCGAAAAACGATACCGCAATGCTGGACGAAGTGTCGGGCCTGTTAAATGAAATAAAAGGCGCCTGGGACATTATCCGTCCGGCGAATAGTATTCCGCCGGCAGCTGTCGTACCGCAACAGCCTGCACCTGTGCACAAACAAGCTGCGCTCGTTTACGGAAGGGGTTGAACGATGTCATTGGTCCTCGAAGATTTCCAGCGTCTCTCCGGCATCACGGGGCAGATGCGCGAAGCCGCAACCGTCGGAGAGTGGGATCGCCTGGTCTCGCTGGAGCAGGAATGCAAACGCAAATTTGAAGAGATCAAACCGCGTGACGTTATCCCTTCCAGCGCGGAGGAACGCGCCCAGAAGCTGGCGCTGCTCAAGAAGATCCTCGCCGACGATGCCGCCATACGCAACCGGACCGAGGGCTGGATGGAACAGATACAGCGCATCATGCAAAGCAACCGCAGCGAGCAACGCCTGCAGCAGACTTATCTGGCCAATTACTAGCCGTTTCTGCGATGCATGCTTCCCGCCAACCTTATCTCGACGTTGAAAGCGCTATCGGTCACCGATAAACCGCTGATCACGGCGACACCGGACAAAGGCTCTACCGATGTCGGCAAGCAATTCGAGCCGGGGCAGAAAGTTCAGGGCATGGTGCAGGCGCAAGTCGCCCCCAACGTATTCAATGTCCGCGTTGCCACCCAGTTGCTGCAAATGCAACTTCCCGCGTTTGTCCACTCCGGCGACACCATCACCCTGCAAGTCGTTTCACTGCAACCGCGCCTGACGTTCACACTGGCAGCTTCTTCCAACCCCGTCTCCACACCCGAATCGCTCAGTGCCGCTTCGCGCCTGCTTTCCTCGCTCTCGCAACAGCCACTGGAAAGAAGTTATGTGCGTCCCATCCAGAGTTCTCCGCTATGGACCGGCGAGAAAGTGCAACCCGACACGACACAGCTTGCCGGAAAGCTGCATGAAGCGCTCAGCCAGAGCGGCCTGTTCTACGAGTCGCATCAGGCGCAATGGATCGCCGGTGCCCGCCCCACCGCGCAACTGTTACTGGAGCCGCAGAACCAGTTGTCGCAAGGTACAAATGCAAGGACTGCCCAAACGGGAAACGAGCTGCATGCCACAACAACCAACATCCCCGAGCATCTGCAGACGCTGGTACAGCAACAGATGAGCACGCTGGAAACGCACCAGGTGCTGTGGCAAGGACAAGTATGGCAGGGCCAGGAGATGCGCTGGGAAGTGAGCGAGGACTCGCCACACCGCAACGCGCAAGGAGTTGAGGAAGGACAGTGGATCACCCAAATCAATCTGGACTTGCCCAATCTGGGTGGCGTCTCCGCACGTCTGAGCTTCAACGGCAACGCACTGAATCTCTCCCTGGACGTAGGCGATGCGCAGACCCGCGAAAGAATGGGCAATGCCAGTTCGCAACTGATTGCAGCATTGTCCGAACGCGGCATTCCCGTGGTTCATACGCAGATCACCCAAACGATCATCGCGCAGGACAACTGAAAAATGAATCGCATGCGCCATGATCGTTTTGCCTCTCCCCCGTCCCTCCTCTTCCACAGGGCGAGGGGTACGGCCGGATGCTACGCAAGATTCTCGTTATATGAGCACGCCGGATAAACCGCCGTCCAGGCAGATGGCGGTCGCCCTCGCCTACCGCAACGGCGATGCTGCGCCCAAAGTGGTCGCCAGCGGGCGCGGCCTGATTGCACAGGCCATCATTGAGCGCGCCAGGGAGAACGGCGTCTTCGTGCATGAGTCGGAAGAGCTGGTCAGCATGTTGATGCAGGTGGAGCTTGATCAACATATCCCGCCGCAGCTCTATCTGGCCGTGGCCGAACTGTTGGCCTGGCTATATCGTCTGGAAAGGGGAGAAACCACCTCAATTCCCCATACTGCGCCAATTGCAAACCCGCTACAATCGTCACAAGTAAAACCACGTCGATGACAGCCCCATGCGCACCAAAGAGATTCCGCTGAAGATAGAACTGTTCTCCAACGACGAGGAAAACGACTACCTCGTCAGCAATCCCAAAGAGATTCTCTCCATCCTCCAAACCATCGTCCAGCGCAAATCGCGGGTCGCCCTGTATTACAACGAGGGCAACAGCATGGTGCTGACAATGATCCTTGCAGTTGATGAAAACGGCGTCTGGATAGACGCGGCATCCAATCCGCTCGACAACAGGCACATCGAACGCAGCAAGCGTGTCATCTTCGTCACGACACACAATCAGGCCAAGGTACAGTTCGTTGCGGGCGATGTCGTGCTTGGAATGTATGAAGATGGCCCCGCATTCAGCATGGCCTTGCCAAGAAAACTGCTGCGCCTGCAACGGCGCGACTATTACCGGCTGGTCACTCCAGAAATTGACGCTCTCAAATGCATCATCCGCCCCGTTCCCGGCCAGACCCATATCCAGCACGAGGTCACCGTGATGGATATCAGCATAGGTGGCGTTGCATTGGTCTGCGAAGCAAGCGGGATCGAACTGCAACCGGGCATGGTGTACAAACACTGCCAGATCGAACTGCCGGAAATCGGCAGGCTAGAAGCATCCATCGAAGTAAAAAATACCTTCGAAATCACCGATCGCAACGGCAAAGTGAAGCGTCGAGCTGGCTGTGTGTTCGTAAAACCGGATAACAGGACCATCACGCAGTTACAACGCTTTGTGTCGCAGATGCAGACGAAAATCGCCAGCATGAATGCCGAACGACAATCCAGCTAAATATATCGACACTATTGAGCTCAGTATTAAGAATGAGCGCTTAGTGGCCAATACGAGATTAAATGTGAAACCTGGAAGAAACGATCCCTGCCCTTGCGGCAGTGGCAAAAAATTCAAAAAGTGTTGCCATGACAAATTAGAAGGGCATTTAGATTTGTCAAGTATTGCTCCGAAGAAAGCAATACCCTCTCTCGCAGAAATGAACCAGATTGTCGCCCTCTACAATGAGGGGCACTACGTAGAACTAGAAAGCCAAGCTCGCTTGTTGGTGGAACAATACGCAAATTCTGGGTTTGCCTGGAAGGTGTTAGGAACTTCTCTTTGGGTACAAGGTAAAGAGGCGCTGCCAGCTCTGTACAAGGCAACGGAATTTCTGCCAAATGACGCCGAGGTTTACAATAACTTGGGTAATGCTCTAAGAGACCTCGGGCAATTCGATAAAGCAGTAGCATGTTACCGACGAGCACTGGAGCTCCAACCCGATTTCGCAGAAGCACACAACAATCTGGGCAATGCTCTACAGGACCTCGGCCAACTCGATAGTGCAGTTGCATGCTACCACCGAGCGCTGGAGAGCCGCCCCAGGTACGCCGAAGCGCATGCCAACTTTGGCAACGCTCTGACATGTCTCGGACAACTTGACAACGCGGCGGCATGCTACCGGCGTGCGCTAGAGATCAACCCCGGTTTTGTAGAAGCGCAAAATAATCTTGGCAACACCCTGAAGAATCTCGGACAACTCGATAATGCAGTGGCATGTTTCCGCCAAGCGCTAGAAATAAACCCGAATTACGCCGAAGTACATGTCAATCTAGGCAATACCTTTAAATACTTCGGGCAACTTGACAACGCGGTGGCGTGTTACCAACAAGCACTCGCGATCAAACCCAATCTGGTCGAGGCGCACAATAACCTGGGGTACACCTTGAAAGACCTCGGGCAACTCGATAACGCAGTAGCATGTTTGCGCCGAGCGTTAGAGATAAAACCAGATTACTTCGATGCGCATAGCAATCTCTTGCTTGTCCTGAACTATTATCCTGACCGTATATCTTCACTTCACCTTGAGCAAGCACGCCAATTTGGCAGGGTTGCTGCTAGTAAGGCAAGCGAGCGTTTTTCCACCTGGAAATGTACGAGTCGCCCAGAACGTCTGCGTGTCGGGCTAGTATCAGGAGATTTATTAAATCACCCAGTTGGTTATTTTCTGGAAGGAGTATTGTCCCAAATTAGTCCTTCTCGCATTGAACTGATCGCATACTCGACAAACCACAAGGAAGATGAACTCACTGCGCGTATCCGACCATATTTTTCTTCATGGAAGCAACTAGTTGGAAAAAACGATGCCGCCGCTGCTCGTCAGATACACGACGACGGCGTGCATGTTCTGCTTGATCTTTCCGGCCATACAGAACACAACCGCCTCCCCGTATTCGCATGGAAACCTGCTCCTGTGCAGGCAAGCTGGCTGGGCTATTTCGCCACCACTGGAATAGCCGAAATGGATTATTTCATCGCTGATGAAGAGAGCATTCCTGTGGATCAGCGGAATCAATTCACTGAATCCATCCGGTATCTAACTGACACACGACTTTGTTTCACCTCGCCCAGCCTTGCAGTGCCTGTTGCACCGTTGCCGGCTTCCTCAAACGGCAAGATCACCTTTGGATGTTTCCAAAACTTAGCCAAAGTGGGTGATGATGTTCTGGCGGCATGGGGGAAGATTCTTGCTTCGCTGCCGAATTCAAGGCTGCGCATGCAGTGCAAGCAACTTGGGGAACCTGCGTTGGCAGAACAAATGCGCCTACGGTTACAGCTTCACGGCATCGCCCCTTCGCGCGTGGAACTTCATGGCTCAGTATCCAGAAATGATTACCTGTCTGCACATGCCGAAGTTGACATAATTCTTGATACTTTTCCCTATCCTGGCGGCACCACCACCTGCGAGGCCCTGTGGATGGGGGTACCAACACTAACCCTTGCTGGTGATCGATTGCTTGCAAGGCAAGGCGCCAGCCTGCTTAAAGCGGCAGGCCTTGGCGAATGGGTGACCGAGAATATAGAAGATTACGTTGCCAAGGCTATTACCTTTTCTACCGATCTGCCAAAACTAATAGCGCTGAGGGCAAGTTTGCGGCAGCAGGTATCGGCATCACCAATATTCGATACGAGAAGTTTCGCCCGAAATTTTGAGGATGCTCTTTGGGGCATGTGGGAAAATCACATAACGCATTCATTCTAAGTTGGCCTCTTTGTGGAATTCCTTCTAGATAGCATTAAAGACTTAATATAAAAATATGCGTAATACAATCTCAATACGACTTCAACTTATATGATTGAAATTATTAGTGCCACACGGATGTCTGAGGATGAATTCTGGAACAAGTCAGCGCTGGGAATTTCGCTGCGCCGTCTTGCACAAGATACTCGACTCGTTGCACACATTGTGTTCGAAAACCAGCTGGGCCTTCCAGTTGTATACAACGCACGCATCAATGCCCCCGAAGGGAAACCAATTCTTGCATTCATACATGACGATGTCTGGATAGACGATTTTTTCTTTGCCGATCGCATAATTCATGGTCTTAAGACATACGATGTTCTGGGCGTTGCAGGCAATCGCCGCAGAGTACATAACCAGCCAGCTTGGGCATTTATAGACAACAAATTCACATGGGATGCTCGTTCAAATCTGAGCGGCAGCGTGGCTCACGGCAACCAACCGTTTGGCGCAATTTCTATTTTTGGCGTAGCCCCTACTCAATGTGAGCTATTGGATGGAGTTTTTCTAGCTGCCAAAAAATCCAGATTAAATGCAACCAAAGTTCAATTTGACCCAAACTTTGACTTCCATTTCTACGACATGGATTTTTGCCGAACCGCGAGAAAAAACGGGTTGCGCCTTGGAACGTGGCCGGTTTGTCTCACTCACCAAAGCGGCGGCGCATTTGGGAGTTCAAAGTGGAACGAAAAATATGCTCTTTATCTAGAAAAGTGGCGGTCATAATCAGAGAATCTGCAGAAGGTGCCACTCATTCACTGTGCCACCCCAAACGGTCGCCCAGCTTCCTCATTGCTTCCTCTATCTATCCTCAACCCACTCTTGTTGATCTTATCGAAATTAGAGCACGCACCCGCACCAAGTCCCGTTAGCTGTGGGATGGCTTAGGGATTTGCCGGTTAGATTCCATAGCGCCATCAATCTGAGCAAGACGCGTAAGTTGTTCAATTAATTCTGCCTGCTTAGATATGAGAGCATTGCATTTAGCAACCTCATGATTCAGATAGGCGACACTTTCCAGAAAGAACAGGTCGAACTTTCCAGTAAGCGCGATCAACTCACGTGATTCGAATTGGTACAGCGATCTGATTATCTCGCGCGTGCCAGCGTCTGAAAGTAACTCGAATAGCGTTTCTATTCCGAAAAGTTTTGCCCAAGGTGGGGATTTTTCGCCCACTGCAATGATGGCCATTATAAATTTCAGCTCGCATCCATTGGAGCGATAGTATTCTTTTGCCTCTGGAAAAATGGTTACCAACTCATCAAACGAGCTGATATTAAAATAGTATTGGGAAATATAATGTGCTTCCGATCTGTATCGGATACGTACTTCCGGACGATTCCCGCTCGAATTTGCCTCATTATCCAATACACGAAATCTAACCAGTCTTTCCGGAAGTACATGGATATCGTATTTGAAGCACAGCCGTATCCACATATCAAAGTCTGGCAGTTGTGCCAAATAATCAAGATAAAGTCCGCAATCCTCATAGCACTGCTTACGAATCAGGATGCTTGGGTGACACAGTGCATTGCCGCGGAAGAAGAAATGGCGAAGCCATTCTTGGCGCGAGCGATTGGACTGATTGAATATGCTGTAATAAGCATTCGATCGATCAGCCAGTGGCTGGCCCCTCTCGTCGATCAGATGCGTATTGGAAAATACGGCTCCTATATTCGGGTTGGCCGCCAAGAAATCAAGCTGTTTTTGAAGTTTATTCAATTCCCAAACATCGTCAGAATGATGAATGGCAATGTAGTTACCTGAAGCTAATTCAGAGATGGCTTTGTTTACGCAAAATACAGGTCCCATGTTTGTTTCATTGCGGAACGCTCTTATCCGTGGATCAACATACTCGCTAATCAACTCCCACGAATTATCTGAAGAAGTATCATCTATAATAATTAGCTCAAAGTCATTAAAAGTCTGATTGATTACACTATCAATCGCTTCGCGAACATATTTCGCGTGATTATATGAAGTAAGTATGACTGAAACTTTGGGGGAAGCTTTCTTCATCGTATTAGGGAGATAACAAATACATTATTATTAACGGAGTCTTCATCTCATTTTCCTTATTAAGATACAACTCAATAACTAAGTTACTTCTCAAAAAGCCAAAGCTTAAGGCGTGAAAATTTATCTCTAAAACCAAGCATATCTTTAACAGCATTTGTCGCCGCAGCTTTGTTAAATGGGGAATCCCAATTAAGGTTATCTTGCAGCGTTGGTCTAATTCCACGTGTTAAGAGAAAATATGTACCCAACCCATCCTCTTCAATTAGGGAAAACCCCTGCTGTTTCATAAATGGGAGAAGTTTATTATCGTCAAAAAATAAGTTGTGCCATTGAACTGGAATATCGGGCAATCCCCACTCTGCCCTAATCTCATTCAGGGCATCAACACCCTGCACATATCCTTCGAGCATTATGAGCTTGCCGCCTTGCTTAAGTAGGCTCATCAAATTTAGCAGAATTTTTTTTTGTATTTCCCAGTCGGTTATGTTTATAAGAAACCTCTGACAAACAACGAAGTCGTAATCATGGTCTAATTTATAGTCATTCACGAAATCAACTTTCTTGAACAGAACATTATCGTGTCCACGCAGTCGATCTTTTGCTTTTTGCAATCTGGTTTCTGAAAAGTCAGCAGCATGAATTTGAACATGTGGTATCGCCGCGTATGCCAAAGTACCTTCCCCCTCTCCGCAACCCGCGTCCAATATCTTGCTGCTTTCGAGTATTCGATTCCGAATTAACTCTATTTCCGCACTAAGCAAAGTCTTGTCGTACATTGACTCAACTTCGTTATTTTCCCAATGACTGAGCACCTGATCATGGTTATAGCTGGTCATAAATTTACCCTCCTTGATTTATTATGCTTCATCCTAGAATCCGCCTTCCCATTTAGCGTGCTATCAAGCTAACTATGAAATCAACTAATGAAAAAGTGAGATCTGGATAAATTGGCAAACAAATCACCTGCTCCGCCACTCTTTTCGCCACCGGCAAATTGGTATGGGCCGCTGAAGGCAATGTTCGGTACATGGGGAAGTCGCTGATTAACGGATAAAAATAGCGCCGCGCAATGACGTTGTGCTCGCGTAGTTTGTGGTACAGCTCATCACGACTCTGCATGTAGCCGGGTTGCACCAAGATGGGGAAATAAGCGAAATTGGCAACATCCTCATTGACTGCCGAAAAACAGCGTATCCCTTCCACTCCAGCAAAAGCCTGGCGATAGCGTGCATCAATGATCTTACGCTGCTGCAAGGCATGATCAATGCCCTTAAGTTGTAACATACCCAATGCGGCATTGAATTCGCTCATCTTGCCGTTAATGCCAGGGGCGACTACCGTCACTTCATCGACAAAACCGAAGTTCTTCAAGTGGTCGATTCTCAGCTTGGTCTTGGCGTCCGGAGAAACAATAGCACCACCCTCAAATGTATTGAATACCTTTGTAGCATGAAAACTCAACACTGACAGATCACCATGGTTCAGCACGCTTCCAGAGTGATATTGAACACCGAATGCATGTGCAGCATCGTAGATGACTTTGAGGTTGTAGTTGTCGGCGATCTTCTGGATGGCATCGACATCGCAGGGATGACCGTACACATGCACCGCTAGGATAGCCGTTGTCGATGGAGTGATGGCTGCTTCTATCCTCGCCGGATCAAGGTTCAAGGTATCCGGATCAATATCGACGAATACCGGCTTAATCCCATTCCACAGTAGAGAGTGGGCTGTAGCAGCAAAAGAGTAAGGGGTTGTGATCACTTCGCCATTAATGCGTAGCGCTTGCAGTGCGGTAACCAGACCTATTGTTCCATTGGTAAAAAGGGAGATGTGCTTTACACCCAGATAATCACATAGCGCTTGTTCCAATTGCTGATGAAAAGGACCTCCATTTGTGAGAATCTTACTGTCCCATATCTGTTGCAGATAGGGAAGGAATTCTTCCAGCGGCGGCAAGACCGGCTTGGTTACGTAAATCGGCTCGTTCGAATTCGTCATTTGCTTACCACCTGTCATTTGCTTACCACATACAGGATGCTTGTGCGCGTCAAGCCTAGCGAACGGAATACATTTTCCCCAAAATACTCTTCGCCGAGCTCGGCCACACTAAATCCGCAACTGCGGATTTTGTTCACATAATCGTCATGTGCGTAGAGCCTGACATGGTCATCTTGCCCGTAAAGCCTCCATCGGCCGACCACATCTTTTACGCTCGAATCTTCTACAGTCTTCTCCAGCCCAACTACGATCGGGGCTACAAGAATGCCACACCCGCCTGTACTGGTAATTCTGTATAGCTCTTTGATCGCCCGATCATCGCTATCTACATGCTCCAGCACATGACTGCAAATGAAAAAATCATAACTCTCATCGGCAAAAGGCAGGTTCTGAAGGTCAACCTTGTAATCTACTGTATTCATGGCAAAGTCTGCAGTCATGTAGTCGATAAATAGCTGCTTGAGTTTAATCGAGAGCGCGGCCTCGGGAGCGAAATGCATCACCTTTCCGAAACGACTTAATGTTTTTTTTTCCAGCTGTTGATCCACCCACAACGCATAGATACGTTCTCGATCTGAAGCTCCACAGCGGTTGCACGTGTATTTCTCCAGTGAAAGCATCTCTCCGTTCTCCATATGCGGAAATCCGTGTAAACGCGCATTTTCTAGATAAAACGCCGGAAGCGGCAAAAATGAGATTTGATCGCTTCCGCAAACAGGACAGTAGTATGGTGACTGCCAGTTCGCTCCAGCCTGCTCGCCGCTCAAACTTGATTCCAAGGCATCCACATCGTCGCCCCCTAGCCCATGTTGTCGGGCCAACGCGAGAATCTCACGCGCAACTTCAATCTGGCCAGCCTGATGCAAAACATCAATGTAGCTCAACCAGTATTGACCACGCGTCGGATCAGCATCAAGTGCAGCCGTAAAAAATGGCAACGCTACCGCGGGTTGTTTCACTTGTAGGTACAGTACTCCCAAGTTGTAGTTTGCATTTTGATGACGGGATTGGATTTGCAAGATGGCTTTGTAGAGTTTTTCGGCAACTTGTAGCTCGCCTGCCTGATGATGTTCGAGAGCCTTGAGCAATGCCTGTCCTATGACTTGCAATTGGGCTTCATCTAAAGAATTCTCATTCTCAATAGTCATTTTCCAGGCACCATTTAGTCCAAATCAACCTTTCTGTATACGGCAATGCAAGTTCGAGAGCGAAGCCCGCTCCTAAGATCATACCTGCATATTCATGATGTCGTTATAGGCCGCCACCACCTTGTTGCGCACCTGTATAGCCGTCTGGAACGAGATATTGGCCTTCTGCATGGCAATCATCGTGTCGCTCAGACTCACTTTGTCATCGCCCATGGCAAAGGCCTGTTGCATGTCCGTCGCCTGATGTTGCGCCTGATTGACACTGTCCAGGGAAGACTTCAACACATTGGCGAAATCCAGGCCGCCTGCCGCGGCGGGCGCCTGGGCGGGCTGCCCTTGGGCGGCGGCCACCGCCGCCCGCATCTGGCTTAACAGACTATCCACGTTGGTAACGTCCATACTCATGACCCACCTCCTTCTTTGGCGAAGCGCGTAGCGCTCGTTTTCATGACGGTACTGTATCCCCCATGCCAGTATGGCTAGCAGCGGAAAAGCACCCGATTTCCCCTGCTTTTCGGCATACTGATCTTGTTTCCCAGGCAGATAATGCGCAGCGTGAGGGGTGCCCCTTGTTCGATTTGGAAGAAAAGCATGGCTGATACAGATACCGCGAACCCGTCTTTGACCAGGCTGCTGCTCGGCATGCCCAGTCAGCAGAAACTGGGTTTGATCGTGGCAGTCGCCGCCACGGTGGCACTGCTGGCGGGGTTGTTCATGTGGGGACAGACGCCGGATTACCGCGTACTCTATGCAAACATGTCCGAGCGCGACGGCGGATCGGTCATCGAAGCCCTGCAACAGCAAAACATCCCCTATAAGTTCTCAGAAGCTGGCACGCTGATGGTTCCCGCCGACAAAGTGCATGAAGTGCGCCTGCAGATGGCCGCAAAGGGCCTGCCCAAGGGAGGCACGGTCGGCTTCGAGCTGATGGAGAACCAGAAATTCGGCACCAGCCAGTTCCTCGAACAGGTCAACTATCAGCGCGCCCTGGAGGGCGAGCTGGCCCGCTCGGTGGAAACCATGGCATCGGTCGCCAGTGCGCGCGTCCATCTGGCCATCCCCAAACAATCCGTTTTTGTCAAAGAACAGCAAAAGCCGAGCGCCTCGGTGGTGCTCGCGCTGCATGCGGGCAGCTCCCTGGATGCGGGACAGGTCAGTGCGATCGTGCATCTGATCTCGAGCAGCGTACCCAATATGCCGTCGCAGGGCGTCACCGTGGTGGACCAGAGCGGCACCCTGCTAAGCTCCGCACGCGACAGCAGTGCCGAACAACTGATGGATGCGACGCAGCTCAAATACGTGCGCCAGATCGAGCAGGATTACGTCAAACGCATCGAGGATATTCTGATCCCGATCACCGGCGTGCAAAATGTGCGCGCGCAGGTCACCGCCAATCTGGATTTTGCGCAATCGGAGCAGACTGCGGAAACCTTTAAACCCAATCAGCCGCCCAACCAGGCGGCAGTGCGCAGCCTGCAAACGCTGGAGACGATGAACGGCACACCCAGCACAGGCGGCGTTCCCGGCGCGCTGTCCAACCAGCCGCCCGTGCCCGCCACCGCACCCATCGTCGCACCGGCCAGCGCGGTTGCAGCTGCCGCAGCCGCTGCAACCAACACGCACAAGGAACTCACCACCAACTACGAGGTCGACCGCACCATCCAGCACACCAAGCTGCCGGTGGGCAGCATCAAGCGCTTGTCCATCGCGGTGGTGGTGAATAACCCGAGCACGACCGACAAGGATGGCAAGACCACTTCCCGCCCCTACACCGAAGCCGAAAAGGCCCAGATCACCGCACTGGTCAAGGAGACGGTAGGCTTCGATGCAAAGCGCGGCGACAGCCTTAACCTGCTCAACAGCGCCTTCAATGAACAGCAGGAAGTGATCCCGGAAACCCCCATGTGGAAGCAACCCGACACCATCGCAATGGCAAAGGATATCTTCAAGTATCTGCTGATCGCGGGCGGTATCGGTTTCCTGTTGTTCGGCATCATCAAGCCCGCCTTCAAAACCATCACCCAGCAGAGTGCGGCTCAGGAAGCGGCTCAGGCAACGTACGGGCAGGTCTCACATAGTGCAGGTGGCGCGACAGGACAATATGCGGCCCAACAGTCGGCAAACTCTTACGAAGACAACCTGCAGCTCGCCAAGCAACTTGCGAAGGACGACCCCAAGATCGTCGCGACGGTGGTCAAGGAATGGGTGAACAAAGATGAGTGATGCGGGCATCAACAAGAGCGCCATCCTGCTCATGACACTGGGCGCAAGCGAAGCGGCCGACGTGATGAAATATCTGGAACCGAAAGAGGTGCAGAAGATCAGTTCCGCCATGGTCGCGCTGAAGAACCTGTCGCGCGAGCAGATCACCAACGTGTTCGAGGAATTCCACGTCATCGCGGCCGAAAAAACCACCTTCGGCATGGACTCCGACGAATATATCCGCGACATGCTGACCAAAGCGCTGGGCGACGACAAGGCCGCCGGCCTGCTCGACCGTATCCTGCACAACAGCGACACCAGCGGCATCGAAAGCCTGAAATGGATGGATCCCTCTTCGGTCGCAGACCTGATCGCCAACGAACACCCGCAGATCATTGCCACCATCATGGTACATCTGGAGCCCGACCAGGCGGCCAGCGTGATGGCGCTGATGACCGAGCGCACCCGCAACGACGTCATGTTGCGCATCGCCACGCTGGACAGCGTCCAGCCTACCGCACTGCATGAATTGAACGACGTCCTGACCAAGTTGCTTACAGGCAACGTGGTGGGCAAGAAGAGCATCAAGGGCGGCATCAAGACCGCTGCAGAGATCCTCAATTACATGGGCAACCAGGATGCCGTGCTGGAATCGGTGCGCAGTCACGATTCCGAACTCGCTCAGAAGATGATGGACGAGATGTTCGTGTTCGAAGACCTGCTGGAAGTGGACGATCGCGGCATCCAGCTGGTGCTGCGCGAAGTACAGTCCGAATCGCTCATCGTCGCGCTCAAGGGCGCAAGCGAGGAACTGCGCGAGAAAGTCTTCAAGAACATGTCGCAACGCGCTGCCGAGATGCTGCGCGAGGACCTCGAAGCCAAGGGACCGGTCAAGCTCAGCGAAGTCGAATCCGAGCAGAAAGAGATTCTCAAAGTCGTGCGCCGTCTGGCCGACGAAGGCCAGGTAGTGATCGGCGGCAAGGGAGAGGAAGCCTATGTCTGAATTCTCAGTACCCGCAAGGGGTACGCCGGTGGGTACTCAGCCGTTTCACGGCGACCCTTCCGCAGCTCCCGAAAAACTTACCGCCTGGCAACGCTGGGAAGCGCCGAACCTGCAGACAAACGGATTACGCGCAGGCGAGGTAGCACTGCCTACTGCCGCCCAGATCGAGGAGATACAGCGGCAGGCGCGCGAGGAAGGTTTTCGGAGCGGCCATGCCGAAGGTTTGCAAAGGGCCTTGCAGGAAAACCGGCGTTTGTCCGACCTGATCGGTGCACTGGAGACGCAGATAGACGAGAAAGTCGCGCGCGAACTGCTCGAACTCTCCCTCGACGTCGCACGCCAGATGCTGCATCAGGCACTCAAAGTGAATCCAGAACTGTTGCTTGGGGTAGTCCGCGAAGCTATCGCCACGCTGCCGCACTACAATCAGGGAGCTCACCTGGTATTGCATCCGGACGATGCAACCCTTGTGCGCGAACGCATGGGTGAACAGCTGTCCCACTCAGGCTGGAAGATATTCGAGGACGCCAGAATCGAGCGCGGTGGTGCGCGTCTCGAAACGGCAAACAGCCAGATCGACGCTTCGCCGGAGACGCGCTGGAAGCGCATCGTGGCGGCATTGGGACAGGAAGCCTCATGGTTGATACCGGAATGAACAGCAGCCCTGACATGATTACTTCAAGCTTCCCGTCTGGTTTCGGGCTGCAGGAGGCTGCTCCCGCAAACGGCCGCGAAGCGGTAACGAGTCGCAACCTCCACCAGGAACGTTGGCAAGACCTGCTGCATGTGAACCGCGACCTGGTCGCGCAGAGTGCGCCCTTGCTAGTGAGCGGCCGCCTGACCAAAGTCACCGGGCTGGTGATGGAAGCCGTCGGTTTGCGCATGGCGGTGGGAAGTACCTGCTGGATAGAACTGCCGAACAACCGGATCGAAGCGGAAGTGGTCGGCTTTGCCGGCGACAAACTTTTCCTGATGCCGGAAAACGATGTGCAAGGCCTGGTTCCGGGTGCTCGCGTGATCCCTTCCGAACCGGTGCGTACGCCCATTGCCATCGGGCAGCGTCAACCGCCGCGCCGCCGCAGCGCCGACCTGGCACGCCATCTTCCGGTCGGCGAACACTTGCTGGGACGGGTACTGGATGGCGCCGGAAGGCCGCTCGACCAGTTCGGTCCTTTATCGGAAAGCAAGAGCGCCCCTCTTCAAAGCCGCCCCATCAACCCGCTGGAACGGGCCGCCATCAAGGATGCACTGGATGTCGGGGTACGCGCCATCAACAGCCTGCTCACCGTCGGACGCGGACAACGCATGGGACTGTTCTCGGGTTCGGGCGTCGGCAAGAGCGTGCTGCTCGGCATGATGGCACGCTACACCAGCGCCGATGTGATCGTGGTCGGCCTGATCGGCGAACGCGGTCGCGAAGTGAAGGAATTCATCACCGACATTCTGGGCAAGGAGGGATTGGCGCGCTCGGTCGTGGTTGCCGCCCCGGCCGACACCAGTCCGTTGATGCGCTTGCAGGGTGCCGCCTACGCCACCACCATCGCCGAATATTTTCGCGACCAGGGCAAGAACGTATTGCTCATCATGGACTCGCTCACCCGCTACGCCATGGCGCAACGCGAGATCGCGCTGGCCATCGGCGAGCCCCCCGCGACCAAAGGCTATCCGCCCTCGGTGTTCGCCAAGCTGCCTCAATTGGTGGAACGCGCGGGTAACGGTGCGGAAGGCGGCGGCTCGATCACCGCGTTCTACACGGTACTGACCGAAGGCGACGACCAACAGGATCCCATCGCCGACAGCGCGCGCGCCATCCTTGACGGTCACATCGTGCTTTCCCGCCGCCTTGCGGAATCCGGGCACTATCCCGCAATCGACATCGAAGCCTCGATCAGCCGGGCAATGAACCACCTGGTCAGCCCGCAACACTTTCAGCAGGTGCAGCGCTTCAAGCACATGTACGCGCATTACCAGCGCAACCACGACCTGATCAGTGTGGGCGCTTACGTAAAGGGTAGCGATCCATTGCTGGACAGTGCGATCCAGCTGTATCCTCATATGGAGCATTTCCTCAAGCAAGGCATGTATGAGTCGGAACGGTATGTTTCGAGCATGGAAAAGTTCTCCGAATTGTTCCCGAATGAAAGTTGACCGGCATGATCAAACCGTTTTCACTGCAACCCCTGGTTCACCTGGCGCAACAGAAGAACGATGCCGCCACCAAAAAACTCGGCCAGCTCAACCAGCAGCACCAGACTGCGCAGCAAAAACTGGATGCCCTGCAGCAATATCGCAGGGACTATCAGGTCAAGTTCCAGGAAGAAGCAAAAAACGGCATGGCACCTGCCGACATGAGGAATTTCCAGGATTTCATCGGGCGCCTGGATCAGGCCATCCAGCAACAGACCTCAGTGATCGAAAAGACCAAAGCGGGCGTGCAAACCGGACGCAGTGAACTGATGGATGCAACCCGCAAGATGAAATCCTTCGACACCCTGGCGCAGCGTCATGCCGATGCAGAAAAGAAACAGGAAACAAAGAGCGAGCAGCGTATCCAGGATGAGCACACGGGACGTTTCGCCGCTTACCGCACAGCAGAAAAGAACGGCGAACAATAATCTCAGGAGCGAATGCCATGACCAATCTTCCCATCACGACCAGCACGGCCCAAACCGCTGCCTCCCCCAGCCAGACTTCCAACACTTCCGAAACCGGCGACGCTCAGAACAGCCAGCCTTTCGGCGCAGTCCTGGCGCGCCAGATCAAGGATCCGGCCGCGAAAGATGCGAAGGCGAACGACAAACCCGGTACCGAAGTGCTCTTGCATCAGGTCACTGACTCGGTCATCAGCAAGAAAGATATTGCCGAAATCAGGAATGATGCCCCCGACACCAGGAAGACAAACCCTGTTGCGCCTGATAACACGGCTGCGTTGCCGACCGATATGCTGGCAGCGCTGATGCCGCAAGTCTTGAATACTGCTGCAACCTCGAGTGCCAAACCCGAGAACTCCGCAAGCACGGCGCAGGATAAGCTCGGCATTGCAACCCTCAAGGCCAATATTGCCGCCACTGCCCAAGCGGGCACAGCCGATACGACGGCAGTGACGAACCGCAGCGCCCAGGTCAAGGAACAATCGTTTGCCGCTGCTCTCGACGAGTCGGCCAGCCGCACTCCGGGCGGCATCGAATTGAACGCCGCCACGCAGGCAGCGATTGCCGCGTCTGCCGCACCGAAATCCGATGCCGGTGCGATCGCTTCATTGCAGAACACTGCCGCCAGCATCGCCGCACCAGCCATCCAGCCCGTGCAAGTGACGATCAATGCGCCGGTGACACAGGACAAATGGGGGGATGAATTCAGCCAGAAGATCACCTGGCTGGCTTCTTCCAACAAGGATCAAACCGCCGAACTGCACCTCAACCCGCCGCAACTGGGCCCGCTGGATGTCGTGATCAAGGTCAGCGGCGACCAGGCAACAGCACTCTTCACCTCGCCCCACGCGGCGGTGCGCGATGCGATAGAGCAGGCAATGCCGAAGTTGCGAGAAATGATGGCCGACAACGGCATCATGCTGGGCAATGCCACGGTCAGCGACCAGACGCCGCGCGACCAGGGCCAATCCGGCACACAACGCTCATCCGTTTCCCCCGTCAACGATATCCGAAACATTCCGGCAGGCACCGGCAATACTACCGTCCGGGTATCCCCAATCTCGCGCCATAACGGTATAGTGGACACATTCGCCTGACCCTTGAAATAAGGTAGGTTTCCCGTCTTATTCCCCCGATGGCAGGCGACAGATCGACAACATAATGCCAACCAACTAAAAGGAATCGCTAAATGGCGACGAAACCCCCAGCCAAACCCGCTGCTCCAGCCGCCAAAGAAGAAGCACCGGCCGCAGCCCCACCCAAAAGCAAGAAAATGCTGATCATCGGCATCGTCTCATTGCTGGTGATCGTCGCTGGAGGAGCGGGCTGGTACTTCACCAGAGGCCATGCCCCGGATGCACATGCGGAAGTACCCAAGGTGGAACCCGCGCATGAAGCGAAGTTCGTTCCGCTGGGCGAAAACTTCACCGTCAATCTGCAGCGCGAGGAAGGCGACCAGTATCTGCAAGCCGGCATTACCCTGAAGATCCTGCAACCGGAACTGGAAGAAAAGATCAAAATCATGATGCCTGAGATCCGCAGCAAGTTGTTGTTCCTGCTTTCCAGCAAAAAGCCTTCCGAACTCCAGACGATAGAAGGCAAAAAGAAATTGATCTCCGAGATCATCGCCGAAACCGATGGCGTGCTCGGCCTGAGTGCCCCGCCCGCCGCAACTGCTCCTTCGCATGAGATCGCAGCCTCGGGTGCCGCTTCTGCTCCTGTTGTCGCGCCTCCGGTTGCCGAGCCAAAAACCAAAGGCGTGGTGGACGTGTTGTTCACCTCGTTCATTATCCAGTGACGACGGGTTGATGCCATGAGCAAGGAATTCCTCTCCCAGGACGAAGTCGACTCGCTGCTGCGGGGCGTCACTGGCGAAGCCGAAGAAACCAAATCGGATGCGCCGGCGGGAGGTGTACGCCCTTACAACATGGCAACGCAGGAACGCATCGTGCGCGGACGTATGCCCACGATGGAGATCATCAACGAGCGCTTCGCACGCCTGTTCCGTATCTCTCTGTATAACTTTATCCACCGCAGCTCCGAGATCTCGGTCGGACCGGTGAGGGTGATGAAATTCTCCGAGTTCATCCGCAACCTGCCCGTTCCCGCCAACCTGAACCTGGTACAGGTCAAACCGCTGCGCGGCAACGCGCTGTTCATCTTCGATCCGAATCTGGTGTTCATGGTGGTGGACAGTCTGTTCGGCGGCGACGGACGTTTCCACACGCGTGTCGAAGGCCGCGAGTTCACCCAGACCGAGCACCGCATCATCCAGAAGTTGCTGGAGGTGGTCTTCCAGACCTATGGCAAATCCTGGGAAACCGTGCAAAAGCTGGATTTCGAATTCGTCCGCTCTGAAGTGAACCCGCAATTCGCCAATATCGCCACGCCGAACGAAGTGGTGGTGGTGACGACCTTCGAGGTGGAGTTCACCGGCGTCGGCGGCTCCATCCATATCTGCATGCCCTACGCGATGATCGAGCCGATCCGCGAGCTGCTCTACAGCACCATGCAGGGCGACCACGTCATCGCCGACAAGCGCTGGCTGCACATGCTGTCCAAGCAGATCCAGTCGGCAGAGATCGATCTCACCGCCGTGCTCGGGCATGCCATGACCAATGTGGAGCACGTTTTGAAAATGCGCGTCGGGGACATCATTCCGCTGGAAGTGGGAGACCATATCCAGGTCATGGTCGACAATGTGCCGGTGATGGAATGCAAGTACGGCGCATCCAACGGGCAATATGCACTGAAAGTAGAGAAGATGCTGGCGACGGAGCCGGCGGAATCATTGAACGGAGGAAAAAATGGCTGAAGAATCCACAGAACAGATCAGCGCGGACGACTGGGGTGCCGCAATGGCGGAACAAGCCGCAGTCGATCCCGTTGCACCTGCGGTTCAACCGCATGTATTCGAGCAATTCGGCGGTGCCGGCGGTGCGACCGCACACAACGACCTGGACATGATACTGGACATCCCGGTGCAGCTTACCGTAGAGCTGGGTCACACCAAAATGCCGATCAAGAACCTGCTGCAGCTGGCTCAGGGCTCGGTCGTGGAACTGGCCGGCATGGCGGGCGAACCGCTGGATGTGCTGATCAACGGCTTCCTCATCGCGCAGGGCGAAGTGGTGGTGGTGAACGACAAGCTGGGTATCCGCCTCACCGACATCATCACCCCGTCGGAGCGTCTGCGCCGCATCAACAAGTAACGGATGTCCATCATGCAAACTCGCATTCTTGCTGCCTTGACTTCGGCAGTTTTCTCCCCGCTCGCCCTTGCCGCCGACCCGGTGCGTCCTGCCTATGTGCCGCCGCCCGCCGCCGCGATGTCTTCCGGCAGCGTGCTGCAAGTCATCCTGAGTCTGTTGCTGGTGCTGGCAGCTGTTGTGCTGGTCGGCTGGATACTGAAACGCATCAACCTGCCCCAACAGGGCGCAGGCAATGCGCTCAGGGTCATCAGCGGCGTTGCGGTCGGCCAGCGCGAGCGCATCGTGCTGGTTGAGGTGAACGACACCTGGCTGGTAGTCGGCGTCGCTCCCGGCCAGGTCAACGCGCTGCACACGATGCCCAAGGGTTCCTTGTCCGCCGCACCGGGCACCCCGGCGGGAGACGACAACAAGTTCCAGGTCTGGCTGAAGCAGATGATGGAGAAGCGCAATGTCCGTTAAAAGGATAGCCGTCGCTGCCTTGCTGTTTGCAACGAGCGCTTCCGCGTTCGCCGCCGAGACCGGCATGCTGGCACTGACCAGCACGCCCGCGGCAGGCGGCGGCCAGACTTACACGCTCAGCCTGCAAACGCTGATCCTGATCTCGTCGCTCACTTTCCTGCCTGCCATCCTGCTCATGATGACCGGCTTCACGCGCATCATCATCGTATTGTCGCTGTTGCGCTCCGCCCTCGGCACACCTTCATCGCCGCCGAATCAGGTATTGGTGGGCCTGGCCCTGTTCCTCACTTTTTTCGTGATGTCGCCGGTATTCGACAAGATCTACGCCGATGCCTACCAGCCGTTCAGCGAGAACAAGATCACGCTGCAGCAAGCCTATGAAAAAGGCAGCGCTCCGCTCAAGGCCTTCATGCTGCGCCAGACGCGCGAATCCGACCTTGCGCTGTTCGTACGCATCTCGAACAGCGAAGCGCTTGAAAGCGCCGAGGATGTGCCGCTCAAGATCCTGGTACCGGCCTACGTCATCAGCGAATTGAAGACCGCCTTCCAGATCGGTTTCGTGGTGTTCATCCCTTTCCTCATCATCGACATGGTGGTGGCCAGCGTGCTGATGTCGATGGGTATGATGATGGTATCGCCCGCCGTGATCTCACTGCCGTTCAAGATCATGCTGTTCGTGCTGGCGGACGGCTGGAACCTGCTGGTCGGCTCGCTCGTGCAGAGCTTCTACACGTGAGGAAAGAACCATGACACCCGAATCGGTAATGACCATCGCACAACAGGCGATGGAACTGACGCTGATGGTTTCAGCGCCGCTACTGCTCACTGCGCTCATCATCGGCCTGATCGTCAGCATCTTTCAGGCCGCAACTCAGATCAACGAGATGACATTGTCTTTCATTCCAAAGTTGATCGGCATGTTTGCGGTGCTCATCCTGTCCGGCCCGTGGATGATCGGCCTTCTGCTCGATTACATGACCCGATTGTTCAGCAGCATTCCCTACATGGTGGGCTGACGTGATCAGCTTCACCAGTGCCCAGCTCACTGCCTGGCTCGCGACATTCATATTCCCGCTTGCCCGCATCCTCGCGCTCATCGCCAGCTCCCCGATCTTCGGCAACAAGGAGATCCCTGCACGCATCAAGGTCGGGCTTGCATTGGCGATCACTTTTGTCATCGCGCCGACACTCGTTATCCCTGCCGATCTGGATCCCGTTTCGGCACAGGGATTGCTCGTGCTGGTGGAGCAGATTGTGGCCGGAGTCATCATGGGTTTCTCCATCCAGATCATTTTCGCCGCGGTGGAGATGGCGGGAGATCTCGCCGGAATGCAGATGGGCCTGGGTTTCGCCAGCTTTTACGACCCGCAGAACGCATCCTTTACACCCGTGGTCGCCCAATTCCTCGGCATCATCGCCGCACTGGTCTTTCTCGCCGCGGATGGGCACCTCTACATGCTTTCCGCGCTGGCCGACAGCTTCCGGGATTTTCCGATAGGTGCCGGCATTCCGCCTTCAGCCAAGGCTTTCCGCACGATGGCCGAATGGGGTGGATCCCTGTTCAGTCTTGCGCTGCAATTCGCACTGCCCCTGATCGGTGCACTGCTTATCGCCAACCTTGCGCTTGGCATCCTCACCCGCAGTGCGCCGCAGCTCAACATCTTCGCGGTAGGCTTTCCTATTACCCTTGCGGTCGGATTCGCCACACTGATGTTAACGATCCCTTACCTGGCGCCGCTGATGGAATATTTCACCCGCTCCGGGTTGGACACGATATCGCGCATCATGCTGCAACTTGGCGCGCACTGAGTAAAAGACCGCGACAATCAGGGCCATGCGGCCCTATACCCACTTTGATAACACGGAATAGGTGTTTCCTACATATTTCGGCGTATATCAATCTCAATACGACAGGCGTAGAGTTGAAAAAAGAGTGTTTACGCTTCTTTGTCCGTATTGGGGATTGCATGTCCGGATACGTGAACATTCCAGAAATTGACGCAAAAGAATAATTGAAATCTGCAACCGAAAAGGGCTGATATGTTTTCAAATCTCCTGCATGCATCCCGTAGCTCAATACAGTTAAAACTGTTCCTGTCTTTGACTGCCATCGTTGCGCTCAGCCTCTCGGCCATTTTGGCCAGCCAGGTCTATCTGGTTCAGGACTATTTCGTGCGCCAGGCCGAAGCCAATTTGCGCAGCAGCAATTACCTGTTGAGCCGTGTGTTGGCCGATCCTCTTTTCGAAAAGGATTTGTCGCTGTTGCAGGCGAGGTTACAGGAAGTACAAACCAAACTGCCGCTGTGCAATTTTCAGTTAAAGGACGATATCGGGACGGTTGTTTACAAGGTCGGAGAAGTGCGTGCGCGCAGCGATACGGAATTCGATCCAAACAGTCTTGACGGGTGCTACAACACGATCATCCCGGTGGTTCACGAGAACCGGCTGTTGGGCACGGTGCGCATGGGCGTGCGGACCGACGACATTGCGCAAGCGCGTGAAAGCCTGATCCAGCATAGCGCTTTCTTCGCCTTGTTCTGGTTCGCGATCTTCATGTTGCCTTTCTTTGTGCAGATCCGCCGCCTGGTCCACCCTTTGGGGGATTTGTCCAAAGCCGCCCAGGAGATCGCCAATGGCAACCTCGACTACCCCACTCCCGAACCCGTGCGCGGAAACGACGAGATCTCGAGACTGATCACCAGTTTCCAGGGAATGGCACAGGCACTGGTAAGCAACAGGAATGCGCAAGCCGCCAGCCTGGCCGCGCTTAACAACGAAAAGTCGACGCTGGACGCGTTGCTCGCCACCATGCCGGTCGGGGTGATATTTGCCGATCGCAGCCATATCCGGTATTGCAACAACGCATTCCGGCAGCTGTGCCTGCTTGGCCCGGATGAAGATCTGGTTGGCATGAAGAACGATACCATGCTGCTGCGCCTGGGTCAGATCGCCGCAGAGGCGGATTCATTCCTGAAAACCCTCGCCGAGATCCTTGAGACTCGCAAGCTGATCGAGCCGAAATATATCGCGCTGAAAGACGGTCGCCACCTGCGCCTGATTTCAAACATCGTGATTGCACCCGAGAGCAGCGGTTACCTGGGGCGTTTCTGGCTATTTGAGGATGTGACGGAAGAACGAAAGACGCTGCACATGGCGGAACTGCGTGCCGAACATGACGCACTGACTTTGCTTTATAACCGTCAACGCTACGATCAGGATCTGCCTCGCCTCATCGCCCAGGCCGAACGTGACGGGTCGCGACTCGCCCTGTTGCTGTTCGACCTGGATAATTTCAAACCGGTCAACGATCTGCATGGTCATGCGGCAGGCGATATCGTACTCAAGAAAATCGCCGAAACGCTGACTCTGCAGTTGCGCCGTAACGAAGTGCTGTATCGGATCGGAGGCGACGAATTCGCATTATTGCTGGTCAATGCGAGCAATGACGAGATCGCGTTACTGGCAGAACGTATCGTGCAAACCGTTCATTCCCTCACGTTCGATTTCAATGGCACGACCGCGAAGGTCGGATGCAGTCTGGGGGTCGCGCGATTCCCTCACGATGCGATAACGCTCCAGGTCTTGCTGCAACTGGCCGACCGCGCCATGTATGAAGCAAAGCAGCGCGGCAAAAACAATTGGGTGATGCATCACGACACAACAAAGCATTGATTTTCAGGTTGCGGCATCGAGACCGAACGCTTGCGAATGTGCCGCGTTTGACCATCGGGACTTCATTTGCAATATGGACATTCGATACGATTGCCATATTTGAAAGCTGGAACGGCATGGGTGTCGTTGATTTCCTCGCGCATCAACACTGAAAGGCTTTCAGGTATTTCTCAGACCTTCCTTGAGTTTCCGGGGAAATTGATGAAGACCAATACACAATCGGAGCAGACACGCTGGTTAGCGTTCATCAGTATTGTGGGGATAGTCATTGTCGGGGGTTATTTTGTGCTTTACCCCCAGACGCTCTTCAAACCCGGTGCAAAGCTGTTCGATCTGGGTTACAACCTGGGCTTGGCCGGCGGCCTGATGATGCTGGTACTCTTGCTTTACCCGCTGCGCAAACGGCTCAGGTTCGCCGGCAAATTGGGGGCGCTGCCGAAATGGTTCAGGTGGCACATGTTGCTGGGGATCCTGGGGCCGCTCACGATCATTTTCCATTCCACTTACCATGTTTACATTCCCTACATTCACCCTATCGGCTCACCGAATGCAGCGGTAGCCATGTTCAGCATGCTGCTTGTCGCCGGTAGCGGCATTTTCGGGCGGTTCTTTTACACAAAAATCCACCACGGCTTGTATGGCCGCATGTCCACACTCAGCGAATTGCGTTCGGACCTGGAAAATTCGGAAGATTTGAAAGCTGTGTTAAACGCCGCTCCGGGCATCGGGAAAGCACTTGAGGATTTTCATACGCGCGTCGACGCCTGTGCCCGACAATCGGGCTCAGGGTTCATGAATTTTTTTACCGTGGGTTTTCAGACGATGAAGCTGTCCCGGTCCCTGCCCCGGGAAATCAGCCTCGTCATGCACGACGAGGCAGTGGGAAACAATTTCAGTCCGGAGCAACGCGCCAACATGGAACAACGGGTTCCGGACTATCAGAAAATGATCGTTTCCTATCTCAACGCGGTAAGGGATGCATCGCAATTCAGTACCTACGAACGATTGTTCTCGTGGTGGCATATTTTCCACGTCCCCCTGGTCTATTTAATGGTTTTCAGCGCGCTCTATCATGTTTATGCGGTGCATTTCTACTGACCAAAGGAATTGATGGCACCGCATGTCTCCTGTCACGCCGGAGCAAGGGCGATATTATTTTCGATCAGGCAAGCTATAACCTTTGCCACCAGTCGTCTTTAGACTCCCGGAAAATTGACAATGATCAATAGGCCGGGTTGGGTCATGGCTATACTGAATCCCCTTGCACAAGAGAGTCCACATGTTGCGCGACAAGATCCCTCAGCTCATTTGCCCCGCCGGCAGTTTGCCTGCCCTGAAAGCGGCGGTCGATCACGGTGCCGATGCCGTCTACTTCGGTTACAAGAACGACACCAACGCGCGCAACTTCGCAGGCCTCAATTTCGACGACAAGGCCATGCGCGAGGGCATCCGCTATGCGCAGTCGCGCGGCCGCGAGGTGCTTCTGGCCATCAATACCTTCGCCCAGCCGGGGCGCGACGCCGATTGGCAGCGCGCCGTCGACGGTGCCGCCGAACTCGGCGTCAATGCGGTGATTCTTGCCGACGTCGGACTGCTCGACTACGCCGCCAAACGCCATCCCGGTCTGCGTCTTCATCTCTCGGTACAGGGTTCGGCAACCAGTTACGAAGCTGTGAATTTTGCGCAGCGTGAATTCGGTGTGCGTCGCGCAGTGCTGCCGCGTGTGCTGACGCTGGCCCAGGTCGGGAACGTGATCAGGAACACCACGGTCGAGATCGAGGTCTTCGGTTTCGGCAGCCTGTGCGTGATGAACGAAGGACGCTGCTGGCTCTCTTCCTACGCCACCGGCGAATCGCCGAACACGGTCGGCGCATGTTCACCGGCCAAATATGTCAAATGGGAAAAATCGCCGGGCATGATGTCGACGCGATTGAACGGCATTCTGATCGACCGTTTCGGCGACGACGAACCGGCAGGCTACCCCACGCTGTGCAAAGGACGCTTCGAGGTGAACGGCGCGACCTACTACGCGTTGGAAGAACCGACCAGCCTCAACGTGCTGGAGATCTTGCCGGAGATCGCCCGGATCGGCGTCACGGCGATCAAAGTCGAAGGGCGCCAGCGCAGTCCAACCTATGTCGCGCAAGTCACCAAAAACATGCGCGCAGCGCTTGATACGCTTGCCAGCGAAGGCGAACGCTACCAGGTAAAGCAAGCCTGGCAGGCCGAACTGGCCAAAGTCTCCGAAGGCAGCCAGGCCACCCTCGGCGCATACAGCCGCCCTTGGAGGTAATTCGATGAGACTTGCCCTGGGTCCCCTGCTCTACTTCTGGCCGAAACAGGCCGTACTCGATTTCTACGCCGAGATGGCGCAGAACCCGGCCATAGACATCATCTACATCGGGGAGGTGGTCTGCTCGCGCCGCCAGCAATTGCGCGTTGCCGACTGGATCGCACTGGCACGCGAACTCTCCGACGCAGGCAAGGAGGTCGTCGTCTCGGCACAGGCCCTGCTCGAATCGGAAAGTGACCTGAAGGCATTGCGCCGGCTGATGGACGAAGCCAACTGCAAGGTCGAGGCCAACGATCTGGGCGCGGTGAACATTGCCGCCGGGCGCCCCTTCGTCGCGGGCCCGCACCTGAACATCTACAACGAGAGTACGCTGGCAACCTATGCGCGCTACGGCATGCAGCGCTGGGTACCGCCGCTGGAGGCAGACCGCAAGCTGATCGAAATGCTGCACGCCAGTCGCCCAGCCGGGATCGAGACCGAGGTCTTCGCCTTCGGCAAACTGGCGCTGGCATTTTCGGCCCGCTGTTTCACTGCCCGCCATTACGACCTGAACAAGGACGACTGCCAATTCAAATGCATGGAGCACCCGGAAGGGATAACGCTGAAAACGCGCGAAGGCCAGCCGTTCCTGGCCATCAACGGTATCCAGACCATGTCGGCGCAGAGTTACAACTTACTCGGCCAGATGCCGGACATGCTGAAGACGGGGATCGATATCGTTCGCATCAGCCCGCAGCCGCAATATACCCCGGCCATCGTCGCGGCCTTCGACGCGGCACGGCATGGAAAGACGGTCAATCCGGATACGCGCGAGTGGAACACCAACGGCCTGGTTGACGGTTACTGGTTTGGCGATGCCGGCATCGTGAGCAGGTACCAGAGTGAAATCGACGAACTTCAAGGAGCATAAGGATGAGTCCGCACTTCAGCATTCCAAAATTCAAGTTGCCTGCGCTGGTGGCGCGCATCGGCGTTCATCTGCCGCAATGGCCGCATGCAATGTCGCTGACGGCCGGGCTGAATGCCGCAGCAAGGATGAAACTGCTGCCTATGGATAGCCTGGAGTTGCTGGAAGGCCGCAGCTTCTTTGTCGAAGTCCTGGATACAGGTGGACGCGCCTGCTTTACCTATCGGGCGGGCCTTTTCCGTCCTTTATTCTCCGTGCCGCAAGCGCCTGATCTTTCGTTCCGCGCCAACCTCTCCGCTTTCATGCAGATGCTGGCCCGCCAGGAAGATCCCGATACGCTCTTCTTCAATCGTGAACTGTCGATCGAGGGCGATACCGAACTCGGCCTGATCGTCAAGAACATGCTCGATGCGGTCGAATGGCCACAGTTACCGAAGCTGCCTGTTTTCAGCAACTGACCGCGGTCCGGTCAATATCGCCAAATTTTCTTCACAGCCTGATTGCAGAAACAGTGTTGCACGCCAAATCACAAAACGCTCCGCAATCGTACAGGTCCGCCCACGCTCGATTCGTTGCCTGTACATTTCCGCTTTATTAAATTATTTTCATCTGCAGTTCTTTTTCTGCCTCACCAGTAAAATCGGCCATCGATCTGGTTTCGCCGGAAAATGAATAGCGATCTTACCGATCGCACGCTTTCCCTGGAACAGGCTGAATGCTTGCCTGAGACTCAACCTGTTTAGAAACCCAGACCAATTGTATTTCCGGGAAATGGAGTTCATACATCATGGAATGGAAAGATGAGTATTCGGTCGGGATACTCGAGATAGACGACCAGCACAAACTTCTGCTGCGCAGTTTTACCGCCATAGAAGAATCAATAAGACTGGATCAAGGCTGGTCCAATACGCACTACGCCATACTCGATTTGAACCAGCTGGCAAGAATGCATTTCACTTTCGAGGAAGCGATCATGCATATGTTCGGCTATCCGGAGACGGAAGCGCATCAAAATGAACATCAGCAATTCTTTTCCAGAATGGCCAGCATAGAAAGACATTCTCTGAAAAAATCCGCCGAAGTCGAGATGGTCCAGTTTCTGCGAAGCTGGCTGACGATGCACATACTCGGAAGCGACAGAGGTTATGCGAAACACATCTTTTCCGGGGCACAGGTTGTCAGGTCGGTCCGCGAACCATTGGTACACATCGGCTGAGCCATTCAATTACCGCTTCATCTACTCCTGCTTCAAAGAACGAGTAAGGGTTGTCCATCCTTTTTGCGGTTGATCAACGCGCCATCCTTGCCGTTTATCCCGATACGGCCGTACCCGTTTGAACAAACCGGCCGGTCGTATCAATTGAAATGCGAAGCGGCTCAGGTATCGAGCTTGAAGGATGCCACGCTTTTGTTGAGAGTCTCAGACAGCGATTTCAATTGTTGTGCAGACGCCGTCACTCCACCTATCGACGTTTCGTTCTTTTCCGCCATCTGCGCGATATTCTCGATGTGCCGGGCAATATCCTGACTGGCTGCCGCTTGCTCGTTTGAGGCGCTGGAGATTTCGCGAATTCGTTCCAGAGTAGCTCGCGTTCCGCTCTTTATCTGATCCAGCACCCCGGCGGCAGATTCGGTAATTCTCACGGCATCAAGCATGCGCTCGCGACTTTCAACAGTCTGTTTGATGGATACCTGCACGCCATCCTGAACCTTGCCGATCATGCTGGCGATATTTTCAGTAGCATGGCGCGTATTTTCGGCAAGCTTGCGTACTTCATCGGCGACAACGGCAAATCCCCGCCCCTGTTCCCCTGCGCGCGCGGCTTCGATGGCGGCGTTGAGTGCAAGGAGGTTGGTCTGATCGGCGATATCCTTGATCGTGCTGACGATGAGACCGATCTCATTGGCACGATCACCGAGACTGGTTACATCCAGCACGACTTTTTCCACCGCGCCGGAGACCGAACGAATCCCTTCTACCGCTTCCAGGATTCGCTCCTGCCCCTGATTGGCCGACTCTGCCGCCGCTTCGGAAATCGCCACGGCCTCGGACACATTCTCGGAAACGTGGCTGACACTGACTGAAACTTCTTCAACGGCAGCGGCCGTAGACTGCGCCGCCGACACCTGTTCCCGGGAGCCCTTCGATATCTGTTCTGCGGAACCGGACAATTCGCCTGACGCAATCAGCACCTGCCGCGCCGAAGATTTGACTCCGGTTATCAGGCTCGACAGGGAAGCGGCCATCTCGTTAAAGTGTTGCGCGACCAAAGACAATTCGTCGCGCGTGTCGAGCCTTACTCGAGCAGTGAAGTCTCCCGCCGCCAAACGTGAAGTCCCGTCGTTAAGCCGGGTCACCGCATTCGCAATGGACAGGTACATCCCTATGAAGAGATAAATGCTGGCAAGTACGCCAGCCAGGACAAGAGCGGCCATTCCCCAGAACTGCATGCGTACCTTATTGCCGCGCTCGGCCAGTCTGTCTTCAAATATCTTGCGGTTCTCGTCGACCAGGGTCCATGCGGACTCGATCGCCATTTTCGAAGCTTCGGTTATTTGCTGTTGATTTACGGCGATCGTATCGGCTCCAATGAAGTTTTGCCTCATGTATGCAAGCAGCGGTCCGCTGGTGCTCTTTACATTTTCCAGTGCCTTGTCGAGTCGCTCCTTGATGACCGGATCGGACTTCATCGATGAAGCCAGCATGGCTTCCACTCCGCCCATCACATCTTTGAGGCGGGCTTCAGTCACTTCGTAGAACACCTTGTCCTGCGGTGTCAGGGTACCGCGAGCTATGTTCAAAGTCTGATAGGCATATATGCGTACCGTGACCCCGGCCACTTTGGGGGTGTTGTTGGCGAGCGGGAAACCGAGATAGAAAAGATCGATATCAGGCTCGAATGACAACCCTGCGCTGTCGCCGAGATCATGCATAAACGCATAAAGGCGATCGAATTCCTTGCCGTGGGCGGAAAATGATTTTTGCGCGAAATCTTTGTCCACAGGAAGAGCTGTCACTTTAGACTGCAGTTCGTTCCAGCCATCGCGCATCCCGGCAACTCCTTTCGTCGAATCGAACAATGGTGCGTACTGCAGGGCATCTGCCTCCAGTTTGCGCATGAATTCCTCGGTCACCATTGCCTGCTGCTTGAGGCGATCTTTCAAGCTTTCATCCCCGGGCATCGCAGTAATGGCAACACGGCGGTAATCTATCAATGCCTTGTTCCAGCTCACCAGGTCGCCGATGAAAGCACTCCCGGCTTGTTCGGCCTTGATTTGCTGCACCCGCGCATTGAGGGCGGCAAGTGAATGCCAGGCAAAATAGCCAAGGACAACCGAGAAAATAGCGCCGGTCAGTGCGAACTTCGATGGAAAGCGCAATCGGCTCATCAGGTACGTGGCCGGGGAAAACAGGAATTGCATGACTGATAACTTTCTACCGACCGGGCAAAGGCCCGGCTGCGGTCATATTATTTATTGATATATTCGGTCCGGCAGCTTTATCCGCCGCTGCACGCCACACCACAATCCTGGATTGTGAAATCATTTCGGCATTTATTTCGGAAGCTTGAGACCCCACTGGAAAATGATTGCCAAACCCGCGTAACCTGATTTGTATTGCAGCGATTTATTCAACCGCAATTTTAGAGAGGTTTAGTCCCCGATACCGAAGAAGGGCAAAAGGAAACGGCCAGATATTTAACCCGCCTCGTCCATGCGGTTCGCCGGATCCGTTTAACCACTTTGAAGAAGAGGCTTGAACCACTGTGGCTGGCAGCAGCCCTGAATAGGACCCTGCTCTCTCTGTCAGACCGTCATGAGGGACTGGCGCTGCCAGTCCCCGCCGGCTTTATGCAAGCTTGAACTTCAGTTCACCCAGCTTCTCGATCGAGCTGACGATCTCGTCGCCGGCCTTGAGCCAGACCTGCTTGTCCTTTGGATAACCCAGGATCACGCCATGCGGTGTGCCGGTAAAGATGATGTCACCCGGTTCCAGCGTCCAATGTTTGGAAATGTAGGCGATCATCTGTTGGGTATTGAAGATGAAGTCATTGGTGTTCCACGATTGGCGCACCTCGCCGTTGACGCGCGTTTCCAGCTTCAGGTTGTTCGGGTCCCCCACCAGATCGGCCGAAACGAAATAGGGTCCTATCGGTGCAAACTTGTCGAGCGTCTTGCCTATCATCCATTGGCTGCTCGGCAGCTCCAACTGCAGATCGCGTGCGGAAAAATCGTTTGCGGTGCAATACCCGGCGACGTAGTTCAAGGCGTCGGCTTCCGGAACATTGCGAGCCGACTTGCCGATAACGATCAGCATCTCCGTCTCATAATCGAATTTGTAGGAAATGTCCCTGGGGGGCAAGTCGATGGTGCAATTGTGGGCGGCCAGTGCATTGTTGAACTTGTTGAACAGCGGGGGCACCCGTGGCTCCTGCATGCCGATCTCCTTCGCATGGCGTTTGTAATTGAGGCCGACGCAAACGATCTTTCCGGGGTTGCTGAAAAGTCGTCCATGGGTGATATTGGCCTCGTCGAGCAGGGCCGGCTTGATCTTGGCATTGCCGCTGCCGGCAGCGATCCTGGTGAGGCCTGCGGCATTCCCTTCTCGCAGCAGTTCCTCCATCGTCATCGGCGCCGGAATGCCGAGCAGATGAGATGCCTTCCGTACATCGATAACGGCGCTGGCGGTCTTGATGCCCAGCGTCTCGGTACCGTCGGCATTGGCGATCGACAACAAAGTGAGGCCTTTCGGCATCTCGTGCGGCCCGGAAAATTTCTTCATGTGCGATTCTTGCCCGGCATCGGCTTGCCCGGTGATTCCCATTGCAACTCCGGCGGTAACTGCAGTCGTTGCGGTCAGGAACGTGCGTCGTGTGATCATGATATCTCCTCTTGTTATTTGAGCTGCGTGGTTCAACTTGTTCAGTCCATTGCGGACATCAGGTCACGGCAAATTCAAGTTCGGCCCTTCCATAGCCGCCGTGAAAGTCAGGAAGTACCCCTGCCAAAGTAATCGCTGCAAATGTTCGGTCACTCTGGAGGGAAATTGCGTTTTATATTGACTTGAGCATGCCGCCAAGCGAACGCCCATTCACATGGTGTTCCATTTCGTGCAGTAGCCATCGGGTGATATTTCATCGTCTTCCGGAATCACCTTGCACCGGCCCATATCCTTGTCTGTCTTTCCCGGGATGAATTCCAGGCAAGTCGTGCAGTTCATGTTGTCTTTGGGGAAATTCTGGTATTTCAATTGGGCGCGCACATTGGAATTGGTGTTCGCGGCAGCTTGACGATTGAAAACAACAAGCGGCACCAGAACAAAAGTCAGGCCGGCTGACTTCAGGAATTTTCGGCGCGTCAGGTTAGTGTCCATGTTGTTTCCAGTCGGTTGGTTGCGCCGCGTGATTTGGCCTGGCTGACATTTCATGACTTCTTCGCTGAAATTGACGCTTGCCATTTTGCACCAATATCGACTCGCCTCGAAAGTAACTCTGACAATACGGGCATTTCACAATGCGGGACGGGCATCCGCTTTCGCCATCTCTTGATGACCCTGCTCGGATACCAGGCTTTCCATATCCGCCAATCCGGACTGCTTACCGCGGAAGGCTCGGGAATATTCCCGCTCCGGAGAAAAATATTTCCCGCAGGGGCTGACCGTTTTGGGGAATAACTCATTCTCCGCAATGGTATTGCAGGTATGGCGTATGGCGCGATGCCGACATCGTCCAAGCGGGAGTGCATATGCCGATTAATTCCAATTGGAGGCAACCATGAACACGAATGAAACAGATATGGACAGAAGGAAGTTCCTTCAACTGGCATGTTACGGCGGGGCCATCTATGCATCGGGTATCGGGTTGGCAGCCTGCTCCTCAACGGGCGCGGGCAAGTCTGCCGAATCGGATTTCTTCTTTGTGCAGTTGTCCGACACGCATTGGGGTTACAGCGGTCCGGCCAATCCCGACGCGCGCGGCACGTTGCCCAAGGCGATCGCTGCGGTGAATGCGCTGCCGGTCGATCCGGATTTCATCGTCTTCACCGGAGACCTGACACAACTCACACTCGACACCAAGGTACGCCGCGAACGCATGGCGGAATTCCGCGAACAGGTCGGCGCACTCCGTGTCCGCAATATCCGTTTCCTGCCGGGTGAGCACGACGCGTCAGCCGATCGCGGCGATGCTTTCCGGGAATTTTTCGGAGCGACCCATTATTCCTTCGATCACAAGGGCGTCCATTTCGTTGCGCTGGATAACGTCTCAGACCCGACAGGATCATTGGGAGACGAACAGATCTCCTGGCTGGAAAAGGACCTGGATGCGCGATCAAAGGATGTTCCCATCGTGGTGCTGACTCATCGCCCGTTGTTCGACCTGCAGCCGCAATGGGGGTGGGCGACCCGCGACGGTGCGAAGGCACTGGAAGTATTGCAGGCCTATCCGCGCGTCACCGTCTTTTACGGGCATATCCACCAGGAGAATCAGCACATGACGGGACACATCCCGCATTACGCGGCGAGATCGCTGATATTTCCCCTGCCGGCACCCGGATCCGGGCCCGACCACCTTCCCTTGCCGTGGGACACCGCACAGCCTTATCGCGGACTCGGCTGGCGCGAGATCGAAGCCAGGGGCAGTGCACGTTCGATCGAGGAACGCGAGCACCCCGTCGGCTGAGTATTCGGCTTTGCCGTCACGCTGACAGGAACTGCGGCGGAAATGTGTGCGCGTTTCCCGTCAGGCAAGAGAGTTCAGAAAAGGAGATCGATAACATGAAGAGTTCACTGCGAATTCTGTCCCAGGCAGCAGTCGTCATGCTGGGCGCCGCGGCCCTTAGCGCCGGCGCTGCCGCACCGCTGAGTGAAATCAGATTCTTGGCCTCGCAAGAGGGAGTCGCGCTGCAGGGCACGTTCAATGATTTTGTGGCGAACGTGAAATTCGATCCCGCGCGACCGGACGTCGGGATGGTTCTGGTCAGCGTCGATGTTCGCTCTGTCAACACTGGCACTCCAGCCGCGAACGATTTGATCAGGAGCGCGGATTTCTTCGATGCCAATACCTTCCCCCAAGCGACCTTCGAGGCTTCCGAATTTCATGTCAAGGACGCGGGGCACTACATCGCCAAGGGCGCCTTTACGCTCAAGGGTCATACCGTCGCCGTGCCGGTCGCTTTCGTCACGACTGCCACTCCTCAAGGCCGCTGGTTCGATGGCTCATTCACTGTCTCGCGAACATCGATCAAAGTGGGACAGGGTGAGTGGGCAGACACCTCGACGCTGGACGACGCCGTCCAGATCCGGTTCCATATCTTGCAGGAAAACCCTCGCATCGATGCGTCCGTATCTCCGTCCACCTATCGAAAGTGACGGCGATTGAGCAACCAGCGCTGTTTCGTCGCCGATTTAGGACGCATCGATCCGATGCTCAATCCGATCCGGGGAGGCCAATGATCTGACATCCTGCCGTATTTGCAAATTATCGCGCTCCAAGCTGTAATGGGCGGGAATAAAGCCCTTCCATAACCGGTATTACGATAGAGAATACGGAATCGCAGGATGGACTCCCCGATAAAAACAAAAGAAAAACGTTTTCAGGCGATGGTATTGCCGCATCTGGATTCGGCTTTCAATCTGGCGCGCTGGCTTGCGCGCAACAACCAGGATGCGGAAGAGATCGTGCAGGAGGCCTATTTGCGCGCATATAAATTCTTTGACGGCTTCCATGGCGAGGATGGGCGCGCATGGCTGCTGAGTATAGTGCGCAATACTTTTTACACCTGGTATCGGCAGAACAGGGCTGAAGGCCAGACCACCCAGTTCGAGGAAGAATTGCACAGCATCGGGAACACCGACTCCAGCAATGCAGATCATGACGACGACAACCCCGAGACCCTGCTCATGCAGAAAGATTGCCAGCGACAGATGCAACTGGCCCTGGAAACATTATCGGTGGAGTTTCGCGAAGTGATGGTCTTGCGTGAACTGGAAGACATGTCATACAAGCAGATCGCCGGGATCACCGGAATACCGATAGGCACAGTGATGTCGCGTCTGGGGCGGGGACGCAAGCAGTTGGCTGAAATCCTTGCATCACAGAAATGGAATACATGATGGACCATCAGAAATTCATGGAACTGCTGCCTGCCTATCTCGACCAGGAGCTTGGCGTCGCCGATCTGCTTGCGCTGGAACAGCACCTGGACAGTTGCTCCGCATGCCAAAGCGAATTCTCGACGCTGAACACCACGAGGGAAAGGCTCAAAAAACATGCCCCCTATTTTTTCGCTCCCGATCACCTCGCTCAACGCATCACGATGAGCCTTCCGCGCCATCGCACGGATACCCCAAGCCCCATAGGGTGGAACCTGAACTGGATGAACGCGGGTGCAGTACTGGTGGCAGTGCTGGCATTGGCCTGGAGTGGCGCCGTGTATCTGAACCAGCCTTCGAGCCAGGACAGGTTGGTCGAGGAACTGATCTCCAGCCATGTTCGTTCTTTGCAGGTCGATCACCTGTCTGATGTAGTCTCATCCGACAGGCACACGGTAAAGCCGTGGTTCAATGGCAAGCTGGATTTTTCGCCGCCTGTATTCGATCTTTCATCCAGCGGGTTTCCTTTGGTGGGAGGGCGGCTGGATTATCTCAACGGCCGCACCGTGGCCGTGCTGGTCTACCGGCACAATCAGCACCCGATCAATGTCTATGTCTGGCCGGGCAAGACCGGTGCAACTGATTTGCGGCTTCAAGAGCACCAGGGCTATCACCTGATTCGCTGGACAAAGGACGGCATGGAATATTGGGCAGTGTCCGATCTGGCAACGAACGAACTGGAATCATTTGTCGGAGCGTTGCGCGCGCAGGTATAGCTTCCCGAGTTATTCCATGCGGCTCGCGCAAACGAACTGGCCTTCGATCTGGCAACCGGATTCGTTCCTGATCGGGACATCGGTCATGCGCAGCAGCCTGAATCCGGCATTGCCCAGCAAGGTTGTCAGATAGCCGGGGTGATGGCTGTATCTGCCGCTGATGTTCAGTCGATAGTCCGCCCCCGTAGCCCCGTGCAGTTTTTCGGTACTGAAGAGCAACATCCCGCCTATCGTCAGCTTCCCATAGATCAGCGCAAGGATTTCATCCAGCCGCCCCAGATAGACGAACGTGTCCATGCAGGTAATGAGATCGTAATGCTCGCCAGTCGTCAGCAGGAACTCGGCGATATCGGATTTGTGCAGTTGCCGGTACACCTGCTTTGCAGCGGACCGGTCCAGCATGGCTTGGCTGAGATCGACACCCACCAGCTCGCGTGCGTAGGGCTTCATTACTTCACCCACCATGCCGGTACCGCAACCCAGGTCAAGGATGCTCAGGCTGGAAGCCGGCAGATCAAGTTCGGCAAGGTGATCCTGCACCAATTGCGGGCCGCAGTATTTCAGTCTGCCCAGAACGTTCTCGAAACTGTTCGCGAAGGCGTCGAACGTCTGTTCGACATACCGATCGCTGCATCGCGCGGGCACTTGCTGCCCCCTGTACGCGGCCAGCAAATGCGTCGCTACCGGGTTGTCCGGTTCCTCTGCCAGCCAGCTCTCAAACAACGAGATCGCTTCGTCCACCCGCCCCAATTCATATAGCGCCTGACCCAATACCATTTTCGGTTTGCTGCCCGCCGGTTCGGCCACGATGCCGCGGTAGTTGCAATGCCGCGCCTCCTCGAACCGTTCCTGCTTCAGATACAAGGCCGACAGCAAGTAGAAAGCATCCGGGCAGTTCGGATCGATGTTTATCGCAGCCTGGTAGCATTGCTCGGCACGAACCCATTCCTGATCCGATTCGAACGCAGCCCCCAGGTTGGTCCAGTAGAAATATTTATCCGGATCAATCGCGATGGCTCTGGTAAAAGCATCTATCGCCGCAGTGACCTTTCCCAGTCTTGAAAACACGATGCCCAGATTGAAATGCCATTCTGCATGGCGGTTGTCGATGGCAATGGCTGCCGTCAGTTGCTCGAACGCTTCCTGCAATCGGTCGGACTGTTGCAGCAGATATCCCAGATAGTGCCTGGCCTGGGCGTCGGCTGGGTCGGCCAGGATGATTTCGCGATACATGTGCTCGGCTGCCTGCAGATCGCTATCGAGATGTTTGCGCAGCGCCGCCTGGAACATCGGGTTGGAATTATTTTGCTCAGCCATCAATACCTCTATGCAGATCAGCGGAGATCACGGAGCCCGCTCCTGCGACTGAAGGCTGTTCAGCCCCTCAGTGAACGCTTGCCACTGCTGCCGGGTCGTCTCCGTCATTTGCGTCGCCGTATCCAGCATCTCGGTGATCCAGTCTCCTCTTTGCGCGAACGCGATCAGTTCATCGGCAGTGGCCGCCCCGGATTGCCCCGAAGCACGCAATTGGTCCCAGGCCAGGATGCGCCCCATGGTCGCCACCACGTCCTTGAGCCGATCCAGTTTCTTGCCCCACTCGCCGATGGATACGCGATCCTCCGAAGGTTGCAGTCCTTTCAGGATGCACGGGAGTCCGTCCAGTTTCACCGGATGAAGGAAGGCGTGATCGACGGCCTGCATCCTGTTCTGTACGGTCACCACCCTGCTCGCTTCGTCCGGCCAGTCCGGCTGTTTGATTCCGAGTCGTGCAAGATGCGGTGCCATCGCCGACGGCTTGGCCTCCTTGATATCGAGCAGGTAGTTGCCGTCGGGAGAACCCTTGCCTTCCACCAGCACCACGAATCGCTCCACGCCGAGGCTGCCGGTCCCTGCGATGCGGCGACCGATGTCGAGTACTTCGAAGAACTTCGGATCGGTCTGTGTGGAGGCGAAACCAGCCATGAATCCGGCAACGAGTTTCTTCTGGGCATCGGAAGCCGGTAACGCTTTCACACCGTCCAGTATCAGGCTGCGCCGGTGGGCCTTGCGGGTCGTGCGCTTGTCGAGAAACGTGGTGCGTTCGCGACTCTGCAAAGTCGTCAGCAGCGCATTCACGAGGCCGGCGGATGTTTCCCGTTCCACCCACAGCGGCTTGCCGTTGGCGAGGGCGCTGCGATAGGCGTCCAGACAGCTTTGGCTGACCTCCAAAGCTTGGGCCCTGGTCGCGTTGAGCGTATCGGCGCCGCACTGGATGCTGGTCAGCAGCCTGGCCATGTCCCAGGTGGCCGGTGCCAGTGCGGCCTCGTCGTAGTCGTTGATGTCAAAATAGACCAGCCGGTTGTCGCCCTTGTAACTGCCGAAATTCTCGAAATGCAGATCCCCGCAACACCAGGCCAGAGGTGCGTTGCGAAAGAGGGACGAATCCGGCAGGGAGTCGTAGAACAGGTGACAAGCACCGCGTAAAAAGATGAACGGGCTCTGCGCCATCTTGGCGTATTTCATGGCAAGCCGCTCAGGGTCGCGGCCCACGTTGTTGCTGAATATCGCGTCGGTGATACCGGAAGGGTCCGGCAGGGGCTGCTTGATCATCGGGAGCTGCCTGGCTTGGATATAGGAGCGCATAATATACATATATGAGCACCGATATGCCCGACAGATTCGCGATCGATACATCCGAGCTGACACGCCAGTTCGGCAATCTGACCGCGGTGGATCACATCGCACTGCGCGTTCCGTATGGCGAGATTTTCGGCTTGCTCGGCGCGAATGGCGCCGGGAAGAGCACCGTCATCAAGATGCTCACGACCCTGTTGTCACCCACCTCCGGAACGGCCGACGTTGGCGGTTTCGATATCATCCGGTCCCCGGCGGACGTCAGGCGGCGCATCGGCTATGTATCGCAGCTCCTGTCTGCCGACGGCGCACTGACCGGCTATGAGAATCTGCGTCTGTCGGCCAAGCTCTATGACATACCCGCAACAGAGAGAAAAGAGCGGATCGAAAATGCGCTGGAGTTCATGAGCCTGGTCGACTCTGCAGACAAGCTGGTACGCACCTACTCCGGCGGCATGATACGCAGGCTTGAACTGGCCCAGGCCATGCTGCATCGCCCAGCGATCCTGTTCCTGGATGAGCCGACGATCGGGCTTGACCCCGTTGCGCGCCACACAGTGTGGGATCGTCTGATCGATCTCCGGCGCAACCATGGCATGACGGTACTCATCACCACGCACGACATGGAAGAGGCAGAAGCGCTTTGCGACAATCTGGCGATACTGCACAGGGGGAAGATCAGTGTGGTCGGCAAACCTGCCGAGTTGCGCGCCGGACTCGGGGAAGGCGCCAACATGGACGACGTGTTCGTGCATTACGCGGGCGGCTCCATCCAGGAGAGCGGCACTTTCCGCGAGATCGTGCAGAACCGCAGAACAGCCCATCGACTCGGCTGACAGGTTATTCCAATGAAACGATTCATCCGTGAAAGCGCCGCCATCGTGCAAGTCGAGCTGATCAAGCTGATCCGCGACCCGACCGAGATCATCTCGCGCGCGGTGCAGCCGTTGCTGTGGCTGGTGGTATTCGGGCAGGTACTCGCCCAGGTTCGCGGCATACAGACCGGGCAGTTGAGCTACCTCGCTTTCATCACGCCGGGGATACTCGCGCAGAGCGTTCTGTTCAGCGCGATCTTCTACGGCATCGCGATCATCTGGGAGCGCGACCTGGGCGTGGTGCATAAACTACTGGTCAGCCCCGCGCTGCGCATTTCCCTGGTATTCGGCAAGGCGGTTGCCGCCGGATTCCGCGGCCTTCTGCAGGCGACGGTCATTTATCTCATCGCATTCGTGATGCATGTTTCGCTCAGGCTGGATCCGTTCGCGATCTTCGCGGTACTGGTCAGCGTGATGCTGGGCTCGGGGATCTTTGCCACGTTCTCGCTCGTCATCGCCTGCATCGTCAAGACGCGCGAACGTTTCATGGGAATAGGCCAGCTCCTGACCATGCCCATGTTCTTCGCGAGCAATGCGATCTATCCGCTGGAGATCATGCCGGGCTGGTTGCGTTTCATCGCACAGATCAACCCGCTGACTTACCTGATCGACGCGCTGCGCGGGCTCATGATCACGGGAGGGGAAAGCATTCATGGTTACGCTGTGGATTTTTCGGTTTTGCTTGCTGTATTCTGCGCACTGTTATTCGTCGCGGTAAAGTTATACCCCACCCTCGCCGAATGATACGCATCCTTTACTTTTCCCATTGCTCCAACGCGGCGACCACCTCGGCAACGACTGAGCCCCAGTCGCCCATCGCGGGCTGGCGAAAGAGGCGCATGATGCCGGGGTACCACGGCGTATCCTCGCGATCCGTCAACCAGCGCCAGTCTGTCTTGTAATCCGGCAACAAGACCCAGCAAGGCTTCCCGAGCGCTCCTGCCAGATGAGCGACCGCAGTGTCGACGCAGATGACCAGATCGAGATTCATCACGGCAGCTGCGGTATCGGCAAAATCCGTCAGCTGCGAGCCAATATGGATCAGATGCAATCCATCGGGCGGCTGAATCGCATCATCTTCGCCGGCGCCTTTCTGCAGGCTGATAAAGCTCACATCGGCTACCGACCCCAAAGAGGCCAGCACATCAAGCGATGGAAGCGACCTGTCTGCATCATTTTCGAATTGGGTGTTTCCCTTCCACACCAAACCGACTCGGATCCCGTTTTTTGGTAACAGTGCGGCCCACTTTTCGACCAGGTCATGCGGCGCTGCCAGATAGGGAATCTTTGCCGGGATGGAATCGAAATCGGTTTTACAGTGGTATGGAATGCTCAGAAGCGGGGTCCAGAAATCCCAGCCGGATGCCGGTAATTTCTCGTCGAAGGAAACCACGCTATTCACGCTTTCCAGCCCTTCCAGCAATGCCTTCAAGGGCGGATGACAGATCATGGTGATCGACGCTGCACCGCGCTCCTTCAGCACTTCCGCGTAACGGCAAAACTGGATCACATCGCCGAGACCGGCCTCGTAAACGATCAGGACCGATTTGCCGGCGACTGCTTCGCCCTGCCAGCGCGGGCAATCGAATCGGGCAGCCGGTTCTGTGTACCAGTTGCGGGCCTCCAGACACTCCCAGCCTTCTTCAAACCGACCCTGGCGCAATAGCAGATAGCTGAAGTTGAAGCGGGCCGTTCTATAGGAGTCATTCAAAGACAGCGCCCTGCGGTAGCATTGTTCCGCCTCTGCTTCCCGTTTCATGCAAGCATAGAGCACACCAAGATTCGACCACCCCACCGGAGACCCCGGCTCAAGCGCGATTGCTTGCTCATAGGCTGCCTCAGCTTCGGCGAATCGCTTCTTGCCGGCGCACAGCACCCCAAGGTTCAGATGAGTTTGCGAATAGCCCGGGGCAAGTTCGATGGATCGCCGATAACAGATCTCGGCGGCATCCGTATCAAACTTCCTGTCCAGCATCAGGCCGAGATTGGCATAGGCCTCGGCAAAGTCCGGCACGATTTGCACAGCTTGCCTGAAGCAGGCTTCTGCGCCGGCGACATCGCCGGTTTCCATGCAGCGGGTACCCTGGAAGAAAAGCGCTTCGGCTTCCGTGCGTTCCTTGTCTATCATGACCGTGAGATGCATCTGGGTTAATGGCAATCCAAGGAACCGGGTTGCATTGTCCGGTTCCGCATCCGCGCATTCTAACTGCACAGAGCAATGCAGTCGTCAGCCACAATAGATTTCAGAAACGCCGGGATTCAGGCACCGGAAATGACGGGATGCAAGGGAAACCTTGCACGCCGCATCAAAACGGAAGGAATTTACAGGTAGTTGAACAGCGACAATTTGGATATAGAAGCAAACGATTGTTGTGCTGCCTGTAGCGCGGTGTGCTGCTGTGTCAGATCGCTGATGGCCTTGTTGTAGTCCGTACCCTGGATGGACGTCAGCGTTTGCTGGTATTGCAGCCCCTGCTGGCTGACGGTGTTTTGCAGGGCAGTCAGTTCGTTCAGGCGGGACCCCATCGAAGCGCGTACGGTCAGGATATTATTCAAACCCTGATCGATGTTCCCCAATGCATCGTTCACACTTTGATTGAAAGAAGTACCGCCCGGCGCTGCCGGCGATTTCAGGGTATTGATCAGGTTGGATAAGGTAGCGAAGATGCCCTGATTGGCGCTAGGCGAGACACTGAACACATCGCCATTCGCAGGCGCTCCGTTGATTTGCACCTGAATGCCGTTGAAATTGATGGCATTGCCGCTGGTGTAAGCGACGTTGGTTTGACCGGCAACAGCGACGGGAGCGGCAGGATTGGTCACATCGGTCACGGAATAGGTAGTCACTCCGGCGACTACGCTGAATGACAGCTGGTAAGTGTTATTGTTGTATAAAGCAGGATTGATCACCGCACCGGTGCTGATGATGCCTGTCCCCGTGCCTGTATTGGCAAACTGGATGGTCTGCCCCGCGGCCGTGGCTGTTGTTGCCGGATTGGAAGCAACGAAGTGCGTTGCATCTGTGATGCTGGCGACCGTTGTTCCGGCCGGGAACCCGCCCCCGGTGATCGGCATGCCCGGCACCAGAGCACCGGTGTTGGCCACAGTCACCGACGTTGCCCCCACGGCTATGTTTGCGCTGATACCCAGGGTCAAGCCTGAAGAGGCGGTGAATGTTCCATTCCCGTTTCTCACCTTCATGAAGATATCCGTGCCCACGTCGGTGCTGGCGATCTGTCTTGTCGGGCTTACCTGTATGTTGCGCTGCAAACTGTCGCCCTGGTAAGCGATGCCGGCGGGAGTATTCACAAAGGGCTGTGTGTTGCCTTTTGAACCCGAAAAAAGGTAATTTCCGGTGCCGTCCGTGCTGTTTGCCAGCCCCAGCAATTCCTGCAATTGGCCCTGCAAGCTGGTCGCCAACGATTGGCGGTCGGAGGTGGTCAGCACACCGTTCGCCGCATTCACCGCAGTCGACTTCACGCTCTGCAGCAGCGTCGTCACGCTTTGCAGAACGTTCTCGGATAATGAAAGGGTGTTTTGAGCGGCAGTATTGTTGGTGCCATATTGGGTGTTTACCGAATTGGCCTGATTGAGCTCAATGATGCGCGCCGCACCGGTAGGATCATCGGCCGGCGACTGGATACGGTTCCCGGTCGAAATCTGCTGTTGGGTTTGAGCAATCTGCGCCTCGAGATTGTTCATGTTGGATACGTTCGAGCTATAGATGGTGGCGGTACTGATTCGCATGATCTACTCCTACTTCAGATTCAGAATGGTGTCGAACATGGTATTGGCGATCTGCATCGCCTTGCCCGCTGCCTGGTAGGCTTGCTGATAACGCAACAGATTGGCCGCTTCTTCATCCAGGTTGACACCGGAAACAGCCTGCTGCGAGTTGGTCACCTGGGTCAACAGGCTGGTCTGCGCCTGGCTGGTGGTAGTCAACTGGTTCGTCTGTGTGCCCACTTGGGCGATCAACTGTGCATAAGCACCCTGGTAGCTGGTCGTGCCGTTCACCAGCGTATTGGTTGTCTGCAATGCTGCCATTTTCAGCATGTTGCTGCCGTCGGCAGTGGCGTTGGTGTTCTGAGTCACGGAAAACGTGTCCCCGGCAGAAGGTGCACCGCTAATTTGCGTCGTCCAACCATTAAACGACAACGTCGCTCCAACGGCCGGGTTATACAGCGTTCCCGGTGCACCAACGAGCGTTGACGGCGCAGTATTGTCAGTGACAGTAAAGTGAGTTGCATCGATAAAGGTAATCGTCACATTGTCCTGCAGCGGAACCGCACTCAATGGCAGCGGGGTAGTCGCGGCCACGCTGGCTGGCGCAATGGTGCCGGTTCCCAGGTTGGTAGTCGGCGCGTTGGAAGCGATGGGAGCTGATGCGGCGATCTTGGTCGGGTCGGTGATGTTGAGTGCAATATTGCTTGCGCCGTCCGCCGTGGGTCGTACAAGGAACGAATCGCCCGCAACGTTCGCCACCGAACCCGCCGTCAATTGCAGTGTGATGCCGGTACCTGGGAGCGTTTGTCCTGCGGCCAACTGTGCCGGAGTGAAAGACTGCGCGGCATTGGTGGTCGTATCGTAGACGGTATAGTTCGTACCATCGAACTGCACGCTGTAATCGTGCCCTGTCAGCGCCGAGGTACTGTTGACGGTCGCCGCGAGTACACCGTTGCCAACGTTGGAAGAGGAAGGCGTCACGCGCGGTACTGCCGAAGTGAACATGCTTGCGCCGAGCGCGCCGTTCAGATCCGTTCCTTTTTGCTGTTGCTGATTGAAGGTATCGACAAAACCCATTGCAATGCGGCCAAGCGCATTGACTGCCGGATCGAGCACGGTCTGGCGGAAACTGAGGTATCCCCCCAGGCTGCCGCCCTGCAGCGAACTTTGCTGGATCGGAATCACGGTGCCATTGTTCGCATAGGCGACTTGCAGCGCCGTCGGGTCGGTGGGAGAAGCGATCGCTTGCAGCGTCGTGGTCTGGTTACCCAGAACCAGCGATTGACCGTTGCCGATATAGACGTTCATCGAACCGTCGCTCTGCTTGATAGTTGAAACGCGTATTTGCTGACTGAGCTGATTGACCAACTGGTCGCGTTGATCCAGCAGTGCATTCGGCTGCTGGTTCGGATTGTTGGCCTGCGCTTGGACAATCTGCTCGTTCAGTGTGGCGATCTGGTTCGCATAGCTATTGATCTGTGTCACGCTGTTCGAGATCTGGCTGTTGAGACCGTCCCGAATCTGGTTCAAGTTCTGGCTCAGGGACTGGAAACGGCTCACCAGCGTTTGCGCGCTGCCGATCATGGCCTGTCGTGCGGGCACGGACTGGGGCGCATTGGAAACGCCGTTCACCGCGGTGAAGAAATCCTGCAGCGTGGGAGTCAAACCGCCGCTGGAATCACCCAGCAGATTGCTTACCTGCTGCGACAGGCCCAGTTGCGTATTCAGATTGGACGATTGCGTCTGCGCTGCAAGTACTTGTGCACTCAAGAACTGGTCATATTGTCTCTGCACCGTCGCCACGCTGACACCCTGCCCGATGAACCCCGAGCCCGTGTTCTGCGGCAACATCTGCGTCTGGACGATCTGTTCCCGTGAATAGCCGGGCGTGTTGGCATTGGCGATGTTATTCGAGGTCGTTGCAAGGCCTGCTTGGGCCGCATTGAGCGCGCTCACTGAAATACCGAAAATAGCCATATCGCAAGATCCTTCTGCCGTTAGTCAGCTCTACAGTCTGGTTATCGGCACATTAATTGAAAACTTTAGACGCGGGTGCTGACGCTGCCGATCACGCCGACCAGCTTGTCCGCGTAATGCGGGTCGGTCGCATATCCGGCTTGCTGCAGCCCCTGCGCAAAGACCTTGGCATCTTCCTGCCCCGTCACTCCCGAATAGCGCGGGTTATTGTTCAATAATTTTGCGTAATCCTGAAACGACTCCGCATATGAGCCGTATGCGCGAAAGCGCTGCACTTGTTGGCTCGCCACTCCGTTGTGATATTCGGTGGTGGTCACTTCCGCCACCTTGCCCTTCCAATCCTTGCCCGCCTTGATGCCGAAAAGGTTATAGCTGTTGCTGCCATCCGCCATTTTTATCTCGCGCTTGCCCCAACCGCTTTCCAGCGCAGCCTGTCCCAGTATGAGATGCGCCGGGATACCGGTACTGCTGCTTGCCTGCTCGGCAGGCACTCTTAATTTATCGATAAAGGATTGCTGGACATCGGCCTTGTAAGCTGAAGGCACGGCGCGCATCGCGGCCGGTGCAACCGCGGCGGGAGCAGAGGGACTGACCTGGTGGTTGCGGCTGAGTTGTTTCACCATGACTTCCGCCAATCCCACGCCGCGAGACGACATGCTTTGCGCCAATTGCTGGTCGAGCATGCCGGTGAACATCTTGGTCTGCTCGCTATCGAATACACCGTCCTGCGGTGTCGCATCGCGCATGCTTTTCAGCATCATGTTCAGGAATACCGCTTCGAATTGCTTGGCTGCCGCCTTCAGCGCCTGGTCCGGAGCCTGCGTAGCCTGCAATTTCAGCCTGTTCAGACTCTGGCTGTCGATCGCCATGCTGCTGATGTCTGTGCCGGAGATCGCCATGGCCGCAGAACCTATATCACCTCAAGTTCGGCGCGCAGCGCACCGGCGGCCTTCATTGCCTGCAGGATCGCCAGCATGTCCTGCGGGGTCGCACCGATGGAATTGAGCGCCCTGACCACATCGTTCAGATCCACACCGCGCTTCAGGTGCAGCAGATTGCCTTTGTCGGCCTTGATCTCGATATTGGCATTGGTCACCGCCACGGTTTGCCCTTGCGAAAACGGCGCGGGCTGGCTCACCGTGTTCTCGGCGTTGATCACGACAGTGAGGTTGCCGTGCGCCACGGCGCAGTCATCGAGCGAGACATGCTGATTCATCACCACCGAGCCGGTGCGCGCATTGACGATGACCTTGGCACTGCCCGCCGCCGCATCGACTTCCAGGTTCTCGATCTGCGAAATGAACGCCACGCGCGCGTTGCCTTCCGGTGCCTTGACTTGTATGGTGCGCGCATCCACTGCAGCCGCGACCTCCGGATTGCCGGGCGAAACGTTATTACCGATCACTTCTGCCAGACGCATCGCCGTGGTGAAGTCGGCAGAATTCAATTCGAGATAGATGTACTCGCCCTGCCCCAGCGACGTCGGCACCGTGCGCTCCACTGTCGCACCGCCGGGAATGCGGCCCACGCTCAAGTGATTGATCTGAGTCTTGGAACCGCCCGCCGCCGCACCCGCCCCGCTCACCAGCATGTTGCCCTGCGCCATGGCATACACCTGCCCGTCGGCGCCTTTCAGCGGCGTCATCAGCAAGGTGCCACCGCGCAGACTTTTGGCATTGCCGATGGACGATACCGTGATGTCGATGGTCTGTCCGGGACGTGAAAACGCCGGCAGCGAAGCCGTCACTGTTACCGCGGCCACATTCTTCAGCATCATGATGCTGCTGCTGCCCGGCGGCATGTTGACGCCCATCTGCAACAGCATGTTGGTGATGCTTTGCACCGTGAACGGTGTTTGCATAGTCATGTCGCCGCTGCCGTCCAGGCCGACCACCAGCCCGTAACCCAGCAACTGGTTCTCGCGAACGCCCAGCACACTGGCCAGGTCTTTGATGCGTTCCGCTGTTGCGCTCAGAGAAACGAGCATCAACAGCGCAAATAAAAACGATCTGATATTCATGGCTTACCCCGCTAGAACGGCAATACCGAGTAGAAGATGCGGTTGAACATGCTGAGCACTGCAGATGTGTCGATGCTGTTTGCTCCCTTGTATTCGACATGCACGTCCGCCACCTGGGTCGATTGCACAGTGTAGCTGCCGCTGATGGTGGCCGGATTCACGATGCCGGAAAAGCGCACATATTCCTGGGCGTATTTGATGGACACTTGCTTCTCGCCTGCAACACGCAGATTGCCGTTGGGCAGCACTTCAGTCACTGTCACGGTGATGGCTCCCGTGAAAGAATTACTCCCCGAACTGTCACTTGCGCCGCCCGATTTGACACTGCTGCTGCCCGACACTCCGCCAGTCAATCCCGTCAGGGACGGTGCAGTAATCGCCAGACTGCCGGTATTGGTGTCGTCATGTCCCGATTTGCCGGAAGCCGCCGTCGTTTCGACGATGTTGACGATGAGCACATCGCCAACGTGGCGCGGGCGCATGTCCTCGAACATCGGATGATCGTTCACTCCCGCCATGAAAATTGCCCCCTCGTTATTCGGCACCAAAGGCAAAGGGGTCGGACGAGCCGTCAACGGTTCCCGGATGCTGGTGGACGGCGGCGGCACGCAGGCAGTCAGTGGCAAAGCGACAACCAGCAGACTTATTACTCCCATTGTTTTACGCATGATTCGCCTCCGGAAATTCAAAATTGCCTTTGCGAGCATCCGCTTCGCGGATTGCCTGCTTGACCCTCTTCTCGTGTGTTCCCTCTCCTTCCAGGAGATAACCGGCGACTTGCCAGCTTGCGGGCTTATAACCAACCACTTGGCAACCGTCTTTTGGTTGCTTAGTGGGATAGCTAGTTGTTCCACCAGGGTCAGGATGGGGGGAAGCGCCCATGGCAATTTCAAGCATGTTCATTTTGATAACATTACATCTGCGTCAGTTTCTGCAGCATCTGATCCGAGACGGTGACCGCTTTTGAATTGATCTCGTACGCGCGCTGTGTCTGGATCATGTTCACCAGTTCTTCCACCACATTCACGTTGGAAGTCTCGACATAACCCTGACTGATCGTTCCTGTGCCGTTGGTGCCGGGCACATTGGCCAGAGGCGCCCCCGACGAGCCTGTCTCCTGATAAAGGTTCTGCCCCATGCTTTCCAGTCCGGCCGGATTGATGAATGTCGCCAGCTGTATGCTGCCGACCTGCACCGCCGCTGTCGTACCCGGCTGCGTGACCGACACCACGCCATCCTGGCCGATGGTTACCGAGGTGGCATTGGCGGGGATGGTGATCGACGGCTGCAATGGAAAGCCATTCGAAGTGACCATCTGCCCCTGATTGTCGGTCTGGAAAGAGCCGTCGCGGGTATAGCCCGTCGTGCCGTCTGGCAGCACAACCTGAAAGAAGCCTGCGCCCTGGATCGCCACATCTAGCTGATTGCTGGTCTGTTGCAGGTTGCCCTGGGTATGGATGCGTTCGGCCGCGATAGGGCGCACACCGGTTCCGATCTGCAGACCGGAGGGTATCTGTGTCAGTTGCGACGATTGCGCACCCGGCTGGCGGAGGTTCTGGTACAGCAGATCCTCGAACACCGCACGCGAACGCTTGAAGCCGTTGGTACTGACGTTGGCCAGGTTGTTGGAGATGACATCCATCTGCGTCTGTTGTGCTTCCAGACCGGTCTTGGCAATCCACAGGGAACGAATCATGATGAGTATCCTTTTATAAAATTCAGCCGGTGACGCTGAGTACGCCGCTGGCTTGCTTGGCGTTGTCGTCCGCCGTTGTCAGCATCTTCATCTGCATATCGAATTGGCGCGACAGCGAGATCATGTTCACCATCGACTCCACCATGTTCGTGTTGCTGCCTTCCAGGTTGCCCGAGACCACACCGACCTTGATGTCTGCGTCGGCCGGTTTGCCGTCCCTGGTGCGGAACAAACCATCCTCGCCGCGCACCAACTGATCCTCCGGAGGATTGACCAGCTTGAGACGCCCGACCAATACCACTTGAGCCGCCATCGTTCCGCTGGGTACGGTCGAAATGGTTCCGTCCTTGGCAATCGTCACCTGGGTGTCCGGCGGTATGGTGATGGGCCCGCTATCGCCCACCACATTCATGCCGTTACGGGACTGCAAAATACCGTTGGGCAACACCTGCAGGCTGCCGTTGCGGGTATAAGCCTCGTTGCCGTTGCCATCCTCTACCGCGATCCATCCTTTGCCATCGATGGCGACATCGAGTGTGCGTCCGGTGGCTTGCATCACGCCGGGCGTGAAGTCGGTGCCGGATGTCGAATCGACCACGAAGGTACGGGTTGCAAGGCCTTCGCCCACCAGCGGTACGCTGCGAAAGGTGTCGATGGTCGAGCGGAATCCCGGCGTGTTGACGTTGGACAGATTCTGCGCCACCGATGCCTGCTGCTGCATGGTGTGCGAAGCGCCTGTCATCGCGGTATAGATCAGCCTGTCCATGTCACCTTCCTCGCCTCAGTTCACTTAACGCAAGTTGACGATCGTCTGCATGATCTGGTCTTGCGTCTTGATCGTCTGCGCATTGGCCTGATACGCGCGCTGTGCAGTAATCATGTTCACCAGTTCCGCGGTGAGATCCACATTGGAGTCTTCAGTTGCCGAGGTTTGCAACACACCCAGGCTTGCCGATCCCGGCGTGCCCACGAGCGGGTTGCCCGAGGTGGAAGTCTCCGCCCACTGGTTGTTGCCCAGCGATTGCAGGCCCTGGGCGTTACTGAAGTTGGCCAGCACCACTTGTCCGAGCGTCCTTGTCTGGCCGTTGGAATAACGGCCGGTGACCATACCATCCGAGCCGGTGGTGAAACCGGTCATCTGACCGGAAGTGTAGCCGTCCTGGCTCAGCGAATTCACGCCGAAGGTGGTGCCGAACTGCGTAGTGCTGCCAAAGTTGAAACTCAATGTTTGCGGTGCCGCGCTGGGCGGATTAGTCACGTTCAAGGTGACACCGCTTGCATTTGTCCCTGGCGCCGAAGTTGTGAAGGTGGTTGGGCCAGTAATTGTGATTGTGGTTCCCGCAGGGAAATTGTCACCAGTGACCGTTGCACCGCTTACCAATCCAGCAGTACTTGGCACGGTAACGGTCGTACCGCCGGTTATTGTTGATCCCGCAAGAGTTATCGCAGCCGAAGACGGGGTGAAAGACGCCGAAGTCACCGCAGTCGTTGGGGTCGCCAACGTGCCGTTGGTATTGAAAGTCATTGGCGTTAGCAGCCCTGGAGTTGCGCCGCCCGGCGGAACCATGGCTCCGTCCACTGTCAGATAGGTATTCCATGTGTTCGCTGACGTTTTGGCAAAATACATTGAGGCAATGTGGCTTCCACCCAGACTGTCGTAGATCGTTGCCGAAGTGGAATTGTCAAAGGTCGCAGGATTGTTCGGATCGAACGCCGGTGCCGCAGGAATGATTGCCGCATTTGCATTCAGATTAACCCCCGCAGTGACCGCAGTGCTGGCTTTGGGCAACAAATTGGCTGTGGATATCTGGATCGGGCCGGGCGTGGTTGCCACGATGACTCCGGCTGCATTCGGCTGGTAGCCTGTCAGGTCTTTACCCTGGTTATCGACGATGAAACCGTTCTTGTCCAACTGGAACTGCCCGTTGCGCGAATACGTGATCGTGCCGTTGTTGCTCATGCGGAAAAAACCGCTGCCGCTGATAGCCATGTCCAAGGAGTTATTCGTGGTGGTGATATTGCCCTGCGTAAATTGCTGCGCCACAGCCGCCACCTGGACACCGATCCCGGCAGCCACGCTTGATCCGCCGCCGCCCAGTGAGTTTGCATAGATGTCGGCAAATTGCGCTTGCGATTGTTTGAAACCGACCGTGCTGGCATTGGCGACGTTATTGCCGATCACGTCCAGACTTTTGGATGCTGCATTCAGACCGCTCAGACCTTGTTCGAAACCCATGACATCCTCCTATTAAATTCGATCTCTCGCACTCGGCGAAACGTTCATCACAAAACCTGACGGACCGCGCTCAGTGCCACATCGCCGAGCGTGCCCATGCCCAATGTCGGCCCGCCTGAGGTCAGCGCCAGACTGTTCACCATCCCGTAAGACAGTGTCGTCGGGCTGCTGTTGCTGGTGCCAAGCACTGCCTTGGCGCTGAATTGGTAGGTACCGTCCGCCACTGTTGCGCCGGTATTGTCCTTGCCATCCCACTGGAAGTTGACCACACCGGCAGCACTTTGCGACCCGAGTTGCATGGTGCGCACGACATTGCCCTTGGTATCGGCGATCGTCACCGTGACCTGGTCGGCAGGCTGGGTCAATTCCACCGCCGCATTGGATTGCCCGCTCGCCAGCGCGATCTGGTTGCCCGGCACCAGCGCCGCGTGCCCGATCATGGAAGTCGCCTGCAAGGATTGTGACGTCGTCATGCTGGTACTCAGCGCCTGCACGGTTGCATTCAATTGGTTGATGCCGCTCACCGTGGAAAGCTGCGCCATCTGCGACGTGACTTGCGAGTTGTCCATCGGATTCAGCGGATCCTGGTTCTGCAACTGCGTCACCAGCAGCGTCAGGAACCGGTCCTGGGTGGCGGCCAGCTGCGAACTTGCCACAGCAGTCGCCGCCGCTGTGGTCGATGAAGTAGTGCTCTGTACGGAAGTGGTCATGATCTATCTCCTTTATTGCCCGAGAGTGAGTGTTTTAATCAGCAGGGTTTTGGATGTATTCATCACATCCACGTTGTTCTGGTATGAACGGGAAGCCGAGATCATGTTCACCATCTCGTCCACCGGATTCACATTCGGCATGGTCACGTAGCCCTTGGCATCCGCCATCGGATGTTTCGGGTCGTACACCATTTTCATCGGCGAATTGTCTTCCACCACCGCCGCCACCTTGACGCCCTCCCCCGGCTGGCCGGCAGTCGGCACGGTGGAAAACACAACTTGCTTTGCCCTGTAGGGTTTGCCGTCCGGTCCGGTGGCGCTGTCGACGTTGGCAAGGTTGCTTGCCACCACGTTGAGACGTTGCGACTGCGCTGTCATGGCGGAACCGGCGATATTGAAGATATTGAATAGAGACATGATCGTTATCCTTGCAGGGCGGCCAACACGTTTTTGACATCGTTGCTGACGAACGTCAGGCTAGCCTCGTAACGCAAGGCGTTGTCGGCAAATTGCGACCTTTCCACGTCCATATCAACAGTATTCCCGTCGGCACTCGGTTGCAACGGCTTGCGATACAGCACCGGCGCCCCCATCACGCTTTCGCCGGACGCACCCGCCAGATGCTGCGGCGAAGTCGCCGCCACGGGCAATTTCTGTCCGTTGCCCGATAATGCCCCCTGCAATGCACTGGCAAAATCGATGTCCCTCGCCTTATAGTTCGGCGTATCCGCATTGGCGATATTGGACGCGATCAATTCCTGGCGTGTAGCGCGCAAATTCAGCGCTGACTGTTGGAATTGCAACATCTGGTCTATTCTGCCGCTCATCTCGCCCTCCTGTCTGTCTGTTCCCGCACCTGCAGCTCACCGCCCCCGGTGGCAGCCGCTACTTCTTTCATGGTTCGCATACTAATCACGGCATGTCATGCCCTATTTGACGATTAGGGGTAGAAAGCCGTTCTATTTCCCGCTTTAAAAATCCGCCTCCGGTTCCACAATATGGCCATGAAAAACCTGTGCTTAGTATTGATTGCGACCTTTATTTGCTCCCCGACCGCTTGGGCCGCAGACAAGCAGAGCCATGCCGCAATACGCGAGGCCGCCTTGGCCTATGCGCAGGCACAGACCCGCGCTTTGCCGGGCAAGGTCGGCATCACGGTCGACGACATCGATGCACGCACTGTCCTGCCGGCTTGCGGCACGCTCGAGGCCTTTCTGCCCGCCGGATCGCAGTTGATGGGCAAAACCAGCATCGGCGTGCGCTGCAACGAAAAGCCCGGCTGGTCGATCTTTCTCCAGGCCAACATCAAGGTCAGCGTTGACAGGCTGGTCGCCAATCGCCCTCTGGCCCAGAACACGGTGTTGAGCGCGAACGACTTCAGCATGCAAAACGGCGAACTGGGACAACCTGGCATCCTTACCGATCCGGCACAGGCCATCGGCAAAACGCTCAGGTTTGGTATCGGTGCAGGGCAGGTGCTGCGGCAAGACATGCTGCGCGCGCAGTTCGTTGTGGTCCAGGGAAATACGACCGAAATAAGGGTGCGCAGCGAAGGGTTTTCCGTTCGTTCGTCCGGGCAAGCACTCAATAACGCCACAGCAGGACAGATCGTGCAGGTACGCATGTCTTCCGGCCAGGTCCTGAGCGGTGCAGCGGGGGCGGACGGCACCGTGGAAGTGCGTCCATGAAGCAGCTATAATCTGCAGTAGCCGTAAAGTATCCTAAAGTTTATCGATCATCTGCCGATGTAATGCTTAACCGAGTCAGTGAAAAGGGAATTACCCCATGAAGATCGAAAAAACCAGCAAGCCGCTCCCCCCCAGCACGGCAGGGGAAGCGAGTTCGCGCAACTCAGCAACGAAAGCAACAGGCAGCCAGACTCCCGCCGAAACAAGCGGTACCAGCGTACATCTAGGCTCCACCACCGCGCAGCTGCGCAGCCTGGAGGGCAGCATCGCCGGTACCCCGCTGGTGGACGTGAAAAAGGTCGCGGAAATCAAACAGGCTATCAGCGAAGGGCGCTTCAAAGTCAACTCCGGCGTCGTTGCCGATCGCTTGATCAACTCCGTGCAAGATCTCATCACCGCGAGCAAACGTTGACCGCAAAACCCGCGAACGGCCTGACGACAGAGTTTCTGTCCAACCTGAACGACGAATGCGCCGCCTTGCGCGCATTCGTCGTTTTGCTTGAAAACGAACAACGTATCCTGCTCGGCCAGCACACTGAAGAACTGTTGCCACTGGCAGAAGCCAAAATACAACTCACCAACAAGATAGCCGCGCTTTCCGCGGCCCGTCAGCGATACCTGCCGGAAGGCACGAGCAATATGGCGGAGTGGCTGAAACGCAATATCCCGCAGGGATTGCCGGCATGGCAGGAAGCCCGCCAGCTGGCGGCACATGTGCAACGCCTCAACCAGACCAACGGTGAAATGATCCAGATCAAGCTGCGCTACAACCAGCAGGCACTCGGCGTACTGTATGGCGCGGCACAGAGCACCGCCGGACTATACGGCGCGGACGGCCAACCCAATCTGCCCAGCGGCAGCCGGACGCTTGGCAGCGTCTGAACAAACCTCATTACTGCTCTACCCCGATACCGATTTATTCCGCTTGGGATCAACCTGATGACCCAGGCATCTGTCTTCAAAACGGCTGAAATACGCCCGAGATGAGACATTCAAAATAGGTGGATTGATTAGGTTCGAACGACGCTTCCTAACCCGTTTCGAAAATTGCGCTGAACGGATTCGTTGCCGCAAACCGGACATTGGGGACCTCACATATTCTACCCGTCGCGGCGTTCAGTGGTTTTTATAAAAATTTATCCTTTTTAAGGGCATCAGTAATCTGTTTTGACAATTTTTCAGCACCGGCGGTTTTCCATACCGTAAGGTCGAGACCGGAATTGTCGACGAATATCGACCCACGCCAAATCACCTTTTTATTGAGATCTGAAACATCACCTCTCAAATCTACAAGAATCAGATTAAGCCACAGTCTTGCAACTTCACTTGAGCTGCCGCCAATTCCGCCGGACATATTTAAAATTTGATAACGAACCGGCTGAATAAGCAAGCGTGTATCAGGATGAAAATCTTGTTCGCCTAAGCTAAAGTTAACATTAAGTTCGTTTTGTCTGGGCTGAGGAATGTCATGGATAACCACACTTATCTTTTCATCCAGAAAAGCATGGGCAAGTGCGGCATCAAATCGGTTGGAAAACGTATCCGATTCAAGTCTGCCTTTGAACCCAAACGTTGGGACGTTTACTATACCCGACCATATAGAAAGCTTTTCTATATGTCCTTGATAATCTTTTACGTGATCTGTTGAGACTTTATATTGCGCACATGATGACAGCATTCCAACTGCTACCACAATTGCTATCGACGATAAAAAGGTTTTATGCAGCTTCATCAGGTATCTCCAGACTGTCATGGATTCAAGGCGAGCGGATCAAAACCGGCCAATTGTGTTCGTACATCCTTCAAAATATCCCGCCCGATAGCAGCCGCTGGCGAGTTGGGTTTCAGAAAATATTGTGCATCTCTAAAGTCAATACTGCCATGGCTCTGCCAATCGAATAATCGGCGGACGATACCTGAATGGATGGACAAAAACAATATGCCGTTTTGGCCGATGCATTTTTTGGAAGGTCTGAATTGGAGTGCACCCTCGAACGGCGGGCTCATGGCACATTGCAGTAGCTCAAGTTGCGAATTGCCTTCGCTATAGCTGCCGTACGCGAAGGGCCGTTCCTGGCCGCATTCTGCCCGACCATTATTGCTGAAGCCACAGTCCGCTATGCGAAAAACTTCAGCCATTCGATCTTAGACTTTTCATTCGCCTCTGGCGTGCCCAAAGGAAACGGTCATTAAATCAAAAAGGGGGCATTCAACGATTAAGCCGAGCTGCCCCCCTTTTAATCACTGGCCCAATTTATTTCTTTAAATTATCTCCAAAAATATCATCAGATATTAAAGTGTAGAAATATGGCACATAGGTTAAAACTGTACCCTGATATATACCGAGATTTCTCCATGTATTGGTAAGTTCTGCCAAAAGTGATTCGTTGTTTAGGTCTGGTTTTAAAGCTTCCAGTATCGATATTAATGGTTTTAGACTATCTTCCCTTGCGTATGTATTTAACATCAGAATTGCGTTATCAATATATCCGACGTTCATATTATCCGTAATATTATTCATATTTCTTTTTATCCGTTTCATCAAACATTCAAACTTTAAGGGGAGCAGCCTTTATTTTTTCTTTTCATCTACTATGCATAAGGAAGATGTAGAAAAAGTAATTTCATATTCAAATCGTATCGCAATTCAAATTGGAAGGCACATGCGAACGGCCGCTAATGGCCGCGCAGCGCCCCTTCCCAATCTTAACAGCGAACGGCAACTGTTCTACCCATTCCCGACGGTCGCGCTTCTCGAAAGCGGCCGCTCGACCCCTATAGTCACTCTCCGTCCTGCACTTTAGCGCATCGTTGGCTCGTAGATCACCACCAGGTTTCCTGACTGGAACTTTCTCGTCGAAAGCGACCGGAGTGAGTGCCGCTCCTTTATGCCATCAAAGACCTTTTTTTCCGCTGCCGAGCAGGATTGGCGTGATGGTGAAGCGTAGCTCATACAGAAGCCCGAGTTCAGGGAAGGATGCGGCAAGCTCACTTCCCTCACCCGGAGCAGACCGTTACCGGGAGCTCGTTTCAAGCGCGCCACCTTGCCGGCAATGGAGTCGGTGGCCAGACGGCGTTCAAAAGAAACTCATCGTTGCGATGCGGAATATCGGATTTAAGCCATTCATGGTTCGACAAGCTGACCGCGAACGGATTTGATTTCGGTTCTTATTGTTGATCCGGGGATTGCGGAATCGCCGGTTCCGCTTCAGGCTCCGGCGACAGCACGGTGATGGTCACGCGACGGTTGCGGGCGCGATTTTCGGGGGTATCGTTCGGCACTACGGGTTGATTGTCGGCCTCGCCTACCGCTTTCAGGCGCTTTGCAATAATGCCCTGATCGATGAACAAACGAACAACACTGCTTGCGCGAGCTGACGACAGTTCCCAGTTGGAAGGAAACCTGTTGGTACTGATGGGCATGTTGTCAGTATGCCCTTCCACTTCGATGGCAAAGTCATTGTCCGCCAACACCTTCGCCGCATCCGCCAGTGTCTTCTTTGCTTCCGGCTGTATATCCGCTTCTCCCTGGTTGAACAACGCGCTGGCGTTGATCTCCAGTTCCACACCGCGGCCGTTCTGCGAAACGTTCATCTGCCCGCTCTTCACAAATGTTGCCATCGCTGCATTCAGCGTCTGCGCGAGATTCTGCATGCGTTCGTTCTGTTTGCGTTGCTTCTCGGCCAGGCGTGCATTGCGCCGGTCGACCAGGGATTTGAAGAAGATCTCGTCCTCGGTCAGTTTTATTCCACTGCCTTCACCCGCTTTGCCGTTGGCGCCGAACGCCTGGTTGACGGAGACACTGAAGACTCTGTACTTGCCCTCGTTCACCGAGGAGATGCCGTACATGACGACGAAGAAGGCGAACAGCAGCGTGATGAAGTCGGCGTAAGAGACCATCCAGCGCTCGTGATTGTCGTGCTCCGCTCTTTTGGGGCGGCGCGCCATCAGGATGCCTCCGGGATATAACCCTTAAGTTTGTTCTCGATGAAGCGCGGATTCTCGGCATTCGCCACCATGCACAGCCCGTCGATCAGCATCTCGCGCAAGTTCACCTGCTGCGCGATGATGATCTTCAACTTGCCCGCGATCGGCAGGAACAGCAGGTTGGCGGAACCCACGCCGTAGATGGTTGCGATGAATGCGACCGCGATGCCGGCACCCAGCTTGGCCGGCTCGCCCAGACTCTGCATCACGTGCACCAGTCCCAGTACGGCACCGATGATACCGATGGTGGGCGCGTAACCCGCTGCCGATTCCCACACACGGGCGGCTTGCCAGCGCAGCGTCTCGTAGCTTTGCAGGTCGATGTCCAGCACCTCGCGTATCTTTTCCGCGCTGTTGCCGTCCACCAGCATCTGCAGTCCCTTGGCGACGAAAGGTTCGTCGATGTTCTTGAGCTGGGCCTCCAGCGCAAGGATGCCGTCCTTGCGCGCGATACCGCCCCAGGTGGCGATCTGGTGTGCCAGCTTCTGCGTGTCGATCAGTGGCGTGACGAATACCCAGCCTGCCATCTTGATACCACTCACGAACACATTGAGCGGGTGTTGCAACATCACCGCGCCGATGGTGCCGCCAAACACGATGAAGAATGCAGCCATCTGCATCAAGACATTGATCGACCCGCCTTCCAGCAATTGCCCGCCAATGATCCCGGTTATGGCAACAACCAATCCGAACAGGCTAAGCTTGTCCATAAACCCAGACTCCGTAGTTGAACGGGACGTAGTGTACGTTCATCGCGGTGCAGCGCAAAGCGAGAGTGCGCGGAAAAAGACCCGATATTCTTCTTGTCATCCTGCCTGGTTCTCCTGTGGCGCGGTCAACTGAGGAGCGCGGGCTCAATGGCCCTTCATCGACGTACGCAGGCGCGCCACGGCCTGGCTATGCAGCTGGCACACGCGCGATTCGGAGACGCCCATCACTTCGCCGATCTCGCGCAGGTTCATGTCCTGCTCGTAGTGCATGCCCATCATCATGCGTTCGCGCTCCGGCAATCGCTCTATGGCCTGAACGAGCGCCTCGCGGAAACGCCCGTCCTGCAGCAGTTCCAGCGGGTTGGAATCGGTCGAGAACTCGAATCGCTCGAAGAAATCCTCCTCTCCCTCGCCGTGAAAATCTTCATAATAGAGCAGTTGGGCGCCGCGCCCTTCCTGCAACATCTGCTGGTATTCCGGCAAAGTCACGCCCAACTCTTTGGCAATCTCGGACTCGCTCGGTGCCTTGCCCAGCTTCTGCTGCAGGCGGCTGATGGCCGCTTCGATGCGGCGCATATCGCGGCGAAGGCTACGCGGCAGCCAGTCGGCGCCGCGCAGCTCATCCAGCATCGCACCGCGTATGCGTTGCGCGGCGTAAGTCTCGAACATCGCGCCGCGCAACTCGTCATAACGGCTGGCGGCATCGAGCAGCCCCATCATCCCGGCCTGGATGAGGTCATCCACTTCGACGCTGCCGGGCAATTTGAGCATCATGTGATGGGCGATGCGCTTCACCAAAGGCGCATACTCCTTCAGGCATTCTTCCTTGTCGCTCAGTCCATTCGGCGTGTACATAGCCTTCGTCTTAAGATTGCCGGCGATATTCATGTGATCGCCATTGTATTGTTTACCGGACGCGATTGGCGCATCAAGCGTTGCACCACGCTGCCCAGCACATCATGCCCTTCATCCGACACCGCCGGCGCGCGCAGCAAACCTTGTGCGATCTCGCGCATTGCGTAGGACGACTGTGCCGCCGGGAAGACCTCGGTCACCGGACGGCCCAATTGTGTCGCACGTTTGAGCTTTTCATCAACTGGAATATGTCCCAGGTACTCAAGATGCACTTGCAGGTGCCGGCTCGCGACCTGTGCCATATTGTCGAATATCGCCAGCGCTTCGCGTTCGCTGCCCACCTTGTTGACCACGATATCGAATGCCTGTCTGCCATTATGCATCGCCATCTGTTTGAGCAGCGCATAACTTTCCGTGATGCCGCTGGCGGTGGCGTTCAATACCAGCAGCAAGGGCTCGTCGCCGGACAGGCTGGCACAGAACGAATGCCCGGCACGCGCCGCATCCACCAGCACCACGTCCGCATCTTTCGCTGCGGCACTCAGCGCCTCCAGCAATCGCTCGCGCTGGCTCTCGCCCAGCTTCGGCAAGCCCTGTATCGCCCTCGCCACGGGCAATACATGAACGCCCTGTGAACCCTGAACAATCACATCCTGCAACGTCTTGTCGCCGTGCACCACATGCAATAAATCGAAACGCGCCTTGAGTGCCAGCGTGTTCGCCACATTATCCTGCGACAGGTTCTCGTCCAGCACCAGCACATCCTTGCCAGAATTTCCCAGCACTGCCGCCAGATTCACGACGATACTGGTTGCCCCCAATCCGTCGCGCGCGCCGACCACCGTCACCACGCGCGAACTGGAGCGCGCCAGCAGGCGGCGCAACCCGGCAGCTTGGTCAGGGATATAAGATTGTCCCTCTCGTTTGCCTCCTCTCCCGCTGGGGGAGGATTGAGGTGGGGGCATGTCAGATCGCATATTGCCCCCTCATGTTCTGTGCGCTGCCCATGCCCGCCATGAAGGCAGGCAGTTCCGCCTCGTGCATGGCGAACGCCGGGCTCGTCTTGCCCACATCCTTGAAGACGCGATGCAGCAGATATTCCAGGTTCACTTCATGCAGATCTTCAGGCACGCGCTGGCCGCTGGCAATGTAGTGCATGGTCAGTTTGTGGCGTACCACCACATCCAGCACTGTTCCCAGCGTCACCGCCTCGTCCAGCTTGGTCGGGATGCAGCCGATCACGCCCGTGCCGCCGTACATCTTCACCACATCGTCCAGCGTGCCGCCGGAACTGGTGGCATTCAGCAGCAACAGGCGCTGCACGCCCACTGTGTCGAACATCTGCGCCTGTTCCGCCACGCGGCTGTCGCGCTGCCCCACACCCATGGTGTCGATCAGCACCAAGTGCTTGTGTTTCAGGCCGGACAGGGTGAGTTTCAGATCCTCGGTATCGCGCACGGCATGCACCGATACGCCGAGTATCTTGCCGTAGATCTTCAGTTGCTCGTGGGCCCCGATACGGTAGCTGTCGGTGGTGACCAGCGCGACCTTGTCCGCACCGTACCTCACCACGGCGCGTGCCGCCATCTTGGCCGTGGTGGTGGTCTTGCCCACCCCGGTCGGGCCGACCAGCGCATACACGCCGCCGCGCGCCACGACATCTTCCTGTACCGTCGCCACGCGCAGATTGTGCCCGAGGATGCGGCGCAGCCAATCCAGGCCGCCGTCGGCCGGGAGCTTTTCCAGCAACTGGCGCGACAGCATCGGGCTGAAGCCGACGTTGAGCATGTCGCGCAGCAGACCGCCGCGCACCGGATCGCGCTGCTGCATGTCAGACCAGGAAAGGCGAGCCATCTGTTCCTGCATCATGTTGCGCATGGTCTTGATCTCGGAGAGCAGCGTCTGTTGTTCTGCGGTTGTATCCCTGGTCTCGCGTACAGCCATATTCTCGCGCATGGTGTTCGCTTCCAATACCTTGGCCCCAAGCGCTGCCGCCTGGTTCGCACCTTGTGCGGAGAGCCTGCCAGGTACCTGGGCCTTGGCATCATCCCTGGCTCGCACCTCGTTCCCCGCTCGCGAAGGCGACCGGTCCGGACTGCGCTGCTCCGCTGCGCTCCTTCCACTCACTCGAGTCTCGCTCAGGTGTGCCAGTTCAGAGCCGGCCACGGCCACGATCTCCACGCCCTCCGGCACTTTCCGGTTGGACAGGATCACGGCATCCTCGCCGAGTTCGATACGTACCAGCTTCAGTGCGTCACGCGAACTGGCTGCGATGAATTTTCTGGCGTTCATGCTCTACCCCCTACCATGGATGTAAACCGTACCGTCTTGAATCCCGGCACTTCGTCTTGCGAAATCACTCTGAGTTGCGGCAGCGAACGCTTCAGGAAACGCGCCAGCAGATCGCGGATATGTCCGGGCACCAGCAGCACCGCGGGCAGGCCCAGTTGTTCCTGGGTCTGTGTCGCATTGCGCGCCTCGCGCAGCAGGGTATTGGCCAGGTTGGGCTCGATGGCCGAGCCGCCTGCCTGCAATGCCTGCGCCAGTACGTACTCCAGTTCCTTGTCCATACCGATGACCTGCAACTCCTGCGCTGAGGGGTAGAACTGCTGCACGATGGCCGCGCCAAGTGCCACGCGCACCAGGCCGGTCAGCACCGTCGTGTCCTGCGTCTGCGGCGCATGTTCCGCCAGCGTCTCCAGGATGGTGCGCATGTCGCGGATATGCATGCCTTCGTCCAGCAGGTTCTGCATCACTTTCTGCACTGTCGACAGCGGCAGCAATTTCGGCACAAGGTCTTCGGTCAGTTTGGGCGCGAGCTTGCCGAGATGATCAAGCAGCTGCTGCAGTTCCTGGCGACCCAGCAACTCGGCCGCATGGGTATGGATCAGGTGGCTCATGTGCGTCGCGACCACGGTTCCCGCATCGACCACGGTGTAACCCATGACTTGCGCCTGTTCGCGCACAGCCGCATCCACCCAGGTGGCCGGCAAACCGAAGGCAGGGTCTTTGGTCGGGGTGCCCGGCAATACACCGTTCACGCTGCCGGGGTTGATCGCGAGGAACATGTTGGGGTATGCCTCGCCGCTGCCGATCTCGGCTCCCTTCAGGGTGATGCGGTAGGCGTTGGGACGCAGATCGAGGTTGTCGCGGATATGCACGGCAGGCGGCAGGAATCCCATGTCCTGGGTGAATTTCTTGCGGATGCCCTTGATGCGCCGCAGCAGGTCGCCGTCCTGCGCCTTGTCCACCAGGGAGATCAGGCGATAGCCGACTTCAAGTCCCAGCACATCGACCTGCGCCACATCCTCCCAGCTGGCTTCCGGCGCTTCGGTACTCGGCGCGAGCACCGGGTTGGCCACTTCCGCCGCCTTGTCTTCCGCCTGCTTGGTACGCTGCAACAGGAAGAACGCGAACCAGCCCATCGCGCCCGCCAGCAGCAGGAAAGCGAAATGCGGCATGCCGGGAATCATACCCAGCATGCCGATGATGGCGGCAGTCAGAATGAGTACTTGCGGGCTGGAGATCAATTGTTTGGCCAGCTGCTGGCCGATGTTGTCTTCGCTGGCGACGCGGCTCACCACCATGCCGGCAGCGGTGGAGATCACCAGCGCCGGGATCTGCGCCACCAGACCGTCGCCGATAGTCAGCAGGGTGTAGTTCTTCGCGGCGGTCGCCAGGTCCAGATCATGCTGCAGCACGCCGATGACCAGGCCGCCCACGATGTTGATGAGCATGATGATGATGCCCGCAACGGCATCGCCGCGCACGAATTTCGAGGCACCGTCCATCGCGCCGTAGAATTCCGCTTCCTGCGCGACCTCGGCGCGGCGTTTGCGCGCCACGTCTTCACCGATCAGGCCCGCATTCAGGTCGGCATCGATCGCCATCTGCTTGCCCGGCATCGCATCCAGGGTAAAACGCGCGCCCACTTCCGCGATACGCCCGGCACCTTTGGTGATGACCACGAAGTTGATCACCACGAGGATGATGAACACCACGATACCCACGGCGTAGTTGCCGCCGACGAGGAAATGGCCGAACGATTCGATCACCTTGCCTGCGGCATCCGGCCCGGTATGGCCCTGCAGCAGCACCACGCGCGTGGAAGCCACGTTCAGGGAAAGACGCAGCAGGGTGGAGATCAGCAGCACGGTGGGGAAGACGGCGAAATCCAGCGGCCTGGTGGTGTTCATCGCCACCAGCAGCACCATGATGGCCAGTGCGATATTGAAGGTGAACAGGATGTCGAGCAGGAACGGCGGCAGAGGCAACACCATCATCGACAGGATCATCACGATCAGGATGGGGCCCGCCAGGCCGCGGACACCACCGCGCATCATGGCGGCCTTCAACGTTTCCAGGATATTCATACGCACCTCTTGAGTTCATTCGCGCAGTCTGCCGAGACCGCTTTTCTTGTGCGTATTATCTGAAACGGCCGTCAAATCGATGACGTGAATAGAGGGGGATTTCTGCGGCAATTCAGGCGAGTCGGCAAAAACGCCTACAGCGCTGCATTCGCCGGATCGAGCTCTTTCGGAACCGGCAACTCATGCGGCTCCTGCGGATAGACACCACCCGCCTGTTTGTAGCGGCGCAGTTGATAGACATAGGCCAGCACCTCGGCAACGGCGGTATATAGCGCTTCCGGGATAGCCTGCCCGAGTTCGCAGTGCTTGTGCAACGCGCGCGCCAGGGGCGGCGCTTCGAGTATGGGCACGTTGTTCTCTTTGGCGATCTCCCTGATGCGTGCCGCCATCAGATGCGAGCCTTTCGCCACGACGACAGGCGCGCGCATCTTGTTGTCGCTGTACTTCAGCGCAACGGAGAAGTGAGTCGGGTTGGTCACCACCACATCGGCGGTCGGAATCTCCGCCATCATGCGGCGGCGTGCCATCTCGCGCTGCATGCTGCGGATGCGCGCCTTGACCTGCGGGTCGCCCTCGGTCTCCTTGGCTTCCTGGCGCACCTCTTCCTTGGTCATCTTCAGTTTCTTGTTGTGCTCATACAGCTGGAACGGCACATCCACCGCCACGATGAGCAGCATGCCGCCCATGATGGCGGCGAAACTGCCCCATACCAGATTGCCCAGATGAGGGATGGCGTGCGCGAGGGGTTCGGTCACCAGCATCAGCACCGCTTCCTTGTTGTGCCAGATCACCCACGCTCCCACCCCGCCCACCACCACAGACTTGGCGATCGCCTTGCCCAGTTCCATCAGGCTGTTGATGGAGAACATGCGGCCGATGCCGTTGAGCGGATTGAGTTTGCCGAAATTGGGTTGCAGCGGTGTCAATGTGAACAGCCAGCCGTTCATCAGCAGGGGCGAGAACACCGCAACCAGTAGCATCAGCCCCAGCAGAGGCAGGAAAGCGAGCAGTGTCGCCATGCTCAAATCATGCAGGTGCGGCAACAGCAGTTCGGTATGGAAAGCCAGTCCGGTATCCAGCGTCAGGCCCTCGCGGATCAGCGAGACCAGTTGTTGTGAAAGCGCGGAACCCATCAGCCATATGCCGGCGCCGCCTGCCATCAGCACGGCAAAAGTGGATAGCTCGCGCGAGCGCGCGACCTGGCCTTCTTCGCGCGCCTGGTCCAGGCGCCGCTGCGAGGGCGATTCTGTTTTTTCTAGGTCACTGTCTTCTTCGGCCATGGCACGATCCTTTGCACATGGCGATTATCGGCATCGGAAGGATTTCCAATCCGCTGAACAGCGGGGGAAATATGGCTTATCTAGCCAGAGCGAGCCGCGCCAGCACGCGTTCCGCCATCCTGGGCAAGGGCACGATCTCGTCCACCGCGCCCAGCGCGATGGCCTCGCGCGGCATGCCGAACACCACACAGCTGGCTTCGTCCTGCGCGAAGTTGTAAGCACCTGCCTGCTTCATCTCCAGCATCGCGGTCGCGCCGTCCTTGCCCATGCCGGTCAGCATCACACCGATGGCATTGGCTCCCAGCTGTTTGGCGGCGGAATGAAACAGTACCTCGACCGAAGGGCGGTGGCGATTCACCGGCGGCTCCCGGCTAAGCGCGGTTCGATATTTCCCGGCGACCCGCTCCAGCAACAGGTGCGAATGACCGGGGGCAAGATAGACGCGGCCCGCCACGATGTCCTCATGATGCTCCGCTTCCTTCACCTGCATCGCGCACAGGCTGTCCAGGCGTTCGGCGAAAGATTTGGTGAACAATTCCGGCATGTGCTGGGAAATAAGGATGGCGGGGCAGCGCTCGGGCATGCCGGACAGGAATATCTTGAGCGCCTCGGTACCGCCAGTGGAGGAGCCGACCACGATGATCTTCTCGCCCATCATCGCCGCTAGTCCTTTACAGCCAGTTCGTACACGGTATGTCCGCGCAACTTGAACCAGGCACCGGCGTGATAGAAATTCTCCGAATGCCCGGCAAACAGCAGGCCGTCGCTGCGCAATAGCGGGGCGAACTTCTTGAGTACGGAGAGTTGGGTGTCCTTGTCGAAATATATCATCACATTGCGGCAGAAGATCGCATCCACGGGCGCATGAATCGGCCACGTCATGTCCAGGAGATTGATGCGCCGGAAGTCGATCTTCTTCTGCAGCTCCGGTTTCACCTGCACGAACCCGGCCTGCTCGCCCGTGCCGCGCACAAAGAAACGTTCGACCTGCTGCGCCGGCAGCCTGGCTATGGCATCCGCCTTGTAGCGCCCTGCACGTGCGGTTTCCAGCACTTTGGTATCCAGGTCGGAAGCGATGATATGGAACGGCCGCTCATACCCGCCCAATGCTTCCACCGCCGTCATCGCCATTGAATAGGCTTCTTCCCCCGTTGAGCATGCCGAACACCACAATGTCAGCGGCCTTCCCTTTTCCTGTTTGCGCAGATGCTCGGCCAGCAGGGGAAAATGGTGCGGCTCGCGAAAGAACGAAGTGAGATTGGTCGTGAGGGAGTTGGTGAAGGCTTCCCACTCCGCCGCATCCCCTCGCTGCAGATGATCCAGGTAGTCGGCGAAATTCCTGATGCCGGTAGCGCGCAGCCGCCGGGCCAAACGGCTATACACCAGTTCCTGCTTGTTCTCTCCCAGGGAGATGCCCGCGCGTTCGTGGATCAGCTTGCGGATGCGCTGAAAATCCTGGTCGGTGAAATTGAATTCGCGTGGGTGAGCATTGTTCATGCAGCGATTTTAACTGTTTGTCCGGCCAATACCTCAGGTTCCGCGCACGTCGCTGAGCAGTTCCTTGATGTCCAGAATCAGCACGATGTCGCCTTCGCTGGACATGGTGACGCCCGCAACGCCTTTGGGACGGAATGTGTCCAGCGATTTGATGACCACGTCTTCATGGCCGACGAAACCGTCCGCAGTCAGGATGAAGCTGTTATTGCCGAACTGCATCAGCACGCCGACTTCCGATCTGTCGCTGCTGCCCCAGCCTATCAGCTGCGACAGGGGCAACACCGGCAGCACTTCGCCGCGTACCACCATGGTCGCCTTGCCGGATACCCGTTGCAGTTCCCCCTGCGTGACCGGCAATATCTCGCGCACCATGGACAACGGCACGGCAAAAGACTGGTCGGCCAGCCGCAATACCAGCACCGGCAGGATCGCCAGCGTCAGCGGCAGCGAGATGGAAATGGTCGATCCCTTGCCCGCTTCGGAACTGATATTGACCGTGCCGTTGAGTTTCTGGATGTTGGTCTTCACGACGTCCATGCCGACGCCGCGGCCGGACACGCTGGATATCTCGTCCTTGGTCGAAAAGCCGGGCAGGAAGATCAGTTCGAGACAGCGGTTCTCGTCCAGCGTATTCGCGATCTCCGCGGTGATCAGCCCTTTCTCCACCGCCTTGTTGCGTATGACTTCCGGCCGCATGCCCTTGCCGTCGTCGGTGATGGTGATAAGGATATGGTCGCCTTCCTGGCGTGCCGAGAGCTCGACGAAGCTCTTCTCCGACTTGCCCGCGGCGACCCGTTCTTCTATCGTTTCCACACCGTGATCCACGGCGTTGCGCACCAGGTGCACCAGCGGATCGTTCAGGTCTTCGATCATGGTCTTGTCCATCTCGGTCTCTTCACCGACCAGGACCAGTTCGACGTCCTTGCCCAAAGAGCGTGCCAGATCGCGTGCCAGACGCGGATATTTCTTGAACAGCCGACCGATGGGCTGCATGCGCGTCTTCATCACGGCGTTCTGCAAACTGACCACCAGCATGTCGAGCTGGCTGACCGATTGGTCCAGTTCGCGCAGGGTATCCGCATCGTTGTGGCCCTGCAGGATATCGGAACGCAGATGGGTAAGGCGGTTCTTGGTCAGCCCGATCTCGCCGGACAGGTTGAGCACCTGGTCCAGACGGTCGGTATCGACGCGAATGGTCGTTTCTTTCGCTTCGGCAGCCGGCACATCCCCGGCACGGCGCCCGACGGTCGTGCCCGGCACATCGGTGGAGCGGCGTCCGAATGCCTTTCTGGTGGATTCTTCCTCGTTGATCGCTTCGGCGATCTTTGCCTCATCGCGCGTCGCACCGACTTCCTTGACGATATCGTTGCCGCCCGTGATCGCGTTATACAGTGCATCCCAATCCACGGCGTCCGCGCCCACTGCGGCGGGTGCGGCGGCCGTCGGCGCAGGCGCTGTCGCCGCGGCCGGTTTGGCGTTCCTGGATATTGCCGCGATCGTCTTGCCGCTCAATGCATCCTTCAAGGCCTGGATCACCTCCGCCGGCGCGGCGGCGGGTTGCTGGCTTTGCTGCAACGCGCCGAACATCTTGCGCACTTCGGCGGTGGCCGCAAAGATCACATCCATCAATTCGGCAGACAGCTTCAGTTCGTTATTGCGCAATTTATCGAACAGGTTTTCGGTGAGGTGGCATAACGTCACCAGTTCGGATGCGTTGAGGAAACCCGCGCCGCCCTTGATGGTGTGGAAGCCGCGGAATACCTCGTTGAGGAGCGCAGCATCGCCGGGATTCTTTTCCAGCGCCATCAGCTTGCTGTCCACATCGGACAGCATGTCGCCTGCCTCCATCAGGAAGTCCTGCAACAACTCTTCCATACCCACGAAATCGTTCATATCCGTCTCCTTGTCAGGATTCAGGATACGGGAGACAGGATACGGCCAGTCCGCACGCCCCCTGTCTCCTGTCTCCCGCATCCTGATTCCTAAAACCCCAAACTCTCCAACAAATCGTCCACCTGATCCTGGCTGGTCACCACATCGGAACGTCCCTGCGCATTGATGACCGGGCCATTCAGCAGGCTGTTGTTGATCTCCGCTTTCACCGAAGCCGGCGCGTTTTCCAGCAGCAGCGACAGCAGTTGCTGCTCCATGTTCTGTGTCAGCTCAATGATCTTCTTGATGACTTGACCCGTCAGGTCCTGGAAGTCCTGCGCCATCATGATCTCGGTCAGCCTGGCATTGGTTGCTCTGGCCTGCCTGGGCATCTCATGCAGGTAGGCATGGGTCTGCGTGACCAGGTCCTTGAACTGCGGGACGTCGAGCTTTTTTTCGAACAGCATGTCCCATTGCCTGGCCAGGTACTGTGCGTCGTTGCCCATCTTCTCGACGACGGGCTGTGCCGCTTCGGTGGCATTCAGCACGCGCTCGGCGGCTTGCTGCGTCAGCGTCGCCACGTAGTTCAGGCGGTCGCGGGCATCGGGGATGGTCGACGCGGCCTTCTCGATCTCCTTGTTCAATCCCAGCTCGCGCAGCGTGTCGTGCAAAGCGCGTGCCATGTGGCCGATCTGGTTGATGACCTTGGTCGGATCGCCGTCGCCCGCCGCCATGGGAGCATTTGCGGCAGCCACTGTCGCCGGTTTGCCTTCATTTGCGTTTGCCGCAATGATGCTGTCAAAGAGCGCTTCTAGGTCGTCCGAGTCCTGGGTTGCAGTATTGGTAGCCATTACCTGCCTCACTTGTTTAATTGCGGGAATGCCGCAAATATCTTTTTCAGCTTCTCGTCCAGAGTCACTGCGGTGAACGGTTTCACCACATAGCCGGAAGCCCCTGCCTGCGCCGCCATGATGATGTTTTCCTTCTTCGCTTCCGCCGTCACCATCAGGACCGGCAGATGTTTCAGGCTCTCGTCGGCACGGATCGCGCGCAGCAGATCGATGCCGGTCATGTTCGGCATGTTCCAGTCCGACACCACGAAATCGAAAGGCTCGCTGCGCAGTTTGTTCAGCGCGTCCACACCGTCTTCCGCCTCCTGCACGTTGGCGAACCCGAGTTCCTTGAGGAGGTTCCGCACGATACGTCGCATCGTGGAAAAATCGTCCACCACCAGAAACTTTGTATTTTCTATTCCCATCACCTTCTCCTAAAATCCTTCATGCAGAGTGGGCACAAGAACGTGCCCGCCCTGCATTTTATTCACGTCAACAACGGACGCAACGTTGACGACAGCACGATCGAATCGAATTTCGATACGTAATTATCCACCCCGACGCGCTTGCCCATGGCCCGGTTCGCATCCGAAGACAGGGACGAATGCATCACCACGGGAATGTCGTCAAAACGGCTGTCGCCCTTGATGTGCTGGGTCAGCACATAGCCGTCCATCTCAGGCATCTCCGCGTCGGTGAGAATGACCTGTATCTGGTCGTGCAGGTTGACGCCCGCGCTCTGTGCCGCATCCGCCATCGCTTTCAATCTGTCCCATGCTTCACGCCCGTTGTTGGCCTGCACATGCTTGACGCCCATCTTGTCCAGCACCTCGACGATCTTCCGGCGCGCCACCAGCGAATCGTCGGCAAAGAAGACACACAGTTCGTGTTCCGACTCGATCCTTTCGACATTGCCGACCACCGCCTCGCCGAAGGCATCGGCCAGGATCTGCTCTACGTCTAGAATGGACACCAGCGAACCGTCTTCCAGCTCAGTGATCGCGGTGATCAGCGCTCCCTTGTCCGAAAGCATGCCTTCGGTCGGATGAACCTTGTCCCAATCGACCCGGATGATGCGGTCGACACCTTCGACCAGGAATCCCAATATATGGCGGTTGAATTCGGCGACCAGCATGGTCTCGTGCTTGATCGCGGGGTTCATGCCCATGAAATTGGCCAGGTTCAATACCGGCATGACATGGCCGCGCAGGCTGACGATACCATCCACTCCGCCGGGCATGTTCGGCGTGCGGGTCACCTTGCCGATCTGGCACACTTCCTTGACCTTGAACACATTGATGCCGAACTTCTCGTTGCTGCCCAGGCTGAACAGCAGGATCTCCATCTTGTTGGTTCCCGCCAGATTGGTGCGGGCATCGATATGCTCCAGCATCCCATCCAGCCCCGAACTCATCATGTCTTCTGCATAACTCATCTTCAGCTCCTCGCTAAGCCAATAGCCGGGTCAATGTCTGCGCCAGTTTCTGCGGCTCGAACTTCGGCACATATTCATCCACACCCACCGCTTTGCCGAGCTGCTGGTTGGAAGTACTGGACAGGGACGAATGCATCAATACCGGGATACCGGCAAAACGTTTGTCCGACTTGATCTTGCGCGTCAGCATGTATCCGTCCATTTCCGGCATCTCCACGTCGGTCAAAATGACCTGCACCATATCCTTCATCGAAGTATGGGAGGCAACGGCATAGTCGGCCATCTTCGACAGCTCGATCCATGCCTGGCGCCCGTTGATGGCGGCAATCGACTTGACCCCCATCGCATCCAGCGTACGCTGGATCTGGTGTCTTGCCACGGAAGAATCGTCGGCGTAGAACACCGTGCGATCCTTGCCTATCGGCTTCACGCTCTTGAAGATCATCTCGTCTTCGTCGAAATGCCCGGTCTCGGACAGGACCTTTTCCACGTCCATCATCATCACCAGGCGGCCATCCTTGAGTTCGGTGATCGCCGTTACCAGACCGCCCATTTGCGCCACCAGCATCGCCGGCGGAACGCGCATCGCCGACCAGTCCAGGCGCAGGATATTGTCCACACCCTTGACCAGAAAGCCCTGCGTGTGGCCGTTGTACTCGGTGACGATCATGATATCGGCCTTCTCGTCCGTCTCGATCCCCGCGTATTTCGCCAGATCGATCACCGGCACCAGCGCCCCGCGCAGGCTCACCATGCCCTCCACCGCCTCCGGCATGTCCGGCGCACGGGTGATGGGCGGGATGCGCATTACCTCGCGCACCTTGAACACATTGATGCCGTAGGTCTCCTCGCGCCCGGTGCGCTTGTCCAACCCGAGCGTGAACATCAGGATCTCCAGCTTGTTGGTACCCGCCAGCTTGGTTCGGGCATCGATGTTCTTTAACAGATCAGACATGTATCTCTCCTCCGGATGGCCGGGACAGATGTCCCCGCTTCCCTGACTTCATTTTCCCACAGCACATTTGGTTAACGGATAACCCGCCTTGCTCAGTTCATCGGCAGATTTTGCCAATTCTTCAGTGGCAGATTTGGCATCCTGTACAGAATGGGTATTATTGTCCACCAACCCCGCGATGCGTTCCAGGCTCTGCGCCACGCTTTCGCCCGCCGCCGACTGCTCTTTCGAAGCAGTGGCGATATGATCGACCCGCCCGGAAACGTTTTGCGTGGCGTTCATGATCTGCTTCAAACCGTCGCCGTTTTTGCGTATCAGCGTGATCCCCTCTTCGACCTCGGTCACCGCCTCCTGCATCGATTTCACCGCCAAATCGGAAACCGCATTGATCTCGGCGATGGTTTGGGCGATATCCTTGGTGCTGACGGTGGTGCGTTCCGCCAGCTTGCGCACCTCATCGGCCACCACTGCGAAGCCGCGCCCCTGCTCGCCGGCGCGTGCCGCTTCGATGGCCGCGTTCAAGGCCAGCAAGTTGGTTTGGTCGGCAATCTCCTTGATCGTATTGGCGATCGCGCCGATACGCCGGATGGACTCTCCCAGTTCGGAGATGGTTTTGCTGGATGACTGCACGGTACTTGCCACCTTGCCGGTCGCCACGATGCTGAGTTCCATGTTGCGACCGTTTTCATCGACGATCTGCCGCATCGTTTTGACATCGCCAAGCGAATCCGCCGCCATATTGGCGACTTCGGCGACTGACTGGCTGAACTGTTCCATGGTAGCAGCGATCTGCTGGATATGGTCCTGTTCCGTCATCGCATTGTTCGCCACCCCGGTCACCTTTGTATCCACACCCTTGATGTGTTCCCGCATATTCTGCACTGAAGAGACGATCTCATCCATCATGGTGCGCAGGTAGGATTGCATGGTCTGGATCTCGCACAACAACACGCCCATTTCATCCCGTGTGGAAATATCGAGTTCGTTATCCAGATCGCCTTCCATGATGTGCTTGAATTCCGCCCTGACCATGTCGACCGGCTGGCGCACATAGCGCTTTACGCAAAAACCGATAAAGAAGAACAGGAACACATGCAATGCGACCTGGCCCGAGATGGTCTGCAATTCCATGCGGTGGATACGGTCGTAATCCGGTTTCAAGTCGACCATCACATCCGACGCGCCGAGAACCGTACCTTCCTGGGCCTGATGGCAACCGGTGCAATCGGTACCGTGAAAATCCTTGCTGGCCGTGTAAGGAGTGATCACGCGCAGGAATTGGGCCCCCTGTTCGTCCTGACCGAATATCACAGCCGGCTTCCGGGTATCGAGCGCCTGGCGCTGCGCGTCGTCCTGGACGCGTTCTTGCGGCAGCCCGGCCCCGTAAAGATCGATCACCGGCTTGGCGCGCAATATCCTTGCCGACTTGATGTTCACGCCCGAGCTGAACTTGCGGATGAGAAGTTCGCGGTTGCCGACTTCCCCGATCTGCCCTGTGACCATCAACATGTTGAAGCCGTCAATGATCTCGTTCGCGATCTGCGCGCCTTTCTCCTCCGCCTGCGTGCTCGACTCTTCACGCATGTTGGCGGAAACGAAGAATTGCGCCGCCGACAACACGACCAGCAGCGTCGTCTGGATCAGAAACTGCAATTTCGAGATCAGCGACCAATTCTTGAATTTGTAGCGCTCGTACCTGGAAACGACCTGCGCGCCGGTCCGGTTCAACTCCCGATACAGTGCCTCAGCCTCGGCCACTTGCTCACGACTCGGCGCCCTGCGTATCGAAACATAGCCCGTGATCTTGCCTTGCTCGATGAAGGGCGCAACGGTGGCGCGCACCCAATAATGATCCCCGTTCTTGCAGCGGTTCTTGACCACGCCGCGCCAGGGTCTGCCCGCTTTAACCTCATCCCACAACCACTTGAAAGCTTGCGGCGGCATGTCGGGATGACGCACGATGTTGTGGCTTTTTCCGAGCAACTCCTCGCGCGAATAGCCGGAGATGTTCACGAACGCTTCGTTGCAATAGGTGATGATGCCCTTGGTATCGGTCTTGGAGACGAGTACCGTCCCGGCCGGGAATGGCACTTCTTTTTGCGACACATAAGCGTTCTTGTTTTGCATATTTCCACCTAAGGCTGAAGCCTATGCCTTGATTTGACCGGCTGCTTTTAGCAGCTCTCTTGCCACCTTTTTCGGATGCGCTATGTCCTGTCCGCGGGCATAGCGCCTGAATTTCATTTTTATACTTTAAAGCGTGCGACGGCACGCTGCAGCTCGACACCCATGCGTTCCAGATCGCCAATGTCATGCGCCGTCCGTTCGATGGCCGCATGGTTCTTCTCGGCCATCCTGGCGATCTGTTCGATGTGGCGGGTGATCTCATTGCTCGCGGCACCCTGTTCACCCACAGATACGGCGATCTCGCCGACGCCCACGTTCGATTCTTTCACGGCCGCGCCGGCCTCGTTCAGCACGGCGGCCATCAATTCGACATGTTTGTGCGTGGTTTGCAGGGATTGCACACCGGAAGCGATGGCCTGTTCCACACGCGACGATTTCTCGTCCAGCTTGCCGGTCACCTTGTCGATCTCGCTGGCCGACTGCGCGGACTTCTCCGCCAGCTTGCGCACCTCGTCTGCAACCACCGCGAAACCGCGCCCCTGCTCGCCGGCACGGGCGGCCTCGATGGCGGCATTCAATGCCAGCAAATTGGTCTGGTTGGCGATGTCTTTCACTTGCTGCGTCATGCTGGCGATGGTGCGCGCACTTTCGACAAACTCGCCGGCAGCCGATGCGATCTGTTGCACGGCATTTTCGATGCTCTGTATCTCATGCACCATCTCCTCAACACTGCGATTGCCCTGCTCGGTCTGCTGCAGACTTTTCTCGGAAAGTCCGCGCACAACATTGGTGTTTTCAGCCACCGAATTGATGCTTGACGTCACCGCCCCCACCGCCGCCGCGGTGGATGAAACGGCTTCGCTTTGCGCACGCGAGCCGCCCGCCACTTCCGAAGACGTCGCGGCGATGTGACTGGTGGTCTTGTTGATCCTGTCCACGCCGTCCAGCACTTGCCGGATGATGGCGGCGAAGCTATCGATCAACGCGTTGAATGCGACGGCAGTCTGTCCAACCTCGTCCTTGCTTTTCACCGAGACGCGGCGGGACAAATCGCCGTCGGTCTGCATCGCCAGCATGATCTGCTGCAGCTCTCGCGTCGGACGAGTCACTTGATTGATCAGCCAGCCGATGACGAAGAACAGCAGCAGCTGAACCACGGCCTGTCCCGCCCATAGCACTGCACTGGCTTTGCTCATCGCCTCGTATTCGCCGGTCATATCCAGGCTCACGGTCACCGCCCCCATCACCGCGCCTTCTTCCACCATATGGCATTGCAGACAATTCGTTCCGGTGCCGCGAAAATCTTTTGCAGCAACGATCGGTTGAACCACGCGCAGAATGCGCTTGCCGTCTTTTTCGATAAATTCGTTTTGCTGCTCGCCGCGGCTCAATGCCGCGCGATCCAGATCGTCCTTGGGCTGCTCCTCAGCCGCACCGGGTCCGAACTGCGCCTGTACCGGGTTGCCGCGCATGACCCGCAAGTCTTCCGCCTTGCTGGATGCAGCCATCTTCCTGACGAACAGTTTTCGCTGTTCGACATCGGTGATCGTCCCGTTCAACATCATCATGTTCAGACCGTTGAATGCACCGTCGGCCGGAATCACCGCGCGATTCTTGGCGTCTTCCAGTACGCGCATCTCGTAGCGGTCGAATGCCCAGCGTTGGGCGGCAATCATCACCACCAGCAGGATCAGCTGGATAGGGATCTGCAATTTATTCTTGATCGAGAGACTGCTCCACCATTCGCTCATTTTTTTTACCTTTTGCGGTCCGGCATTCCGTTATCAGTGTCCATCAAACCTTGAAACGCCCGATGGTCCTGTTCAAATTTGCAGCCAGCTCTTCCATCGACTTCACGGCATTGACGGTACGCTTGACCACTTCGTTGCTGCTGCTGGCCATATTGGCGATCCGGTCGACGTTGCGCGTGATCTCCTGACTGGCATCACGCTGCTTGTTGATCGATACGGAAATGTTCTCCAGGCCGCGATTCACACCGTCCACGGACGCATTGGCTTCGACCAGAACGGCCGTAACCTCCCTGATGTGCGCCTGGCTGCCCTGCAAAGCAGCCAGCCCACGCTGCACGGTCTTTTCGACCTGCCCCGACTGCACGCCAAGAGCCTGGGTGACTTCATCGATCTGCATCGCGGATTGCGCTGATTTCTCCGCCAGCTTGCGCACCTCATCGGCGACCACGGCGAAGCCGCGGCCTTGCTCGCCAGCCCGTGCCGCCTCGATCGCCGCATTCAGTGCCAGCAGATTGGTCTGTTCCGCGATCTCGCGCACTTGCTGCGTCATATCGGTGATGCTCTGGGTGTTGTTGACAAACTTGCCGACGTCGATTGCGATCTCCTGCACCGAACTTTCCACACGCCCCAGTTCCTGCATCATCTCCTGCAGACTTTGCTGCCCCCGGTTGGCGCGCTCCAGGCTGTCGTTTGAAAGCCTGGCCACTTGGTCGGTGCCTTCCGCAACTTGGGCGATGCTGGCGCTGACTTGTTCCACCGCCCTGGATGTCGACTCTGCCGCATCGCTTTGCCGTTGCATGCTCTGCGCAAGTTGTTCCGCGTCATGCGCAAGCGAGCGGGCGGCGTCCGCAACCTGATGGGCATGACCGTCCACCTGGGTGACGATCACATGGAAACCGTTGGCAAGGTCATTGAAAGCCTGGGACGTCTGGCCGATCTCATCCTCACTGCGCACCGCAACACGTTTCGAGAGGTCTCCATCCTTCTGCATGGTCTGCATGGCTTTCTGCAATTCCTTTGCGGGCTTGGTCACCAGACCGATCAGCCAGCCGATGATGAAATACAAGGCGATTTGCAGAACGAACTGCGCTCCCCATAGCGTCAAGTTGGCACGCCTTACGACGGCATATTCGTCGCTGATATCAAGTGTGATACTGGCCGCACCATTCACCGTGCCTTCCGGCACCGTATGGCACATCAGGCAGTTCGTACCCCGAAACTCTTTACTGGCGATGAAAGGGACGACCACGCGCAAGGCTCGCACACCGTTCTTTTCCAGCAACTCTTTCTGTTGTTTTGCGGAAGAAAGCGCCAGCCGATCCAGATCGTCTGCCGGCTGCTCGGACGGCATGCCCGGGCCGAATTGATCCTGCACCGGCTTGTTGCGGATGACACGCAGCTCCAGCACATGTTCGGAAGCGCCCATTTTTTTAACCAGCAGGGTTCGCTGGTCTTCCTGGCTGATAATGCCGTTGAGCATCAACAAGTTGAGTCCGTTGATTACCCCGTCCGCCGAAACGACCGCCTTTTCGCGCGCGCCTTCCAGCACATGCGCCTCGAACCTGTCCAATGCGGTCATTTGCACCATCGTCAGAACGACTATCAGGACAAGCTGTATAGGAATCTGCAACTTGTTCTTTAGTGAAAGTCCGCTCCACCACTTATTCATTTCATCTACCCTGACTTCCCTGCTCTGTTATACATGCCCTATTTCCATAGCGGCATAAGGTTATTATTCTTTAATGCAGAGCAGACGGCTGGCCTGGATTTGCGACTGGTTCCGGCAACCCAGGAGCGGCCGCAGCCGCTGGCGCCGAGGCGCCGCTTGTCACACCGGATGCCGCATCTGGTTGCAACGTATCGAGTGGATCCCCGGTTTCGGCATCGATATCTACGCTGCCGCCGTCTTTCAGGGCCGCTTCTTCTGCTTTTTTGTTCATCACGATGATGCTGATCCGGCGATTGATGGGGTTGAGTGGCTGTGTTTTATCAAATAGCACAGCCGACGACAGGCCGACCACGCGCACGATCTTGTCATCGGCCAGACCGCCTTTGATCAGTTCACGGCGGGAGGCATTGCCCCGATCAGCCGACAGCTCCCAATTGCTGTAACGCCCGTCCGCAGTTACATACGGCTGTGCATCGGTATGCCCGGACAGGCTGACCTTGTTCGGCATTTCGTTCAGTACATTACCGATCGAACGCAGGATATCCTTGGTGTAAGGCTCCAGCTCGGCGCTGCCGCTCTTGAACATGGGGCGGTTCTTTTCGTCCACAATCTGAACGCGCAGACCTTCCGAGGTCAGGTCCAGCAATATCTGATCCTTGAATTTCTTCAATTTGGCATCCGCGTCGATCATTTTTTCAAGGTTGGCTTTCAGGTCCTTGAGTTTTTCAAGTTCCTTTTTACGCTCCAGGCGCAGAAATTCCTCCCGGGTCGCCTTGAGGTTGATGATCTTTTTTTCCGGCGGCAACTCGCCCGATTTGACCTGGCCCTCGCTGCGCGTGAGATCCTGCCCGCCCCCCTTGATGATGCTGGAACTGTCGCCGCTTCCCGTGCCGCCCATCAATGCCACTTTCAGAGGTGTTTTGAAGTACTCCGAGATACCGTTGAGATCGCCTTTGGTTGTCGAACCCAGCAGCCACATCAGCAGGAAGAACGCCATCATCGCCGTCACAAAGTCGGCATACGCGATCTTCCATGCCCCGCCGTGCGCGCCGCCCACCACCTTTTTGATGCGCTTGATGACGATGGGTCTTTTGTCTTCGTTTGCCATGATTCGGTTCTATCGACTGGTTATTGGTAACGACTAACGTTTTTGTTTGACGTGCGCTTCCAGTTCGATGAAACCGGGGCGCTCGGTCGAATTGAGCGCCTTGCGGCCGAATTCCACTGCCATTGCGGGTGCGTAGCCGTTCAGGTTGGCCAGCAGGACGACCTTGATGGCCTGCAACATCTTGCTGCCCTCTTCGGCTTTTTGCTCCAGCAGGCCGGCCAACGGACCGACGAAACCATAGGCCAGCAAAATCCCGAGGAAGGTTCCCACCAGCGCGTGCGCGATCAGCATGCCCAACTCGGCCGGCGGAATGCCCACCGACTCCATGGTGTGTACCACGCCCATCACCGCTGCAACGATACCGAACGCCGGCATGCCGTCGCCCACCTTGGCGATCACGTGCGATGACACCATCGCCTCGTGGTGATGCGTCTCGATCTCCACATCCATCAGATTCTCGATCTCCATTGCATTAAGATTGCCGCTGACCATGATGCGCAGGTAATCGGTCATGAATTCGACCACATGATGGTCTGCAAGTATCTTTGGATATTTGGCGAACACGGGGCTCTCTTGCGGATTCTCGACGTCGCCTTCTATGGACATCAGGCCTTCTTTGCGCACTTTGCCGAGCAATTCGTACATCAGCGCCATCAGCTCCATGTAACTCTCTTTGTTGTACTTGGAGCCTTTGAAAATTGTGGGCAGATCTTTAAATGTCGCCTTGATTGCCTTCATGCTATTGCCAACGAAGAAGGCGCCGCCCGCCCCCCCCGCAATCATCAGCAGCTCCAACGGCTGCAATAATGCGGCCAGATGTCCGCCGGCCAAGGCAAAACCGCCGAACACGGAACCCAAAACCACTAAATACCCAACAATCACCAGCATAATTTGCTCCCTTGAATCGACACTTTTTCCTATTACGATGGCATCGTAGCATTCAGGTACCCTGCCCATAAATGGAACAGGGTACCTATTCGCCGGCATTTCAGCTTCTCAGCGATTCAGGACGCAACAACGCCGCCACTGCTGATGATACCTACTCGTCAGTAGTAGCGGCGCTTGATGTGATAACTTTAGGCGACTGCAGCTTCGCCTTGTGCGGCTTTTTTCGTTTTCCCCGCGCGTGAAGGCGGACGGCAAATGCCGCAGTTGTAGCTCTCGCAAAGCTCGTTGGTGTGCACGACGAAATGACCGCCACACTCTTTGCATTCCGTCAGTTGCAGCATTTTGGCCTCGAAAAAACGAATCAGGAACCACGCGCGCGTGATGCTCAGCACCTGCTCTCCCGTGGTGACCGCCACCTGCTCGAGGTACAAACGGTAACTCTTGATCAAAGCCTCGACGCCGGAAACACTGGCATTCTTCAGCAGATACTGATGGATGCCCATGAATAAAGAGGAATGGATATTGGGCAACCAGCTCATGAACCAGTCCGTCGAGTACGGCAGCATACCCTTGGAAGGCGATTCCCCCTTGACCTCTTTGTAAAGTCTCAACAGGCGCTCCCGGCTCAGCCCCGTTTCTTCTTGCAGCAACTGGAGGCGCGCCCCCAATTCGATAAGATCGACCGATATCTGTATCTCGCGGGCTTCGTTCACTACGCTCTTGTTTCGCATGGATCTCACCTTACCGTTCAGAGAACCAAAGCTTCGGCGGGCTGCCCTGACATCAGGATAGCGGCATGCGCCTGCGACATCATCCTGTCCTTGTTGTAATCGGTGACCATATTCAGCAGCAAGCGCTCGTCGAAACGGAAACGGCACAGCAACATGTTCGACGCGGCCATTTTGAGCATCTGAGCCGAAGAAAGCCCGACGATCAGGTCTGCCAGCTCTTCGCTCACCCCGAGACGGAAAATCGCGCTGGCCTTGTCGTCGCGTATCATTTGCTGGGCCAACAGCATATAAGAGAGATTGGTTTCCTTGATTTCTTCATGCAATTGATTCGTGTTCATAGCAGTCCCCTCGCTTAAACAGTGTGATGTCTTGTTACGACGGTTGCATTCTCGGGGAGAAAATCCAAGTGAAATATCCGACGACTTCCGATTATCCTGTAGGAATATGGCCTACAAAAAAGCAGAAAAACCCCTATATGGCCAAGACCAATAGAGGTGATTTTGTGTACCAAGCTTCGCGAGGGGACGCAATTGCTCGTACTGTTGATGTATCGGCGGGAATTTTGAAAACTTTAGGGAAATCTTTAAAAATAGTTAGAATATTTTCAACTTGCATCAACAGATTGATTATATGAAATTTAATTACAAAAAACTATTTCTTGCCACCTTGAGAAGCAGAAATCAGCAAACAAGCCGGGAAATTATTCAGCCTGCAGCCTTGTTCCAATTTTTTTATGGCTTCTTCATTGCGATTTAACCGTTTTAACGCAATACCCTCGGCAAAATAGGCCCTTCCGTCTTTCGGCTGAATTGAGATCGCAGCCTCGAATTGATCCAATGCCTCCTGATAACGCCCAGCTTTGCTGTATGCCATTCCCAGACTATAGTGAACCGGCTCAAGCTTGGGACTGATCGCCGCGGAACGCTCAAAGTCCCTGGCCGCCTCTTCCCATTTCCGCTCTTCCATCAAGCCCTGACCGCGATTAAAGAAGATCCGGTCTGCGCCAAACACTCTTTCATCCTTCAACAGCAACGCTGCATCGTTCCATAAACGAAATTGGTCACCGAATACCCATAGGCGATTCCATGCCAACGGGACGAGCAGGATTGCCACGCAACCCAGAATCAGAATCGATCTCCGTTGCTGGAACTGTAATAGCAATAACGGGATCAGCAGCAGCAAGCCCGGCATCCACAGGTAACTGCGATAGAGCACGAATGGCTCTTGCACGCGAATCCCGACCAGTTCCACGCCGAATTGCAGCCAGGGATAGAGCAAAGCGAATCCAATCAATCCCTTTGTTCCACCACGCAACAACAGGCGAATAGCTGCCGCGCCATAAACAGTGAATGCGAGAAGCCCGATCCAGGCGTTCCAGTCCGCCCAGTTGGCGACGAAAGGCTCGCGCATATCCACCGACATCCATGACACATTGGGCAACAACCACAACAACAGGTATTTGAAGAACAGTCCCGTCTGAGTCAACATGCTCAGCAGATGCAATTCGGGGGTGCCGGCCAACACTCCCTGCTGTTCGAACAGTTCTGCCGCCATCGGTTCGTAAGGCGTGCCGAATATGCCGCGCGCTCGCAAAGTTACCAGCACAGCCACAAGCAGGAACGCACTCCACGTTACCCATAACGCGCGGTTCGAAGCGATATTCCTTTCACCCAGCAACGGGGTAAGTGCAGCCAATACCAAAGGCGTCAGCACGCTATGTTCTTTCGAAAAGACCGCAAGGAAATAACACAACACCGCCAGCGCAAGCCAGCGCCCCTGCCCTGTGAGCAAGCCGCGCAGATATGCCATCTGTGCCAACAAGGCGAACAACGTCGCCATCAGAATGCTGCGCTGCACCACATAACCCACAGCGTAGACTGCCACCGGATGCAGCGCAAAGAGCAGCGCACCCAGCCAGGCACCCCAAATCATCATTGATGAATCACGGCGATCGGGAAACACGGCGCAGATCAGTTGCCGCAGCAGGTAGAACAGTAAAATGGCATTTGCCGCATGCAACAGCAAATTACCCAGATGAAAGAAATGCGGCACCACATCGCTGAAGAGTGCGACCGTCCAGCCCAGCGAGGCATAGGCAAACCAGCGCAAATCGAAATGGAATCCGGCCTCTGCATAACGCCCGGGAATGCCATTCATGAAAAAACTCAGGTCGTCGAAAAAGAACTCGTTACCGAGAAACGGCAGGTAAACAAGGCATACCGCCGCTGTCAATGAAAGCAGCCAGCCGCGGTCGCGCTTCAGGAAATAATCTAAAAATATTGTGCGATTCAACATGGATCGTTCCCACAAAAAACAAACCCCTCCGAAGAGGGGTTTGCGCGCAACATAATTCAACTTATTGCGAGTTTGTCGTGCAAGCAACACCTGCATTGTTGAAGTACTTGGTCAAAATCGGATCGATGGTACCCCCAGCTAAGGAACATGCGTAATGCCACACCATAGCTGTACCAACAACGGCAGTATTTGCAGCAGTAGCAGCCGGAGGTCCACCGGCAGGCACTCCAACAGACGGCGTAATGGTAACCAAGGCACCGTCGATCGTACCTGCCTTGATCTTACCTGGAGCAAGGGTCAGGGTTAAAGCAAAAGAGTCTCCAATCACATTTGTATTGTATGCGAGATTCGATACTTCTGAAGGCAGGGTAGGAAAGGTGCTCAAACCTATTGACGTCCAAACATCAGGCCCCGCATCGACTGTACCTGCCGTACCACCTACACCACCCGTTACATTGACGGTTGCAGTGGCCAGCGGGAAAGAGCCATTTTCCTGATAGTACATCGCCAGTGCCAATTTGACTGAATCCATCGTCGATTGCACTTTGGACAGCTTGGCTTTCACCACATAGTCCTGATACGCTGGAATCGCCACCGCTGCCAGAATACCAATGATGGCAACCACGATCATCAGCTCTATCAGGGTGAAACCTTTCTGAATTTGTTTCATATTGAACTCCTTAAAAGAATTTATTATTGCCGTTGCGGGCTACACACAAGGTGTGCGAATGGATATTAGCAGAACCCGTGCCAGATGGTAACCAATCGAGAAACGCCCTGTTTTATTGGCTTGGATGTCCGATGCAGACCAACCGATACCCGGATCGTAGCGGCAGCAAACATAAAAGCGTCAGGCTGGTGACGTTTTTTGTCACTTTGCACACCCTGGTATTTCAAATATGCAGATACTCAGGGAACATATCCCGGAATCTTGCTTTCATCCACCAGGTCGATCTGTTCCGGCTTGAGAAATTGTTTGGCATAGGTGAGATAGACCTTTTCGCGGATGAACACGTCGAAAAGGTCCGCGTCGATATGGCCGTTCTCCTTGAATTTGCCAAGGATCGCCAGCGACTCGGTAAGCGTCTTGCCTTCCTTGTAGGGCCGGTCTTTGGCAGTCAGTGCCTCGAAAATGTCGGCGATACCCATGACCCTGGCCTGTATCGGCATCTGATCGCGCGTCAGGCCCTTGGGATAACCTTTGCCATCCATGCGCTCGTGATGGCCGCCCGCGTATTCCGGCACATGTTTCAGGTGGTTCGGCCAGGGCAGCGCCTCCAGCATCTTGATCGTGACGTTGATGTGGTGATTGATGACCTCGCGTTCCGCCGCAGTCAGGGTGCCGGCACGGATAGTCAGGTTCTCGATTTCTTCTGCGTTAAGGAAGTCAGCCGGTTCGCCCTGGGTATTCCGCCATTGGTATCGGGCGATCTGTTGTACCCGGGCAATATCGGCATCCTGCATCTTTTCCGATCCGATATTGCAGCGGCGCAGGAATTCGCGGTCGGCATCGAGTTGCCGGACAGTCGCTTCAAAGTCGGCCTTCGTCTTGGCTCCCTTGAGCATCTCGATCTCGGCGTCGCGCTTGAGCGTCTCGAAGCGCGTATCGATCAATTGAATACGGTCAAAGATGGTCTCCAGCTTGGTGGATTTATCCACCACATGCACCGGCGTAGTGATCTTGCCGCAGTCATGCAGCAGCCCGGCGATCTTGAGTTCGTAACGATCCTTGTCGGTCAGGTTGAAATCCTTGAGCGCACCCAGTTTGGCCTTGTTCGCTGCTTCGGCCAGCATCATGGTCAGCGCCGGCACACGTTCGCAGTGCCCGCCGGTATAGGGCGATTTGTCGTCAATGGCTGTATTGATGAGGTTGATCAACGACTCGAACAAATCCTCCAGTTGCTGGATCAGTCGCCGGTTGGTCAGCGCGATGGCTGCCTGCGAAGCCAACGACTCCAGCAGATGCTGATCGTCTTCCGAAAACGAAACGATCGCGCCGCTTTCCCGATCCAGGGCATTAATGAGTTGCAACACGCCGATGATTTCACCCTCGTGGTTCTTCATCGGCACCGCCAGGAACGAAGTGGAGCGGTAGCCGGTCTTCTTGTCGAACCCCTTGGTGCCGGAAAAGTCGAAGCCCTCGGCGGTATAGGCATCGGCGATATTCACCGTCACATCATTCAGCGCCACATGCGCCACCACCATGGAATGATTGGGCTTGCCATCCCTGTCGATCAGGTGGATGGGATAGGGCTTGATGGCATTGCCGCTGGTACCGCCCTGCGCAATGTCCAGCGAGTTGGTACGCATGATCGAAAATTTGAGCTGCTGCTGATCAGGTTCAAGCAGATACAAGGTGCCTGCATCGGCATTGGTGATACGCTGCGCGGCGACCAGAATGGTCTCCAGCAGACGATCGATGTCGCGTTCGCTTGAAAGCGCAACGCCGATGGCATTCAATTCCTCCAGCCGGTGCAGCAGTTTTTCGCCTTGCGTCATGACTTTTCCTGATCCCGCTATGGCATGAAAGCTACTTGATACAAACGGCGCGCACTTGATGGATGTCGGTGATGCCGCTCAGGACCTTTTCGATACCGTCCTGTTTCAGGGTACGCATCCCTTCTTCCAGCGCAAGCGCAAAAAGCTCGGCAACCCGCGCATGTCCCTGGATGGCTTTCTTGACCGCATCGGTACCGATCAGCAATTCGTGCAAACCGACACGCCCGCGATAACCCGTGCCGGAGCATTTATCGCAACCCACTTTTTCGTAAAGCTTGATCTGGCCTTTGTCATCGCCAAACAGTTTGACCCATTCCCCATACAGCGCCTTGTAAGCGGCATTTGGATCCTTTTTCCAGGTCTCGGTGCTGCGCATCTCCTCGGCATATTCGGTGAGCAGCGCTTTGATCTCATCCTGCGACGCGATGTGAACTTTCTTGCAGTCCTTGCATAAACGCTTGGCCAGACGTTGCGCAAGGATGCCGAGCAGAGCATCCGCGAAGTTGAATGGGTCCATGCCCATATCGAGCAAGCGGATGATCGACTCCGGCGCGCTATTGGTGTGCAGGGTGGCGAACACTAGGTGGCCGGTGAGCGAAGCTTCGATGCCGGTGGAAACCGTCTCCTTGTCGCGCATTTCACCCACCATGATCACGTCCGGATCGGCGCGCAGGAATGAGCGCATGATGGAAGCGAAGTCCAGGCCGGCCTTCTTGTTGACCTGCACCTGGCGCAGGCCTTTTTGCGTGATTTCCACCGGATCTTCCACCGTCCATATCTTGGTATCCGGCGTGTTGATGTGTTTCAGGATGGAGTGCAGCGTAGTCGTTTTACCGGAACCGGTCGGGCCGCATACGAAGAACAGGCCGTAAGGTTTGCTGATGGTTTTTTTCACCAACTCAAGATTCCGCGCCGAAAAACCCATGTTATCCAGCGGTATGGGTTCGCCGGAAGCGAGAATACGCATCACCACATCTTCCACGCCGCCCTGCGAGGGAATGGTCGCAACGCGCAACTCGATATCCAGGGGACCGTATTTCTTGAACTTGATCTTGCCGTCCTGCGGCTTGCGCTTCTCGGAGATATCGAGGTCGCACATGATCTTGAGGCGCGTGATCATCGCATTGCGATAGGTGGAAGGCACTTCGATGTAGTTCAACAGCGAACCGTCCTTGCGCAAACGGATTCCCGTCTTGCCTTTGCCAGGTTGCGGCTCGATATGAATATCCGAGGCCCCCATCTTGTAGGCATCGATGATGATCTTATTGACCAGTTTGACGAGTTCGTTATCCGCCGCGGCGCTGACTTCGTCCTGGCTGGCACCGCCCACTTCCTCTTCATCCCCGCTTCCCAAAGAAGTCAGCAGGTCATCCATGGAGCCAGTATCTTCAAAGCTGCCGGTGATATCGCCCACCCCGCCGGCGGCGCCGCCGCCATAAAACTGGTCCAGCGTGGCCTTGAATTCGCGCTGTGTACATACTTTATAGATCAGCCTGTTCTTGGGGAAAATATTGTTGACCACCCGCGACGCCTGTATACGTTCCGGGTCGGTGGTGAGAATGATCACGCCCTCCGGGGTATCGTCCACCGGCACCCAATGGCTGCTTGCCACATATTCGCGTTTCAGGTTGCGCAGGAGTTCGGACGGCTTGATCCGGTCCGTCTTGAGCGGCTCATAAGGCACACCGAAAAAACTGGACAACGCCTTGCCCAGCGCTTCCGGCTTGACCTGGAACTCATCCAGCAGAACATCTTCCACATCCACACCCTTGCGCCGCGCGGTGCGCGTTGCCAGTTCGAATTCTGCCGCGGACATCACCGCATCTGAAACGAGGTAGTCGTATTTGGTCTTGACCGTGTTGGCCTGTTGCTGGCGTTGCTTGAGGGCGACCGCCAGGGTTTGTGCCAGTTCGCGCGCTCCCTCTTCCACCATCGACGGAAAAGGGATGCCGGCCTTGTTGTTGATGACCTGCATCACCCCGATCAGGTCGCTTCCCTCCACATCGACTATCGGTGCAACCAGCATCTGTTTGGTACGGTAACCGGTGCGCCGGTCTACATCCTGCAGAAAGCGCAACGTCGTGCTGAAAGCAGCCAGTTCCTGCTCATCGTAAACGTCCTTGAGATTGAGCAACTTCTTGTGGAATGCGGCATAACCCGCAATGCTTTGTTCGGCGATGGGCAGCTTCAGATCCTTGAACGAATTCAGTCCGGTCTTGACCTTGGAGATCAGCGACGCTTTGTCCTCACCCACCACGTAGATGGTCAGGCGGTCGGCATTGAACAAGGTGCAGATGTCCTTGCTGACATCCAGCATGATCTCGTCGATGTTGCTGGTGGCGTGGATCTTGTTGGTGACGTGGTTGAGGTTCCTGGTGAACTCCAACCGCAACCCCATTTCGTTCATATTGCCTTGTACCGGACTCGCCATTCTCTTTCTCCTCAACCTTTCAGCTACTATTGTTGCTGCTGTGCCTTGGGCACAGACCACAAACCGTTCTCCAGAACATACACGTCGTATCCGGCCTGCGCCAGAATGAATGCGGCGGCCGCACTGCGCCGCCCGCTCTGGCAATAGGCGATATACGTTGTTGCCTTGCTGAGCACCCCGATCGCATTGCGGATGTCATTGAGCGGCACATTGATCGCTCCCGGCAACTTGTCGTACCGGTATTCAGGCGGATGGCGCACATCCAGCCAGATTGCACCCTGAGCTGTTTTCTTCCCGGCATCCTCGTAACTGATGCGATGCAACAGGGGTTCCTGCATCAACTTCAGGAAATCCTGTTTCTTCAGTCTCAACAGCACGCCGTTGCTCTTCATCGTCACCGTGGCGTTGCGTTTGGAATCCGAGATCAGCGCTTCCTCCCCGAAGACATCGCCCGCCTTGAGTTCTGCCAATACCAGATTCGCCCCGCCAACCAGGCGCGTGACTTGCGCGCGCCCGCTTTCGATCAGGTAGTAATAATCGCCATCATCGCCTTCGCGGATGATGACATCCTTGTCCCATACCGCGATCGCTTCGATGCAGTTCAGCAGTTTACCGATATTGGCAGACGGCAGATGTGCAAACGGGCTGTTGCTCAGATTTTCCGCGCTGAACATGCCGGAATTGAGCAGCCTTTTCAGCGCCGATTCCGAGCCATCCTTCAACGCCGTCGACCTCGCATCGTCGTGATAGGCGAACTGATCCCATGTCACCATACGATCCAGCAGGTCGTCATTCACGCGAAGCAGTTGCACATCGCTCAAGGCCTGCGCCGAGCGGATGGCCGGCTGACGCTTGCCTATAGGGTGACGCGCCCATTCCGAGCCGGACCGGATCAGCACCCGATTGCCATCCTCGTACACCACCTCCAGTTCACCGCGCAACAAATAGACCGACTGCCCGGTAGGCGGATGCTCACTGAACGGGTCGCTGCCCTGTGCCAGGCTTTCCACATGGCAATAGTCGAGCAGTTCGCGCAGGCGCGCCGGGCTGAACGACGAGATCGGTTCCAGCGCAGCGAGTATTCTGATGTCGAGGATATCCTGCATAATGTCCCTATGGCCGCTAGAACTCGAACACCTGTCCGTTTTGCAGCATCTTCGGTACAAATTTCTGCACGCACTCACCGATTTCCTGCATCGTCAGTTCGATCTCGCCCGGCTTCAGGTGCGAGATATATATCTTGGGATGAAGCGTGAGTTTGTCCAGCTCTTCAGCCAGCAAAGAAGGGCATAGGTGTTTGGAAATAACGGCAAGATCCATTTCCGCGTTCGAGAATGCGGTTTCGACGATCAGATATTCCAGGTTCCGGATACGGTTGACCGCCTCCCACAAGGCATCGCACGTGGTCGTGTCTCCGCTGAACACCAGGCTTTTCCTCCCGCTATCGATCTGAAAGCCTACCGCCGGAACCACGTGATTCGCCGGCAGTGGTGTGATCTTGCGGCCACCGATTTCCACCGTTTCACCCAGCGCAATCCGCTCGTAACGCAAGATGGGCTGGTGCAAACTGGGTATCTCACTGAAATCCGGCCATATCTCCCAATTGAAAATATGCTGCTTGAGAATGCTCAACGTCTCGTCGGTCGCATGAATGACCAAAGGCTGGTCGCGCATGAATCCCACGCTGTCAATGAGCAGAGGCAGACAGGCAATGTGATCGAGATGGGAATGGGTCACAAAGACGTGGTCGATCATGCTCATCTCGGCCAGACTCAGATCGCCGACACCGGTTCCGGCATCGATCAGCACATCGTGGTCGAGCACCATCGAGGTGGTGCGCAAATTGCCCCCGATACCGCCGCTGCATCCCAATATTCTCAGTTTCATTTTTGAGACATCCTTTCGCGGTCCTCCCGGCCTTATTTCGTCCCGAAGACGAACACGCCGTCCCAGTTCTCACCCGGCGGATTGCTGCGGTAGTAGGCGACGCGCTCGCCGTACACCCCATACAATTTCTCCTGCGGAGCGATCTTCGACAGGCCATACAGTTGCAGTTCCGCCTTGTCCCATTCCTGCTTGCGATAAAATCTCAGCGCCTGCTGGAACAGCCTGATTTCTTCAAGCACGGAGAATTCGACCTCTCCGACCGGGCCGATTGGTTCGTAGACTGCCACCGGTTTGTCTTTTCCTTTGACGCGTACCAAATCAAGTTCGCGATAGACAAATTCCGGGGCCTCTTTCTTGGTCACCTCTCCCACCAGCACACCGACTCCATACTCCTTGGTAATACCTTCCAGACGCGCTGCCAGATTGACCGCATCACCCATCACCGTATAAGCCATGCGCACCTCGGAGCCCATGTTGCCGACGCTCACCCGTCCGGTATTGATGCCGACGCCAATGGCAATGTTCGGCCAGCCGCGTTCCCTGAAATGCGGCTGCAGGTCGCTCAACGCGCGCTGCATTTCCAGCCCTGACAGCACGGCGTGATACGCATGGCGTGTATCGGGCAAAGGCGCTCCCCAGAACGCCATGATACAGTCGCCCATGTATTTATCAATTGTGCCGCGATGGCTGTAGATCACACGCGAGAGAGGCGTCAGAAACTCGTTCATCAATAGCGACAATTCCCTGGGTTCCAGCCCTTCCGAGATCGTGGTGAAGCCGCGCACATCCGAGAACAGGACGGTCATTTCCCGGCTTTCGCCTTCCATCGAAACCTGCTCCGGATTTTTGCTCATCTCGTCCACCACTTCGCTCGGCACATACTGGCCGAACAAGCCGGTAATCTGTCGCTTGGTACGTTCCGTTGTAAAGTAGCCGTAGGTCATGTTCAGCGCGAACAAAGCGAAGACCATGGTCAGTCCGCCCGCCAAAGGTAGCGCGATATTGCCGTATTCCCACAACGAACCATTGACGATGACTTCAAGCAGCAGCACACCCGTCGAAAGCAGGGTGCCGTAGATCGGACCCAGCAGGGGCAGAAGAATAGCCAATGCAACCCCGACGACCAGCAACATCAGCACGTTCGCACCCAGCACATAAGGGGGGTTCTGCCTGATGTCCTGATTGAGGATGCCGCTGATCATGTTGGCATGGACTTCCACTCCGGGATAGACCTCGCCGACCGGCGTGGAACGCATATCCATCAATCCCGGCGCGGAAGTGCCCACCAGCACGATCTTGTTTTGCAGGTCTGCCAGCGGGGTGCGCTCATGCAGCACGTCCGATGCCGAGATGTAACGGAACGTTCCGCGTCTTCCCCGATAAGACACCAGCGCGCTGACCTCAGCATCCACCGGAATACGCAAATTGCCCTGTGCCGACTCCAGCGTCAGCCACTCCAATCCGCCATAGTTCTTGTCTTTGCCTGTCGCATAACCTGGAGATAATTTTGGCATACCCAGTACCGCGCGCGCGACTGCCAGTGACAGGGATTCGTAATACGCCCCATCGTATTCGACGATCATCGGCACACGGCGCACTACCCCGTCGAAATCGACCACCGGATTGAAGTGCCCGGCCGATTCCGCGCTGCTTTGCAACTCAGGCAGGTTCCCCCCGTAGCTGTCCCAGCGCATGAACGAGATCGGTCGCCCCTTGAAAGTCCCAGCGGGGAAAACCGGTTCCGGCAGGACGCCGGAAATGCTCTTGGCGGAACCGCGCTCGCCGTTGCTGAAATAGTATCCCAGCACCACGCTTCGGTGCCGGATCTTGTCGGCGAAAAGTTTGTCGTATTCGAGGTGAGGCTGGATCCGGGTTAACACGGACTGGAACTGTGCCACGTTCTTGAGCTGATTCTTCCCCAACTCCTGCAATACTTTCAGGCCGGAACTGTTGTCCTTTTCGGCGAACACCACGTCGAAGCCGACCACCGCAACACCGTAATGTTCGAACAGTTTGTCCATCAGCGCTGCCAACTTGTCCCTCCCCCACGGCCAACGCCCTTCTTCTTTCAGGCTCTTTTCGTCGATGTCGAGAATGACGATGCGATCGTCACCCTTGTTCGGCAAGGTCAGCCGCAAACGGTAATCGTAGAGTTTTGCGTCGATGAACCGGACGAAGCCCAAACGGTAGAACCTGGCCGCATCGCCCATAAACAGGAGTACCAGCGAAAGACCGAGCGCAATAAGAAGTGCGTGCCTCTTCACCTGCCGCCCCGCCTTTCCCCCCGCCGGATTGCGCGTCGACTGATCACTGAAGTAATCAGGTCTTGAAGTAGAACTCCATCTTTACCCCGGCCAGTTCGATGAGGTCATGGTCTCTCAATTGGTGCGGTTGCTCACCTATAGACGAACCGTTCACGGTAGGGAAGCTGCCACCTTCCACGTGGGTGATGAAAAACCCGTGCGGACGGCGCGCCAGCACCGCCACTTGCACTCCGGGCTTGCCCAGCGTCGTCAGGTTCTTGACCAGTTCCAGCTCTTTGCCCGCATTGGGGCCGTTCAATATTTGCACCACTGCTGCCGGAGGTTGCCCTGCCGATGCTTCGGCTACCATGCCGCTGTTTGTTGCATTGAACTGTGCGGTCGCTTCCGTTTTGCGCGTCACAGTGACATCCAGAGGGGACTTGGCAAAACCTTCCTTCGGCGACATCTTGACCGGAGCGCGCAATACCATGGTCTTCTCAAAGTCTGCCGCCGAAGTCTGCGTGGGCTGATCGTTCAGATATTTCAATTTGTACTTGCCGATCTCGATCACGTCATTGTTCTGCAAGAAGTGCTTTTTTGTCGGCGTACCGTTGACGGCCAATCCGTTGGTGCTATCCAGGTCTTCCAGGAAAGAATCGTTCAGGATAGTAACGATGGCGGCGTGATCACTGCTCACCGCAAGGTTGTCGATCACGATATCGTTGTGCGGCTTGCGCCCTATCGTGGTGCGCTCCTTGTTCAGCGGATATTCTTTCAGCACCGCTCCGTCCATGCTGAGTATCAATTTAGCCGGCATATCATCAATCCCCGTAGTTAATTCTTGCTATCTCAATTTCCGAACCATGAATACAACTTCTGCCACCATCCGCGAGGGGCGGTGTAACGCCCCTTTACCTTGACCAGGATGACCGACACGTTGTCGCGCCCGCCATTGTCATTGGCCAGTTGTATCAGCTGGGTTGCCGCCAAAGGCAAATTGTTCTGCAGCATCTGCAGCGTCGTCCCGATATCTTCATCCTCGACCATATCGTTCAGACCGTCGGAGCACAACAAATATATGTCGCCGACTTGAACCTCATGCACATGCAATTCGGGGTCGACGTCGGCATCGATGCCGACCGCGCGAGTCACCAGATTCTTGTTCTTGGACAAGCGCGCGTCTTCCTTGCTGATCATTCCGCTGTCTATCTGCTCCTGCAGCAGCGAATGATCGCGCGTTACGGACTCAAACTCATCGCCGCGCAAACGATACATGCGCGAATCGCCTACATGCACCACTGCCACCCGATCATCGTAGAACAGCGCAGTGACGATGGTCGTGCCCATCCCGGCATATTGCGGCTGACTCTGCGCTGCACGGAAGATGGACAGATTCGCCTTCTTCACGTTGTCGCGCAGCAAAACCACACCCAGTTCCTCGCCCGCACCGTCCAGGTCTTCCGGGTGCGCATCCTGAAGACGGTGCCTCACCTCGCTGGACAGTACCGAAACGGCGATCCCGCTCGCCACTTCGCCGGCATTATATCCGCCCATGCCGTCCGCCAGCACCACCAACCCGAGATCCGCATCGTAAGTGACGCTGTCCTCATTATGCGAGCGCACCATCCCGGGGTCGGTCTTGCTGACTATCTCAAGCGCATCATGTATATCCACGTACCACCCCTGAAAACGTCTTTACTTTATCGCCCATGCCTCAATTACAGGCTCGCTGCACATTGCCGTATCGCTTCGGCCATCGCGTGGCCGCTTTCATAGCGGTCTTCGATCTTCTTGGCCAGCGCCTTGTTTATGATTGCCACTACGCACGGTGGCACATCCGGATCGACGCTCAGGATGTCCAGAGGTGGCTCGTTGGCGATCCGGAACATCAGTTGAGCCATGGAATCGCCAGCGAACGGCAGCTTACCACACGCCAGTTGGTACAGGCTCACACCCAGTGAGAACAGGTCCGAATGCCCCTCGATCCTGACGCCCGACAATTGCTCCGGCGACATGTAGGAAGGCGTACCCAGCACCATGCCGGTCTTCGTCTTGGACGAATCCGTGATGCGCGCAATACCGAAGTCGGTAACCTTTACCGTGTCGCTTTCAGGGTCATACATGATGTTGGCGGGTTTGATATCGCGATGCACGACGTTCAGACTATGCGCATAGCCCAGCGCATCCGCCACGCGCGCAATGATGCTCAACACCCTGGGCAGCGGCAACAAATTGGGCTGCTTGGTATACATCACCAGATCCTTGCCCTTGAGGAACTCCATCGCGATATACGCCAGATCATGCTCTTCGCCCGCGTCGTACATCGTGACGATATTGGGATGGTTCAGGCGCCCGGCCGTTTCGGCCTCGCGGAAGAAACGGGCTTTGACGTCTTCCAGCTCATCCGCCTCGAACTCTTGCGCCAAAGCCATGGTCTTGATCGCCACAACGCGGCTGATCTTGGGGTCCTTGCCCAGATAGACCACGCCCATCGCACCTTTGCCCAACTCCTTCTCGATCTCGTAGCGCCCCAGCATGGGCTTGGCCAGTCCGGGCCGATCCAATTTCATCGTGCTATCGTTGCTTCGGCCGGCAGAGCCGCCGAGCACAATTGTCTCCGCCATTGCCCTCGATTGTGCCGTTCGCGCTTCCAGGTCGCGGAACTTGGGGTTGTGATCGGCCATATACCTGAATACCGATTCAGCCTTGTTGAACTGGCGCTTCCGCTCGAAATCCAGTCCGAGGTTGTACAACACATCCATCAAGCTGTCGTCCAGCGGAACTTTGCGGAACTTGTCGAAGGCCATATCCAGTTGCCCCTGGCCCTGGAACGCCAGGCCCAGCATGCGATTGCTTTCTGCGGAATCGGCATCGGATTTGAGCTTGCCCTTTTCCGTCATCAGAAAACGTTTGGTCGTCAACAGCAGATGGCCGACCAGCAACAGTGCCGCCGGCAACATCAACTGCAACCACATCGCCTGCGTCGTCATCAGGATGAAATGAACCGCCAGCAACAACACGAACAGCCCGCCCGTGATAGCCGCTGCCAACCCCGCGCTCAGGCGCGGCACCAGCAGGATCAGGTAAAGCGATACCGCGAGGAAGACAGCGCTCTGGGCCCAGAATGCCCATCTCGGCGTGACGAAAAAATCCTGCTTGAGGATGCTGGAGACTGAATGTGCCAGCGTCAGCACAGGCGAAGTCCCGGCAGAGATCGGGGTCACTTGCGATGAGCCCACCCCGGCCGCGGTGGCGCCGATCAGCACAATTTTGTCGCGATATTTCTCCGCGGGTATCTTGCCGCTCAACACGTCGTAAAAGGAATCCACCTGGAATGCAGGTTTCCCTTCGCGGTCGCCGTAGAAGAAAGTGTGCATGCGCAGGGCCGGATCGGTGGCAATGTTGAGGTTGCCCACCTTCACACCCTGCCCCAATGTGACCTTGATATCTTTTGGATCGAGATTCAGGCTCTTGGCCACCAGCATCAGCGACAGCGAGGGATAGTATTGGTCGAAATAGCCGATCACCAGCGGCTCGGTGCGCACCGCGCCATCCACATCCGGCGTGGCATTGAGGTGGCCGATGGCCAAGGCAGTCGCGCCGATAGAGGGGATGGGGAATTGCGCACCGAGGGCAGGAATGGGCAATGCAGAATCTTCGCCGCCCACCACATTGGTCAGGTTGTTCTTGAGGACATAGTCCGGAAGCGCGCTATCCGGTTTACCCTGGGGCTCGCCCAATTCGAAGTACATGCCCAACAGCACATCGTTGGCCTTGAGCATGCTTTCTGCCAGTTTTTTGTCGTTATCCAGATGATCCAGGGCATCCTGCATCAATGCATCCAGCTGCGCCCATTCATCAGGATTGCTGCGTTTCAGAGAAGAATCGGCAAGGATTGCGCCGATCTTGTTGATATAGTCCAAGCCTGCATCGACTTGCGGCTCGAAGAAAAAAGCGGTGTTCCCGACCACCTTGGCATGTCCCGAAGCCAGAATGTCCAGCATCTTGCCCTGGATTGCGCGCGGCCATGGCCAACGTCCAAGGTTGGCGATGCTCTGGTCGTCGATGGCGATGACCGCGACCTTGTCGCTGGGTGACCGGGAAGAAGCCAGCACGCCCCAGTCATAAGCCTTGCGCTCCAAGCTCTGTATCAAATCACTATTGGCACTGAACAGGAACACCAATGCGATCAGCAAAGCGGTGAACCCATCCGTTTTCCAAAATGATTTCTTCATATTCGCCCTGCCCGTTTTCACTCGATCACTGAGCACACAAGGGCGAATACTAAAACAATTTTCAAAATCAAACCATACCTGTTTGATTTATCAGCCGTTTCACTTAATGAGCAATACCGGAACGCTAGCCAAGTGAGTGACTTTGCTGGCCACCGACCCAAGCAACAGATTGGACAACTTGTCCTGGCCATGAGCGCTCATCACGATCTGATCAACTTGTTGCTCCTGTGCATATTGCACAATGGCCTCAGCCGGCGCGCCGATACTGATGTGATAACTATATGCAAGCCTGGCCGCATCCAGCTTCGCACGTGCCTCGGCCAACGCGGACGCACCCTGCTCGCGATAGTAATCATTGATAGTTTCCTGATTTATAAACAGTTTTACATTTCCGGACGCCAACTTCCATTGCACATTCAATAGACACACTTGCGGCGTTTCCTTTAACCAGGCAACACTTCTGATCACGTATTCCACCGCGCGGTTAGCGCCAGCCGAGCCGTCTACCGGAATCAATATCTTCATCGTCATTTACCCGTTCAGGATTTATCGTGCGGGGATGGAACCTGTTCGTCAAGCAGGTCGATCACCCGTGCTTTCGCTGTCTTGCGTGCAGCCAGCCACTTGCCAACCACCAGTACAAGAAACGCACACCCCGCCGGGATCAGCCAGTGCAATACATGTTGCGCGTCCAGCAATGTTTTGAAAAGCGCCTCCCCTGCCAGCATCTCACCTGCGACGTAGCCCAACAGCGCGCCTCCCGCGTAGATGATGAAAGGAAACCGGTCGATCAGTTTCAATACCAATTGGCTGCTCCAGGCGATGAGCGGGATGCTCACCAGCAGGCCGAATACCAGCAGGGTGGCGTTGCCGTGTGCCGCGCCCGCCACGCCCAGCACGTTATCCAGGCTCATCACGAAATCGGCGATGATGATCGTTTTTACCGCCCCCCAAAGGTGAGTATCAGCCTTGATATTACCCTCGCCGTGCTCCTCTTCTTCCGGCTGGATCAGTTTTATGCCGATCCAGATCAGCAACAAGGCGCCGACCAGCTTGAGATATGGCAGCGAAAGCAGGCTGACCGCGAAGAAAGTGAGGACTACGCGCAGGGTGATCGCCCCTGCCACACCAAAGAGAATACCCCGCTTGCGCTGTTCCAGCGGCAGGTTGCGGCACGCCAGCGCGATCACCACTGCGTTATCCCCCGAGAGCAGCAAGTCGATAACGATGATCTTGAACACATCCACCCAGAACTGGGTTGAACTCAGCATTTCCAGCACGGCATTCCCTTCAAAACCGGGGAAGGGATAAACGAGAAGGGATCGCACCTGCGGTGCTCAAGGGGAAACCTCCACCCCTCCCCCTTCCCCCATATCCCTTTCCGTTTTAGCCTTTCAACACCTTTTGCATCGTGCGCCCCATCTCCGCCGGGTTGCGCGTGATGTGTATGCCGCATTCTTCCATCACGGCCAGCTTCTCGTTGGCTCCGCCCTGGCCGCCGGAGATGATCGCCCCGGCGTGCCCCATGCGCTTGCCTTCCGGAGCCGTAACGCCAGCGATGAAACCAACCACCGGCTTCTTCATGTTGCCCTTGATCCAGCGCGCGCATTCTTCCTCGTCGCTGCCGCCGATCTCGCCGACCATGATCACCGCGTCCGTTTCCGGATCGTCGTTAAACAGGCGCATCACATCGATATGCTTCATGCCATTGATCGGGTCGCCGCCGATGCCCACACAGGACGACTGACCGTAACCCAGTGCGGAAAGCTGCCCGACCGCTTCGTAAGTCAGCGTCCCGGAACGCGACACGACACCGATGCGGCCTTTCTTGTGGATGTGTCCGGGCATGATGCCGATCTTGATCTCATCCGGCGTGATGAGGCCGGGACAGTTCGGCCCGATGAGCAGCGTACGCTTGCCCTGCATCTTGTAGCGGGTCTTCAGCATGTCGTGCACGGGAATACCTTCGGTGATGCAGATCACCAGGTCCAGATCGGCTTCCACTGCTTCGTCGATTGCCGCTGCCGCACCGGATGGCGGGACGTAGATCACGGAAACCGTCGCACCCGTCGCTTTTTTCGCGTCCAGCACGCTGGCATACACCGGAATCCCTTCAAAGTCTTCGCCGGCCTTTTTCGGGTTCACTCCCGCAACGAAGCAATTCGCCCCGTTCGCGTAGCTCTTGCAATGGAAGGTATGGAACTGGCCGACCTTGCCGGTCATGCCCTGGGTGATGACTTTGGTGTTCTTGTTGATCAGTATGGACATGATGTTTAACCTTTCGCAGCCGCAACGACTTTTTGCGCCGCGTCCGCCATATCGTTACCGGAGATGATGGGCAATCCGGATTCAGCCAGTATCTTTTTGCCAAGCTCGACGTTGGTTCCTTCCAGACGCACCACCAGCGGTACGCTGAGGTGCACCTCACGTGCTGCCGCCACTACGCCCTCGGCGATCACATCGCATTTCATGATGCCGCCGAAGATGTTGACCAGGATCGCCTTGAGCGACGGGTTCTTCAGCATCAGCTTGAACGCCTCGGTCACCTTCTCCTTGTTCGCGCCGCCGCCCACATCGAGGAAGTTGGCCGGACTGCCGCCGTACAGTTTGATGATATCCATGGTCGCCATCGCCAGCCCCGCGCCATTCACCAGGCAACCGATGTTGCCGTCGAGCTGAATGTAGCTCAGCTCAAACTTCGACGCTTCGATCTCGGCCGGGTCTTCTTCATCCAGATCGCGATAAGCCACGATCTCGGGACGACGGTACAGTGCGTTGGAATCGAAGTTGAATTTTGCATCCAGCGCCACCACGCGGTTGTCCGCCGTGATGATCAATGGATTGATCTCCGCCAGCATCGCATCCTTTTCAACGAAGGCGCGATACAAACCCTGCAGCACCTTGACCGCCTCGGCATTCGCCACATCCGGAATACCGATGGAACGCGCCACTTGCGCACCCTCCGCATCGGTCAGGCCGGTGACCGGATCGATACGCACGGTTCGGATCTTCTCCGGCGAATGTTTTGCGACTTCTTCGATCTCCATGCCGCCTTCGCTGGAAGCCAGCAGGGCCACGCGCTGCGAAGCGCGATCCACCACCATGCCGACATAGAATTCCTTGACGATCTGCGCACCTTCCTCGATCAGCAATCGGCGCACCACCTGGCCTTCGGGTCCGGTCTGGTGAGTAACGAGACGCATGCCCAGGATCTGGCCCGCAAACTGTCGCACTTCATCCAGCGACTTTGCCACCTTTACTCCGCCGCCTTTGCCGCGCCCGCCCGCATGAATCTGAGCCTTCACCACCCATACTTTGCCGCCCAGTTTCTGAGCTGCCGCGACAGCCTCCTCTACGCTAAAGCATGCTACTCCGCGCGGAGTCGGCACGCCGAACTCACGCAGTATCTCTTTACCCTGGTATTCGTGGATTTTCATGATGACTCCTGTTTTAGGAAGAGAGGAATTTACCAGACGGCGTCAGATCCGCTGTTTGGCATCCTTTAAATAATAATCATTATTAGAATACCAAAATCAATGGGCGCGCACCCCATCCCCGCGCTACTTTTAACGCAGGCAGAAATCTTTTCGCGGCTATCGCCGAACGACTTCTCGAAGTCCTGATAATACTCCTCAACCGGTCTCAGCCGACTTAGAAATCCCAGCGCACCCCCCCGGAGCAGAACAGGCTGGAAATACTCGTACTCACTTGCGGGCCGTTGGTATCGATCTTCTGATAGCTCAAGTCCGTGTCGAAAGTGAACCGTTCCCTGAAACGGTAGGATCCGCGCAGCATGGGCATGACTTGCGTCGTCGTACCGCCGAATTGATCTTTGAAACTGGACATCTGCAGCGTCGTATCCACCATCCAGCCGCTGTTGATCTGGTTGTGGTTGTAGAAGAATACGGTGTGGCCGTTCACCGTGCCGCTGGAGCTCAAAGTAACGCTCCCCGACCAGATATCCCCCTGCTTGTAAAGGCTGCTCCCGATCACTTGCCCGGTCACGCTTCTTTCCAACCCGCGACCCGGTGTGGTTTGAACAAAGCCCTGGGGTGTCGCGGTACCGGTACCCTGAGATATCGGCAAACCGGTGACCGGATCTATCGTCTGTCCGCTGGTACCCAGTCCCGTCGTGTTGGTCAATCTGAAGTCGCCGCCAACTTGCCATTTTTCGCGGAAGGGGACAGTGATGCCGACTTGCCCCATATTCGCGGTTGCAGTGCGCGCCATGGCCAGATCGCGCAGGCTGCTGACCGACATGGTTTGCAGCAAATCATTGACCGATGACGTGCTAGCGCCGTTCAGGGCGTTGCGGATGCTCAGGGAAGGGGTTTTGCGGTGATCCAGCATGAAACTCACGGTCGCGTCGGGCAGCAGATACATCCCTTTCGTCATGCCCATGAACTGGGCTGCGTTCACCGCCTTGAAATAGGCATCGTAGTCCAGTAGTCCGTATGCATTTCTCTTGTCGTCGAAATACCGGTATTCCAAGCCTATCGCACGCCGGTCGAGCACTCCCTCCACCGTTTGATTGATGCCGTAGAACGAAAATGACCCCTTGTCCACGCTGGCACCGACAAATCTCGGTTTGGCCCCAGGCGAATAATCCACCAGAGCTCCCGCCACGCTGTTCACACGCAGGTCTTGTGCATCGCCATATGAAGCTGCCAGACCGTCAAACAGCCCCAGCACACCGTCCCCCATGGATGACTGCCTTCCCACTCTCACCAGATAATTCTGCGTGCGGCCCTTGATTTCGCCGTAGGCTGCAATTGCCCGATTGTAGCCGGGTTGAGTGGACAGAAAATTCTTGGTGTTCACATCCCTGAACACGAGACGGCTGTCATAGTTTTCATTTCTGTAGCGTTCCGACGCGTCCACGCTGGTGATGAGCATGGATTGGTCTGTCATCGATTGCGAATCGGTCGTCGTCACGCCGTTGAAAGTGCTGGTCGTCGCGATATTGCTTCTGCCGTAGTAATAACGCGAGGATATGCCGCCGAATGTGGTCACGCTGGGGGCCAGTTTCTTTTCCGAGCCGGCAGCCGCCATCGGCGAGTTCGCCCCCCCTTTCTCCGACAACCCTTCCAGACGTTGTGCCACACGTGCCGCACCCGCACTCTCCGGATACAATCTCAGATACAGGTCGTATTCGACTTTCGCCTTGTCGGGTTGCCCGCTGCGTTCACGCGCGACCCCGATCCATTCCTGCCCCTGCTGGGTGTAATCGTTGGGGGGCAACAGCAACAGCTTGTTCAAGACTTCGACTGCCTGTTCGTTTTGTTTGGCAGCGAGCGCATCGCGCGCCTGTATCATCAAATCGCGCGCCTGCCGGCTGATGTCTGCCACGGCCGCCTCCTCCGGCTTCAATGTCGTTCCGGCTGCGGGTTTCTCTTCCGGGCTGATCGCAGGCAGAAAAGGCAGGGGTGCATTGCTCGCCGGCTGTTTGTCCGGGCGTATGGTAATCAGGAAACTCCGCCTGTCCGTGCCCGCTTCCACACTGAATTCCGCTTCCCGTGAAAACTCGATCACCAATTTCGGCTTGGTCAATTGATCCCGTGTGGTCACCGTGAAGCCCGGAATGAGTCCGGAAGGCGGAGACTTGCGTACTTCGTCATCCACCCAGGCTTCTGTGCTTGCCACCCCCTGAACTCGCTCGAAATAGATCTCCAGTGTCTTGCCGTGGCTCTCCGGAAAATGGCGCAGGTACTGCACCGGCCCGGTCAGCCGAATGGTCGCGACGACTCCCTGGCGTTGATACTCGATCTCTATGTCATCCAGAGGCTGTGCATCCGCGAGAAAAGGAAGAAGGGTCAGCAATAAACCGCCAAAGAATCTGTGACGCTTAAAGAATTGTTTCCTCATCCTTGCTCCTGGCCAACTTTAAAATAAATCATGTGCGTTTTCATTTATACAGGCCCGAAAATTCTTTCGTTTGCCGGATGGGAAACCACGCCGCCCAGGCCGCTCAATTCCAGTTGACATACGCTGTTCCAGTTCTGCCTGCGGGTGCGTGGCACGAACTGCTCGAACACGTCACGTTCCCCTGGTGGCTGCTTTGTTGAGGCGGATGGTTAGGTGCATAGACGACGGCACCTTTGTAGTGACAGGAGTTGCATGCCGTCTGGGACAGATAGGCGTGCAAGGCTGCGCCTGTCGCCACAGTCGTCCCGATATGGCAAACGGTGCAGGGAACACCAGGGGTGTAGGTTACGTGGCCCGCCGGGGTGGCTCCGAGCGCACCTGCCCAGCTTGGCGAATTCATGGTTGTGGTCGTATGGCAATCCGTGCAATTTTGGGTTGCGGTAATGGCGACGTGACCAGTGAATGAAGTAGTTCCTTTTGCATCGGTACCGTTGTGGCAGCCGCTGCAAAGTTTGGTTGGCGCCATATGCCTTGGCGTCCAGGAAATATAGTTATGGCAATCGTCGCACGCGTTGTTGCGCATGAGGTTATAAACATGGGTCGCTGTCGACCTGTAGTACTGGTTGGAACCCTGAACATGGCAACCTGCGTTGGCACAACTGCCCGGTATCACACCGACGTGATTCCAGCTCGCAGGAAGAAATGAATAGGATCTGTGGCAGCTGTCGCAGGAGCCGGTCGCCTTCAGGCCCACGCCGTGGCTTGCCGGCCTGCCGGTGGAAATCGACCCGTTATGACATGTCGTGCATTGTCCCGGCAGTGCAGTCCCGTGGTTGTAACGCGCGCCGAGGAAGGTAAAGGTATTGAAATGGCAGGACTCGCAAGGTGCGTCGGTCACAATGTGGTTGGTGGGTTTCGGTGTCGCCACAACGCGCCTTCCCAGTGCATGACAGCTGTCACAATTCCTGGGGGTGCCCTTGAACACCCCCGCAACGTGACATATTTCGCAGGCGGCCGTGGCGTGTCCGCCGACAAGCGGGAAACCGGTGTTCATGTGATCGAAATCGCGCCCGGCCATTTGCGTCTCGGCCATTGCCTGTAGCGCAAATACCGCCAGCATCACGGCAAATATGTTGCCCAATATTCGTCCTGGTCGTTTCATTTTCTCTCCCCTGATTTAACTGTTACCGCGTGCATTCAGCCTATTACTTCTTTCGCGTAATTGTCACGCCCATCCTGATCTGCTTCCAGTCATTACCTTCGTGGCAACGTTCGCAGCGGTCGCCGAAATTGCCGTTGTGCACATCGTCGCGATCATGGCAAATTCCGCATGCAGCGGACAGCAGCACTTTTTTGTCCATCGGCTTCTTGTGACAGGCATAGCAGTTGCTGCCGATCTTCTTATGCGGCCCGTCCAGCTTGAAGCCGGTCTTATTGTGGTCGAAATCCCACGCCTTCCAGTTTCGCGTGTTGTGGCAAACCTGGCATTCGGTCGCCAGTTTGCGTTTATGGACATCATCCTTTTCGTGACACGACCAGCAATCCGACCTTGCGTCCTTGAACGTCACTGCGGCGTGACATTTTTTGCATTCCACCAGCAGGTGACGTCCAAGCAGCGGAAACGCCGACATTCTGTTGTGGTCGAACGTGGTCTTGTTCCAGGTTTGCGCATCATGGCAGGACTCGCATTTTTTGCCTTCCTGCCCCTTGTGCTTGTCGTCCTTCTCATGGCAAGACGCGCAGTCGCTCTGCAGCTTGTCCTTATACAGATCACCCTTGTGGCATGCCGCGCATTTGGCCTGCCTGTGCTTGCCGAGCAGCGGATACTTGGTCTGCTTGTCATGATCGAAGAGAACTTCCTTCCAGTCCTTTTCTACATGGCAGGACTCGCACTTTGGCCCGAAATTGCCCTTGTGCTTGTCGTCTTTCTCATGGCATGAGTTGCATTTCGTCGGCAACTTGTCCTTGTAGAGATCGCCCTTATGGCAGGCCGCGCACTTGGCCTGTCTGTGCTTGCCCAGCAAGGGGTATTTGGTTGCCTTGTCATGGTCGAAGTTGATTTCTTTCCAGTCTCTTTCAACGTGACATGTCTCGCACTTGGGCCCGAATTTTCCCTCATGCGCCTTGTCGTCGTCCTTTTTGTGGCAGGTACTGCAAACCTTGGGCGTATCCTTGAACTTGTTGTCGATGTGGCACTTGTCGCACTTCACTTCCCGATGCTTGCCCAGCAGCGGATACTTGGTCTTCTTGTCGTGATCGAACAGGATTTCCTTCCAGCTCTTTTCGTTGTGGCAAGACTCGCACTTCGGTCCAAGCTTGCCCTTGTGCTTGTCGTCCTTCTTGTGGCATGAGTTGCACAGCGTGGGTGTGTCTTTGAACTTGTTATCGATGTGGCACTTGGCGCACTTCACTTCCTCGTGCTTGCCCAGCAATTTGAACTTGGTCTTGTTGTGATCGAAGGCGGTGGTTTTCCAGTCCTTTTCAAGGTGGCATTTTGCACAGTCCGTTCCCAGGCCGCCCTTGTGCTTGTCGTCTTTCTTGTGGCAATCGTTGCAGTAAGCCGGAGCTTCGCGGAATTTTTTCCCGGATTTGTGACAATCCGTGCACTTCACCTTCTCGTTCAGGTGAGCGCCCTTTAATGGATAATCGGTTTTCGTATGGTCGAATTTGGCATGATCGAATTCGGCAACCTTGGCATCGCGGCCCTTGTGGTCGGTATGGCACTCCTTGCATTCCTTGGCGGCGTCCAGCCGGCCATGGAAGCCGCGCTTTTCCTTCAGGTCTTTGCCGATATCCTGATGGCAGTCGGCACACAATTGCGATTGCGCCGCCTTGTCGAACTTCTTGTGGCACTTCTCGCAATTCTCTTCTTCCTTGGCATGGCTCTTGATGACCTCACCAGGCATCAGCAATTTGTTTGCTTGTGCCTGAAAGGGAAGCGCGAACAAGAGGCTCGCCAAGGCGAGAATACGGAGGGTCGTCGTCATTGATTACATCCGGGAGTCAGTAGGCGTGAACTGCGTACACATGATAAAACGCGCTGAAAACCATCATATACACCAGCGGGATATGGAAGACATGCCACCACGAGAACAGGCGTTCATAAGTGTGGAATTGCGCCGCGTCACGCACGGCCTTCAGATACGCCCGGATCTTTTCCCGGTAGTCCAGATATAACCGTTCCATGTTCGCCAGTTGCGCGTCTTTGAAATTGTTCTGCCCGGCCTGGGCCTGCATGACCGCATACAACTCTTTGGGCAGTGAACGCGAAAGTGAAAATGCCTGCAAGCCAACATTGATGAACTGGATGAAGTTGTAGCTGGACACTTTGCTATATTGCCCGCTACGCACTCGAAACTCTTCCAAGGCTTTTTCGACACCCGGCGCAAAACTGAACATTGATTTGACATCGCCCGTCTGTTCCATTTCTGCCTGCAACTCCTTTAGAGTGGCCTGCCTGCCGTAAAGACCGTGGTGAATCTTGGTATAGAAAAGTCGACCGAACGTACCGCTACCGGACACCAATAGCATGCACAGCATCGCTACCGCCGCATTGGGAGAGCCGGTAGGATGGACATAGGGGATGTACACGTGATAAGTGGAATGGAAGATGATGGTCAGCGGACCCAAAATACCCAACACCATATGCCACTTGAACCAGCTTGGCAGCACGCCTATTTTCTGGAATATCCTGACGCGCTTGCGCAAAGGGTAGAGCAGCAAAACCAGCATCATCAAGCCCCCTGCCAAGCCCAGGTTATAGCCAAAATCAAATAGTTCCTCTCCGGGTTTGAAAAGTGTCTGCGGGTAGAGCAAAAAATACCCCCCAAACGTTATTGCACCTACAAAGCCGATAAATACTAGCCACCGCAAATGCTCCGATTCCTTATTTGTCTTCATCCTTACTTCCGAATTCAAGTTGCCTCAACGATCCCGACTAATTTTAACGGGAATTTCACAATATTCAAACTGGCTATTTGTCTTCCATGGCTTCGGAGCTTAGAATAGTTCGGGTTTACCGTAACTCGTCTTTCGGGCCATTTTCAGGCTGTATTTGGAAATGCGCTCATCTCTTTGTTAACAAATACATTTCTGTCTCAGATGAATATTGAATCCTTCGCAATCTACTTGGCACCGCTCGCGCTGATCGTGTTCTTCTATCTGCGCGGACGATACAAGCATGAATCATCGGCTGTCGAAGTGCTTACCGAATCAATCGAGGCTGGATTGACCGAACCTTCCTCCTTGCACCCTGAAATCAACCCCAATCTTTGTATGGGTGCAGGCAGTTGCATCACCGCCTGCCCGGAGGGTGCGATCGGCATGATCAAGGGCAAGGCGGTGTTGATCAACCCGACCCACTGCATCGGTCACGGGGTTTGCGCGCCCGCATGTCCTCATGACGCCATCAAGCTGGTGTTCGGTACGGCCAAACGCGGCATGGATATCCCGCAAGTGAATCCTAACTTCGAGACCAATGTGCCAGGCATCTTCATCGCGGGAGAACTCGGCGGAATGGGACTGATCCGCAAGGCGGCGACCCAGGGCATCCAGGCCATGGAGTCCATTGCCAAGCTGAAGGGCGGAAATAACCCCTATGACGTTGTCATCATAGGTACTGGGCCTGCCGGATTGGCAGCAACCCTCGCTGCGATTGAAAGCAAACTGCGTTACGTCACCATCGAACAGGAAGAAGCACTCGGCGGAGCCATCTTCCAGTACCCGCGCAACAAGATCGTGATGACTGCACCGGTAAAGCTGCCTCTGGTAGGTAAAGTACACTTTCAGGAAGTCAGCAAGGAAAAGCTGCTCGAGTTCTGGCAAGGCATCATCCAAAAAACCGGCTTGAAACTGAATTTCAACGAGCGCATGGAGAACATCACCAAGACTGACAAAGGCTTCACCGTCAAAACCACCAAGGGTTCTTACGAAACACGCGCTGTGCTGCTTGCCATCGGCCGCCGCGGTACGCCGCGCAAACTGGGCGTACCCGGAGAAGACCTGCCGAAAGTCGTATACCGCCTGATCGAGCCCGAGCAATACAAGAATATGCATGTGCTGGTGGTGGGTGGCGGAGACAGCGCTCTTGAAGCAGCCATGGCCATTGCCGATCAACCGGGAACGACCGTCACCCTCTCCTACCGCAGCGATGCTTTCGGGCGCGGCAAACCTAAAAATCGCGACCGCCTGAAATTAATGTCGGAACAGGGAAAGCTCACTGTGCGCCTGAAATCGAATGTGAAACTGGTCGAAAAAGACAAGGTCACTATTGAACAGGAAGGAAACATGCTTGTGATCCCCAACGATGCGATCATCGTTTGTGCAGGCGGTATTCTGCCCACCCCGTTCCTCAAACAGATCGGCGTGATCGTCGAATCCAAATTCGGCACCGAGTAAGGTATAAAGAGGCCAAAGCAAAAGGCTTGCATCGCTGCAAGCCCTGTTTATGTTGGCGGAGTGGACGGGACTCGAACCCGCGACCCCCGGCGTGACAGGCCGGTATTCTAACCAACTGAACTACCACTCCAAAAAACATTTGTGGCGAGATACCGCACAGTCCGACAAATCCCGTACTGCGCCCGCACGAACAACCTGACGATAAAAAAGCTTGCATCGCTGCAAGCCTTATTGGTATTGGTGCCGCTTGTCGGATTCGAACTGACGACCTACCGCTTACAAGGCGGTTGCTCTACCAACTGAGCTAAAGCGGCTGGGTTTGAAACTGGTGGGTCGGGCGAGATTCGAACTCGCGACCAACGGATTAAAAGTCCGCTGCTCTACCGACTGAGCTACCGACCCCTCCCAAAAGGGAGCGCGCATTATACGGGTTTGACCTCGACTGTCAAACGAACCGGCAGAGGACTACTCGACGCGATAGCGCGTGGAATCTGGCACTCCGGCTGATTGGAATCCTTCCCGGCGCAAACGGCACGAATCGCAGCGTCCGCAGGCGCGGCCGGCCTCATCGGCCTGGTAGCAAGATACCGTGAGTCCGTAATCCACGCCCAGTCGCACGCCTTGCCGAATGATTTCCGCCTTGGTCAGATGCAATAACGGCGCATGCAATGTCAGGGGCTTGCCTTCCACTGCCGCTTGAGTCGCAAGATTCGCCATGCGCTCGAACGCAGCGACATATTCCGGGCGGCAATCGGGATATCCGGAATAATCCACCGCGTTCACGCCGAAGAAGATGTCCTGCGCGTGCAACACTTCCGCCCACGCCAGTGCAAGCGACAGCATGATGGTGTTGCGTGCCGGAACGTAAGTGATCGGAATGCCGCTGCTTGCATGCTCCGGCACAGCAATGCTGGAATCGGTCAGGGCTGAACCGCCGAACCCGGTGAGATCGATATTCAATACACGGTGCTCACGTGCTCCAAGCGCCCGCGCCACTTTTTGCGCCGCAGCAAGTTCGGCATGATGCCGCTGCCCGTAGTCAACGCTCAGTGCATAGCATTCAAAGCCCTGTTCTCGGGCCATCGCCAGCACAGTTGCCGAATCCAGCCCTCCCGACAGCAATACTACTGCTCGCTTCATCTTCAATGCCCCGCCTCGTTGCCCCACAGCAGTTTGTGCAACTGCACTTGCAAGCGTACCGGCAAGCGGTCACGCAATATCCATTCGGCCAAGTCCTTGGCAACGAGTTGCCCTTGAGCGGGCGAGAACAGCACTGCACAGTGCTGCGACAACTCACGCTCCTGCATGACTTGTTTCGCCCATTGGTAATCCGCCTCGTCGCACAGCACGAACTTGATCTCGTCATGAGGATTGAGATGCGCCAGATTGCTCCACAGGTTTTTCTGCACTTCGCCGGACGCCGGCGTTTTGATGTCCAGCACTTTCATCACCCGCGCGTCCACACCGCTCACATCCAGCGCCCCGCCAGTTTCAAGAGAGACGTCGTACCCTCTGTCGCAGAGCGCCCGCAATAGAATCAAGCAATTCTTCTGCGCCAGCGGTTCTCCACCGGTGACGGTGATATAACGCGGTGCATAACCGGCGACCTCTGCCATGATTGCTTCCAGCGTCATGGTCTGCCCGCCGGTAAATGCATAGGCTGTATCGCAATAGGTACAGCGCAACGGGCACCCTGTCAGGCGTACAAACACGGTCGGCAAACCGACTCGGCTGGTCTCGCCCTGCAATGAATAAAATATCTCGCTGATGCGCAATGACTCGCTGCTTGTGTGCGACATAACTTTTGGGGAACTACTTGATAGTGGCAAGGCGCTTCTTCGCCTTGTCGGAAGCGTCGCTGCCCGGGAATTGGGAAATGAGCTGTTTAAGGGTCTTTCTGGCCGCCGCCTTGTTCTTCAATTCCAACTGGCACTCGGCAATATTGAGCATCGCCTCCGCTGCGCGGGGATGATCCGGAAATTTACCAACCAATGTCTCATAACTGTTCAGGCAATTCTTGTAATCCTTCAGCAGAAAATAAGAATTCCCCATCCAGTAACGGACGTTCGCTTCATGCACCGATTGGGGGTAGGCCTTCAGGAACTCACTGAATGCCGAGGCAGCATTCTGATAATTTTCGGCCTTGTAAAACGAATACGCAGTCTCGAATGCACGATTCTCGCCCACAGGATCTGTCGACACATCCTTGGAACCGTCCACATGTCCGGATGAGTTGGCGGCCGCAGAATCACCGGCTTCGACGCGCCGCAGACGCGTATCCAGATCGATATAGAAATCCTTCTGCCGTTTCTCGGCATCTTGCAGGCTATGCACGAGTTCTTCGTTCTGTCCGTGCAGCTTGCGCAAGTCGGTATTCAATGCCTCCAATTGCATCTGGAGGTCGAGCGTGGAACGAACGAACTGCTCCTTGTCGGCCTCTGCGGAAGACAAGGCCTGCTCGAGTTTGGTGATGCGTGCATCCAGTTGCTGTATCTGCTTGCGTGCATCGTCGTCAGCGAACAGCCCCGCCGCAGCGTGACTGCTCGCAACGCACAAACAGATCAACAACCAGAAACGCATGCGAATTATTTATTGGGGTAAACGATGTCTGCGCGACGATTCTGCGACCAGCATGCTTCGTTATGTTCGGCGCAACGCGGTTTCTCTTCGCCGAAACTGACCGTCTCGATCTGCGAAGCCTGGGCTCCGGACAGAACCAGCAGCTTCTTCACGTTATTGGCACGGCGTTGACCCAGGGCCAGGTTGTATTCGGTGCTGCCACGCTCATCGGCATTGCCTTCCACGCGAACTTTTACACCCTTGTTCTTGCCCAGATATGCTCCGTTCGCCTGAATTGCGGCACGGTCCGATTCCTGAACTACATCCACATCAAACGGGAAATATGCGCTACGGACTTCCGGAATTGCAGCGGCCGCTGCAGCTGCAGCGGCGGCCGCATCGGCGGCTGTCGTTGTCTGTGCTGGTTCAGCGGCTGCGGTAGCAGGTGCAGCTGCAACCGGTGCCGGTGCGGGCTCGCTGACAGCCTCTTTCGGCTTTTCGCTGGCACAAGCAGCCAAAAGATTTACCAAAACAATACTCAGGATGATTTTCTTCATTTTTAATCTCCAATATTTACTATTTAAGGAAAGGGCCCCAGATCGGCTCACGTATATCACCGCGCTGAGCAACCATCTTTTGCTTCACTCTGCCATCGCTGGAAACAGTCGACAATATACCACGACCTTGCGACTCGGTTGCGAACAAGACCAGTTTTCCGTTGGGAGCAAAACTCGGCTTTTTCTCCCAGCCGCCGCCGGTCAGTATCTGCATCTGCTTGGTTTCAAAATCCTGTACGGCTATGTAAAACACCCCGTCAACAAAATGAGAGAAAACGAAGCTTTTTCCATCCGGGCTTGGTCGCGGCGAAAAATTGCTGGTACCGTCGAAAGTCAGCCGTTCAGCAAAACTGCCATCCAGCGGCACTCGATAAATTTGTGCGCTGCCGCCACGATCGGAAGTAAACAACAACGATTTGCCATCCGGCAAGAAAACAGGCTCCGTGTCTATGGTCTCGCTGAAGGTGATACGGTGCAGTTCCTTTCCATCGCTTCGCACGATATAGATCTGTGAAAAGCCATCCCGGGACAGCACCATTGCGAGTTGCTTGCCGTCGGGAGACCAGGCCGGCGCGCTGTTGCTGCCCGGAAAATCCGCCAGGACAGTGCGCTGGCGTGTCGTCAATGACTGCACATAGACAGACGCATGACCGCGCTCGAAACTCACGTAGGCAAGCTGGCTGCCGTCCGGCGACCATGCGGGCGACATGATCGGCTCGTTCAACGCCAGCAAGGTCTGTTCGCCGAATCCATCACTATCCGCCACGACCAGGCGATATTTTTTTCCTTCCCGGTTGACATAGGCGATGCGGGTGCTGAACACCCCGGGATTACCTGTCAATTTTTCATAAACCAGATCGGAGACGCGATGCGCGATGGCACGCAGTTGCTCCGCCTTGGCGGTCACTGCCATACCGACGAGCTCGGTATGACGCACCATATCCAGCAGACGAAACCTGACTTCGACGCGCCCGTCATCCAGAGCCAGTACTTTGCCAATCAGCAACGCATCAACGCCCGGCCACTCGACGTAATTCACCTCGCCAGGCTCGTGGGGTGACTTGCCTGCAGGGTCGATCAGTTTGAACAGGCCGGTTCGCAAAAGATCGTTGGACACAACGCTGCTGATCGACTGCCCTGCCAGCTGTTCTTCTCCGGCAAAGCGCACCAGTGAAACGGGAATCTGATGCTCACCGGCACCCGTGATCTCGATGGTCAACTCGGCCCTCGCGGACAACGATACACATAATAATAAAAGGACAGCACCCAAAAATCGCATTACTTGCACTCCTACGGTTTGATCGACAACTTCAATTCACGGAACATCTTCTGCAACGAAACATCTGTCGGTACCGGCAGCGGCTCTGCCGACAGGATGGCGCGCTCCGCAGCGTCATCATAAGTGGGGAAGCCGCTGCTCTTCACCAGGACAGGGTCGCCCATCAGCATGCCGTCCGGCAAAAGGGTCACTTTAAAAATCGCTTCCGCACTTTCCGGCACATCCGACACTGTTCTCATTTTGCGTCGTATCTTGTTGCGTATCATGTCCTGATAGCGATCGATCTGCGTCTGCGTCGCCGCAGTCACTTCAGCGCGAACCTGCGCCTGTACGGCCTGTCTTCTCTGTTCCGAATTCGCTTCATACGCTGCCAGTTCACGCTGTTCGGCTTCCTGTCTGGCCTTGGCTGCCGCTTTCTCTTTTTTCTCGTCTGTTTTGGCCGGCGATGGCTTCACTTCGGCCTTCTTGCTCTTTTTGTCACGAATCTCGATCTCTGCCTTCACCGGCGGCAACACTGGCGCTACGACCTTGGCGGGCGGGGTCGGTTCCATCCTGACTGGCGGAGGCGGAGGGGGCGGCGCCGGGGCAGGTTCTTGTTTGGGTGCGACCTCGGTAGTCGGCAGGCTATCCCACATTTCCACCATGTATTTCTCGGATGAATGGGATTGCCAGCGGGTGGCAAAATACAATGGCACAAAAAAAGCCAGATGCACCGCCAGCGCCAACGCGCCGGCAACGAAAAAATGGGGCTCGCGATATGCAGCTGCAGCGCTCATCGTGCCTTGGTGAGCAGACCGATCTTTTTGATATGTTGCTGTTGCAACATATCCATGACGTTGATCACCTCCTCATAGCGCACATTCTTGTCGGCAGAGATCACCACCGGCTGATTGGGACTCTTCAACACGATTTGCTGCAAACGAGAGGCAAGCTCATCGCGCGATACCGGAAATTCCACTCCGCCCCTGGCATGATCGCGCAAGAGCAGCGTAGTGTCTTTCTTGATCACGACTTCCAGTGGGGCCACCGCCGGCGCCAGCGACTTTCCCACGCTGGGCAGGTCGATCTGCCCCGGATTCATCAATGGCGCTGTGATCATGAATATCACCAGCAACACCAGCATCACGTCGATGTAAGGCACAACGTTGATCTGGCTCATCTGTTGATGGGCAGCACGGCGGCTATAGTTCATGGTTGCCGTTGCAGCACGTTGGAAAATTCTTCGATAAAACTCTCGAAGCGCGACGACAGACGGGTAATGTCATACGCGTAGCGGTTGTATGCAACTACCGCGGGAATCGCTGCGAATAAACCCATCGCCGTCGCCACCAATGCCTCGGCGATACCGGGTGCGACCTGCGCCAGCGTGGCCTGTCCGACGTTGGATAGTCCGCGGAACGCGTTCATGATGCCCCACACCGTGCCGAGCAAACCGACATATGGGCTGACCGAGCCGACCGTGGCCAGGAATGACAGATGAGATTCGAGATGATCCATCTCGCGCTGATAACGGGCGCGCATCGCGCGGCGTGTTCCGTCCATCACCGCCGCACTGTCCACACCGTGCGTTTTTTTGAGTTTGACGAACTCGGCGAAACCTGACGCAAAGATACGCTCCAATGCGCCCACATCGTTCCGCGACTGGCTATTGGCCTGCTGGTATAGCGCATTCAGATTCGGATTTCCCCAGAAAGCATCTTCGAATTCCCGCGCCTGTTTCACGGCAGCGCGCACAGCGAACAGTTTGAGGAAGATATACCACCACGACATCAGCGACACCGATAGCAGCAAACCCATTACCAACTGCACCAGCAAGCTGGCGTTGGTGACCAGATGAACGAACGACAAATCCTGAATCAGTTCCATTTGCTCAATCCCAATGTTTACGCAACACTTCCGGCACACTCACCGGCTTGAAAGTTTTCATATCGACACACACGAGATGCACTTCGCCCTCGATCAATACATCTTCTCCACGCAACACCGTCTGAAGTATGCTGACACGACTGCGCCCGATTTCCTTGATCTGTGCGGTTACCGTCACCAGATCATCGAGCAACGCGGGTTTCAGGTAATCCAGCTTGAGCGTGCGCACCACAAACACCATACCCAATTCTTTCATCAACCCCGCATTAGAATAACCAAATGTGCGCAACCACTCTGTACGCGAACGCTCCATAAAGTTCACATAGCTGGCGTGATAAACGACACCACCGGCGTCGGTATCCTGAAAATATACCCGAACCGGCCAGGAAAACACCTTGTGCTTACTCATGCTTAATCACCATTTTCGCACTCAGCTTTCTAGCGTAAAGATAATAACCATTCCAACACTGGCATGATTGATAACGACTTTTACTCGTTCCCAAGTTTATTATCCAGCACATTAGATAATAAACTCGCGTGCTCTGGTGCCCGCGCAGGCTTGGTGTAAGCCATGTTACGTTAGCCCTGTTTGGTAACTGCTCCAGCAAGCCCTGCTCCACTTTGAGCTTTGCGAGCAGTCCTTCACTCATCCCACAATTCCTTATTGTTCCCACTACGCGGCTGCACCTCCGACACGTTACTGGCGGAGCCAGCCGATTGCGGGAGGAGGTGCAATGCAGTCGCTCCCGCACCAATCGGCTCCGCCGCACCGTGTTGCGACTGCACGAGGCCGAAATGCAAGTAGGCATTGGCCGTGACCATACGCCCGCGCGGCGTGCGCTGCAGATAGCCCTGTTGGATGAGGTACGGCTCGATCACATCCTCGATGGTGTCGCGCTCTTCGCCGATAGCGGCCGCAAGGTTGTCCACACCCACCGGCCCGCCCAGGAATTTCTCGATCACGGTCTGCAACAGACGCCTGTCCATCACGTCCAGACCGCGCGAGTCCACGTCCAGCATGGTCAGCGCCGCATCTGCCACTTCCCGCGTGGCACTGCCATCGGCACGCACGTCGGCATAGTCGCGCACGCGGCGCAACAGGCGGTTGGCGATGCGCGGCGTACCGCGCGATCGTTTGGCGATCTCCAGCGCGCCATCGGGGGAGATAGGCAGTTCCAGCAAACCGGACGAGCGCGTGACGATGCGCTGCAGTTCCTCCGGCGTGTAGAACTCCAGCCGCGCGACGATGCCGAAGCGATCGCGCAGCGGATTGGTCAGCATGCCGGCACGTGTAGTTGCGCCGACCAGCGTGAATGGCGGCAGATCGATCTTTACCGAGCGTGCGCCCGGCCCCTCGCCGATCATGATGTCGATCTGGTAATCCTCCAGCGCGGGATAGAGTATCTCTTCCACCACCGGCGACAGACGGTGGATCTCGTCGATGAACAGCACATCGTTCGGTTCGAGATTGGTGAGCAGCGCTGCAAGGTCGCCCGCCCGTTCCAGCACCGGACCGGAAGTGTGGCGGATATTGACGCCCATCTCGCGCGCGATGATCTGCGCCAGGGTCGTCTTGCCCAGGCCGGGTGGTCCGAACAGCAGCACGTGATCGAGCGGCTCTTTGCGCTTTCGTGCGGCCTGTATGAATATCTCCAGCTGCCCGCGTATCTTCTCCTGCCCGACGTATTCGTCGAGCTGCTTGGGACGCAGTGCGCGCTCCAGCGCTTCCTCCTGCTGCGAGGCGGGCGCGGCAGAGATGATGCGCGGTGCGGCGGAAAGGTCGTCGTTGTGGATCATGCTTTGGATAATAACTTAAGCGCCTGGCGGATACCGTCAGAGACATTGGCCTCCTTGGGCAGTTGCTTAGCCGCCCAGTCAGCTTCCTTGTCGTTGTAACCCAGCGCCTGCAATGCATTTACGATATCGCTGGCGGAGGATGAGGCAGGTGTGACTGATGAAGTTCCTGCACCTGTCGCGGTGAACTTGCCTTGCAGTTCCAGCAACAGACGCTCGGCAGTCTTCTTGCCTACACCGGGAATCTTGGTCAGGCGACCCGCATCCTTGTTCGCGACTGCCAGCGACAGATCGCCGAGACTCAGCCCGGACAACACCGACAGCGCCAACTTGGGGCCGACGCCGCTGATCTTGAGCAACTGGCGGAAAGCGATGCGCTCCTCGCTGGTGGCGAAACCATAGAGGAGTTGCGCATCCTCACGCACCACGAAATGCGTATGCAGCACGACTTTCTCATGCAACGCGGGCAGGTTGTAGAACGTGCTCATCGGCACATCCAGTTCGTAGCCCACGCCCTGCACGTCCAGCAGGATCTGCGGCGGATTCTTTTCCAGCAGGATGCCGCTCAATCTCCCGATCATGTATTTCCCTTATTTAAAATCAGCGCCAGCGACAACAGTGCTCCGTGCGTCATCATCGCGCCGATAGTCAACTTGATCGCATCGCCCAACTGCTGCGGTTGGGCAGCATGACGAAACAACAGGGACGCAGCCTTCACGCTAAATGGCAGCGCCAGCAATACCAGCAGCGCCAGCGACGGCAACCAGCCCAGCAGTACGCTCAACAGTAACCATGAGTAAGCCAACATCACGATCAACGCATAACCCCAGCGCGCATGTTGCACTTCAAGGCGCGCCACCCAATGCAGTTTGCCTGCCGCCGTGTCGGCGGTACGGTCTGGAAACTGGTTGATGTAGAGCAGATTGGTTACCAGCAGCGCATAAGACAAACCCGCAATGAACGGTGCGGCAGCAAAGCCTTTGCGTTGCACGAAATCGGTACCGACGGTGATCGCGAGGAATCCGGCCGCCACACACAACTCGCCCAGCCCGCGGCTGTTCAAACGGAACGGCGGCGCGGAATACGCCCAGCCGATGAACAAACCGGCGAGGCCGACATACATCAGTTGTGGCGCAGAGTACGCCATCAGCCATAGCCCGGCGGCGGCCACACAGGCCATCAGCACGAAACCGAAGTTGCGGGTCTGCGCCAGCGTCAACACCCCGTTCTGGATAAAGCGGCTGCCACCGGTGAACGGAAAGATGCGTTCAGTATTTTGCGCATCGGTGCCGTTCAGTGCGTCGTAGTAATCGTTGAGCACATTCACGCCCGCTTGTGCCAGCAAAGCAAACAGCAAAGTCACCAGTGCCAGCGGGATATCGAAAGCAAGACCGCCGTGCCAGGCAACTGCCAGTCCGACCAGACAGGCCATCAAGCTTGCCGTGAGAAACGCGGGTCGAGTCGCGGCAAAATACCGGGCGAACGGATTCTGCAACATTGCGAGTGTCGGTTCCATCGGTTGTGTCATACCAGCCTTCCTCCTCGAACTCGAAAACCTTTGGTTGCCAATGCGCCCAATCCCATGCCGCCGTGTGCATGGCAGATGGCGCAAGCCAGCGCATCCGCGGCATCCGGGCTGGGCGTGCCGGATAGCTTGAGCAAGCGCTGCACCATCGCCTGCACTTGCTCCTTGCCGGCGTGGCCGTTGCCAACCACCGCCTGCTTTACTTGCAGCGCGGTATATTCCGCCACCGAAAGATCCGCCAGCACCGCCGCACAGATGGCCGCGCCGCGCGCTTGCCCCAGCAGCAGCGTCGATTGCGGATTCACGTTCACGAACACTTTTTCCACAGCCACCTGATCTGGCTTGTGCAGCGCGATGACTTCACCCAACCCGCTCAAAATGACTTTCAAACGCTCCGGCAACTCGCCATCCGGCGTCTTGATGCAACCGCTGGCAACGTAGTGCAACTGCTGTCCTTCCTTATCGAGCACACCAAAACCCGTCACTCTGAGCCCGGGATCAATCCCCAAGATGCGTACGGAATCACCCATAAACTATTTGGGCTTATAGCCAAACTTAACCAATTGACTAATCAGGTAATCATCAAGGTTATTGATGTGTTCATCCTTAACCTCAAGCAGCCTTAAACCATTCTGCCGGTATATTTCCAACTTCTTTGTTTTCCGTGCTCTGTATTTTGGGTTGCTCTCCATTCCCCAAAATTCGATGTAAAGATCATATTCAGGCAAGTAGAAGTCACAATACATTGCTTGCTCCACAGGCACTAGACGCTCGTACGCATGGACAATGCGATTCTCATAAAATAGAGCGTCAATCATGGCTTCGCCGCGCGAGCGCACCATATGCCCGTCGGACGCACGAATCGTCGGAGGAAATTTCTCCCTAAACCCCTCTGGCTTGTCTGCTGCTTCTTCAGCTATTTGAGGAGGCTGGGCAACGGAAAGAGGCTCTAATTCGATGGAAAGAAGTTCATTAACGGCATTCTGCAAAATTCGCGATTTGCAGATGTCTTGATGCCATTGAACAAAGGGGGTTCCACTCCTGGAGTGTATGAGTCTCTTGGCTTGAAGCTTCTCACCCAGACCAGAGGGCCTCCACCCCGTGCCATCTTTTTCTATCCACCCCAGATCCAATAGAACTCTGTTCATCTGTTTCGCACTTAGATTGAACTTCTCGCCCAAAGAAGTTGAGTTCAGCACGCCGCCGTTTGCATCAGACGACACAGGCTTAGGTATCGCCACATACGAAGCAGCTGGTTCCTCAGCGGTTTGCTTGCTCTTCTTCCAGTGTGCATAACATAGAGTATGGCCTTCTTTCTGGACATGGTTACTACACCCAGCCTCCGAGCAGAATGCTTGCTCGGCCGCATTCATTCTTCGATCACCGCCGTCGTATAGACCTCCTGTACATCGTCGAGGTCTTCCAGCGCATCCAGCAACTTGCGCATCTTCACCGCATCCTCACCCGCGAACGCCACTTCGTTCTCCGGCTTCATGGTGACTTCACCCATCTCCGGCTTGAAGCCTGCCGCTTCCAGCCGCTGCTTCACCGCCATGAAATCATGGGGCGAGGTGATGACTTCGATGCTGCCGTCGTCGTTATTGACGATGTCTTCCGCACCGGCATCCAGCGCCACTTCCATCAATGCGTTCTCGTCGGTGCCGGGAGCAAAGATCATGTGCCCGCAATGCTTGAACAGGAACGACACCGAACCGTCGGTGCCGAGATTGCCGCCGTTTTTGGCGAAGGCGTGGCGCACGTCGGCCACAGTGCGTGTCTTGTTGTCGGTGAGGCAATCCACCATCACCGCCGCGCCGTTGATGCCGTAGCCTTCGTAGCGCAGCTCCATGTAATCCACGCCTTCCAGTTCGCCCGCCCCGCGCTTGATGGCGCGCTCGACGTTGTCCTTGGGCATGTTCTGGTCATAGGCCTTTTCCATTGCCAGACGCAGACGGGGATTGATGTCCGGATCGCTGCCTCCCAGCTTGGACGCGACGGTGATCTCCTTGATCAGCCGGGTGAATATCTGGCCGCGTTTGGCATCCTGACGGCCTTTGCGATGCTGGATGTTCGCCCATTTACTGTGACCTGCCATGATTCTTCCTTGCCATGCAAAATAAGCCGGATGGTAACATTTCGCGCCACATTGACCAAAACGCCCTGCCCACAAAGGCGGTCGCCTATATCATCCGCGCCGCGCAAACCCGCCCTTAATAACAAACAGGCCGGCTTCAAGCCGGCCTGTTTCATTCGAAAACGCCTCACAGAGGCCTACTTCTGGTCGGGTTTCTTCATGTCTTCGTCATATTGTTCGTGCATTTTTTCATGCATCTTTTTCATGCCTGCGGCCACTTCCTCCTTGGTGATTTTGCCATCCTTGTTCGTATCGATCTCGTCGAAATGCGCGAACAGCATCGGCATCCCGATCTCCGCCTCGTCCTTGCTCAACGCGCCGTCGTGGTTGATATCCGACTCGTCGAAGCGCTCATCGAAGGTCTCGTCGCGCCCGCCGCGGCGCGTATCGCATTTTCCGGCCATTTTTTCGTGCACGGAATCCATCTCTTCCTGGGTGATCTTGCCGTCATGGTTCAGGTCGAATTTCTTGAATTGCGCGCTATGGTAGGCATCGAATTCCTTCTTGCTGATCGCGCCATCGCCGTTCTTGTCCATTTCCTTGAATATATAGTCGCCATATTCGCCGTGAAGGCCGACATCGCAGGCGTGAACCAGCGGCGCCGTGCACAACAGACTGCCCGTTAGGATCAAACGAAATAAAGCTTTCATGGTTACTCTCCTGTCTGGTTAATCGGCCCGCCCGTCTCCCAGGCAGCGCCATTGCAGACAGATTAACATGAAGGAAGTTCAGCGGAGGGTCGGCAGGTTATAATCCGCCGGAATTTTTTCAGCACCTCCCAATGAACATATTTTACGAAGAAGACGGCGGTTTCAAGGTCGGCAATATCCTTACCGACAACACCACCTCCCTGCAGGTCGAGAACACCCACGGCAAGCGCAGCAAGATCAAATCGGCCAACGTCATGCTGCGTTTCGCCCAGCCCGGCCTGTCCGAGTTCATGACACAGGCCGAACAGGTGGCCGCCGGCATCGACGTAGACTTCCTGTGGGAAGCGTCGCCGCCGGACGAGTTCGATTTCGACACCCTCGCGAAGGAATACTTCGGCCATGTGCCGAATCCCGTCGAAGCGGCAGGCGCGCTGATCCGCCTGCACAGCTCGCCGATGCACTTCTACAAGAAGGGCAAAGGCCGCTACAAGGCAGCGCCGCCCGATGCGCTGAAGTCGGCACTCGCCAGCGTTGAAAAAAAACGCCTGCAAGCCGAACTGCAGGCACGCTATACCGAACAACTCGGCAACTTCCAGCTGCCCGCGGAATTCGCCGATCAGCTGTCCATGATCTTGTACAAGCCGGACCGCAACACCATCGAAGTGAAGGCGCTGGAAGCCGCCTGTGCCGCCACGCACCTGTCTGCGGCGCACCTGCTGGAGCGTTGCGGCGCGCTGCCTTCGACGCACGATTATCACTTGAACAAATTCCTGTTCGAGAACTTCCCGCGCGGTACCGGCTTCCCCGAGGTCACGGTTGAAGAACATCCGGAACTGCCACTGGCCGGCGTCACCGCCTTCAGCATCGACGATGCGAGCACCACCGAGATCGACGACGCGTTCTCGGTCGAGAAACTGCCGAACGGCAACTGGCGCATCGGCGTCCACATTGCCGCACCCGCACTGGGCATCGCCCCGAATTCGCCCATCGATGCCATCGCCGCGCAGCGCATGTCCACCGTGTACATGCCGGGCGACAAGATCACCATGCTGCCCGAAAACGTGGTGCAGGCCTTCACGCTGTGCGCCGACAAAGTCTGCCCGGCACTGTCGCTCTACGTCGAGGCAGACGCAGCGACGCTGGCGATCGTGCACAGCGAAAGCCGCATCGAGCGCCTGCACATCGCTTCCAACCTGCGCCACGATACGCTGGAGCCCTTGTTCAACGAAGCGTCGCTGGCCGCGGGCAAACTCGATTACGATCACGCGCCGGAACTGAAGCTGCTGTGGGACTTCGTGCAGAAGCTGGAAGCGGCGCGCGGCAAGTCCGCCGACAACAGCACGCAGCAGATCGACTACACCTTCCATGTCGAGAATGACCGCATCACCATCGGCCGCCGCCTGCGCGGCTCGCCCATCGACAAGGTGGTGTCGGAGCTGATGATCCTCGCCAACAGCATGTGGGGCAAGCTGCTGGACGACCACGACGTGGCCGGCATCTACCGCACCCAGAACAACGGCAAGGTCAAGATGAGCACCATCGCTGCGCCGCACCAGGGCCTGGGTGTGGCGCATTACGCGTGGTCCAGCTCTCCGCTGCGCCGCTACGTGGACATGGTGAACCAGCGCCAGATCATCAGCGTTTTGCGCGGAGAACCGCCGGCCTATGCGCGGAACGACACCGCGCTGTTTTCCATCCTGAGCAGTTTCGACACGGCCTACACCACCTACAACGAATTCCAGCGCGGCATGGAGCGTTACTGGTGCTTGCGCTGGTTGTTGCAGGAAGACGTCAAGCAGGCCGAGGCAACCGTGCTGCGCGAGAACCTGGTCAAGTTTGCCGACATTCCCCTGGTCGGGCGCATCCCGTCTCTGCCGGAGACGCCGCCCAATACCAGGGTGATGCTGGAAATAGGCAAGGTCGACTTGCTCGACCTGGATTTCGATGCGAAATATCTGGCCAGTGTGGAAGCCGCCGCATGAAACAGCGGCTCGCCAACGTGCTGCAACAGTCCGGGCAACGGCTGACTTTTGCCGTACTGCTCTCGTTTGCCCTGCATACATTTTTCCTGTTCGGCATCACTTTTGTCGTGCCCAACTCGAAAAACATCCCCACTCTCAGCCAGCCCCTGGAAGTCGTGCTGGTCAACAGCAAATCGAGCCGTCGTCCGAACAACGCCACCGCTTATGCTCAGAACAACCTTGATGGCGGCGGCAACACCGAAGACGATCGTCATGCCAAGACCCCGTTCCCCGTACTAGGCGATGCGCAACATTTCACCCCCGAACAAACCGCCCAACGCTTGCGCCAGACGCAACAGGAAAGCCAGCGCCTGCTGACCCGCAACAAGAGCGATTTCAGCGTCGCGCAGAACAAGACGCAGCAACAAAATCAGGACAGCTCCAATGCCGAAGGCCATGACCTGGTGCAACGTTCGCTGGAGATCGTGCGCCTGGAAGCTCAGATCAACAAGAACCTGAGCATGTACGAAAAGATGCCCAAGCGGAAATTCATCGGCGCGCGCACGCAGGAATACCGCTATGCCCAGTATGTCGAGGACTGGCGCGCCAAAGTCGAACGCATCGGCAACCTCAACTACCCCGAGATCGCGCGCGCTCAAAAGATCTACGGCAGCCTCACTCTCACCGTCTCCATCCGCTCCAACGGCAGTGTGGAAGACATCGAGATCAACCGTTCCTCCGGTCAGCGCATCCTCGATGCATCCGCCGTCCGCATCGTCAAACTCTCCGCCCCCTTCCCGCCCTTCCCGCCGGACATCGCCAAAGACACCGATATCCTCAGCATCACCCGCACCTGGACCTTCACCAGCAGCGACAAGCTGGAAAGCGGGGAGTAGCAACCCGAGCAGCGAACGGGGAGGCGACAGGGCATTACCGACACTGATGAGCTATGGATATCCCGGTTAGCGGCAACAGGGCGCAACTCCCCGATCGCATCACGCTTCGCAGATAATGCTGCTCCCTTGGCCGGCTTTCAGCCGGTGAGTCGATTCGTTCACCGCCAGCTTTATTTGCCGTATTTCAACATGTCGGATTGAAAGAGTTTTGCATTGTTACGCCCGTTCTCCTTGGCAAAATACATGGCAATGTCCGCATTTTTTAACAGCGACTTGTCCTGATCGCCATGCTCGGGGTAAACGGCAACACCGATGCTTGATGAGATATGAATCCTGTGGCCAGCCAACTCGAACGGCCGGCTGAGGGAATATAGAATCTTCTCCGCGACCGACATGGCATCCTGATCTCTTTCCATGCCCGGCAGCAGCACGATGAACTCGTCCCCCCCAATGCGCGAAATGGTATCCACCTCGCGCACGCAACCTTGCATTCGTACCGCCACTTCTTTCAACAACAGGTCGCCGACATCGTGACCAAGCGTGTCGTTGACCGGTTTGAAGCGATCGAGGTCGATGAACATGACTGCCAGATGTGTCTTATTCCGCCTGGCAGTGGCAAGCGATTGCTGAAGACGGTCGGTAAACAAAGTCCGGTTTGGCAATCCGGTGAGCGTGTCGTAATGCGCCATACGGTACATCTGCTCTTCGAGTTGCTTCGCCCTTGTGACATCGTCATAAATTGCAACGATTTCTCCATTGGGCAATTTATACACATAGTTTTCCCGCCATCCCGCAATACGTCCGTCACGATAGAAGGAAATAGGGTAGTGCTCGGCCTCGCCGCTTTTCCATACACGCCTCAGCACATCAAGCAGACCAAACTCCCCTGCGCCGGGAAAAGCATCAGTCACATTTTTTCCTATCAAATCGCCGCGATTCACCTTGTCGATTTTCTCTGCTGCATAGTTGAAGGCGGAAATGATGAAATCATGGCCGTCCGATGTCCGATAAACCGCAACGCCGCTGCTCAGGTTTTCGAATAATTCCTTCAGGCGGGATTCGCTTTCCTTCAACTCTCTTGTTCTCTCCTGCACTTGTGTCTCGACACGAACGGTGTAGCCGGTGCCGAGCAGCAACAAAGCGCCAAGCAAGCCGACGCCAAACGTCCCCATGGCGAGTACTCCCCAGCTCTGCCAGCTTCGGTGTTGGGTGAAGTATGCCGCTGTCGGCGTGGTCTGCAAGCGATAATGGCGGGTGCCGAATACGAACTTGCGTTCAAACAAGTCGCCGGCTGGCGCCGAAGCAAAACTGTCGTACAGGACAGTCTGTGCATCATCATCTATCAACCGGATATGCAACAAGGTACTTGCCGGAGGCACTATCCTGTCTATGAACTCCTGCACTTTAAGCACGGTGAGAACGATGCCGGCTTCCTTGCCATTGAGCCTCACGGATTGCATGATAAGTATTCCGGTCTGATTCTCAGCCTGAACCAGGCTGATGGGTGCAGATGCGGATACCAAATTGTTTGCAGTCGCTTTGGTCAATGTTTCCAGACGCTGCGGGGTCGAGCCCAGATCGAATCCCAACGCCAGTTCGTTGCCGCCAATCGGCTCAAAATAGGTGACCGGATAATACAGGCTGCGAGATTTGGCGCGAATCATGCGGCCCTTCGCGTCGTGTTCCCTGATTTCAAATCCGGGGATAATTTTGCGTTCCGCCGCCTCGAAGCCGGCACGATGCGCGTGGTCAATTCGGGGAGCCCATTCAAATGCCTGGATCATGGAAAACCGGATCAGCATATTTTGGGTAAAACGCTGGAATTCCTGTCCGGTAACATTCCCGTGCACATCATGAACGAACAGTCCTCGCATTCCTTCCAGCACGGCTTCCTGTTCATCGAACCTTGTCTGGATTTGATTCAGCGACTGTTCGGATATCTGGCGGAACTCCTTGAGCGAATCGTCTTGCTCCCATTGGTTGGTTTTAAGGAACAAAAGGACGAAAAGAAAAAAGACCAAGACCATCGGGATGGCCACTGTATTCAAGCGCCGTTTCCACAGGAGGCGCGGCTCGGCAATGAATATCATCGTGATGGGCAACAACATCAAGATGCCCAGGGAGTCGCCTATCCACCAAGAGAGCCAGTTTTCAGCCAAGCTGCCGGTGTCAAAGACACCCAGTGCCCAAAGTCCGCCGACGGACAGGTTGGCGCTCACCAGACTGATGAAGGGAGCCAGCAGCAGGAATTTAAAAATATCCCTGGCTCTGTCAAAAGCGGCGGGATATCCGATTGCACGCCGCAATGCCCATCCACCGCAAGCCGCTTGCAGCATGGATGCCACAGAAATGATCAGGGCTGCAACAAGGCCGATCACTGCGATCGGATGGCTGGCTGAATAGCCAACCCAGATGTTCAGCAAGAACGAACCCAGAAAAACCCCGGGCAGCGCCCTTCTGCCCATGATGAATGCAATTGCAACAGCAATGCCGGCAGGCGGGAAAATAGCGGATGCGTATCCGGGCGGCAGCGCCAGCATCAATGCGGCCTTTCCGCTGATCACATAGGTGAAAACGATCAGCAGAAAAACCATAAAACTTCTATTTGCCACTCTCATCCCGATTTCCGCTTCTAATTATTTTTTAGTTAGTTGGCGGATAATATTGGCTTGGTGTAGAACCTCGCCACTTACTCGATAACCCATTGCTGCATCGTATTTATTTTAATCTTACCCGCGATTCCACGGAGTGTCTAATCAGCCGTCAAAATAATTGAAAAACACGGTTATGCTTTCGCGGATGTCTTGTTCCCTGCCCACCGGAAACAAGGGTGCAGTCAGACGGAATCTTTTGTCCTTATTTTGCATTGTCAAAAGGCCAAGCAGCCCGGCCGGCCTGACGACCTTTATCTCTTCCCGCTTGGAATACGCAGGCGTGACAGTTAGAATGCGGCCATGTTGCGCTCCGTCCTCCTGAAATCGCTGCTTGCTTTTGCCCTGCTGTTTGCCCAGCAAGGCGCTGTTACGCACAGCATTTCGCACGTGCTGGCCGAACAGTCGCAAGACCAATCGCTGCCGCACGACAAACATTGCGACCTGTGCGCAGCCTATGCGCAGATCGGCAGCGCGGTCGGCGTCAGCCATATCCATTTCGATTTCGCATCGTCCTTCGAAGCGACCAGCGATACTTATTCCGTTGCTTTCCGCTCCTTCGCGTTCAGCGCCTTCGCTGCGCGCGCCCCTCCTTACTCTGCATAAGACTGTCGACTCCCCGCGGCCAATCGCGCGGGGTTTTGTGTGCTTTCTGGAGTAAATCATGTTCAAGAAGATCTGTTCGAATACGGCTATGGCCGTACTGTTGAGCCATTCCATCGGCGCGTCCGCCGCCGACGCAGGCAGCGAAAATGCCTTCAATCCCGCCTTGTCCCTTATCCTGGACGGCACCTACGGCAACATGCTGCGCGATCCCTCGATTCCCGCCACCGGATTCGCCATGAACCCGAATCCGGCGCAAACACAGGGTTTCAGTCTCGGGGAATCGGAACTGGGCATCTCCGCCAACATCGACCCGGAGTTTCGCGGCGTCGCCACCTTTTCCATTCTGTCCGCCAGCATCAGCGTGGAAAATGCCTTTGTGCAAACCACTTCGCTGGGCAACGGACTCAACCTCAAGTTCGGGCGATTCTTTTCCGGCCTCGGATATCTCAACGAACAGCACGCGCATACCTGGGACTTCGTCGATCAGCCGCTGGTGTACAACACCCTGTGGAACACCCAGTTGATCGAGGACGGCATGCAGCTCAAGTGGCTGGCGCCGACCGACATGTTCGTCGAAGTGGGCGGAGAAGTCGGCAGGGGTCTCAACTTCCCCGGCACGGATACCCCGAAGAACGGCAGCGGCGCAGCCACGCTGTTCGCGCATATCGGCGACGACATCGGCATCGAGCAAAGCTGGCGTGCGGGCATATCGGCACACCACACCCGGCAGACGGACTACCAGAGCAGTGCCGTGCCCGACCTGTTGAACACCCCGGGCGGCACAAGCGACAGCTTCAGCGGGAGCAGCAATACGGCGGGACTCGACTTCATCTGGAAATATGCGCCCAACGGCAATTTCCGCGAACGCTACCTGAAGGTGCAGAGCGAATATTTCCGGCGCAAGGAGGATGGCATGCTGACCTATGGCACGCAGCAGCCGTTAGGACCGAACCTGACCGACCGTTACATCGATACGCAAAGCGGCTGGTATGTGCAAAGCGTGTATCAGTTCATGCCGACCTGGCGCACCGGTTTGCGTTATGACCGGCTTGACCCCGGAGTCGCGACAGTGGGCGCCCTGAATGCCGGCAACGTCATCTCCAACTACGGGTTCAATCCATCGCGCGTCACCTGGATGGCGGACTACAGCGCCAGCGAATTCTCGCGCATACGCCTGCAGTTGGCACACGACAACTCGCGGCAGGGTTTGCAGGACAACCAGCTCTTCCTGCAATACATCATGAGCATGGGTGCGCACGGCGCGCACCAGTATTGATATGCGCGATTCAAAAGGAAAAATCATGAAAAGGAAACAAAGTGCAGTTTCAGTGAAGGCCGATCCGCGCTTGAGCGAGGGATATGCCGTGGTCAAAAGGATGCTGGGCATGCTCTTTCTGTTGCTGCTGAGCGGCAATGTGCACGCCGCGCTCAGCGTGTTCGCCTGCGAACCGGAATGGGCTGCGCTCACGCAGCAGCTTGCTGGAGACAAAGCCAGCATCTACACCGCGACAGGCCCGTTGCAGGATCCCCACCAGGTGCAGGCGCGCCCCAGCCTGATCGCGAAGGCACGCGGTGCGCAGCTGACCGTGTGCACCGGCGCGGAACTGGAGATCGGCTGGATGCCGGTGGTGTTGCGCGAGTCCACCAACAATAATATCCAGCCCGGCAGCATCGGGCATTTTGAAGCGGCACAGTACGTCACCATGCTGGAAGTTCCCACCCGCCTGGACCGTGCCGACGGGGACGTGCATGCGGCGGGAAACCCCCACATCCAGACCGATGCGCGCAATTTCCTGCCCATCGCGGAAGCGCTGAGTAAACGCCTGATCCAGCTCGATCCGGCGAACACTGAGTACTACCGGCAGCGATATGCCGCATTCGACCGGGAGTGGCGCGCCGCGATCGCGAAATGGGAGAAGCAGGCCGCTCCGCTGCGCGGCATACCCGTCATCGTGCACCACAAAGGCTTCCCCTACCTGAACGACTGGCTGGGATTGAAAGAGGTCGCCGAACTTGAACCCAAGCCCGGCATGGAACCCAGCGCATCCTGGCTGGGAAAAGTGCTGAACGATCTGCAACAGCATCCGGCACGCATGGTCCTGCGTGCCGCCTACCAGAGCGAGCGGCCTTCGGAATGGATCTCGGAACGTGCGCATATCCCCGCCGTCATGCTGCCCTTTACCGTGGGCGGCACACCGCAGGCAACCGATCTGTTCACGCTGTTCGACGACACTATTCAGCGCCTGCTGGCGGGATTGAAACAGGAGACGCCATGAACAGCATCGAACTCGACATCCTGCTGCCCGCTTTCATCGCGGGCCTGCTGGTGCTTGCTACACACATCCCGTTCGGCATGCGCGTGTTGCAGCGCGGCGTGATCTTCGCCGACCTCGCCGTGGCGCAGATCGCCGGGCTCGGCGTGATCATCGCCGGATTGCTCGACCTCACCGAACGTCAGCTGCTGGTGCAACTCATCGCGGCCACCAGTGCACTGTGCGGTGCGGCGTTGCTGGCATGGATCGAGCGGCGCCTGCCGGAAGTGAAGGAAGCGTGCATCGGGCTCACGTTCGTACTCTCCGCCACCCTCGGCATCCTGCTGATGAGTCACGACGTGCATGCCGGGGAACACCTCAAGGACCTGCTGGTCGGGCAGATACTGTGGGTAAGCAACAGCCAGCTGATCGCCACAGCAGCCCTCACCGCAGCCCTGCTTGCCATCTGGAAATTGCTGCGGCAGCGCCTTGGCAACTTCGGCTTCTATGCGCTGTTCGCCATCGCCATCACCGCCTCGGTGCAGCTGGTTGGCATTTATCTCGTGTTCGCCAGCCTGATCGTGCCTGCGCTGGCAACCCATCGCCACTTGAAACGACGTTATCTCTTCGCTTTCGCCGTGGGCATCGCGGGGTATGCCTCGGGTCTTTTGCTCTCCGTCTGGCTCGACCTGCCGACGGGTGCCGCCATCGTGTGGGCAATGGCGCTGAGCGGGGGAGTCATGTTGTCTCTCCCGAAGCCGCGCTGACCGGCCCTTACGTATCAGCCCGTACATTTCCGCTGCGCGGAGGTGTGTTATATTCGCCGTCCGCATACGAGGGAATGGCGCATGTCGTTGGCTAGAAAGCTCTTTGCAGCACCCGCCAGATTCTGGATGAACTGGCCGCTCTGGGGCGGATTGCTGGCAATGCTGTTGCTGGCGAAACATGCATGGGTCGTGTTCGCACCCTCCGAACATGCGGTACCCAGTACAACAACTGCAACGCAATCGGCGCAAAGCGAGCAACTGTTTGGCGTCGTCAATACGGCCACCTCGACGGCTTCGGTCAGCGGAATCCGGCCCATCGGCATCTTCGCGAGCCGCACACGTGGTTTTGCCGTCATGCAAACCGATACCGGGCAGATCGGCGTGGGCGTGGGCGGCCAGATCGTGCCGGGTGTGCGTCTGGTCGAGACGCATAGCGACTATGTAATACTGGAGCGGGACGGCGCCCGGCAACGCGTCGACCTGAGCAAAGCGCCTGCCGCCAGCGGTGCCGCGCCGACCCAGGCAGCCAGTTCGGTCCGCGGCGATTCCATCGCCGATGCCCAGGCACAGGCGCTCAACAAGCTTTCGCCGGAACAACGGAAGATACTGCAGCTGCAGCAACAAGAATTGATAAGGGGAAAACATTGATTAAGCGCATCGTGCGAAGAGCCCTGCTGGCATTCTGCCTGACGATCTTTATCGCGACTCCCTGTCACGCGGAAAAGGCAGTAAAAAAGGAAGACGAACTGGTCTCGCTGAATTTCGTCAACGCCGACATCCAGGAGGTCATCCGCGCCATCTCCCAGATCTCCAAAAAGAACTTCCTTGTCGATCCGCGCGTGAAAGGCACCATCAACATCGTGTCCGCCACGCCGGTTTCGCCCGCGCTGGGCTATGACATCCTGCTCTCAGCCTTGCGCCTGCAGGGCTACGCGGCAGTGGAAACGGGCGGTGTGACCAAGATCATTCCCGAGGCCGATGCCAAGTTGCACGTCGATTCCCTTGCTCGCGGCAGGGGCGACGAGCTTGTCACCCGCGTGTTCGTGCTGAAAAACGAATCGGCCTCGCAACTGGTCACGGTCGTGCGGCCCATGATCTCGCCCAACAGCGTGGTGGTGGCCTACCCATCCAGCAACGCGCTGGTCGTGACCGATTACGCCAGCAGCGTACACCGTATCGAAAAGCTCATCGACTCCATCGACCAGCCCAATTCCGATGCCCCCATCGTCATTCCGGTCCTGCATGCTTCCGCGGTCGATCTGGCCGGCATCATCAACCGCCTGATGCCGGAGGCCTCGGCGCCCCAGACCGGCGGCGACGACAACCAGCGCTTCGTGCTGCTGGCCGACAGCCGCACCAACGGACTGCTGCTGCGTTCGGACAATCCCGGTCGTATCGCGCGCGTCAGGGAACTGGTGGCAAAGCTGGACAGCGAAGCCAACACGCCCGGCAATATCCATGTGGTGCAACTGACAAATACCGATGCCACCAAGCTTGCGCAGACCTTGCGTTCGGTGATGAGCGGCGACACCTCGTCCCCGTCCTCGACTTCATCTTCATCTTCGGCCTCATCTTCATCCGCCACAGCGCAAGGCAGTACACAGTCGGCCAGCAGCAGCGCCCCCTCGGGCGGCGGCATCATCCAGGCGGATCCAGCAACCAACTCGCTCATCATCACCGCCTCCGAACCTGTCTATAACAACCTCCGCGCCGTCATCGCGAAGCTGGACGTACGCCGGCCGCAGGTGTTTGTCGAGGCGCTCATCGTCGAAGTGACGGCAGACAAGGCCTCCGAGCTCGGCATCCAGTGGCAGTCCCTGTCCGGGGTAAACAACAGCGGCAGCAACGTCATCGGCGGCACCAATTTCGGTTCAAACAACAATATCATCACCGCTTCATCCAACATCGCTTCGGTTGGACAAGGCCTGAACGTCGGCATCGTCAGCGGGACGACCACGCTGCCCGGCATCGGCACGGTGCTCAACCTCGGCGTGCTGGCGCATGCGCTGGCGAGCGACACCAATGCCAACATCCTGTCCGCCCCCAACCTGATGACGCTGGACAACGAAGAAGCCAAAATCGTGGTCGGACAGAACGTGCCCTTCATCACCGGTTCCTATGCCCAGACCGGCGCCGTCGCCACGGCCACTCCGTTCCAGACCATCGATCGCAAGGACGTCGGCCTGACGCTCAAGATCAAGCCGCAGATCATGCAGGGCGGCTCGGTAAAATTGCTGGTATCCCAGGAAGTGTCGAGCGTGGTCGCTTCCACGAGCTCCGCAGTCTCGGGGCCCACCACCAACAAGCGCTCCATCGACACCACCGTCATCGTGGACGAGAACCAGATCGTGGTGCTGGGCGGATTGATCCAGGATTCGGTCAACCAGACGGCAAGCAAGATACCGGTTCTCGGGGATATCCCGTTCCTTGGTGCGTTGTTCCGCTACGAAACGCGGGAGCAGGTCAAAACCAACCTGATGGTGTTCATCCGTCCTTACATCATGTACCAGAGCGACAGTTACAAGAAAGTGACCGCAGAGAACTACGACAAGGCGAGCAAGGCACGCGAGGCCTTGCGCATGCCCGACAGCATGGTCATGCAGGACGACGACAAGGACAAGGCACTGCCTCCGCTGTCACCCGAAGACAGGGCTCCCGCTGCCAGTGCGCCTGTGGCAACTCCTCGCCTTGACGCTGCAAGCACTCCCGCTGTAACTGCACCTGCACCCGAGGCCGCCAGTGCGCCTGCCGCCGTCGCGCCTGCTCCCGAGGCTGCCAGCGCACCCGCTGCTGCAATTTCCATCCCCGCTGCCGCCAGCGCTCCGGCGGCGGCGACGCCTTCCGATCCCGTCAAGACGCAGCCGTGATCCAGACCGTCAATCGCCGCGCCGCCCGCCGCCTGCCTTACTCGTTTGCCAAGGCACAGGGCGTGGTGCTGACCGATTGCGACGAGCGCGCCGCGCTGGCGGTGCGCCGCGATGCGAAACCCGAAGCCATCGCCGAAGTGATGCGCCAGCTTGGCCTGCCGGTCGATGCCACGCTGGTCGATGCGGAAGCATTCGAGCGCATGCTGAGCGACGCCTACTCGCAAGCCGATGAATCCACCGCCATGTTGCTCGACGATGCTGAGCAGGACATGGACCTTTCCATGCTGCTGCACGACCTGCCCAAATCGGCGGACCTGCTGGAATCTGAAAACGACGCGCCCGTCATCCGCATGATCAATGCCCTGCTCGCGCAGGCCGTGCGCGACAATGCCTCGGACATCCATATCGAACCGTTCGAAACGCGCTCCGTCGTGCGCTTCCGTCTCGACGGCACGCTGAAAGACATCGCCGAACCGCACCGCGCGCTGCATGCCGCGATGGTGTCGCGCATCAAGGTTATGGCCGATCTCGACATCGCCGAAAAGCGCCTGCCGCAGGACGGCCGCATCGCCTTGCGTCTGGCGGGTCGCCCCGTCGATGTGCGCGTTTCGACATTGCCCACCGGACACGGCGAACGCGTGGTGATGCGTCTGCTCGACAAGGAGGCGGGGCGCCTCGACCTCACCAAACTGGGCATGAGCGCGACATCGCTTGAAGCCATGATGCGGCTCACCGCGCAACCCCACGGCATCGTGCTCGTCACCGGGCCCACCGGCTCCGGCAAGACCACCACGCTGTATGCCGCGCTGTCATGCGTCGACGCCAGCGTGACCAACGTGATGACGGTGGAAGACCCGGTGGAATACGATCTCGACGGAATCAGCCAGACGCAGGTCAACGCGCGCATCGACATGACCTTCGCCCGCGCGCTGCGCGCCATTCTCCGTCAAGACCCGGACGTGATCATGATCGGCGAGATACGCGATCTGGAGACGGCGCAGATCGCCGTGCAGTCCAGCCTGACCGGACACCTGGTGCTCGCCACACTCCATACCAACGACACCGTGAGCGCGATCACCCGCCTCACCGACATGGGCGTCGAACCTTTTCTGCTTTCTTCCAGCGTGGTCGGGGTGCTGGCGCAGCGTCTGGTGCGCCGTCTGTGCACGGATTGCCGGGAAGCCTATACACCCGACGCATCCGAGCTCAAGGTACTCGCACCCCACGGCAAGCCCGAAGTGCTTTATCGCCCGATCGGCTGTGCGCGCTGCAACCAGACCGGCTATCGCGGGCGCACCGGCATTTACGAATTGCTGGAGGTCGACGAGACCCTGCGCACCATGATCCACTCGCGCGAAAGCGAACAGCATCTGCGCGATTACGCAATGCAGCGCGGCATGCTGAACCTGCGCGACGACGGACTGCGCTGGGTCGTCTCCGGCGACACCTCGCTGGAAGAAGTCATCCGCGTCACGCGAGATTGAGGTAGCAGATGAAGCCCGTGGGTCGGGTTACGCTGCGCTAACCGACCTACGGATGCTGTGGCAAATTGTTCTAGCTTTTAGTTTTTCAAACTCATAAACCATGGCCGCATTCCACTACAACGCGCTCGACGCAGAAGGCAAGCCCACACAAGGCATGATCGAGGCCGACTCGGCCCGTCTCGCCCGCACCCAGTTGCGCGAAAGCGGACTGTTCGTCGTCGACTTGAATTCGCTGTCCGATACACCCGGGCAGGGGGGCGCCCGCGGCTGGAATCTGCCGTTCCGCAAACGCATCCCGCTCTCCGAAGTCAGTCTCATGCTGCGCCAGCTCGCCACCCTGCTCGAAGCCGGATTGCCGCTGGAACAGGCGCTGGCTGTGCTGATCGAGCAGGGCGACAATCCGGCCATGCGTCAGGTCATCGCCGCCCTGCGTTCGGAAGTGCTGGCCGGCAGCACGCTGGCGCGCGCCATGGAAAAGCATCGCGGCACCTTCCCCGATATCCACCGCGCGCTGATCCGCGCCGGCGAGGAATCCGGCGAGCTCTCCACGGTGATGGACAAGCTCGCCAGTTACTCGGAAGCGCAACAAGCCCTGAAGCAAAAGATCGGCCTGGCCATGGTCTATCCTGCCATCGTGATCACCGTCGCCATCCTCGTGGTCGGCGGACTGTTGCTGTTTGTCGTGCCGCCCGTGGTCGAAGTGTTCCAGCAGACGCGCCAGGCCCTGCCCTTCCTTACGCGCGCGCTGATCGCGCTCAGCGATTTTCTGACCGCGACCTGGCTGTACCTGATCGCGATACTGGCGGCCGGTTCCTTCGCCGCGCATCGCGCCCTGCAACAGGAAGCGTTGCGCTTCCAATTGCATCTCAGGCTGCTGCGCCTGCCTGTCGTCGGCAAACTGATACGCGGCAGCAACACCGCGCGCATGGCCAGCACCCTGGCGATCCTTGCCGGTAGCGGTGTTTCGCTGCTCACCGCGCTCAATGCCGCCTGCGGTGTGGTCAGCAACCTGCCGATGCGCCGCGCACTGGAGGATGCGGCGCTCAAAGTGCGCGAAGGCGTGACGCTGAACCGGGCCCTTGCCGCCTCCGGCCTGTTCCCGCCGGTGCTCATCCACCTCATCGCCAGCGGAGAACAGAGCGGCCGGCTCGACATCATGCTGGACCGCGTCGCCAAACAGCAAACGCAGGAAGTCGCGGGCTTTACCACCGCGCTTACCTCCATCATGGAACCCCTGCTGATCCTGTTCATGGGCGCGGTGGTACTGCTGATCGTGCTGGCGATCCTGCTGCCCATCATCCAGATGAATCAGATGGTAAAGTGACAAGACAATCGCCCACCCCGGTTTCGATGTAATTTTTACAAAGGAAAGCAAATCATGAAATCCATACACACTGGCAAAGGTTTCACCCTGATCGAATTGATGGTCGTCATCCTCATCATCGGCGTGCTGGCCGCGCTGATCGTGCCCAAGGTGATGAGCCGTCCCGACGAGGCGCGCGTGACTGCCGCCAAGCAGGATATCGCCACCATCACCCAGGCGCTCAACCTCTACAAGCTGGACAACCAGCGCTACCCCACCACGGAACAGGGCCTGGCCGCACTGGTGCACAAACCCACCACCTCCCCCATTCCGAACAACTGGAAAGGCGAAGGCTATCTGGACCGCGTGCCGAAAGACCCGTGGGGAACGCCCTATCAATACCTGCAGCCCGGCGTGCATGGCGCGATCGACGTGTTCAGCTTCGGTGCGGACCGCACGGCTGGCGGTGAAGGCAACGATGCCGACATCGGGTCGTGGCAGGACTGAACATCGGAAATGTGATGCGCGGCTTCACGCTGCTTGAAATGATGGTGACGCTGGTCGTCGCCAGCATCATGCTCGCGGTGGCGACATTGAATCTCATGCCGAACTCACAGACCGTATTGCGGGAGGAATCGCAACGCCTCGCTTTCCTGATGGAAAACGGCGGGATGAGTTCGCAAGCGGGCGGACAACCGCTCGCCTGGTCCGGGACCGGCAACAGCTACCGCTTCTGGATGCGCTCCAAAGAGGGCGCATGGGTGCGCATCGAACGCGATAACCTGCTGCACCCCCGCACCCTGCCTGACGCGGTCCGCATAGGCAAAGTCAGCTTCGACGGGCGCAGCATCGAGCCGGGTTCGCTGATCGTGCTCAGCCCCGAGTTGTCGGCCAAGGATTTTCGAGTGACCCTGCTCAGCGACGGCCTGGTTTCCGACGTTGTCGGCAACGGCCTGGGCAGAGTGGAAGTCAGGGCCGGGATGACGCCATGAGCCGGTTTCGCAAACACCGCGGTTTCACCCTCCTTGAAGTCCTGGTCGCGCTCGCCATCCTTGCCATCGCCATGGCCGCGGTATCGCGCACTGCCAGTTCCAGCATCCGCAATGCCGACGCCTTGCGCACCCGCGTCATCGCAGACTGGGTGGCGCAAAACCGCCTGGCAAACCATCAGGCTCTCAACGACTGGCCGTCTCCCGGTATCCAGACCGGCAGCGAAGACCAGGCCGGACAAACCTACCCGTGGCAGGAAGAAGTCATCGCGACCCCCAACCCCACCATGCGGCGCATCGTGGTCAGCGTCTATGCGCCGGACGACGCGAAACTCAAGCTGCGGGAATTGACCGGGTATCTGGTGCAATATCCGCGATGAGCATCCGGTCCATCAAGGGATTCACGCTGATCGAACTGCTCGTCGCAATGTTCGTATTCGCCATTCTCGCGGTCACCGCCTATCGCGGCCTCAACGCGGTGACGCAGACGCGCGCCCATGTCGACCGGGAGACGCGCAAATGGCAGGCGCTGGAACGTTTCTTCGCGCGGCTGGACGGCGAGACGGCGCAGGTGCTGCAGCGCCCGGTGCGCACCGCGAGCGGCGCGGAAGCGCCCGCCTGGGCGGGTTTCCAGACCACTGCCCAAAGCCTGGAGGATGCGCAACTGGCCTTCTCGCACAATGGCGGATTCGATGCCGACGGCACGCCGCTGCCGCCACAGCGCGTCGGCTATCGCCTGCGGCAGGACAAACTGGAGATGTTGCGCTGGACTGCGCTGGATAGCGCCCCGTACAATGTGCCGACAGTGGACACGGTGCTGGAAGACGTGAGCGAATTCAACTTGCGTTACCTGAGCAGCAACCTGACCTGGGTGACACAATGGCCACCGATGACGGTCGATACCATGCTGCCCAGAGGGGTGGAGGTGCAACTGGTGTTGAAGGGCGGCGATAAACTTACGCGGTTCTTTGCGCTGCAATGAAGATACCGACTCAAGGCGGCATGGCGCTGGTACTGGTGCTGTTGATCGTCGCCATGGCGACAACCATCGCCGCGTTCATGGCACAACAGCAGGGGTTCTGGCAGCGGGAGATGGAAAATGGCCGCGACCGCGCGCAAGCCCGGCGCATCGCCGAGGCCGGAATAGACTGGGCCCGGGCGGTGCTGGCTGACGATGCGTCGGTGAACCAGTACGACGGCCCGCGCGAAATGTGGGCGATGCAATTGCCTGCCATCCCGGTGGAGGGCGGCGAGGTGCAAGGCACGATCGTCGACCAGCAGGGCTTGTACAACCTGAACAATCTGGTCAGCAACGGCGTGGTCAGCACACCCGACCTGGCGCGCTTCCAGCGCCTGCTCGCGTCGCTGGGCCTGCCGCCGGAGCTCGGTAACGCGCTGGTGGACTGGATGGATGCGGATAGCGTAACGATGGCAAACGGTGCGGAAGACGAATATTACATGAACCTCGACAAACCCTACCGCTGCGCCAATCGCCCGCTCTCCGACATCGGAGAACTGGTCCGGGTCAGGGGTTTCGACACCGCCACCATCCAGCGGCTGCAGCCCTTCGTGAGCGTGTTGCCTGAATCGAACACGGCGGTGAACGTGAACTTCGCACCGCCGGAAGTGTTGATGGCGATTTTTCCGGGAATGACGCTGCAGGATGCCCGGCAATTGGTTTTGCAGGCCGGTTCGGCCCCTTTCTTCAACATATCCGACTTTACGCAGAGGCTGCCTAAAAACGTGATACAGGACAGCACCTTGCTGATCGAGGTAAGCAGCCAATATTTCATGGTGACCGGATATGCCACCCAGGGCGACGGCGCCTCCTCGGCTCATGTGCTGCTGCATCGCACCGGCATCTGGGCGACACAAGTCAGAAAGAGCCTGCAATGAATCTTCGCATCTACCTCACCGCACACTGGCAGGATGCCGCATCGAACTGCGCCTGGGCGCTGCTGGACGACACCGACAATGTGCGCGAATCCGGAAACGGCACGCTCGCATCGATGCCGCACAGCGACGAAGCAACAGTGATCGTCTCGGCAGACCGCGTATTGGCGACGACCGCGGTCCTGCCCAAACTCAAGCGCAGCAAACTCGAATCGGCACTGCCCTTCGCGCTGGAGGATGCGCTGATCGACGATGGTCCCGAGGCACATGTCACTCCCGGCGCGAAACTGCCGGACGGACGCACTGTGCTGTACACGCTGAACAAGAATTGGCTCGCGCGTTTCCTTGCCGCCAGCGTCGCCGCAAAAATGCGCGTGCGCCGCGTCGTTCCCGAATTCTGCCTGCTGCCGACGCGCGCCGGCGAATGGAGTCTGGCATGGGATGGAGCGCAGGGTTTTTTGGCAACGGCACACAGCCAGGGCGGTGCGCTGGATAGCGGCGACGATGTGCACGCCCCGGTCTCCCTGCAACTGCGCCTGCAACAGGATGCGCCCGCCGCGCTGCGGCTGTTCGCGATAGGCAACGAAGTACAGGCACCGAACTGGGGACTCGGCATTCCCGTCATTTATGAAAAGCAGACGATCGATTGGCGCAAGGCGCCCGTTCCCGGCGATGCTCCCAACCTGCTTTGGGGCAAGCTGGCCCCGCCGCCGCGCATCAGCGAATTCTGGCCGTGGCTGCGTCCGGCGCTGATGGCCGCGCTGTTGCTGTTCGGCGTGGAGGTCTGCACCAGCAATCTGGAGTGGGTGCTGCTCGCCAACGAAAAGCGCCATTTGACGCATGAGATGACGGAGACGTTCCAGGAAACTTTCGGCTCGGATGCCACCATCGTCGATGCGCCGCTGCAGATGCGGCGCAACCTGGCGCGCCTGCGCCATGCGGCGGGCCTGATCGACGACGCCGATTTTTCGCCGATGCTGGACAAATTCGCCGCCGCGTCGGGTTCAGTCACCGGCGAGACCCTGCGCACGCTGCGTTATGCCGACGGCAAACTGGATATCGAGATGGCGCTCACGAACGCAGCCGTGCTCGACAAACTGCAACAGCGCATCGCCGAAACCGGCCTGACCGCACAAGTCATGGACAAACGCGATGCGGGCGGAGGCCTGACGGTGCAACTGCGCGTCTCGGCGGGAGGTGTGAAATGAAAGCGCTATTCGCAAAACTGAAGGCTCGCCACTGGAGTACCCTCAGCGCCACCGAACAGAAGACCGTCTTGCGCGGTGCATGGTTGCTCGTGCCGTTGCTGATGTACGGACTGCTCTGGCAACCCTCGCACCAGGCCTTGCCCAAGTTGCAGGAAGCCCTGCCGCGACTGCGCGCGCAGGCCGGCCAGATGCAATCGCTCGCCGGGCAGGCGCAATCGCTGCGCCAGAAAGCGCAACTTGCCGTACTGGACGGCGACGCCCTGAAGATCGCCGTGGAAAAATCCGCACAGGCAGCGGGTCTGCCGCTGCTGGTCGTTCCGGGCGAACAGAACAGCGTGCGCATCAGCGCCGAAAACATCTCGTTCGCGCACTGGCTGCAATGGCAGCATGCACTGGAACTGAACCAGCACATCCGCATATCGGCCGCGATGCTGGTGGCATCGCCAGAGCCCGGCATGGTCAAAGTGCAAGCCACACTGACCAACGGAGCGGATCTGTGACGTTGCGCCGCGTGCTGTGGGCGCTGGTGTTCGGCAGCGTGTTCATCGTCGGCCTGGTTGTTTTTGCGCCCGCCGCACTGATGGGTTATGCGCTCGAACGCATGTCCGACGGCACGCTATCATTGGCTCAAACGACGGGCAGCCTGTGGCAAGGCTCGGGTGTTTCGCTGTTGAGGACGAATGCCCGTTACCAGACACTCGGCAGCTTTCGCTGGAACTTGAAATTCCCGGGCACGACGTTGCAGGTTCAAACCGGCGAGTCCGCACCGATGACTTTGCACTACACCCCGTTCTCCGGTCGCATCGATATCGACAACCTGCATCTCGCACTGCCCGTTTCCTCGATCGAACTCGCCGCACCGCAGCTCGGCCCTTACCAGCTTCAGGGCATGCTCGAAATGACTGCCGACCATCTTGCACTTAACGCTGCCGGAATGGACGGCCAGGTCACCGTGGACTGGACACGCGCCGCCTCCGCACTTTCCGATATCAGACCTCTGGGCGACTATCGCATCGTGCTAAAGGGCCGCGGTACGGGACTGGATGCCCAACTGTCCACGCTCTCCGGCAAACTGTTGCTGGCCGCGACCGGCAGTTTCGACAAGGTGAACGGGATGCTCCTCAACGGAACCGCACAGGCCGCCCCCGGAGAAGCGGCTGAGCAACTGCACGAGTTATTGCACCATCTCGGCCCGGAAGTCAGCCCTGGAGTATTCAAGCTGGCGCTGATGCAGCAGTCTGCGGCTGCACGTTGACAACACATTCTCACCCAACCCGCAGCCCCTTCAAAACAGGAGATCGGGGGCGCGGTTTTCTGGAATCGGGGCAGTGACGTAAAAAGCTGCTATAGAATTGGCAAGTCAAACCCGAACCAACTGACAGATCGACAGGAGAGTCTTGCAGTGAAAAAATTCTTCATGATTTTCATGCTTATTGCGGCCAGCTGGCTGCTGATAAGCGTCGTCTGGTCGAGTATATCGATGCACTTGGCGCAAACTGTCTTTCAAAAGAATTGAGCGACTCATCATCCGCCGCCATGCGCGTTACCCGTCAAGGGTGGCGGCCCGGGGCGGGATATGTTTCAACCCGACTGGCTTTCTCCGAATAAAGATTACACATGCAAATCGATCCATCCCTGCACACCAAAGCGGACAACTACAAGTTGCTGACAAATCTGGTGGTTCCCCGTCCGATCGCGTGGGTCACCAGCCAGAATGAAAGCGGTGTTATCAATCTGGCACCATTCAGTTTTTTCAATGCGGTAGGCAGTGACCCGCTATACGTGATCATCAGCATCGGCCACAACGATGCGGGTGAACCCAAAGATACCGCAAGGAATATTCTCGCCAACGGCGAGTTCGTGGTGAATCTCGTTTCCGAGGATCTGTTCGACGCAATGAATATTTCGGCGGCGGACTTTCCGCCCGGACAAAGCGAATTGAAAGCGGCACATCTGCACTCATCGCCCTCGGTCCATATCAAAGTGCCCCGTGTGGCCGAGGCGCAAGCCAGTCTCGAATGCAAATTATTCAGCACACAAACGCTTGGTACCAATACGCTGTTTATCGGCGAAGTGGTGATGTTTCATGTAGCGGACCATTTGATAGATGCGCATTTGCACATCAACGGCTTTGCACCGATTGGACGACTCGGCTCGCCCTCGGTTTACTGCCGCACGACCGACCGGTTTGATGTTGCGCGCATCACCTATGCGCAATGGGCGCGCGTGAGCGGTCAATTGGAAGGATCCCGATCGGGCGATTGACGGCCTTTGGAAAACCCGCATCGTGACGGAACATGTTTCTCCGTCTGGAGGGCTGCCATTCAGACTTGAGGGGAAAAGCCCGGCCGTTCTGTATCGGCTGAGATAAAAAAAAATGGGCCGCAAGCGGCCCATTTTTCATAACGCAGGAATCTGAACTACTGCGCCACACGCTCCACCGAGTTGATCTCCACACGGCGGTTCTGTGCGCGACCTGCCGCAGTCTTGTTGTCGCCGACCGGATTTGCAGAACCTTTCCCCTCGGTTGCGATCCGGCTTGCGTCAACCCCCTTGCCGGTCAGATACGCCTTGACCGATTCCGCGCGTTTCCTGGAAAGAACCTGATTGGCCGATTCGTTACCAAGGCTGTCCGTATAACCTACCACCGTCAAATTTGCCTCTTTGTATTTCGCCGCGAATTCCACAACGGTATCCAGTTGGCTGGATGCAGTTGACTTCAGATTTGCCGATCCGGAATCAAAGTTGGCACCTTCAATGGTAATGGGTTTGTCGGTGAAAATTGTCTTCGGCGCAGGCGCCGGTGCGGGTGCGGGTGCGGGGGCAACCGCTACAACTGCCGGTGCAGGCGCCGGTGCCGGTGCGGCCACCTTGGGCAATGCCGGCACTCCCGCATCTGCAGGAACACCATCGCACCCCGGAACGGCCATGGCAGGCGTCCAGAAGCCGGTATGCCAGCATTGGCCAAAGTTGTTCGTTACGATTTGTCCGGTTGAATTTACTGCATATCCATTGACAACGGATGTTGCCGAGATTGCCTGCGCGCTGACCATCACAGATAAGGCGGCAAACAGGGAAATGGCCACTGAGCTTTTTTTCATTATTTTCTCCTTAAAGGTTTCTTCCTCTGAAATTATATTGCCGGTCAATTATATACCTCCGCACACAATCTGCTGACAGCAGGTCGTTGCATCGTTGCCACTAAAGCTTGCAATTTCGGAATTTCGAACGTCACTGATTTTCTCGAAGGGCTGGCCGCTGAATGGATGAGACCGGGAAGAAAATATCAAAAAGCCGTATATCCAGACATGGTTAAACCCGGGCATGAAAAGTGGATCGCTGAAACTGGAAAAAACAGGCGTTTCTCATTCACGCAGCCTCATCCGTATAACTTTTTCAGGTATATTCTATAAACAACTAAAAATATCCCAGCCTCCCTGTGGTTGGCATTAACGCCTACGAATTGCAAAAACTTGGATAAAGCTGAATCGCAATTGCCTCCCTTCGTGCGGTGTTGGAAGATCTGTTGTAGTCTGATTTTTCTGCTGTGCCTTCCCTTGTTCGCTTTCGGCGCGGACGAATTTCGCATTTTGGTCGTGCTCAGCGAGAGCATGACGCCATATCAGACCTTCGCGAAGGCCTTCCAGCAGAATCTGCCTTCAAATTTCCAGGTGCGCGTATTGGACCATCCCGAGGGTTTCTCGGCGGAGGATGCCCGGGCCGATTTGATCGTGACGGCAGGCGTCAAGGCGACAGACCTGATGATGAACAAGGCCGTACCCGTTTTGGCCGTGATGATACCCAGCACCAAGTATGTTGACCTGCTTGAAAAACAAAATCGCGCCGGACAGATTTCCGCAATCTATATAGACCAGCCTTTGTCGCGGCAGGTGGCTTTGCTGAGCGCGGTCTTGCCCGAAAGCAAACGCGTAGGCGTGTTGTATTCCGCAGAGTCGCGAATCGATCTGAAGGACCTGCACTCTGAACTGGACAAGCAGGGCTACAAGCTGGTCGCAAAGCAAGTGCAAGGCAGCGAGACCCTGTCCTCCGGCCTGGATGAAGTGTTGGAACATAGCGATGTGTTGCTGGCCATTCCGGATAGCAATATTTTCAACAGCAGCTATATCCGCAATATCCTGCTGAGCAGCTATCGGCGGCACATACCGCTGGTCGGGCTGTCCCAGGCTTATGTCAATGCAGGCGCATTGTGCGCAATATTTTCCACCCCGGAGCAATTGGCTGCACAAGCAAGTGCCGAGGCCATTTTGTTTGCACAAACGCGACATTTGCCCGGGCCGCAACCGCCCGCGCAATTCACTATCGCCGTCAATCAGGATGTGGCCAGGACGTTGGATGTAACAATAAATCCCCCAAATGTGCTCCATATCCAGGTCGAGAATATAGCCAGGGTACGGCGATGAAATCAGACGAACCGGATGGCCATAATCCATCCAATTTTTACAATTCATAAACGAAAATTATTGATATGAAGATGAAAGTACGACAGCGATTTATTTCCCTTTCCATATTGTGTCTGGCTGCAAAGGGGGCGTGGGCAACCGACTATGCAGGCGATCAGGATTATTTGCAGGAATTCCCGGTTGTATTAAGCGCTTCGCGCTTATCGCAGCCCTTGTCGGAAGCACCTAACGCGATGACCGTGATCGATCGCAAGATGATCGCCGAATCCGGCTTTCGCTCGCTCCCCGACGTGTTCAAACTTGTTCCCGGCATGTACGTCAGTTATTACGCCGGTTCCCAGGCAGTTGTCTCCTACCACGGTGCGTTAAGCCAGGATGCCCCCGGCATGCAGGTCCTGATCGACGGCCGCAGCGTGTATCTCCCGCCTTTCAATACCGTGGACTGGGCGCTGCTGCCGATCACCCTGGACGATATCGAACGCATCGAAGTGATACGCGGACCTGCCGCAGCTTCGTACGGAGAAAATTCTGTGCATGGCGTGATCAACATCATCACCCGCGATGCGGGCGCGGTCGAGGGCCTGAGCGTTTCCAACACGCGGGGCAACAAAGGCATCAACGACGGCGCAGTCCATTTCGGGAAGCACGGCGAGACGCTGGATTACCGCATGACGATGGCCTACACCGCCGATAACGGCTATGACAACCTCACCACCCCGCCCAACAACATCACCATGGCCCAGGCGCAGAACACGGGGTTGCTCAACAACACCAACGACAGCAATCAGGCGCGCCTGATGAACTATCGTGCAACCTATCACCCCGATGCCGTGAACGACATCGACGTGCAGTTCGGCTTTACCCACGATGTGATGGGCGTCGGCTTCTGGGACAGTTCGCTCGACAAGCCGCACAACATGATCGGCTATTCAAACACCGAACAGATTGAATGGCTGCACCGCACCGGCAACACGTCCGAAGTCAGCCTGCGCTTCTACCATATCCAGCACAGCACCAACGAGAACTACCTGCTCGGAACGCCTGCCTACCCGGTCGCCACTTCGATGGACACCGGGCGCAACGAGATCGAACTGCAGCATACCTTGAGAACTTCCGAAGCAAACAGGCTGGTATACGGCGCCGGTTATCGTCAGGACAAGGTGGATGGAAACTCATACTATCCGGTCGTTGTTCCGTCCTCGTTCCCCGCTTCGTTTGCCATCACGGAGTACCGGATGTTTGCCAGCGATGAATGGCGTTTCAACGAAAAACTGATCGTCAACACAGGCGGGATGCTGGAAAAAGACGCCATGGGCAACAGGGAATTTTCGCCGCGTGCTTCCCTGAATTACCATCTCGCGCCGCAACATACGGTACGGGTAGGCGCATCGATCGCGCACCGCACGCCGTCGCTCGGAGAACAGTATGCCAGCCAGGCCAATCCGTACCAGCTCGGATACAAGTATGAACCCAGCCCCATCATCACTTCTGCCGGTTTGACGCCGGAGAAGATACTGTCGCGCGAAATCGGCTATCTCGGGGAATTGCGCGACTTGAACACCTCGATCGATGTGCGCCTCTTCAACGACCAGATGAGCAACATGATCTACCCGCTACCCAATTCCGCCCTGTGGGGCAACGGCATGGAGGCCAGCTATCGGGGAATTGAAACGACCGTCAAATACTCGTTCAGCAATTCCGGCAATTTGACTTTCAACTATACCAACGAGAACGTCGACAGCAACAGCGGCTCCCTGTCGCTTGGGCAACTCAATTCACTTGCGGGAAGTTTGCCAAAGACCATCGTCAGCATGCTGTATGCGCAACAGTTGCCCAACGATGCGATGTTCAGTGCAGCCTACTACTTCCAATCCTCCATGCTGGGATTCGATCGCGGACCCATCGATTTCCAGCCCACACACCGCCGCGTCGACATGCGCCTTGCCCAGCCTTTCAGGGATTTTGGAGGTATGAACGGCGAGGTAGCCGTGGTCGTGCAGAATATGTTCAATACCGATTACACCGAATACATCGCCACTGCATTATTCAATCGGCGGGCGTTTGTCACGCTGACCCTGCATTGGCAATAGCATTCGGGTATCCGCAATTTGCGGTTGCTTTGGATTTGTGATGAGCGCCTCAATTGACCCACGCCGGCCGGTAGTGATGCTTGCGAAGAAAGACAGTTCTAGGCCGAACCGGAACTTCAGGATTGCGGCTCAGATTTCCGCTGTGTGCATCGCGGACATGCGAATGATTAATATTTCGCCAAACTTGGAGTCTAGGGTCGGCCAAGCGGCCGCGGAGGAACGCATCCATTCGACTTTTACCCGCGGTGGCGGTAGCATCGCCGCCCATTTTTATCGGCCCGGCTTCAGGCCATCTCCCGCCCATGTCTGTTGAAACTCCCGCCCGCGCCTGCGGCATCGATTTCGGTACATCCAACTCGACGGCTGGCTGGCTGCGTCCCGGTCAGCCGCCCTTGCTGGCACTGGAAGACGGCAAGTTCACCTTGCCCTCCGTGATATTTTTCAATGCCGACGAAAATACCGTAAGCGTCGGCCGGGCCGGCCTCAACGAATATCTGGAAGGCTACGAAGGCCGCCTGATGCGCGCCTTGAAGAGCCTCCTGGGCAGCAGCCAGATGGAAGGCAGAACCGAGGTTCAAGGACGCTCGCGGACGTACATCGAATTGCTGACCCAGTTCATCGCCGAACTCAAGCGGCGAGCCGAAGCAGCGGCGGATAGATCTTTCGATCAGGCCGTGTTCGGCCGGCCTGTGTTTTTTGTGGATGATGACACAGCGGCCGACCGCAAGGCCGAGGCAACCCTGGCCGCCATCGCTCGCGCCACCGGCTTCCGCGAGGTGAGTTTTCAGTATGAGCCCATCGCCGCGGCCTATCACTACGAACGCCAGATTGACCGCGAGGAACTGGTGCTGGTTGCCGACATCGGCGGCGGCACCTCCGATTTTTCCCTGATCCGGCTCTCGCCGCAAAGGGCTCGCGCCGCGGATCGGCGCGACGATCTGCTGGCCAACGACGGCGTGCACATAGGCGGCACCAACTTCGACCAGCAACTGAGTCTGGCCGGGGTGATGCCCCTGCTGGGCTATCGCAGCAAGCTCAAGCGCGGTATAGAAATGCCCTCCAGCTACTACACGAACCTGGCCACCTGGCACACCATCAATCAAGCCTATACACGCCGAACTTGGGCCGACCTGCAAGAGCTGTATCTGGACACCCAGGCACCAGAAGCCATGGACCGGCTGTTCAAGCTGATCCGCGAACGCGCCGGCCATTGGCTCGCAATGCAAGTAGAGGAAGCCAAGATCGCCTTGTCGGCTGGCGACAGCGCCATCCTGCACTTGGATCGGCTGGCACCGGATCTGCGCCACACGCTGACCCGGATCGAGTTCGAACAAGCTTCGACGCACTTGGTGGAGCGAATCGAGGTCACCCTGAGCGCCTTGTTGGCAAAGGCCGGCGTGCATTGCGAGGCAGTGGATACCGTGTTTTTCACCGGTGGCGCCAGCGGCGTGCCGCTGCTGCGCGAACGCATCGCCGCCCTGCTGCCCCAAGCACGGCGCATAGAAGGCGATTTGTTCGGCAGCATAGGCGCAGGTCTCGCGGTAGAGGCGCAACGCCGCTTCGGCTGACGACACCACCCAGCGACTGATACTCGGCCATTGCAGACCTTGGCATGTGCTCAAGATAATGTCCGGTCTATTGGCATTCCAGCCGTATTGGCATTTTTCAGACTAGCAATGTTGTGCTGCGATCAGGCACTGGACTTCCCATATGATTGGACTTGTCTGCGAGTGTAAACTTGTTTAACCTGCGCTTCACCAATAGGTTAACCAATCTATTAGCGACAACGTCTATGTGCCGCTTGATACATAACATGTCCGTCAACTCGATTGAGTATTTACAGGCTGTTAGTAGATCGCTATAGCTTTATATGGAGCCTGTTACTGAATGCTGCCCGATCTTCCCGAATTAAAGAACGACCTGAATTCTCTACTGATGGACTATGTGAAAGCCCAGGTTAAGCTTCGCATGCCGGGGCTTAATGAGGTTCCGCAACATATAATCCATGAGGGCATGCGAATGAGAATCTTGCGTGCGGACGGTTCTGTTGATGATAGTCAATTGAAATTGGCATCATCAGAGATTCTCATCGGTGCCGATGAAGTGCCGGTAATGGGCCCCAAAGAGAGGACATCCAAGCTAGACTCGCTTGCGGAGGATATGGCCCGCCAGATTTCCCAGCACGCATTTGCATCACTTAACGAAACACTCGACCAAGCCGGACAAGTCGTCAATCAAGGGAGGCGCCCGTTAGATGCTGATGGCATACTGGCCATGTTTGACAAGATGCAAATAGACTTTGACGAGCACGGAAGCCCTAAAAATATTTCTGTGATTGTTGGGCCCAACACATTTGCAAGCGCCAAGAAGGAGTTCGAGCGGCTTAGTTCTGAGCCAGAGCTTCGAGCCCGGCATGAGGAACTGATGCAAAAGAAGTGGATGGAATGGCGTGATAGAGAAGCTACTCGAAAACTGGTTGGATAGTGCAAGCGAGCGCAGCTACCAAGCTGTGTTCGTGCAAATGCTTGCCGCAGAGGGATATACAGTTCTTCATAGCACGAGACATTGCCTGCTTGAATTTGGGAAGGATATTCTCGCGGTCTCTCCAGATGGTGTGGGCTGCGCATTCCAGTTAAAGGGTGATCCCCGCGGGCGCATGACTATCGGACATTTCCGGAGTGAAATTCAAGGACAATTGCTTCAGCTAACTTCGCAGACACCTTCTTATCCCGGGTTCCCAACTGGCGTTCATCGTTCGTACCTAGTTAGCAATGGTCAGTTCGACGAAGAGGTGCAAATTGCGGTAGCGCAAATGAACTCTGGGTATATTCCGTCAAAGATCGAGCTTTGGCCTCGTGGAAAATTGTTAGAGTTATGTAATCGGCACGGTGCCTCTCTCTGGCCAAGCGAGCTTCGCGACAACCGAGCATTGTTGGAACTCTATCTAGCTCCACCGCATGCACAGCTTCCCGCGGCGACGCTCACGGACGTTCTGGAATCTGTCCTTCATCTAGGTGAAGCGGACACCCCTCTTTCCCGGAATGAGCTTGAGCGCGCGACGACTAGCGCTGCATGGCTTACCGGCATTTCTACATCAGTATTTGCTGAGGCTGATAACCACCAAGCCGTTATACATGCTTGGTGCTATTGCTGCGCTGCTCTAATATCCGCTGAAACTCGTTACTCTAGCGTTGAAGTAAAAACTCTGAGAGCGACGCTCGCGCTTGCAGAAGCCTCACTTCTAGATGCTCTAACCGCTTTATGGAACGAGGTTAGGCAAAAAGATAAGCTAGTTCAAGGTGACCCTCTTACCGATTCGCTTGTATACGGGTGGCGTATAAGTAACCTCTATGGAATGCTCACAAGCCTTGCCATTGCTAACGAAGGCAGTGAACTATTGAATGCAGAGTCGAGCGAAGCTCTCGTGTCATGGTTGAAATCTAGCCGGTATCAGCCGTTATTATGGGGTGAAGCCGCGGTTGCAAATCTTGCACCTTGGCTCGTCTGGCTAAGGAAGGCAGACGCTACAGCCCGTGTTGATCGCGAAATAGAAGGCATTGCTCAAATGATTATCCATGGTAATCAAGCAGAAAGCCTACTGGCACTAGCGAATCCGTACTATGAATATGAAGACGTGCTTAGACATTACCTCCGCCATCCTCAGGTGCGCCGGGCCAATAACCTCGAACGTGAGACTATAGCTGGCAGTTCATTTACGGCAGAGCTCCTTCTTCATCTCGTGGTTCGCACAAACGTAAAAACAAGCTGTCGAGCCCTATGGCCCGACTTTTCAAAACTTGTCCATCGGCGATTCGTGATGGAACACCCTTGGCACTTCGGATTACGTAGAGCCCCTGGTGGCGTTGAAGAGTCAAGGGTGTATCCGTTAACGTATTCGTGGCAGCAGCTGAAGACTGATGCACTAACCGGCGACGGCACCTTCACGATACCGGATTACTTCGCGAGTAAGCCTTGGTTTTTGGCTATGTGGTGGCAGGTCGCCCCAAATAGACTCGATAGAGATTCCCTTCGGACATTCGTTGACGCATTGATTCCGGGCTGGGGAACCTGATTTGGACTTGAATCTCAAGATTGTTCGTAGGTACCGCTGTCGAATTATTCCTGAAGGACGACAGAGTTGAAAAGAAATTGACTATGATACTTTTCATCTTTTGTACTTTTCATCTTTTCATCTAATATTCGGCCAACCAATAATCACCAATTTATTCGTCATGAATACCGAATATACGATTACAGCTGATTTTGAACATCTGGCAATCGCACTTAAATCATTCTGGAAACCATTTGAAGAACTGCAAAACGAAATGGACTCGTTTGTAGTTAGGCCTTTGTCTGACTTTGAGGATATGATTAAGGCAAAGGCTGAGAAAATTCAGAAACTGAATCCCGCTATGTCCGGGCAGGATGCCTATGAATATTCAAAAAGAGAAGTGTCATCAGCTGTAAATCCAGGTATGCAATTTTGGACACAGTTTTCAGATCGTCTTATGACAATGTATGTGACAGTAACTTTGCTATCACATGCCCTCTGTGAAGCAGAAATAAATACAGTTCTGACTACGGGTCTTTATTCGCATGGTTCCATAGATCAATTTAAGGAAATACAGAAAAAGGAACTCAAGGAAAAATGGCTTAATGGCCCCAAGCTCTATTGTCCGACATATGTATTAAACAAAGGGTCGGCAGTTTTTGAGACGCTAAGTCACTTAAATAGACAGCGAAATGCATGGATGCATCACAAAGTTGAGTTGCGCGCCGGCAATGAAAAAGTGACTGAGGGTTCCAATCTACAGAGGCTTTCTGACGAAGATATGGTGCGATGGATTAAGCGGTATTTTAGTTTGCCTTTCGATTTGGCTGCTCACGCGCTCAATCATGCCAACGACACAACCCTTACAACGCTGCTCTATACGCGAAAGCCAATTCCAACTGCTGATGCACACAAGTAGAGAAGCCGCAATTACTCCTGAATCTCCCTCACGATTGCGAGTATGTCCTCAGTTTCTGCTTTAAAGGCCAAAGGAAAAATGCCAACGGAACTGCAATGATATAGGGTCGGCATAGCAAGAATTTTTGAGCAACGACCGGTTTGTATGGTTGCAGACATCTAACCAGTGTATTTCGAATGGCTGTTCAGGCCGAAAAACAGAATGTCGCAGCACACCCCTGACGTTCCGTTCCTGGCACAAATGACAACGGGCGCGGCCTGATAGAAGGCCTCGCCCGTTGCGCGAAATTTCTGCCCGGCAGGATGGCTGGCAACGCCAGCATCCTCAGGCAGAACGGTGTTGCACTGGATCAATGATTGTTACTTGCCGCGCCAATGTCCGCGGTCTCCCGGATGGGGCATTTGATCGTCGAATATCTTCTGCTGTTCCGGCGTCAGCACCGCGTAGAATTCTTTCAGCACGGCCAGATGATCGGTCATTTTTGCCTCCATGGCTTTCATGTGTTCCAGGCCTTTTTCCAGACGCTGCGGCGCATTCAGCTTATCCATTTCTGCAGGATCAGGACGGGTCGTGCTGTCCATCATCGGCGGCTGGGCCGCGAACTTCTTCCATGCGGTTTCCTGCTGCGCGGTCAATTTCAGCTTGTCGTGCAGTTTGGCCAAATGCTGCTCGTGGTACTTTTCCATCTTGGCAGAGTCCCAGCCCATCATGCCGCCGTGGCCTCCGTATCCGCAGTCTTCACCGCCATGGGCATACACACTTGCGGACAAGGCGGCGATTGCCACTCCTGCCAATAACATCTTCACTGACTTGTTCAATGCCTTGTTCATGATCGCTCTCCATCTTGTTGGTTGAATGACGTGCCTCGAAGCACGGTGCCCATTTAACCCGCTGCATGTATCCGGCGTATGTCAGGCAACGAACATTTTGTACAGATTTGTATCGGCTGCCCGCAAACGCCAATTTCGTTGTAATGTCCGCCCCATGACGACATCCGCCACACCGCCGCGCATCCTGATCGTGGATGACGATGCAGACATCCGCAGCCTGCTGGCCGACTACCTCGGCGGGCAGGGCTGGCTGATCAGCACCGCGCAGGATGGCGCAACCATGCAGCAGGTGCTCGACACTACGCCGATCGACCTGATCGTGCTGGATCTCACCCTGCCCGGCAGCGACGGACTGACCCTGTGCCGCGATCTGCGTGCGCGTTCCGCCATTCCGGTCATCATGCTGACTGCGCGCAGCGCACCGCTGGACCGTATCCTGGGATTGGAGATGGGCGCCGACGACTATCTGTGCAAGCCGTTCGAGCCGCGCGAATTGCTTGTGCGCATCCGCAATGTTTTGCGCCGCAGCAGTACGGTGACTAATGAAATATCCGGCTCCGCATCGTTGTGGCACTTCGCCGGCTGGACGCTGGACGAGACCACCCGGCAATTGCAGAACAGCGCCGGCCTGGTGGTCATGCTCTCGGGCGGCGAATTCCGTTTGCTCAAGGCACTGCTGGAACGCCCCAACCGCGCGCTCAACCGCGACCAACTGCTGACGCTGACCCAGGGGCGCGAGACCGACCCGCTCGACCGCTCCATCGATCTGCATATCAGCCGCCTGCGCCAGAAACTGGGCGACGATGCGCGCGCGCCGAAACTCATCAAGACGCTGCGCAACGAAGGGTATCTGCTGGCGGCTACAGTAAAGCGAGGTGAATGAGATGTTGACGATCTACCGCTCCATGCATGGCCGCCTGTTCCTGATCCTGTTGACCGGCATGATCGTGACAGCTGCAGGCACCGTGCTGCTCACCCATTCCCGGCAGCAGGAGATGTTCGACCGGGTGCGCGCCCAGCATCTGGCCACCGAGATCGCCGAGCTGGTGGAGTCGCTGGAACGGATCCCGCTGCCGCAGCGCGACGATTACCTGCATGAACCTCGCGGTATGGGTATACGCGGGCATCTGGACAACGATGTTTTACCCCCAGTCACGGCCAGGGACGCCCTGCTGGAAGATGCACTGCACCAGCGACTGGACGGGGTGGATATCGAAGCCGAATTGCCGAATGATGCGGCCTGCGCCGGTGAGCCCATAAGATGGCCGCGACGCATGCATGAACCGCCACAGTGCGAGCGCGTACACATCGTATTGCAGGACGGCAGCAGATTCTCATTGATGATGCCCATGCCTCCGATGCGCGGGCAGGTCTACCCGCCGCCGGTCTGGAGTGCAATGCTGTTGTTCGCACTGTGCATCGGTCTGCTGGCCTGGCTGGTGGCTCGCATCGCCACCCGTCCTTTGCGCCAGTTGGCGGACGCCGCGGACAACCTCGATATCTCCCGCGTCGGCAAACCATTGCCCGAACAGGGCAGCAACGAAGTGCGCGTTGCGACACGGGCCTTCAACCGCATGCAGCGGCGCATCTACGACGACGTGCGTGAACGTACCGGCATGCTGGCCGCGATCACACACGATCTGCAAACACCGCTGACCCGCCTGCGGCTACGGCTGGAAAAACTGCCGGACGAAGCATTGCGCAACAAGCTGGTTGGCGACATGCAGTCGATGCAACAGATGTTGCAGGAAGGGCTGGAACTGGCGCGCAGCCTGGATACCAGCGAGGCGACGCAACTGCTCGATCTCGATTCGCTGCTGGACAGCCTGTGCAGCGACGCGGTCGAAGCCGGACAGCAAGTGGATTACATCGAACATACGGCCGTGCAATTGAAGGCACATCCGCTGGCCTTGCGCCGCGCATTGTCCAACCTTCTGGACAATGCGGTGAAATACGGCCAGCGCGCCGAAGTCTCGCTGAGCCGCGATGCGCGCCAATGCCATATCCGCATCCGCGATTTCGGCCCAGGAATACCGCCCGAACTGCTGGAAACCGTATTCACCCCGTTCTACCGCATCGAACATTCCCGTTCGCGCGTGTCGGGCGGCACCGGTCTGGGCCTGAGCATCGCCCGCAACATCGTACAACGCCACAACGGTGAGCTGGTACTGACAAACCACCCGTCGGGTGGGCTGGAAGCGTCTGTCGTATTGCCCTTAAGTGCATAAATTGGGGGGATGCTTCCGATATAATCCGCATCTCGATTCTGACGCCCGAACCAGCATGACCGACCGTTACGCCGTCATCGGCAACCCCATCTCGCATAGCAAGTCTCCCCTGATCCACCAATTGTTCGCGCAGCAGACAGGGCAAGACATGAGTTACGAAGCCATCGAAGCGCCGCTCGACGGCTTCGCCGCGACCATCCGGCGACTGCGCGCAGAAGGTTACAAAGGCTGCAACGTGACCGTGCCGTTCAAACTGGAGGCATACCAGTTATGCGACAGACTCGGCGAACGCGCCCGAGATGCAAAGGCGGTCAACACCCTGATATTCCAGGACGGCAAGATACTCGGCGCGAACACGGACGGCACAGGCTTGCTCAACGACATCGAACAGAACCTCGGTTTCAAATTGATGTGGAAGAATGCCCTGCTGCTGGGCGCCGGCGGCGCGGCATCGGGCGTGCTGTGGCCGCTGTTCAACGCCGGGGTTGGGGTGGACATCGCCAACCGCAACATCGAAAAGGCGCAGATCCTGGCCAAGGAATTCACCGGTTCCGGTACGGTCTACGCACGCCGCTATGAAGAACTGGCCGGAAGACAATACGACCTCGTCATCAATGCCACCTCCAGCAGCCTGTCGGACGAGTTGCCGCCGCTGCCGGACGGCTTGTTCAAACCCCGCGCACTCGCCTATGACATGATGTACGGACGCGAAACGCCGTTCATGGCATTTGCGCGCAGGCAAGGCGCAACAACTGTCTCGGACGGGCTCGGCATGCTGGTGGAGCAGGCCGCCGAAGCTTTTTACTTGTGGCGCAATGTGCGCCCGGACACTCAGGCCGTGCTCCTCAAATTGCGCAAATGAAGAAAACAAAAAGTCTTTTCTGGCGCATGCTGCTGGCGATGTTCCTGCTATTGGTCTTGTATCAGCTGTGGCTGTTCGCGCATGTCTGCTGGTGGGTCAAGTTCAATCCTGCCACAAGCGCCTTCATGGAAGACCGCCTGGAAGTGATGCAGGACAAGAACCCGAAGGCGGGACTGCAGTACAAGTGGGTACCTTACGATAGGATATCCGACAATCTGAAGCGTGCACTGATCGCCTCCGAAGATGCAAAATTCGTGGATCACGAAGGCTTCGATTGGGAGGGTATCGCCAAGGCCTACGAGAAGAACAAGAAGAAGGGCAAGATCGTTGCAGGCGGTTCCACCATCAGCCAGCAACTGGCGAAGAATCTGTTCCTTTCCACCAAGCGTACGCCGTGGCGCAAAGCGGAAGAAGCGATCATCACCCTGATGCTGGAGGCGGTGATGGATAAACAGCGCATCCTGGAGATATACCTGAACGTGATCGAGTGGGGAGAAGGCGTGTTTGGCGCTGAAGCGGCGGCTCGGCATTACTTCGGCGTCAGCGCTGCACAGCTGAGCCCGGAGCAGGCCGCGAAACTCGCCGCCATGGTGCCCAACCCGCGCTACTACGACAGGCACCGCGAAGCGCGCGGCATGCTGGCCAAGACCATTGTCATCCTGGATCGCATGCCGGATGCCGATATTCCCTGAGTAGCAGGCTGAAATCCCGGCCGGCCCATCATTGGCCGGACCGACTTTCTATGGAGGAACATCCGTGATCATTCCAATACCGTATGTCCACTGTGGGATCGGACTGCTGATGGCCCTGTTTTCCATTCCGCTGATCCTGAAAAAGATCCCCATGAACCGGGTGTATGGAATCCGTATCGGGAAGGCCTACGCTTCGCAGCACAACTGGTATGCAATCAACGCGTACGGCGGCAAGCTGCTTTTCGCGTTCGGCATTTTCCTGCTTGCTTACGGATGGTTCAGCCTGGACTTCGTACCACCGCCGACCAGCGCCTGGACGCCCGTGTTTCTGGTCTTGCCCCTGCTGGTCCTTGTGCCTGTTCTTGCGATGCTCAACGCCTTTGTTCGCCGCTTGCCTGAACGGTAATAAATTAGGCTCATCCGAGTTTCGTATGGGTAACTAAAGTGAGTAGGGCGACGTCTTTACAAGCAGAATCTATTGCTTACCTGCTTGTGGGCTGGGGAACACTCGGTGAGAAGCCTTGGTTTTCGAACTACTGACTAACCTGGTCTTAACCCACGCAACAGTCAGATGAACCTAAATTATTTGTTCAGCCGCAGTTTTTCGCGCTTCTCGGCAAGGCGTAGTAACTCGAATGTGATCCACGCGACGAATACCATGCCGACGGTAAAAGCGGCGTAGGAGATCGGCCAGGGTATGCCCTGCGTCATCATGGAGAACTCGGACATGCCGCCGATGCCGGCGATCACGTTCAGCGGCATGAACACGACGCTGAGCACCGTCAGCCGCTTGATGACCTTGTTCTGGTTGATGTTGATGAAGCCGACGGTGGCATCCATCAGGAAGTTGATCTTGCCGAACAGGAAGGTGGTGTGGCCGTCCAGCGATTCGATGTCGCGCAGGATCTGCTGCGCATCGTCCAGCTGGTGGCGCTCGATCACCCGGCTGCGCATCAGGAAGGATACGGCGCGACGGGTATCGAGCACGTTGCGGCGGATACGGCCGTTCAGGTCCTCCTCCTGCCCGATGTCCGACAGCATCTTGGCAGCTTCTTCGTCGGTCATCTGTTTGCTCAGCACATGGCTGCCGACTCTCTCCAACCCCTGATAGACATCTTCCAGCGCGTCAGCCGAATATTCGACATCCGCCGCATAGAGATCAAGCAGAACATCGCGCGCATCGGAAACATAGTTCGGCTGAGAGAAGGCGCGCAGGCGCTGCAGACGGAACACAGGCAACTCTTCCTTGCGCACCGAGAACAGGATGTCCTGATGCAGGATGAAGTTCACGCCCACGTTGCGCGACACGTCTTCCTTGTCGAGCAGGAAGTCGGAGCGCAGATGTATCTCGCCGTTCTCTTCCACATAGAAACGCGCACTGGATTCGAGATCGCTCACCCGGTCGGGATCCGGCAGTTCGATACCGTAAGCATCGCCGACCCAGGCGCGCTCCTCGAAAGAAGGGTCGACCATGTCTATCCAGATCGGCTTTGCGCTGATCAGGTCGTCCTGGGTGTTGACTAGGATCTCGCGCATGCGGCCTTCGAAAAGTTCGAAGGCCTTGATGCGGGAACGATCGTTCTTGAACGCCCGTTTACCCAGGGAATGAAGAATGGAAGCCGAGACATCCGGCAGCACCTGCTCCTTGCGTCGCTCGTCGAGCTGATCCCAGATAAAAAGCTGGTCCGCGTCCGGCAGGATTTCCAGCAACTCGGCGATCTCGGCGGGTGCCATCTCGCTCAACAGCAATTTGATGCGCGCCAGATTCTGCTTCCGCACCAGCGTCTCAACCAGATCATGATGCGGCATATCCTGCTTATGCACCATTTCTTCGGTCACTCTGCGCTTCTCCAACAGAGTCAGCACAGTCTGGCGGTGGTTCTGGTATTGAATGTTGGGTTCGTTCGGCATAGGCTAAATTATAGCCTCACAACCGTTGAAGGATCAGACACATTTAGCTGGCGGATTCAACTGGTCGATGCGCCGCATTGACCCGCCAAGCTCACTCGGTGTGTGAAAAATCGGACAGGTGGTGAACGGTGCAAGAACTTTATATTCCTGAGTTTGGCGACGAGCTTCCTGATCCGTCAGGCTTTCATCACTCAGCTGAACGGTTCGTTGTTCCACTTTTCCAGCCAGGCGGGCAACTCGCTGGCTCGCATGGGCCGGGCGATTCCAAAGCCTTGCCCGTATTCGCAACCCATTTCCACCAACTCGCGGAACAGCTCTTCCGATTCCACGCCTTCGGCCACGATCCTGCGGTCGAACGCCTTGGCCAACGCGATGACGCCCTGCACGATCGCCCTGTCCCCCTTGTCGTGCATCATGTCGCGAATGAAGGACTGGTCGATCTTTAGCGTGTCGACCGGCAAGCGTCCCAGATAGGACAGCGAAGAATAGCCGGTGCCGAAATCATCGAGCGCGAAACTGATACCCAGCTTGCGGCAACGCTCGATGGTATCGCTGACTCTGGGAATATCCTCCAGCGCGGCCGTCTCCAGCACTTCGATCTGCAGGCTGCCTTTCGGCAGATCCGGATAGCGCAGCATTTTGCGCTTCAGCTTCCAGGTGAAATCCTTCGCTTGCAGATGGCGCGCCGAGATGTTGATGCTCAGCTCCATCGGCAACCCGGCACGATGCCATAACTCCAGCTGAGTGAGCGCCGTTGCGACAACCCAGTCTCCCAACTCAACCTCCAATGTGGTCCCCTCGATTTCGTGCAGGAATTCGGAAGGCGCGAGCATTCCGCGCTCGGGATCATGCCAGCGGATCAGGGCTTCAGCCCCGACCGGATGCAACGAGCGCATGTCGACTTTGGGCTGGTAATACAGCTCGAATTCGCTGCTCTCCAGTGCAAGTTTGAGTCGCCGCAACAATTCGTGATGCGTGCGTGCCCGCTGGTCGTTCTCGGCATCGTAGAGATAGTAGCGGTTCTTGCCGGACTGTTTGGCGGTATACATGGCCTGATCCGCATGCCGCAACAGGGTATCGGCATCGTGATCGTCGCCGGGATAAGTTGCGACACCGATGCTGGCGCTCACCTCGAACAGGTTATTCCTGATCTCGATCGGCTGGCTGATCGCCTCCAGCAAGCGGTTCAGGCTGGCCGAACATTCTTCCGCCGCATGCAGTCCGAGCAGCAGTACCGCAAATTCGTCGCCGCCCAGACGCGCGACCGTATCGTCTTCCCTGATCGATCCCTTGATGCGCTTGGTCACCTCGATCAACACCTTGTCGCCCGCCTCGTGACCCATCGTGTCGTTGACGAACTTGAAACCGTCCAGGTCAAGATAACAGACTGCAAGGATGGACCCGTCCCGTTTGCTGTGCGCCAACGCCTGTTGCAACCGGTCAGCCAACAGCAGGCGGTTGGGTATGCCCGTCAGCGCATCAAAGTGCGCGATGTGCTCCAGTTGTTTCTCATGCTGCTTGATCAGCGTGATATCGGTAAATGTGCCCACCATGCGCAAATGGGCTGCATCGTTCCGTATGGCTGTACCCCGGCAGAGCAGCCATTTCCAGTTGCCGTCCTTGCATGCCACGCGCATTTCCAGAACGCAGTGCCCGTCATTCCGCTTGAGATAGTCCTGCAGTTCATCCCTGACCCTGAGCTCGTCGTCGGGATGGATGATTCTGAAGAACTGCTCGGCATGTTCCCCGAATTCCCCATCGTCATATCCCAATATCTCGGCGAAACGCCTGGAATAGTGAAACTCTCCCGTTTCCGGCGTCCAGTCCCACACTGCATCTCCGGAACCTTCCAGCGCATGGCGCCAGCGCTGCTCGGTCAGCCGAAGCACCTGCTGCTCGTCTGCACCTGCGGTTCTGGATTCCTTGAAAATCCGGTAATTCTCGAGCATGAAGAACAGCGCAACCAGATAGAGGCAAGTGGAAAATATGTCGATATGGGAGTAGCCCGTGTCGAAATACGGCAGTACATGAACGGCCACGATGCCCGTCAGAATGATGCCCAGCCACATGCGCCCGGCATTGCGCCCTTTCAGAAAGAATGCCCCGGACAACAACAGGAAAAAGAGCGACAGGCGCATTGTGTTATAGGGCGCCAGTACATAGACGGCCATGAACAGAACGAACGAAAGCACAAGCACGATGGAACTCATCCGTTCGACCTTGTCCGGGTGTCGGTACGAATAAACCAGAAAGGCCAGACAAAGTCCGGCGAAACCGAAATCGATCAACCCCATCGTCGTACTCGCTTGCCAGCGTGTGTAGCCGATCAGGAAAGCTACTGCTCCATTGAGGAAAAGTACGCTGTTAAGGAATTTCAGCTTGTATCTGTGATTCCGCTCTGTGTCGGGCGCACCCGAATCGAACGTTTCGAATTTTTTCATCGAAGCGAATCTCTCCTGCCCGGACCGTGCCTGGCTTTGATTATTCTTTTCCGCCTGAAAGCGGGAAGATATTGCATTTGTCGGACAGAATGCGTCTTCGAAGCTGAAAATTCATAGCCAGCGAAACAGGACGTGTGCTATTTTCCGACCTTGTTGATTTACATACCATCAACGGTAATATTATCACGCACCCGACACGGAAATGACCGATAGCTCGTCCACACCGCCCGAAAGACACGATCCGCTGCTTGAACGCGCACTACTGGATATCGGCATCCCGCCTTGCCCCGATATCCTTGTTCGGATCATGGCGGAAATGGAAAAAGAAGAACCCGATTACCATCGCCTGAGTCATATCATCAGCGCCGATGTCGCCCTTGCAGCGGGGCTTATCAAAACGACCAATTCGCCTTTCTTTGCACGCTCGCAACGTGCGCGCTCCGTGCACGATGCACTGACGATTCTCGGTCTCAGAGCCTCCAGCCACACCATTGCCGGCATCATCCTGCGCAACATTTTTCCCAACACGCCGAACCTGACACGTTTCTGGGATGCGTCGGCACGCAAGGCGCGTCTTTGCGCCTGGTTGGCCCACAAGCTGGATATCCACGGATTCAATGCGGACGATGCCTACACTTTCGGCCTGTTCCACGATTGCGGCATCCCGATTCTGATGTCCCGCTTTCCAAACTACAGGGACGTGCTGGGGCAGGCGAACCGTGACAGCCTTCATGAATTCACGGCTTCGGAAGATACACTGCTAAATACCAACCATGCCGAAGTCGGCAGTGCACTGGCACAAAGTTGGTGGCTTGATGCAGACATGTGTCTGTCCATCCGCAACCATCACAGCCTGACGGCGCTTGCCCCGGACTCGACTTTATCCAGACCTAACCGGCTGTTCATCGCAACGGTGCATTTTGCAGAGCATTTCTCCCAACAGCAGCTGGGGCTGGACATCACGCAGGAATGGTCGAAATTCGGTGCCGCTTGCCTGGAAACGCTCCAGATCGACGAAGACGACATGGAGTTTTTGTATTCCGAGGCGAAGCAGGTAGTCGCTCTGCCGGATTAAACCGGACCATCGCAACACCTTCAATACCCCGATCCATTTTCGATCGGCGAATCCCCGAAGCCATGTTGGAAAAAGTAAATAACCACAGGAAAATAGCTTATACGCGCCGCTTTCAAAGCATGCGTAATAAAAGGAGGTAAGCAGGCACTGTTCGCTGAAGAGGCTCAACAAACACTAGATGAAACACACTGCACTCCGCACAAAACGGAGTCCGCAGAAAGGGCGAAACGCAACGACCCGGCGCCCGCCCCAATCTACGAAGCTTAGGCGCCGAGGATGCCTTTTCCTGCAGCAGGAGCGGATTTCTTCGCAACGGCTTTCTTGGCAGGTTTTTTCGCTGCTGCTTTTTTCGCTGCCGGTTTCTTGGCGGCTACTTTTTTGGCGGCTGGCTTCTTTGCTGCTGCTTTTTTCGCTGCCGGTTTCTTGGCGGCTACTTTTTTGGCGGCTGGCTTCTTTGCTGCCACTTTTTTCGCTGCCGGTTTCTTGGCGGCTACTTTTTTGGCGGCTGGCTTCTTTGCTGCGGTTTTCTTGGCGGCTGGCTTTTTAGCTGCTGCGACTTTTTTTACAGCTGGCTTCTTTGCGGCAGCCTTCTTGGTAGTGGTGCTTTTTGCTTTGGTTGTTGCAGCCATTTTCATTCCTTATAAAAATTGATGGACTAACCAGTTAAAATTTTCGTGCACCAACTGCACTCCCGATGCGCCTTTCTACAGCTTGAAATCTCCCAACACGCACGGTGGCTGCATTCTATGCGCGATTAAAAAAAATGCGCAACACTTTTATGCATATTTCGCGAAATAATTTCACGCGATGATTTTCTCTGCAGCGTAGAGCTGGCTTACTGTTTCGCGTTCCCGAACCAGGTGCACGACAGCGTCATCCACCATCACTTCGGCTGCCCGGGGACGGGTATTGTAGTTGGAACTCATGCTCATTCCGTATGCTCCAGCCGACATCACGGCAAGCGCATCTCCTTTATCCACGGCCATCTCGCGGGCATGACCAAAGAAATCCCCGGTCTCGCAGATCGGCCCGACCACGTCGTATTGCCGTGCCTCACCCTCTCTTTTTTGAACCGGCAGGATGGCGTGCCAGGCATCGTAAAGTGCCGGACGCATGAGGTCGTTCATCGCCGCATCGACGATGGCGAAGTTCTTTTCCTCCCCATGCTTGAGATACTCGATGCGCGTAAGCAGCACCCCGGCATTACCGACCAGCACCCGGCCCGGCTCGACGATGATCTTCTCGGAACGCCCTTGCAGCGCGCCCAGCAGGGCTTTCGCATACTCTGCGATAGAGGGAGGAGTCTCGTCGTCGTAGCGGATACCGAGACCGCCTCCCAGGTCGAGATGTTCCAAAACAATGCCGGAGGCAGCCAGCAGATCCACCAGCGCCAGGACTTTCTCCGCTGCCGCGATGAACGGGCTGGTCTCGGTGAGCTGCGAACCGATGTGGCAATCCATGCCGGTTACACGCAAATGCGGCATGCCGGCGGCCTTGCGATACAGTGCCAGCGCTTCGGTGTAGGCCACACCGAACTTGTTCTGCTTGAGTCCGGTCGAGATGTAGGGATGGGTCTTGGCATCCACATCGGGGTTCACGCGCAAACTGATCGGCGCGACCTTGCCCATGCTGCCCGCAACCATGTTCAGCCTATCCAGCTCTGACGAAGATTCGACATTGAAACAAAGTATCCCGGCCTCAAGTGCCTGCCGCATCTCGGCTTCGCTCTTGCCCACACCGGAGAAAACCACTTTGTTCGCCGTACCTCCCGCCGCCAGCACGCGCTGCAATTCGCCACCGGACACGATGTCGAACCCCGCACCCAGACGCGCAAACAGATTGAGGATGGCAAGGTTGGAATTGGCCTTCACCGCATAGCAGATGAGATGCTCGCGGCTCTTGAACGCTTCGGCGAACTGGCGATAGCCGTCTGTCAGGGCAGCCCGCGAATAGACATAACACGGTGTTCCGAAACGCCGGGCGATGTCTTCCAGCGGCACGTTTTCGGCGAACAGTCGGTCTTGCTGATAGCTAAAATATTCTTTCATGATCACTTCTTGCTTTCTGGATTTTCGGCAGAGGGTTGCGCCGGAACAACTTGCGAGGCAGCTTGCGGAGCGGCTATCGGCGGGGGCGGCAAGAACAGCGGACCTTTGCGTCCGCAGCCTTGCAGGATGAGTGCCAACAGCAACATAATGCCGAGGATGCGCATGACTTTGTCTTTCATAATGTTTGGAATCAGAACGGGCGGGATTATATGATGGAAAGTCCAGGCAACGAACCGGGCAGCGCGCTGTTCACTCGCATCCAGAAGTCAGCGAGCGAACGCGGCGTGGATATCCGCCAGAGCCGGAACGGCAATGCGCTGCATCTGGATTTTGCCGACGGGCAGCGCATCCTCGTCAACCTCGACGCGCAAACGAATAACGTATGGCTGGCAGCGCGTTCCGGTGGCGCAGAATTCATCCACCGCGACGGTGTTTGGCGCGCGCACGACCAGAGCGAACTGTTCACCAGGTTGACCGAGCTCATGGATCAGGCTATCGCCAGCAACCCGCTTAACGCACGCGCGCCTGCCCTGCCGAACCGGCAAACCGTATCTCCGGCTCCCGTCTACCTTTATGAAACCCGAAGGAACCACAGTCTGCGCAACGTGCTGATCGTCCTGCTGGCAGTCGTTTCCGGTTTCTGGGCAGCCCAGAGATTGAACCGCCCGCAAGTAGCGGCCGGTACCGCTTCAAGCAAGCAAACACTGTCGCTCAACGAATTGAACTACCCGTGCGAGAGCGGCTTTCCCGCCAACGGCAGCGTCACCTTGTTTCCCGAAGGCGGCCTGCGTGCCGCCGACAACCCGAACGACCCAGAGATCACAATGCGGAACGATCACACCCATCCCGTACTTTTGATCTTTTCCGCACCGAATACCGCCATCCCCCTCTTGTCGGTACTGGTTCATGCAAGGCAGAGTACGACTCTGCGTCTGCCGCCGGGACTGTACGACATGATGTTCAGCGTCGGTACCACCTGGTGCAATCCGCACAGCGGCTTCTCGGAGGGGCATTTGCTCAAGTTCGACAAACCCCTGGCAGTCCAAGCGGACAAGCCGGTGCAGCTCGCCATGCAGTCGTCCGGTGCAGGGATGGAAGATTTTCAATTGTTCGTCAAAACAAGCAGTCCCGAGGTGGTCGCACCAGCGCCGACTTTCAACGGGGACGGCAGCATGGAGGTGCTGCGCGAGGCGAACGGGCATTTTTACCTGCCAGGCACCATAGACACCATACCGGTCACCTTCATGGTGGATACCGGCGCCTCGGTCACCTCCATCTCCAGCGAGCTTGCCCGCCAGGCCGGTATCCGCAACTGCAAGGAAATGCAGTTCCAGACCGCAAACGGCACAGCGAACGGTTGTATCGCGCTTGTGCCGCGCATGACCCTGGGTAACTTTACAATGGAGAATATCACCGTGGCGGTGATGAACAATCTGGAAACCAACCTGCTCGGCGCCAACGTGCTGCGCAATTTTCAAATCAGCCAGAACGACAGCAGCATGCTGATCGGACGGCGTTAACCAAGGACGACACATGACCGAGAGTGAATTCAACGAACTTGCGGATGCCGTATTCCAGCGCATCGAACTGGCAATAGACGAGTCGGACGCCGGTATCGATTACGACAGCAACGGCACGGTGCTGGAAATGGAGTTTGCCGACGGCAGCAAACTCATCGTCAACCGCCATGTGCCGAACAGGGAGATCTGGCTGGCCGCGAAATCCGGCGGATTCCATTACGCACTGGAAAACGAGCGCTGGTACAGTCAGCGCGACGGCAGCGAACTTTTCGCCAGGTTAAGCGAACTGGTGAAACTGGGAACGGGGCAACATCTGGATTTCTAGCTGGAACACTGGCCTGGCAACAACGCCGAGCGAGTCATTGGCAATAGGTGAAGTGCCAAGCGAAAGGGATTCGGTATTTCGAAACTTCAGTCATCTGGGGGAGGAGACTACTGCGTATCGCGTCCTCTCCGCTTGGCAAGACAGACTCTAAAGCCATTTTAGTCGTTTTGGAATGCGTCATATTGTCGCAGGCAACATGCGCCCTGTTTTGCTACTCAGCCACCCCGTAGCCGCGCAATTCCGTCCGGCACTGCTTATAGTCGGGACATACGCTTTCCACAACGCGCCAGAACGCGGGCGAGTGATTCATCTCGATCAGGTGCGCCAGCTCATGCACCACCACGTAGTCGATCAGGTGCAACGGCATCTTCACCAATTGCCAGTTCAGCCGCACCACACCCTGCACGGTGCAATTGCCCCACTGGGTGCGCGCTGAGGTCAGCTTGATCTCCCGCGGAGACACTTGCAGCAACGGCGCGAAATGCGCCACACACTCTTCGAATACCCGCAACGCTTCGTTGCGATACCAGAGCGTCACCGCCTTTTCGATATGTGCCGCTTCCGCTTCCACCCCGACCGGGACGTGCAATACCTCGCCGTGCAACTGCGGCGCGGACCCGCGCGATCTGGGCGTCAGCGTTACAAGGAATTCTTCGCCGCGGAACGGGATGCGCGCGCCTTCCGCCCAGAATATCGGCGGCGGCTTTTTCGCTTGCCAGCCATCCAGTTGTTTCACGACCCAGTCGGCTTTGTCCTGCAACACACTGTGCAGCCATTTTTCGGAAGCGCGCAAGGGCGCATTGACCGTCAGGCCGCGGTCGTCGATACGCAGACTGATGCTGCGGCGATAGCCGCTGCGTTTAAGGGTGTAACTGATTTCTTTACCGGACAGGTGGATGTTGCGTATTTCGACGACGGGCGGCGCGCCCTTTCGAAGCAAGGCCTTGAACATCAGTCGAGCCTGATCATTTCAGCCTCGATCCAGTCCTCCACGCGGCGGTTGATCTCGTCCGCTTTGAGCCCGGCCGGATCGATGGGCTGGCCGATACTCATGACAATGGTGCCGGGATGCTTCAGGAACGAGTTGCGCCCCCAAAACTTGCCGGCATTGTGCGCCACCGGCACTACTGGCGCGCCAGAACTCTCGCCCAGCATCGCGCCGCCGATCTTGTACTTTCCACGCACCCCATAGGGCATGCGCGTACCTTCGGGAAAGATGACCACGCAAAAGCCGCTCGCCAGCCTGGCTTTGCCCTGTTCCAGCAATTGCCGCATGGCCTGCTTGCCTTTGCTGCGGTCGATCGCGATCGGGCTGGTCAGCGCCAATCCCCAACCGAAGAACGGCAACCACAGCAATTCGCGCTTGAGTACCCACACCTGATCGGGAAATACCGTCTGCAGGGAAAAGGTCTCCCACGCAGACTGGTGCTTGCACATCACGATGCACGGCTGTTGCGGGATATTCTCCGCACCGCGCACTTCCATGCGGATACCGCAGATCACGCGCAGCAGCCATATCGTGCTGTAGGCCAGACCGGTGGCGATGCGATAGCGAGTGTGCGGTTTGAGCGGAAAGGTGAGGAAGAACAGGGACGCATAGATCGGCGTCCAGACCAGTTGCACCACGAAAAATATCAGCGAACGTATGAACGTCATACCAGTGTCGCCACCACGGCCGCCAGATCGGGGTAGATCAAAGTACCCTCGGGCAAACCGCCTTTGGCCTGTGTCTTGCTGCCCTTGCCCGTGAGCACGAGAATAGGCTGCGCTTCGATGCGCGCCGCCGCTTCCAGATCGCGCAGCGAGTCCCCCACCGCGGGTGCACCTTTCAGGCCGACACCGTAACGTGCGGCGATCTCTTCGAGCATGCCGCTCTTTGGCTTGCGGCAACCGCAGTTTGCATCGTTGGTATGCGGGCAGAAGAACACCGCGTCGATGCGTCCGCCCAATTGCGCGCACGCCTTGTGCATCTTGTCGTGGATGGCGTTCAGCGTCGGCATGTCGAACAGACCGCGCCCGATGCCGGACTGGTTGGTCGCCACCACCACGCGATAATCGGCCTGGGTCAGGCGCGCGATGGCTTCCAGGCTGCCGGGAATGGGCTTCCATTCGTCCGGGTTCTTGATGAACTGGTCGGAATCGAAATTGATGACGCCGTCGCGATCGAGGATGATGAGTTTGCTCATGCTGCCAGTTTCGAGATATCCGCAACCTGATTCATCAGGCCGCCAAGTTGCTTGAGCAGCAACGCGCGGTTGATGCGCAATTTCTGGTCTTCCGCCATGACCATCACCTGATCGAAGAAATCGTCGACAAACGACTTGAGCGTCACCAGCGCCTTCAGGTTCTGCCCGTATTCGCCGCGGGTGAAATACCCCTGCACGAAAGGCGCGATATCCGTCATCGCCTGGTGCAGGTTGCGTTCGGCATCATCCGTCATCAGGCTGGCATCGAATGCCGCATTCGCCATCGCCGCACCGAGTTCCTCGTAATTCTTGCGCATGATGTTCTGCACGCGCTTGTTCGCTGCCGCCAGATCCTTCGCCACATCCATCGCAGCGAAACCGCGCACGGCCAGCAAGCGCGGCAACACCTCGTGCAGACGGCCGTTCAACACGGCCAGCACTGCCTCGATATGCGATACATCGAAGCTGCGGTCGCGCAGATAGCCCCGCAGGCGATCCATCATGAACCCTTCGACATCCGCCGCGACTGTCGTGCTCAGCATCCCCTTGGGGAAATTTTCCGCCGTCGCGTTGAGCAGCGCCGGCAATGGCAGGTCGAGCGGCGTCTCGATCAGGATACGCAGGATACCCAGGGCCTGACGGCGCAAACCGAACGGGTCCTTGTCGCCGGTCGGAACTTGTCCAATACCATAGATACCGACTATCGTTTCCAGTTTGTCCGCCAGCGCCACCGAGCATGACACCGCCCCCATGGGTAACGAGTCTCCGGCGAAACGCGGGTGGTAATGTGCCTCGATGGCGTTCGCCACCTCCAGATCCTCGCCGTCGTGGAATGCGTAATAGCGCCCGATGATGCCCTGCAGTTCGGGAAACTCGCCGACCATGTCGGTAATCAGGTCGGCTTTGCACAGGCGCGCCGCCAGTTCCGCATTGGCTTTATCCGCCTGCAACAGGCGGGCGATGGTCCCGGCCAGCGTGGTGATGCGTTCGACGCGCTGCAACTGCGAACCCAGCTTGTTGTGATAAACGACCTTGCCGAGTTTTTCGACACGCGATTCCAGCTTCTGCTTGCGATCCTGGTTGAAGAAGAAACGCGCATCGGACAGGCGCGGGCGCACCACGCGCTGGTTGCCCTCGATGATGTGATGCGGATCGGCCACCTGCATGTTGGACACGATGAGGAACTTGTTCAGCAGCTTGCCGGTGTTTGCATCCAGCAGCGGGAAATATTTCTGGTTCTGCTGCATGGTGAGGATCAGGCATTCCTGCGGCACATCGAGAAACTCCTTCTCGAACTCGCCGACATACACCTCAGGCCATTCGACCAGGCCGGTCACCTCGTCCAGCAGTGTGCTCAGCACGCTGCGTTCTTCGTTGGACATGGAGAGCAGTTTATCCAGGTCGAAATTGGCGTGCCCTACCCAGATCGCCGCGTTCTGTTTGGACAGATTGTCCAGGCGCGCCACGATGCTTTCGCGGCGCCGCGCGAAACTGGCGATCACGCGCCCGTCGCGTGCCAGGATCGCTTCGTAGTCGTCCGCATTGTCGATCGTGACCCGTTCGCTGCACATGAAGCGATGACCGCTGGTGACGTTACCGCTGGTCAGCCCCAGGACGTCCACCGGTACGATACGTTTGCCGTGCAGCACCACAAAGCCATGCACCGGACGCACGAACTGATGCTCCGAATCGCCCCAGCGCATCAGTTTGGGCACCGGCAGCTTCTTCAGCGCCTGCGCAACCATCTCCGGCAGGTGCTCTTCCAGCGACTTGCCCTTCTGTTCGACGCGCGCGATGAAGTATTCCGCCTTGCCGTCGCCCAAGCGCTGCAGCTGCGCCAGCGTGACATTGGCCGAGCGCATGAAACCTTCCAGTGCCTTGGTCGGCGTGCCCGCGGCATCCAGCCCCGCACTGACCGCCGGACCTTTGCGTTCGATGACGCGGTCGGCCTGCTGCGATTCGACTTTGGTGATGCTGATCGCCAGGCGGCGCGGCGTGGCATAGGGCGTGCACACGCTGTTTTCGCTCAGCAAGGCCTGCTCTTTCAAGGCAGCGAACACTTCGTTGGCAAAAGTGGTGGAGAGTTTTTCCAGCACCTTCGGCGGCAGCTCTTCCGTGAGCAGTTCGATCAGTAACGTCGCTTTCATTTCTTACCCCCGATCCTGGCCATCGGGAAACCCAATGCTTCGCGCGAATCGTAATATGCCTGGGCCACTTGCCGCGCCAGGGCGCGCACTTTGCCGATGTAGGCCGCGCGCTCCGTCACCGAGATCGCACCGCGCGCATCCAGCAGGTTGAAGGTATGCGAGCACTTCATCACCATCTCGAATCCGGGCAGCGGCAGCCCCGCATCCATCAGGCGCTTCGCCTCGGATTCGTATTCGTTGAAATGACGAAACAGCATCTCGACGTTGGAATGTTCGAAGTTGTATTTGGATTGTTCCACCTCGTTCTGGTGATACACGTCGCCGTAGGTGATGACCGTGTCGCCGTTCTTCGCCCATACTAGGTCGAACACGTTCTCCACGCCCTGCAGATACATGGCCAGGCGCTCAAGGCCGTAAGTGATCTCACCGAGTACCGGTTTGCAGGTCAGCGAACCGACTTCCTGGAAATAAGTGAACTGCGTCACTTCCATGCCGTCCAGCCACACTTCCCATCCCAGCCCCCAGGCGCCCAGCGTCGGCGATTCCCAATCGTCCTCGACGAAGCGGATATCGTGCTCGCCGGTGTTAATGCCCAGCGCACGCAGGCTGTCTAGATAGAGTTCCTGGATATTGCCGGGGGAAGGTTTCAGTACCACCTGGTACTGGTAGTAATGTTGCAGGCGGTTGGGGTTCTCGCCATAGCGACCGTCTTTCGGACGGCGCGAAGGTTGCACATAGGCAGCGCGCCACGGCTCCGGGCCGATAGCGCGCAGGAAGGTCGCGGTATGGAATGTGCCAGCGCCGACCTCGATATCGTAGGGCTGCAGCAGCGTGCAGCCCTGCTTGTCCCAGAACTGCTGCAACGTCAGGATGACTTGCTGAAAAGTCGGCCCTTGGCTGGCTTTCGGTGAAGACTCATGCGCAGCGCGCGTGATGTCGGAACCAAAACCCCGTTGGGGTGAAGACTCATGCGCGGAGCGCGTGACGTCGGAACCAAAGGTTTGCATATGCTCGATGACCGCCAGTATTTGCGAAAGGCCGCATTTTACGGGTTCCCGCCGGTTACGTCACGCCGCAATATCCCCGTGGCGGGAGCCGGGAACGTAATTCATACCGGTCAAGCAACGTTGCCCCAGGCAAGCAGGCGATGCGGCGTGGCCGCGCCCGGACGTTCGGAAAAAAACAGCCGGGGTCGCCCCCGGCATTCAAACGCCGCAATAAACAGGCGGCTCCGCGTTTCCGGGGAACCGCCTGCCGTTGCCTGTTTAGAACTGATAAACGGCGGAAGCCAGTGCGCTCACGTTGTTGTAGCCTGCATCGTATCGATATGCGCCCCCGCCGAAATTGACAGTGGTATCAACCGTGGCCGTCGAAAACCGTGCTTCAGCACGGAACAGCAAGTTCTTCACCCACGGCGTCTGCCACTGCACACCGCCGAAGATTTCCAAGCCGGAGCCCTTGCTTTGTGCGCTCGCGCCTCCAAAAGAATAGGTCGGGCCGCTAATGGAAATAAAGCCGGCGCCAACGTAAGGAAGCGCCGGATAGCGGGCGATGTCAAACGGCTTGTCGATCAGATAGGTGCCGCGAATCTCGGTTGTGGTGAAGCTATTGCCGTTGCTCAAACCGATCGATGCACCGATGTTATCGCTAAACCAGTGCCCAAGCGATGCGCCGATCGTGGAATTGTTCACGTCGACCGTACCGGCGACTTCATTCGTATCGGCCACATGCCGAACTTCTGCGTGCGCCGATGCTGCCGCCAACAATGCACCCGCCAGAGCGACGGAAACCACCAAATTTTTTTTCATGCAAACTCCTCATTGTTTGAAATAACCGGGGATGCGCCGAACCAGTTTGTCCTTTTCCGACGGAAAAGAAAATCGCCCGGAACCTCCCCTCATATCAGTCTACTCCCATCATGTTGATTGCGATGGGTATCTGATTCTTTCAGAAGTGAGTGCAAAGTTGAAGAAAAACGATATGGTGCGGCTTTTACGCAACAGAACTGGCAACCCGGTCGGTTCGGGGCGTCTATTTCGAGTCAAGATAAAAACTGTGCATCAGCAAAATAGCGCAAGCTTGTCCGCGCGCGGCAAGGCCTTGATCTCCCGCTCGCGCTTTAACGCGGAGGATTTGTCTGCGCAGGGTTCCTGGTAAACCAAAGTGACCGGCGTGCGGCCGCGGGTGTATTTGGCACCTTCGCCAGAGTTATGGGCGGCGAGGCGTTTGGTTAGGTCGTTGGTGATGCCGCAGTAGAGGGTGTGGTCGGCGCATTGGAGGAGGTAGCAGGTCCAGGTGTTGTTGTTCTGGGATTTCATTTGTGTGGATTACCTGATGACCGTTCGCCCTGAGCTTGTCGAAGGGTGGGCGAAGCCCGCTAATGCAAACCGTTCGTGCTGAGCCTGTCGAAGCATGAATGACTTCACATGAATGACTTCAACTAACATCAACACCGCCGGGGGTTGCCCGGCAGCAAGTCACTTTTTCTTGCTTCGCCAAAGAAAAAGTAACCAAAAAGAAGGCGACCCCGGTGCGCCGCTGCTTCGCAGTTCCCTGCGTTGCTCGACTGGTCAGGCGGCTGCGGAACTCGCGCTTCGCGCTCAGACAGTCCTCGCCGAATACTCCTGACCAGCCTCCGCTACTCGGCGGCGTACAGGGGAAGCAAAAGCGAAAACCAACCGCGTGGGCACTACGTGCCCACCCTACTAGGCTCATGCCACCTCCGATAAGAGAACCAATTATAGACTCTGCAGTCGAGTAGGGTGGGCACGCAGTGCCCACGCGGTGGTTTTGAATTTTCGCTTTTCCTTCCCCTGAGCGCCGCCTCGATATTTCGCCAACAAGCGGGGCTGCGCAACTCGCCCTGGCGGGGCACACACCCCGTGCCCCACTGCGGAGCTCAAACAATGCTCGCCTGAACCTCCGCTTGTTGGCGAAATATCGAGGGAACCCCGCAGGGGCGGCAAACCGGGGTCGCCTTTTCTTTGGTTACTTTCTTTTTGGCGAAGCAAAAGAAAGTGACTTGCCGCCGGGCAACCCCCGGCAAACTGTGCGTGAAGCCATTCATGGTTCGACAAGCTCACCACGAACGGCTGTAACCAGCGGGCTTTGCCCACCCTTCGACAAGCTCAGGGCGAACGGTCTCAGGTGCGCCTGCGCCCCATCCCCCACGCCACCCCCAGCATCCCCCCAACCAACACCAACACCCCCGCATTCCCCCAAACCACATACGGCGTCCTCCCCTCATACCCCTGCACCTCCGCCGTAAGCACTCCCTCCTCATGCTGCGGCAAGATGGCTTGCATGCGCCCATCCACACCGATCACCGAGGTCACCCCGGTATTGGTCGCCCGCAACATCATCCTCCCCGTTTCCAGCGCGCGCATCTGCGACAGCTGGTTGTGCTGCATCGCGGCATACGAATCGCCGTACCAGGCATCGTTGGTGACGTTTACCAGCAATGTGGCTTGCGGCAACGCGCGGATGATCTCTTCGCCAAAGGCATCTTCGTAGCAGATATTCACTGCCACTTTTTGCCCGGCGACATTGAGCGGTGCCTGTGTCGCGCCGCCGCTGGTGAGGTCGCCCATCGGGATTTCCAGCACTTCGTTGATGAACCAGCCAAGCATGCTGCGTAGCGGGATGAACTCGCCGAAGGGCACGAGATGGTCCTTGCGGTAATGCTGGCTCTCGGCGCTGCCGAGGGAATACACGCTGTTGTAATACTTGCCGTCCTCTTTCTCGAATGCGCCGATGAGGATATCGCCCCCGTTTTTCCGGACATGGTCGCTCAGGATGGCGTGGTAACTTTCCGGCACGTCCCGGCGCAACAGCGGCAGCGCCGTCTCGGGCATGACGATCAGGCGCGCATCGCTGCTTTGGGCAAGGCGACGATAGGTTTCCAGCGTGTTGGTCAGCGCATCTTCCGCAAATTTGGTGTCTTGTGCGATGTTGCCTTGCAGCAGGCTCACCTTGAGCGGTTCGCCGCTGGGTTGCGTCCATTCAATGCTGCGCAATGCTGCCCCGCCCGACCAAAGCAAGATCAGCACGACCAGGGTGATCTTGCCCGCCCTACCCCGGCGCACGTTCCACAAGACCAGCAGGATCGCCGCACTCGCCGCAACCGCAAGCGACACGCCATATACGCCGAACAACACTACGTAGCCTGCGAGCGGGCTGACCGGCACTTGCGAGTAGCCGACGGAAAGCCAGGGGAAGCCGGTGAACAGCAAACCGCGCAACCATTCGGCGAGCGTCCATATCGTCGGCATGAGCAACAGGATGCGCACATTCGGCGTGGCCTTGAATTTCGCCTGCGTATACCCGGCCAACGCGGGCAGGGCCGCATTCACCGCCGCAAACAACGCCGTCGCCGTTGCCGCCAGGGCGGGATGCATGTAGCCATACTCGTGCAGCGCGACATAGATCCAGCTGATGCCGGTACAGAACAACCCCATACCGAAAACGAAACCCAGCCATGCCGCCTGTGCCGGACGCTCAGCCCGGCTCCACAGCCAGAACAGCACGGCAAGTGCGAATACGGGTAGCGGGAAGATATCGAACGGTGCGAACCCGAATACGGCGATGGCACCTGCAAGAAAGGCTTTCAGGTAAGGCGAGGCGATCAGTCTTTTCACAGTCGGAGGCAATAAAGTTGATTCGCCAGATTATACGGTGTAAGTTCCGCCGCACGTCACCGTAACCCCGACTCGTTCCATGCCCAACAATTCCGCCCTGCTTGAAGAAATTGGCTCCATGCTGATCCAAAGCGACCTGTTCAGCCACCTGCCCGCCACGGAATTGAGTGCGGCAGCGCATTATTTCGGCATCGACAATATCGCCCAGGATGAGACCCTCTATGAAGAGGGCGATATCGGCAATTTCATGTGCATCGTGCATTCCGGCAACATCGCCGTGACCAAAGCCAACCAGAACGGACAGCAGGTGGAAACGGTTACGCTGGGACGGGGTCGTACACTCGGCGAGATGGCGGTACTGGACGGCGAAACCCGCTCCGCCACCTGCAAAGCGACCGAGGATACCGTCCTGCTGACGCTCTCGAAAGAAGCGCTGGACCAGATGTTGGAAGAGCACCCGCGCATAGGCTCGAACATCATCCGCACCGTTGCCGTCAGCTTGTCGCGCCGGCTTCATAAAGCAGCGGGGCAGCTGGTCGGTCACCTCGTTTGATCTAAAACATGCTCGACTTCACCGAATACACCAAGATCTTCATCAGCCTGTTCGCGATCATCGATCCGGTCGGGATCATACCCATCATCATCGCGTTCACCGCCGGCATGACAGCGCAGAAACGCGAGCGGGTGGGACGCATGGCCTCGCTCTCGGTTTTCGTGATCCTGCTAGTCGCCTTGTTGCTGGGCGAGGCGATCCTGAATTTCTTCGGCATCAGCATCCATTCCTTCCGCACGGCAGGCGGTATCCTGCTGCTGCTGATGTCCATCACCATGCTCATCGGCAACAAACCGACCCTGACGCCGGACGACATCGACGGAGACGCCACTTCATCTGTGGCCATCGTGCCACTCTCTACGCCTTTGCTGGCCGGGCCGGGCGCGATCAGCACGGTGATCCTGGACGCGCACAAGGGCAGCAATATCGGGCATTATGGCATCATGGCGCTGGTACTCGTCGCCCTGAGCGTTACAGTATGGCTCACCTTCCTGATCGCACCCTGGGTCTCGCGCCGCCTGGGCAAGATCGGCAGTAATATCGTCACCCGGTTGATGGGTTTGTTGCTTGCCGCAATCGCGGTCGAATTTATCGCAGGCGGCTTGCGCGGCCTATTTCCCGCATTAGGTTAAGTGCATCTCTAACAATTCAATTTTCGTCACTATGCTGCGTTGCTCACAAAAAATTACTCCTTACATATGCGCCATCGACACGTTACTGCGAAAGCAGCAGTTTGCGGGAGATGGCGCACGCGGTCGTTCCCGCACCAGACGGCTCCGCCGCACCGTGTCACGACCGCATATGCCGCGTCGCAATTTTTAGCTCGCGCCTTGCCTAGTTTAGAAACTTGAATCGCTAGAGACACACTTACAAATGGAAAAAATACGTCTTTCAAAATTGATGTCCGAACAGGGACTCTGCTCGCGTCGCGAAGCCGACGACTACATCGCCAAAGGCTGGGTGAAGGTGGACGGCGAGATCGTCAGCGAACTCGGCACCAAGATCCTGCCGACGCAAAAGATCACGCTGGAGAAAGCCGCACAGGCCAAGCAACAGGGGCGCGTCACCATTCTGCTGAACAAACCGGTGGGCTATGTCTCGGGACAAGCCGAGGAAGGGCACAAGCCCGCCATCCTGCTGATCGATGCCGGAACGCGTTGGGAACAGGACACCTCACCGCAACGCTTCTTCCGCAGCCAGATGCTCGGCCTTGCCCCAGCAGGGCGTCTCGATATCGATTCGACCGGACTGCTGGTGCTTACCCAGGATGGCCGCATCGCCAAGCAACTCATCGGCGAGGATTCGCCGATTGAAAAGGAGTATCTGGTGCGCGTGCAAGGCACGCTCGTCGGCAACGGATTGGCCCTGTTGAATCACGGCTTGTCGCTGGACGGCAAGAAACTCAAGCCCGCCAAGGTGAGCTGGCTGAACGACGACCAGTTGCGCTTCATTTTGAATGAGGGCAAAAAGCGCCAGATACGCCGCATGTGCGAAATGGTGGGATTGAAAGTCACCGCGTTGAAACGCGTACGCATCGGCAAGGTGAAACTCGGCGAACTGCCGCAGGGACAATGGCGGTATCTGCGGCCGGATGAGCAATTCTAGATATTGCGAATTCCATTGATCGTCCGAAGCTGCCCAGACTATAGTCAGTCGGCCTTCACCGTTTCTTGAGCCTGTACAAGGTCAGCGCGCCTGTCGCCACGAGCAGGGCCAGGCCGAATCCGACGATGCTCGTCCCGATCGGAATTGCCGCTGTTGCAGCCCAGCCATAGCCCCCAACGAACACAAGCATGGCGATGTTTTCGGCGAAGTTCTGCACCGCCAGCGCATTGCCTGTACCGATGGTTTCATGACCCCGTTCCTGCAACAAGGCATTGAGCGGCACAATAAAAAAACCTCCGCAGATCCCGATCGCCACCATCAATATCATGGCAAGCGTCAGGTCTTGCACGTAAGCAAGCGCCAGTATGGAAGGTCCAAGCAGCAAGCCCCCCAGCAGGGCTCGATTAACCCGTGCCAGTGCGACCCACAGACCAGCACCCACTGCACCGAGCACGATGCCAACGGAAACTGCACCCATGAGATTGGCCGGCGTCTGATTGTCGGTGATCAACAAAGCAGCCGGGACCCACGCGAACAACATCAGGCGCAGGGTGGTGCCGCTGCCCCAGAACATGCTGGTCCCCAGCAGGCTGAAACGGGAATCCGAATTCTTGAACAACACCGATAGCGATTGAAAAAACTGCCTCGCCAACTGCCACGGATGGAAACGCGCCCCTGACTTTTCCGCCGGCAGCGACGGGATGAACAGGTTGGCGAGTGCCGCCAGACTGTACGCCGACACGACGCCGATGAATGCCCATGTCAGGGATTGGTCTGCCAGCCAACCACCCAGTACGACACCGAGCAGGATCGCGACGATGGTAGAGCCTTCCATCATGCCGTTTGCCTTCACCAGAACGGCCGGTCCGAACATCTGCGTAAGGATGCCGTATTTTGCCGGGGAATACATGGCCGCGCCGATCCCGATCAGGGCGTAAGCAGTCAGCGGATTGACACCCATCACCATCGCGAGCGCACCTGCCAGTTTGACCAGGTTCGCCACCAGCATCACGCGTCCCTTGGGAAATGCGTCCGCGAGCTGGCCGACAAATGGAGCGAGCAGGATGAAAGGCACAACGAAGGATTCCTGCAGCAGCGGCACAAGATGAGGCAGTCCCTGCGATTTCACGATCGCGATGGCGGCGATCAGGATGGCATTGTCGGCCAGGGCGGAAAGAAACTGCGCCGTCAGCACCGACATCATCGCCAGAGACCATAGCGGCATATCCGGAGATTTTCTTTGGATCATTGCGGGTTCCCCGTGAGCTCTATTCGATCGGAGCGATCTCTTTTCCCCGAGTCTGGCACCGGAAAGTTACAACCAGATGATCCGCGGAATGAGGTGTTGCAGCCGGGAGCGAACGGATCCGGAGCAACTCAGGGCTGTCCTTGTGTGTCTTCCCCGACCAGCGTCCGTTCAGCCAGCAGCGAATGCAATCTTCTGCTGTCCGCGCGCAGCACGGTGAATTGCCATTCACCGATCTGCACGCGTTCGTTGCGTTTCGGCAGCTGGCCCGCCGCCTTCAATATCAGCCCGCCGATGGTGTCGTAGTCTTCGTCGCTGAAATCGGTGCCCATCGCCTCATTGAAATCCTCGATCTCGGTATCGGCTTTGATGCGCCAGTGCGCGTCGTCCTGGCGGACGATGTTGTCCTCGTCTTCGTCGAAATCGTATTCGTCGGCGATGTCGCCCACGATCTGCTCCAGTACGTCTTCGATGGTAACCATGCCGCACACTCCGCCGTACTCGTCCACCACCAGCGCGATGTGGTTGCGGTTGCTTCGAAAATCGCGCAGCAGAATGTTGAGGCGTTTCGATTCCGGCACAAACACCGCCGGGCGCAACATGTCGCGCACATCGAATTCTTCGCCGGCATAATAGCGCAACAGATCTTTTGCCAGGAGAATGCCGATGATGTTGTCTTTGTCACCGTCTGTGACAGGAAAGCGCGAGTGCGCGGTGTCGATGACGTAGGGAATGAATTTTTCCGGCAGCTGGCTGATGTCGATGACATCCATTTGCGCACGCGGGATCATGATTTCGCGCACCTGGCGCTCGGAGACCTGGATGACGCCTTCCATCATGGACAGGGCGTCGGCATCCAGCAGGTTGCGCTCGTAAGCGCTGTGCAACAGTGCGATCAACTGCTCGCGGTCTTCCGGCTCGCGCAACAGCAGCGTGGAGAGCCGTTCCAACAAGGTGGGTTTGTGATTATTTTCCGGAACGTCCATTACCAAACATCAACGAATGAGATAGGGCGCAGGATACCTTAATTTGAGCATCAACGCAGTCTCGCGCGCCTCCATCTTTTCGGCATCACGCTTCTTCTCGTGGTCGTAGCCTTGCAGATGCAGCACCGCATGTATGGTGAGATGCGCATAGTGCGCGAGCAGATCCTTGCCCTGTTCCCTGGCTTCGCGTGCCACCACGGGCGCGCAGATGACAACATCTCCGTATAAAGGCGAAGTGTCGTCGTACACAAAGGTCAGCACATTGGTAGCGTAATCCTTGCCGCGATAACTCAGGTTCAGCGCACGCCCCTCGGCCTCGTTCACGATGCGCAACGCCATGTGCAGATTCCGCTCCATGGCAACTTTCACCCAGCGACGGAACTGCTGTCGCGTCGGCAGCTTCTTTGAATTGCTGGCGTATTGCACCGACAGCGAAAGTTGATGTGCATCGTTCATGGCTTATGCTCGTATTTCTCGTAGGCTGCAACGATCTTCTGCACCAGCGGATGGCGCACGACGTCTTCGGCAAGGAAGTTCTGGAAAGCGATGCCGCGCACATCCTTCAGCACCACGCGCGCATCGTTGAGCCCGCTCTTCTGACCCCGCGCAAGGTCGATCTGCGTCACATCGCCGGTAATGACCGCCTTGCTGCCGAAGCCGATGCGCGTGAGGAACATCTTCATCTGCTCGGGAGTGGTGTTCTGCGCTTCATCGAGGATGATGAAGGAATGGTTCAGCGTGCGCCCGCGCATATAGGCCAGCGGCGCGATTTCGATCATGCCGCGCTCGAATGCCTTGCTCACTTTGTCCAGCCCCATCAGGTCGTAGAGTGCATCGTATAAAGGCCGCAAATACGGATCGACTTTTTGCGCCATGTCTCCGGGCAGGAATCCCAGGCGTTCCCCGGCTTCCACTGCGGGCCGCACCAGCACCAGTCGTTTCACGGTCTCGCGCTGCAATGCATCCACTGCGGAGGCGACGGCAAGATAGGTCTTGCCTGTGCCGGCGGGGCCGACACCGAAGGTGATGTCATGCTCCTGTATGGCCTGCAGATACTCGTTCTGCCTCACCGTGCGCCCGCGCACTTCGGCTTTGCGCGTCATCAGCAGCGGCACCGATTCGCTTTGTGCATCCGGCAAATCGGGTTTCATCACTTCGATCAGGCCGAGCTGCAGACGCTCCAGTGAGATATCGTGTTTTGCCTCGAGATAGAAGCGTTCCATCACCTCGCGCGCCAAAGCGGCTTGCGCTCCCGTGATGGTGAAGCGCTCGCCCCGACGCGCGATGTTCACTTCCAGCGCAGTCTCGATCTGGCGCAGGTTTTCGTCGAACGCACCGCACAGGTTTGCCAGGCGGGTGTTGTCTACCGGTTCGAAGGAAAGATTCAGCGCATTGCTCACGGCTGTATCACCAGCTCACCGCGCAGTGTGTGCAACGTTCCGGGCAATATCCGCACGTCCACATAGCGGCCCAGCATGCCGGGTGACCCGGCGAAGTTCACCACACGGTTGTTTTCGGTGCGCCCCGCCAATTCCCGCTCATTCTTTCTCGAAATGTTTTCCACCAGGACGCGCTGCACACTCCCACCCATCGCCGCGCTGACCTGCTGTTCCATTTCATGGACGCGGGCTTGCAGGCGATGCAAGCGATCGAGCTTGGTTTCGTAAGGCGTCTCGTCGGCCATCTCGGCTGCCGGCGTTCCCGGGCGGGGGCTGAAGATAAAACTGAAACTGGCATCGAATCCGATTTCATCGACAAGTTTCATGGTTGCTTCAAAATCGGCTTCCGTCTCGCCGGGAAAGCCGATGATGAAATCCGAGGTGATGGAGATGTCCGGTCTCGCCGCGCGCAATCTGCGCACGATGGATTTGTATTCCAGTGCCGTGTAGCCGCGCTTCATCGCGGACAGGACACGATCCGATCCGGACTGCACCGGCAGGTGCAAGTGGCCGGCCAGTTTGGGCGTGGTCGCATACAGGTCGATCAAACGATTCGACATCTCGCGCGGATGTGAAGTGGTGTAGCGCAGACGCTGCACGGACGGCAAAGCGGCGACGGCCTGGACCAGGAATGCGAAGTCCACCGTATCGCCGTCTTCCGTTTCGCCCTGATAGGCGTTCACGTTCTGCCCCAGCAACGTGATCTCCCCCACGCCCTGTGCCGTCAGGCTTTCCACTTCGCGCATCACATCGGCATATGGCCGCGACACTTCTTCTCCGCGCGTATAGGGCACCACACAGAATGTGCAGTATTTGCTGCAACCTTCCATGATTGAGACGAAAGCCGTGCCATGCGTGGTCCGGGCTGCGGGTACATGATCGAATTTTTCGATTTCCGGGAAGCTGATATCCACCTGGGATTCGCCGCTTTCGCGCCGGGCCGCGATGAGCTGCGGCAAGCGGTGCAAAGTCTGCGGGCCGAACACCATATCCACGTAGGGTGCGCGCTTGACGATGACCTCGCCTTCCTGGCTGGCGACGCAACCGCCCACGCCGATCAGCAGATTCGGATTGCTTAGTTTCAGTGTCCGCATTCGCCCCAGATCGGAGAATACTTTTTCCTCCGCCTTCTCGCGTATGGAACAGGTATTGAACAGAATGATGTCCGCCTCTTCCGGCTTGTCGGTCAGCTGCATGCCCTCGCAGGCGCGCAGCACATCCGCCATTTTGTCCGAGTCGTACTCGTTCATCTGGCAGCCGTATGTCTTTATATATAGTTTTGTGGTCACGCTTGATACCTGTAAATTCCCGATTTCCCTGTCAGTCAGCCTGTTAATTTTGCCTCGATAAGCCACAATTATTTTGTGGGAATCCATTACAAAATTACTCTTATAATTCGAAAGGCTTTAGTCACTCAAAGCCAACAACATTACATAACGTTCATCCAATAACTAATGCATCAGGGGAGTAGAAAGCATGTCAATCATTGCAGACGTGGCATCCATCGGTACCGCAATATTCGGAGTTGGTTTCGCAGTCTGGATCACCATCCAGCTGTTCAAAAAAGCTGATTAATCCAAAGAAAGTGGGAAGTTAGACGCAATAACTTCCCACTTCTTCTCTCCACTACTCCCTTCCGTTTGCCTGCGACGCTCCCGTCGGGCTGCTTTTGTCTGTGTAAAATTCCTGTTAAGAAAAATCCAACTGTGCTACGATTTAAATACCACTTTATAAGTGCGTGTAATCAAATTCTCTTGAGAGGAGCAGAAAATGTCATTCGTCGCAGATTTGGTATCGATTGGCTCGGCATTGTTGGCTGTAGTCTTTTCATTGTGGATGCTGAAACAACTCTTCACGGATAAAAACTAGTTTAATAGCGGCACTGCACTAAATCAAAGACTCCAGCCGATGCTGGAGTTTTTATTTTGCAGGTCGCGAAACCATCGCGTACAAACCCGGCCGCGCCGGATTCGATCAACCTCGACTTGCGCCCTGCCCATAGCCAACCACCCGGCAGGCTCTGGCATTCACGTCAAGTATTCGCGCTTGCACATCGCGCCAGTAAATCACATCGACGACTTTGTCTATTGCGTACTGCTGGAAATCAAAATTGACCAGTGGGCCGGGATGACTTTTCATTTGCGGTGTTCATTCCTCTGGAGGACCACCTTCAACCTTGGATTCCATCAGAGCCGCAGTGACCGAGTCATCGCTGCAATAACAAAGGCACTCCGGCATTATAAGGCAAGGGGGTTAAAGCGTCCGCGGACACCCTACTCCAAGCTTTCAGGGGTATTGCACGCCGCATCGATCAACTGGCGGGCAATAGTCACCGGTTCAGGCAACGCCGGCAATGCGTTGCGGGGAAACCAGCCCGCAGCTTCAATTTCCGATGGGTCAGGATTGATGGTCCCACCCGCGTAATCGGCGAAGAATGCCATCATCAGGGAATCCGGAAACGGCCATGGCTGGCTTTTGAAATAGCGCAGATTGTCTATCTCGATTCCCACTTCTTCGCGTACTTCGCGTTTTGCGCATTGCTCCAGGGTTTCGCCGGCTTCAACAAACCCGGCCAAAGCACTGAAGACGCCGGGCTTGAAGCGCGGGCTGCGTGCCAGCAACAGCTCATCTCCGCGACTGATCAGCACCATGACGACGGGTGAAATTCTTGGGTAGACGACAAGGTTGCACGCCGGACACAGGATTGAGAATTCCGATGCTCTCATAGTGGCGGGAGTTCCGCACCTTCCGCAGTAACGGTGGTTCTTCTTCCAGTCCAGAAGTTGAATGGCGCGCGCTGCCAACGCGATTGACTCCGCACCGGCCAAATTGAACAGGCTGCGGACTGATATCGGCTCCAGAGAAAGATTTTCCGGCAGCGTATCGAATTCGGCAGCGTAACAAGGTATCCCTTGCCACTCCCCGACCAGCAAGACTTCTCCGGGATTTCCAAAATCCGAGGCCCGGCCGCGCGGAAAAATATTTCCACCGGTCTTCTCGACCGGGGCCAGCAATTGATTGCCGCACCGAAGCAGCCAGTAGCTCGATTCGTTCATATTATTAAATGCAACCATCGCCCTGAAGTGTCGTTATGCATCAAAAAGGCGTTGAGTGGTGAGCGTCCAAAGAGGTCAACAATACGAGTGGGACAAAATTTGTACGTCAGGCAAAGCCGGGGGAACTTCAAGACGCCAACCGAATTGCCGGTTTATATATCCCACACATCCTCACTAATGATCTTTTTCAGTTTCAGAATCCTTGTGTGTTCGATGTGTATTTCCCCCAAGGCTTGCATCACCTCCTTCGGAAAACCTTGCCTGTTTGAACGATCGGTAAACAACGTCTGTTCAAGATATTTGTGAAGCTCCAGGGAGCACCAGAGCAATTCTATGCGCTCCAGAATTTTGGGGAATTTTTCCCCGATTACCTGTCTGGGTGGAATTTTTTGCGTTACAGGAGGCTCCTTCTCCCTGATTTCAAGGCTATCAAAATTAAGCTCTATGTCCCAGTTTAATGGGCTCTTATCCGATTCAGGCATGGCGTGTCAAAGTCATGGGGACCGTTACTAATGTTGTAGCAGAGAACGCATACCTGCGCAAAATGCGCGGATGCATGTACCGCACAGGTAATCTAGCAGTTACCGGACGGATTGCATATAGCCGGAAAACAGGCCGGGCTTGATATGATGTTGCCGGAGGGGTGTTTGGTGGTGATAGGTGGACTTGAACCACCGACCCCAGCATTATGAGTGCTGTGCTCTAACCAACTGAGCTATATCACCGTGTTCTTGCGCTTTGCGGCCGGTATTGCCTGACTGCGTACTTCAAGGAAGGGCGGCATTTTGCTGATTTCACCCCCTCCTGTCAATTATTGCATACCGATAGCTTGAGCTCGCTATCGGGAAACTCCTTCTGCAAGGCATTCAGCTTGTCTGCCGCCCCCGAATCCAGGTCCTTGATGACGAACACGGTATATTTGAGTTTACTCATGCGTTCGCCGACTTTGGCCGTGCGCACATCCTTGGTGCGCAACATGGCGACGTACTTATCCGCGGCGTCTTGCGTCCCGAACACGCCCAGCGAGATGGCGTTCTGCCATTTCCCCTTTTCCTGCACCACGAAATAATCCTTCACCCCGCGTTCTTTCAACTGTGCGATCTTTTTTTCGACACTGGCGCGCTTTTTCAACGGAGGTATATATACCCAGTAGCCGTGATTGCGCTCCACTGCACGTTCCGTCAGGTTGTCACCCAGTTTCATCAGGGCAAGCGCCTGTTGCGCGCGCGTCAGATCGTCTCCGGAGAACTCGCCCCATTCGGCACAATTGGCAGGCTTGGGCGGAGCTGTCGCTGCAGCAGCCGGCGCGGGTGTCGATGTAGGAGTTGGTACCGGAGTGGGTGCGGAAATGGCCGGCAAGTGAATTGGCGCCGATGCCGAGGCAGGGGTATGTGCAGGTGCGGCGACGCCCGCGGCAGGTGCCGAGACCGGCGACAAGGCCAGCGCCAGACCCGGCATACTGCCTGATGTCGCAGAGACGGCGGAAGCAGGCAACGCCTCCAGCAGCTTTATCTTGTCCTGGTGCAGTGCCGCTTGCGCCGGTCCGGCATCCGCATCCTCGGTCAGCAGGCTACCCCAGCGCATCCAGCCGAACAGCGCCAGGTTGGCCAGCAACAACAACCCCACGATCCACTTCGTCATGCCTTTGCCTCTCCAATGATCTGCAATCCCTTCAACACCAGATTGTCCACCCGCTCCGACGGCAGGTCGAGATGCGGTTGAACCATGTCTGCCGCGCCGCCGCCGATCAGACAGCGCACTGTGCCATACCGCGCCCGCAATAGACCGAACTGATGCCGGATCGCCCCCACGGTGGCGCGCAGCATCCCGCTATGAATGGCATCGGCGGTATTCAGCGGAAAATCCTGCAGCACGCCTTTCTCTGCCATGAGCTGCGCGGTATTCGTCGCCAGACTTTGCTGCATCAGCCCCGCACCGGGCAGGATCAATCCGCCCAGAAACTCGCCCCGATCGGAGAGCGCATCGACTGTCGTCGCCGTCCCGCAATTCACGACCAGACACGCATCGTGCGCGATGTCCCATGCCGCGATCAGCGCCGCCCAGCGGTCGCTGCCAAGGCGCTCGGTTTGCGGATAGCCGTTGCGCACGCCGCATTGCTCGGTGCGAGACGTGATGAACTCGAGCGGACATTTCCATCCGGCACAGACCGCGCGCAAGCGCCGGGCCATCGCCTCGCCCGCCACATTTGAGGCCAGGATACGCGACGGCGACGGCAAACCTGCAAACGCCAGCTTCAGGGACACCCATTCGGTGTTGCCCGCCGCGCCCTGTTGCACCCATTCCCCGTCTCGCACCAGCGCCCACTTGCAGCGGCTGTTTCCAATATCCAGCAACAACATTCATGCCCCCCTCAAGCTGACTTCGCCCGCGTGGAATATTTTTTCGCCCTGCTCTGTCTCCAGGCGCAACGCGCCTTCATCCGTCACGCCGGTTACCGTGCCGACGACCTGCGAACCATCGGGCAGCGACAGCTTCACCGGGCGCATTTGAAACACATGGTGGCTCTCCCACTCCGCGCGCAACGGCGCAAATCCGCGTTCGGTAAATTCGCGCAGCACTTTCGCCATGTTTTTTAATGATACCGCAAGCACAAGGTTGCGTTCCGGCACCGGCATCTCCAGCGAGGCCAGATCGCTCACCGCCTGGTCGATGCGTTCGCGCAGCGCCTCCGGTACGGTCAGGTTGAGTCCGATACCGATCACCACCGCGCTGGGGCCGAGCATATCGCCCTGCGCTTCCAGCAATATCCCGGCGAGCTTGCCATCGTTCAACAACACGTCATTCGGCCACTTCAATCCGACACCGGGCACGCCGAGTTCGTTCAGTGCGCGCATCATGGCAACGCCGACCGCAAGACTCAAGCCGGACAGCGCAGCCAGCCCGCTCTCGAAACGCCACAACAGGGAAAAAGTGAGCGCGTCGCCCAGGCCGGAAAACCACGTCCTGCCCAGGCGCCCGCGTCCCGCGCTTTGCCACTCAACTGCCAGCACGCTGCCGCTGGCCGCACCTTGGGAAGCACGCTGCAGCAACAATGCGTTGCTGGAGGCCGCGTGGTCGAGTATCTCGACTTGCACGGCGTCGCGCTCGGCGCCGAGCCCGGCACGGATCGCTTCGGCGTCGAGCCACTGCAAAGGTCGCGCCAGACGGTAGCCGCGACCGCGCACGCTGTACAGTGTCAGTCCGAGGCTCCCGGCATCCCGCAAGGCATTGTTCACCGTGGCGCGCGTCACGCCGAGTTGGCGGGCCAGCACTTCGCCGGAATGGAACTCGCCGTCCGCCAGTCTGCGCAACAATGCAAAGGTCAGCTGTCTGGGCGCATCGGCTGCACTCATTGGGGCATGTCGCAGCCGGAGGCTGGCGCATCAAAGCCGAGAAACTCGAGTATCTCCTCGCGGCGCTTCAGGGCGTCCTGATAGCCCAGGTCGATCAAAGCCTGGCAATAGTATTTATCGAACAGCAGATAGCTCACCAGATTGGCGCCGCTGCGGCGCATCACTCCGGCCGAGCGCAGCAGCAGGCGTATAGCCCACGGCAGGCGCTGGATATGCCGTTCGGCGACTTTTTCCAGCGGCTGGCTGGGCGTGATGACCAGCACATCGACATGACGCATGTTGGTGGCCTGCCGCAATTCTTCGGGAATCAGACTCACCGTCTTGTTGATGCGCTCCAGGCGCTCCAGATCGACTTCCAGTCCATCCAGAAAAATACTGTCCAGGGCGTGCCCCGCGATCTGCGCCAGCGTGGGGTAAGTGTCCATCCGGTGGCGCCGCCCTTCTTCATCGTCGGCATGCCATGCTCCCATCAGCAGCACCTTGTCGGCCCCCAGATGCAGTGCAGAGCTGATCGGCGCGATCTGGCGCACGGAACCGTCGCCGAAGTATTCGCGGTGGATACGCACAGCCGGAAATATAAAAGGGATGGCGGATGAAGCCAGCAGATGTTCGATGCCGATCTTGGCTTCCATGCCCAGGCGACGCGCACGTTTCCAGGGCTGTATTCCCGGAACACCCTGATAGAACGTGACCGAATGGCCCGAACCGTAGCCCGAGGCCGTGATGCTCAAGGCATGCAGCGCACCCGTGTCGATGTTCTCCTGTATCTTGTCGCAGGGCAGCGCCTGTTCCAGGAATTTTGCCAGCGGAGCGTTGTCCAGCAACGAGATATGGTGCATGCGATTGATGCCGATCAAACTCAGCACCAGACCGGCCACCCAGCGGCTGCTGTTCTTCAGAACCCCGAGTGCGTCGGAACGGTAGATATCGCTCACGTGGGCATTGGTCCAAATGCCGAGCAGGTATTTCACACCCGTGCGAAAGTGTTGCGCGTTCACTGCCAGCGTCACCGCATTCAGCGCGCCGGCCGACGTTCCGCAGATGACCTGGAACGGGCAGCGTGCACGGCGCGGCATGAACTCCGCGATGGCCTTCAGCACGCCGACCTGATAAGCGGCACGCGCCCCTCCGCCGGTCAGTATGAGTCCGATCTTTTGCGGAGTCTGGCTCATTATCGCCTCAACAACTAAGCCTCATCCTGCTCCGCATGTACCGCCTCCAGTGCATCCTTCAGTGTTTCCTCGGGTAGCGCGTTCAACGTCTCGGATAACATCTCGGCCGCCTCCACTGCATTGGGTTGCAGCAATGCGGCATCCGCATTCGCCACCAATACGGCGGCCGCGCCCACCACCTTGAGCAGACGGGCGCGTTCGTTCATCAACATCTCGATTTCCTGGCTGAGCAGTTCCACTTCATGCTTGTTCATTGCGTCCCCTTAATGTTTCTTTACGCCGGCCACCGCCAGCGCGCTCATGTTCACGAGACGGCGCACCGTCGCAGTCGTTGTCAGGATATGTACCGATTTGTTCGCCCCCAGCAGGATAGAACCGATGGTGATGCCTTCGCCTCCGGTGATCTTGAGCAGGTTGTAGGCGATATTCGCTGCATCCAGGTTCGGCATGATGAGCAGGTTTGCCTCGCCCTTCAGGCGCGAAGCCGGGAATGCCTGCAGACGCAGGGTCTCGGACAGTGCCGCATCGCCGTGCATCTCGCCTTCCACCTCCAGTTCCGGCGCGAGTTGCTCCAGCAGTTCGCGCGCACGGCTCATTTTCTGCGCCGAGGCGTCCTTGTGGCTGCCGAAATTGGAATGCGACAACAGCGCCACCTTGGGGGTCAGGCCGAAACGGCGCACTTCTTCCGCGGCCAGCATCGTCATCGCGGCCACCTGCTCGGCGGTCGGATCGAGATTCACGTGCGTGTCGCAAATGAACACGGTATGCCGTGGCAACATCAGGATGTTCATCGCCGCGTACACATGCGCGCCCGGATGCTGGCCGATCACCTCGTTGATATACCGCAGATGGCTCAACGGTTGCGACACGGTCCCGCACAACATGGCGTCGGCCGCATCCATGCGCACCAGCATGGCCGCGATCAGCGTGTTGCGGCGGCGCATCTCGCGCTTGGCGGTCTCCGGTGTCACGCCCTGGCGCTGCATGACACGATGGTATTCGGCGCAGTATTCACGGTAGCGGCTGTCGAATTCCGGATTCACCAGTTCGAAATGTTCGCCCGCGCGTATGCGCAGACCCAGCTTGGCGATGCGCTGCTCGATCACCGCCGGACGGCCGACCAGGATCGGGTAGGCCAGGCCTTCGTCCACCACGATCTGCGCCGCATGCAGTACCCGCTCGTCCTCTCCCTCGGCGTATACCAGCCGTTTCGGGTATTTCTTGGCAATGTTGAACACCGGCTTCATCAGCATGTTCGAGTGGTAGATGAACTGCGACAACTGCTCGCGGTAGGCTTCCATGTCGGCGATGGGACGTTCCGCCACGCCGCTGTCCATCGCCGCCTGGGCGACGGCAGGCGCGATGCGCGTGATCAGGCGCGGATCGAAAGGTTTGGGGATCAGGTGCTCGGCACCGAACGAGAGGTTCTCCTCCCCGTACACCGCCGCCACTTCATCCGACTGTTCGGCCTCGGCCAGTTCGGCAATGGCGTACACCGCCGCGCGTTTCATCGCTTCGTTGATGGTGGTCGCACCGACATCCAGCGCGCCGCGGAAGATGTAGGGGAAGCACAGCGCGTTGTTGACCTGGTTCGGATAGTCGGAACGTCCGGTCGCCATGATGGCGTCGGACCGCGCCTCTTTGACCAGTTCCGGCAAAATCTCGGGCGTCGGATTGGCCAGGGCGAAGATCAGCGGCTTGGCTGCCATCTGCTTGACCATCTCCGGCTTGAGCACCCCGCCCGCGGACAAGCCCAGGAACGCATCCGCCCCGGCGATGACTTCGCCCAGCGTGCGCGCCGAAGTCTCCACCGCGTAACGCGCCTTGTTGTCGTCCATCTCTTCGGTGCGGCCTTTGTACACCACGCCCTTGATGTCGGTGACGATGATGTTCTCCATCCTCACGCCGAGATCGACCAGCATGTCCAGGCAGGCCAATGCGGCGGCACCGGCGCCGCTCACTACCAGTTTGATCTTTGCGATGTCTTTACCCACCACCTTGAGTCCGTTCAGCAGTGCCGCGCCGACGATGATGGAGGTGCCATGCTGGTCGTCATGGAATACCGGGATGTGCATGCGTTCGCGCAGCTTGCGTTCAATGTAGAAACACTCGGGCGCCTTGATGTCTTCCAGATTGATGCCGCCGAAAGTGGGCTCCAGTGCCGCGATGATGTCCACCAGCTTGTCCGGATCGTGCTCGTTGATCTCCAGGTCGAATACGTCGATGCCGGCGAACTTCTTGAACAGCACGCCCTTGCCTTCCATCACCGGCTTGGCCGCCAGCGGCCCGATGTTGCCCAGACCAAGTACCGCCGTACCGTTGGTGATGACCGCCACCAGATTGGCGCGCGCCGTCATGTTGCGGACTTCGGCCGGGTTTTCCACGATGAGTTCGCACGCTGCCGCCACGCCGGGCGAATACGCCAGGGAGAGGTCGCGTTGAGTGATCATCGGCTTGGTGGAATTGACCGAGATTTTTCCTGCTGGTGACTGGCGGTGATATTGCAGCGCGGCTTCGCGTAGTTGTTTGTCCATGACTTTTCTTTTAAATACCTGTATGAATCCCTCGCCGATTATAGCGCAGCGGGCCGTAACACTGCATGCAGATGACCAAACTGCACAGACTTGCCGAACAGGACGCGGACGGATTTGCTAGAATGCCGGCCCCTCTCGTTACCAACCTTGATTTGATGAGCCCAATCACGCTTGCGGGCGGTGAACATGCTGTGCTGCTGATCCACGGACTGCAAAGCAGCCCGGCCGAACTCCTGCCGCTCGCCAAACGCCTGCAGCAGGCCGGTTACACGGTGCATCTGCCGCACATCCCCGGCTACGGTTTCGAGCACGGCGATACGCCGCGCTCGGTCACCCATTGGCAGGATTGGCACGCCAAGGCCTTGGACGAGTTCCGCACTTTGAAGCGGCAATACAAAACCGTAGCGCTGGGCGGACTATGTATCGGCGGAACCCTGTCGCTCAGTATCGCCGCAGAGCTGGGCGACGACGTTGCAGCGCTGACGCTGCTGTCCACAACGCTGTGGTACGACGGCTGGGCCATGCCCTGGTACCGGTGCTTTCGCTATCTCGGCTACGTGTGGCCGATCCGCTACTGGTACACCTACAAGGAACGCGAGCCCTTCGGCCTCAAGAATGAACAGTTGCGCCGTTGGGTCGCGCGCGAAATGGCACACAAGGATGCCTCCATGGTCGGCGCCAGCCGGCTGAACCTGCCCGCCATCCAGGAAGCGGAGCGCATGATCGCCGCCGTCAAGAAATCGATGTCGCGCATCACCGCCCCCGCCATCGTCATCCATGCCGTGGAAGACGAAGTCGCCTCGCCGCGCAGCGCTTACTATATCGCCCAGCACATCGGCTCCCGGAAGGTGGAAAGCGTGATGCTGCACAACAGCTACCACATGATCACCGTGGACAACGACCGGGAGCAGGTGGCCTCGGATACCATCCGTTTCTTCGAAAACGTACGCGCCCAACATACCCCTGTCTGATGCTCGGTTTCTGCTATAATCGTAACTGATTTGTTACTGGAAACAAGCAACTGTGAGCTCCCTTCAAACCATACAAAACATGATGGTCAAGCAATTCGACCTCAAGCTGGAAGACCTTACCCCCGATGCAACTTTGGAAGGATTGGGGCTGGATTCGCTGTCGGTGATCGAATTCACGTTCAATCTTGAAGACGAACTGAAGATCACCATGCCCGAGGAACGCGTCGAACTCAAAACACTGCAGGACGTAGTCAATCTGGTGGACAAGATCGTCGCCGAGCAAAAAGGCACTGCACAGTAAGTCCCATGACCAGGCGTGTCGTCATCACCGGATTGGGTATCATCTCGCCGGTCGGCAAAAACCCCGCTGAATTCTTCAGCAACCTGATGGCAGGCCGTTCCGGCATCAAGCGCCTGCAAAGCGATTTCATCGAACAACTTTCCATCCGTATCGGCGCGCCGGTCGACGACTTCGACCCCGCTGCACATTTCAGCAAGATCCAGCTCAGCGGCATAGAGCGCTTCAGCCAGTTCGCGCTGGTGGCCGCGGAACAGGCTGTGCTGGATGCGCAACTCGAACTTGGTGAAACGGAACAACCGCGCGCCGGCGTCTGCATGGGTTCCTGCCTGGGCGGCGCCGGCACGCTGGAAGACGGCTACATAGAAACGCTACTGGGGAAGCCGCCGCGCGTCAAACCGCTGAGCGTATTGCTCAGCATGAACAATGCCGCAGCCTCGCACGTTTCCATCAAGTACCACCTGCAAGGCGCAAACATGACTTATGCCACCGCCTGTTCCTCCTCGGCCATCGCTGTCGGCGAAGCCTATCGCCAGATCAAGCACGGCTATGCCGATGTGATGCTGGCCGGCGGCTCGGAGGCGATGCTCACATTGGGCGCGATGAAAGCGTGGGAAGCATTGCGCACCCTGGCGCAGGAAGACCCCAACGACGCGGGAGCCTCCTGCAAGCCGTTCTCGAAGAATCGCAGCGGACTGGTACTCGGCGAAGGCGCCGCCGTGCTGGTACTGGAAGAGGCAGAGCGCGCGCTGAAACGCGGCGCGAAGATCTATGCGGAACTGGTCGGATACGACTGCTCCTCCGACTCCAGCCACATCACCAAGCCGGATGCCGCAGGGCAGACGCGCACCATGCTCAATGCCTTGCGCGAGGCGCGGCTGCAACCGCGGGACATCCACTACATCAACGCCCACGGTACCGCCACGCAGGCCGGCGACATCGAGGAAACCAAGGCCATCAGGCGGGTGTTCGGAGAGCATGCGGACAAAGTGCCGGTCAGCTCGACCAAATCCATGCACGGCCACCTGATGGGCGCGACCGGCGCGGTCGAATTCATGGCAGCGGTGCTGGCCCTGCACAACCAGTCCATTCCCCCGACCATCAACCTGCATGAACCCGATCCCGAGTGCGACCTGGATTACGTGCCCAACCGGGGCCGCAGCAATGTCAAACTCGACGCCGTGATGTCCAATTCTTTTGCGTTCGGCGGCAGCAACGCGGTATTGATCGCGAAACGCTTCAACGGCTGATCGCCGCAGCCATACCACGCGTTTTCAACCGGCATCTGCGCGCCCTTAATGCCTGGTGAATCCTTATCCCAGCCGGAGCGTGCTCAGCGTTCGCCGCCGCACTTCATGCAGCAATTTCACGTTTTCATCCAGGGACTCGCCATAGGAAGGGACCATTTCCTTCATCTTGTGCTTCCAGTCGGCGCTCTTCATGCGCTGTTTGAAACACCGTTCGATCACCTCGATCATCGCCTGCACCGACGTGGATGCACCGGGCGAGGCGCCCAGCAGCGCGGCCAGTGAGCCGTCCCTGGCCGTCACGATCTCGGTACCGAATTCCAGCTTTCCGCCATTCTTGTCGCAACCCTTGATGATCTGCACGCGCTGCCCCGCCGAGGCAAGCTCCCAATCGTCGTCCTTGGCATCCGCATAAAAGCCGCGCAGGATCGCCATGCGCTCCTTGTGCGAGCGGAACGCTTCGGTGATGAGGTAACGGGTCAGTTCGAAATTGTCGCGGGCCACCGCCAGCATCGGCTTCAGGTTATTCCTCTTGAGCGAGGCGAAAAGATCGAGCGCGGACCCTTCCTTGAGGAATTTGGTGGTGATACTGGCGAACGGGCCGAACAACAGCGCCGGCTCGCCGTCGATGATGCGCGCATCCAGATGCGGCACCGACATCGGCGGGGCACCCACGGCGGCCTTGCCATACACCTTGCTGCAGTGGCGCTTCACCACTTCCGGATTCTTGCAGATCAGCCACTGGCCGCTGACCGGGAAACCGCCATAGCCGCGCGCTTCGGGAATGCCGGATTTTTGCAGCAACGGCAGCGCACCGCCGCCGGCACCGAGAAAAACAAATCCGGCGTCGACAGTCCTGGTCTTGTCGGTGTGGTTGTCTTTCACCCGCACATGCCAGCGGCCGTCGTCATGCTGCTTCATGCTCGTGATGGTGTGGCTCAGCTTCAGGTCGAAAGTCGAGTGTTTGCCCAGGGACTTCACCAGCTTGCGCGTCATCAGCCCGAAATCGACATCGGTGCCGTGCTTGACCCGCGTCGCGGCGACCGCCTGCCTGGCATCGCGATGCTTCATCACCAGCGGCATCCACTTGCGCAGCACCGCATGGTCTTCGCTGTACTCCATCTCTTCGAACAGATGATGCTTGTGCAATGCCATGTAGCGTTTGCGCAGGAACGCCACATCCTCTTCCCCCCACACGAAACTCTGATGGCAGATCGGATTGATGAATTTCCCCGGTTCGGGCAACACGCCCTGCTCGACCAGGTAAGACCAGAACTGCAGCGACATCTCGAATGCCGCATTGATCTCCAGTGCGCGTTTGATCTTCACCGTTCCATCGGCCAATTGCGGCGTGTAGTTCAGTTCGCAGTAACCGGCATGTCCGGTACCGGCATTGTTCAGGCTGTGCGTGCTTTCGTGCGCAACCGTGCTCAAGCGCTCGACCATCATGATCTTCAGCGCAGGATCAAGATGCGACAGCAACGTTCCCAGCGTGGCACTCATCACGCCCCCGCCCACCAACACCACATCCACTTTCTTTTGCGACATTTTTATCCGCCCCGATTCAACTTGTTCCCATTTTAACTGCTTAAGCCTGCCAGCATCTTTTCCAGACGCTTTACCGACACGATCACCGGTGTTTTCAGCTCCTGCGCATAGAGCGAGACGCGCAGCTCCTGCATCATCCAGCCGAAATCTTCCAGGCGCGCATCAACCTCGCCATGCTGCGCAGACAATCTTCGCTGCCATTGCTGCAGCAAAGGATTCATCTGCGCCATGTTCTGCGCATCGCGCACCGGATTTGCGCGCAGCTTTTCCAGACGCACATTGATCGCCTTCAGATAGCGCGGCATATGCTGCATGCGTTCATACGGCGTGCGTGCGACCCACTCCTTGCCCAGCAGCCAGTCACACTGCTGGCGTATGTCCTGCAACACCTGAGCGTGCGCCTTCGACTCGTTACTGGCGAAGCCAGCCGCTTGCGGGAGAAGGCGCTTCGCGGCCACTCCCGCACCAGACGGCTCCGCCGCACCGTGTCGTGGCCGCGCCTTGTAGGCGGGCAGCATTTTTTGCAGGACATGATGCTCGGCCAGCACTGCCGCAACCAGGCGCGCGATCTCCTGCGCCACCAGGTTCAGCCGCGCTTTCGCATCCTTGCAGCGCACGGCGAATTCTTTCTCGGTTTCCGGCCACGGCTCGTTCAGGCAGCAGCGGTCGAACGTCACTGCGAGCACCTGCCGCTGCAAATCCTGTTGTGAACCGAACGGCAAAAACTGCATGGCCATCGCTTGCAGGCCCGGCAGGTTCTTCTCCAGATACTTCACTTGCTCTTTCAGAGCCAGCATGAACAAGCGTCGCAAGCCAAGACGGTGTGCGGCTTGCGCCGTATCGCGCGTATCGAAACTCTGCAAGGTGACCGCGTCGCCCTCATCCACCAGCGCGTTGAACACGGTGATGGTCTGTCCCGCGCGTTGTTCGGTGCTGGTGGGTTTGAAGTCGCCGAAATCCCAGGCGGTGTAACGCTTCAATTCCTCCCCCTCCCCAGCCCTCCCCCGGTGGGAGAGGGAGTTAGAGTTGCGACGCGCCTGGTTTAGTCCCTCTCCCCCCGGGGGAGGGACTAGGGAGGGGGTCGGCGCCCACTCCCCTCGCAACTGCGCAAAGTTGCGCGACATGCCGAGTTGTCGCCCGTGCTCGTCCACCACCCGGAAATTCATCAGCAGGTGCGCAGGCAACTGTTCCAGGCGGAACGCATCCACTGGCACATCGATCTGCTTTTGCTCGCGGATGTAGCGCGCCAGCGCCTGCAACAGCGGCGTATCCGAAGGCTTCACTGCCGCACTGAACGCCGCTGCGAATTCCGGTACCGGCACGCAATTGCGGCGAATCTTCTGCGGTAGCGACTTCACCAATTGCGCGATCTTTTCCGCCAGGATGCCCGGCACCAGGTATTCGCAACGTGAAGCCGACACCTGATTGATCAGAGCCTGCGGCACGGTGAGCGTCACGCCGTCGTCGTTCTTGCCCGGCGCGAAGTTGTATGCCAGCGCGTAGCTCACATTATTCATCAGCATCTGCGGCGGGAACTGCTCGGCGGTGATGCCGGCCGCCTCGTGCCGCATCAGATCGTCCTTTTTCAGGTACAGCAACTTTGGCTGTTCACGCTCAGCCTCCTTGCGCCAGTGCTCGAACGCCGCACCGTTATGTATACCGGCCGGAATGCGCGCATCGTAGAAACCAAAGATCAGCTCGTCGTCCACCAGCACATCGGGGCGGCGCGCCTTGTGTTCCAGCGCTTCGATATCGGCGATCAGTTTCTGGTTGTGGGTAAAGAACGGCGCCTGCGTGTTGAACTCGCCCGTCACCAGTGCCTCGCGGATGAATATCTCGCGCGACTCCGCCGCGTTCATCGGCCCGTAATGGACGCGCTTCTTCGGATTGATGATCAAGCCGTGCAAGGTACTGCGTTCCCACGCCGCCACCTGGGCCGCTTTCTTTTCCCAGTGCGGATCGAAATAACTGCGCTTGATGAGGTGCGCGCCGACTTCTTCCAGCCATTCCGGTTCGATGCGCGCCACGCAACGCGCGAACAGCTTGGTCGTCTCCACGATCTCTGCCGCCACCACCCACTTGCTGCCTTTCTTCGCCAGCACCGAGTTCGATGCGATGAAGAACTTGATCTCGCGCGCGCCGAGATAATACGGCTCCCTGTCCACTCCCTTGCAGCCGATATTGCCCAGCAGTCCCGTCAACAGGGCTTTGTGGATCTGCTCGTAGGTGGCGGGCTGCTCATTGAAGCGCATACCCATCTCCGACACCTGTGCATGCAACTGCTGGTGCAGTTCGTGCCATTCGCGCAGGCGCAGCGGCGACAGGAATTTGTCGCGGCACTCGGTCGCCCACAGCTTGTTGGTCTTCTTGTGCTTCACCGCGTCCTGGAACCACGCCCACAACTTGATGTAGGCAAGGAAATCCGAACGCTCGTCGTTGAAGCGCTGATGCGCCGCATCGGCAGCCTCGCGCCGCTCTGCCGGGCGGTCGCGCGGATCCTGCAGTGCCAGCGCACTGGCGATGACGAGGATCTCGTTCAGGCATTGGTACTGCCGTCCAGCGAGCAACAGGCGCGCGACCTTGGGGTCGAGCGGCAGCTTGGCCAGTTCGTGACCGAGCGGCGTGAGCTGGCGTTTGTCGTCGATGGCATTCAGTTCCTGCAGCAACTGGTAGCCATCGGCAATGGCACGCGAACCCGGAGGCTCGATGAAGGGGAATTCTTCCACTTCGCCCAGCCCCAGCGCACTCATGCGCAGGATGACCGTCGCCAGCGATACGCGGAAGATCTCCGCATCGGTGAATTCGGGGCGCTGCAGGAAATCCGCTTCGTCATATAAACGGATGCACACTCCGCTCATCACGCGCCCGCAGCGACCGGCGCGCTGATTGGCGGCGGCGCGCGCAATATTCTCGATGCGCAACTGCTCCACTTTCTGCCGCACGCTGTAACGGTTGATGCGCGCCAGGCCACTGTCGATCACGTAGCCGATGTTGGGCACCGTGAGCGAAGTCTCCGCCACGTTGGTCGCCAACACCACGCGGCGAACCCCGGACGCGGGCTTGAACACGCGATCCTGCTCGGCGATGGACAGGCGCGAGAACAGCGGCAGGATTTCGATGCCCTTGTGCTGGTGTTTGCGTAGCGCTTCGGCAGTGTCGCGGATCTCCCGCTCGCCCGGCAGGAACACGAGCACATCGCCTTTGAGCCCGCCGATACTCAGTTCGTCAAGCGCGCTGCATATCGCCTGCGGCACGTTCTCGGTGTCGCCCTCCTCGTTCTGCTGCGGCGGGCGGTAGCGTATTTCCACCGGATAGGTGCGGCCGGAGACTTGGATGATGGGAGCAGGTATGGACGCCGACATCCCCGCTCCCTCCGGGGGAGGGTTAGGGAGAGAGTGAGGCGAGGGACTAACCCCAGCGCTACGCAACTCCAGCTCCCTCGCCCTCTGGGAGAGGGCAGGGGTGAGGAAGCCCTCTGTACTCAGCCACTCAAATACCGATTGCAGCACCCCCTCGGTATTCGTCAGAACGTCGTTGTTCCAAAACCGCAGCACGGTGATGCCCTGCTCCTTCAACCATGCACTGCGCTTTTCATCATGCTGCCGCTGCACCCCCTCGGCGTGCTGCCCACCATCCAGCTCGATGGCAAGTTTCGCTTCATGGCAATAGAAATCGAGAATGTATGAACCCAGCGGATGCTGGCGGCGGAATTTGAAATTCACTAACTGCCTATCTCTAAGCAAATTCCAGAGCAACTGCTCGGCATCGGTTGCGTTCTTGCGTAGCGCTCGAGCGTGGGCAAGTAACGTTTCGGGAATCGCCGGGTAGTCCTCCCTCACCCCAACCCCTCTCCCAGAGGGCGAGGGGCTATCCCCGGCGCTCCACGACTCTTGCCCCCTCGCCCCTTGGGAGAGGGCTGGGGTGAGGGCGCTTCCAGCAAAATGCTTCGCGAACCTCTCCGCATCCAGCGTCGCCGAGGTGATGATCAGCTTGAGATCGGGGCGGCGCGGGAGCAGTTGCCGCAGATAGCCGAGCAGGAAGTCGATGTTCAGCGAGCGTTCGTGCGCCTCGTCGATGATGATGGTGTCGTAATTCCTCAGCAATGGATCGTGGTGGATCTCGGCCAGCAGAATGCCGTCGGTCATGAGTTTGATGCAAGTATCCGGCGACACCTTGTCGTTGAAGCGCACCTTGTAGCCGACCAGCCCGCCCAGTTCGGATTTCAATTCATGCGCGATACGTGCACCCACCGAGCGTGCCGCCACCCTGCGCGGCTGGGTATGCCCGATGACACCCAGCACGCCGCGCCCCAGACTCAGACAGATCTTGGGCAATTGGGTGGTCTTGCCCGAACCCGTCTCGCCGCACACGATGATGACCTGATGCTTTTCGATCGCCTGCGCCAACTCCTCGCGCCGCGCCACGACTGGCAGGTCGGCGGGGTATTCGATGGCGGAAAGTTGCTGGATACGCGCCAGACGGCGCTGGGCAAGGGGTGACAAGGCGGCATTCATGGGAACGTGATTTTACCTGCTACGGATGCTGCCCGCACAAAAAGAGCCGGGGACATAGTTGGAATGAGGCCTATTGCATCTTCGTCAGCCGGAACGTCACTTTTCCTTCCTTGTTCTCGCTCAATTCCAGCCGGTAGCCCGATTGTGTTGCCCAGCGCGCAACTTGATACAAACCGATACCCATCCCGCTTTCCGACGGAACGATCGTATTCAGCACTTGCTGGGCGATGCCGCCGGGAATTGCGCTGCCGTTATCGCTGATGTCGAGACCGAACGGCTCGGTTTCCACGGAAACATCGACGGCAATGGCGGCATTATTCTGTCGCTTTTTGCAGGCATTATCGATCAGGTTGTCGGCAACGCAATCAAACAGCGGGGCCGGTATCGGGCGGTCATCCAGATGTTTGGGCGCCTTCCAGGCGATATCGCGATGCTGGTGACGCTGCCGCAGACTTTCCCACCAGGTGGCGAGAGGCATCTCGACCTCTTCCTCATGAGCTTGCGGGGACTTCAGCTTGGTCAGAATCAATTCGATGCGCTGGGTAAGCACAGGCAACTGGCGTTGCAGAATGGGCTGCGCCTTTTCAGGCTGGTGCTGGGCCACCGAAGCCAGCGCAAACAGGGATTGCAGCATATTCTTGAGGTCATGGGTCAGGCGCGCACCTGTCTCGTAGATGACCTGCTGGCGGGTGATCTCGCGCAATGACTGCTCGCGCCGCTTCGCCTGGTAGAAGTGGCCCATCAACTGGGCGAGCAAACGGACATGCAGCAACACGGTGGGCGTTACGGACTGATGGCTGAACAGGACAAGCCTCAGATCATGATCGGCCATCTCGACACGATGGCGGCTGAGCGTCCCCAGTTTTCCTTGCCCGTAATCCGATGTCCACAACAGCCCCGATATCCACGGCATCTCCGCGAGATATTGGGTAGCACGAACCAGGAAAGCTTCCGGATTCTGTTCCTGGTTTGCCGCAGCCGAAAGCTGTCCCAGCCATTTCTCAAGCGGCGTCCCGATGGTCAGCAGATAGCGCGAGAACAGGGCCTGAAAACCGGAAAATCCCAGACGGGGATTCCACAAACCGCCCAGCGCCAAAAGTATGATGGCAATAAAAAACAAGGTGCGCAGCAAGGCATTGAGGTAATCGATATGTTCCAGGGTCATGAAGGCGAGGCTGCCCAGCACCAGCGAAGCCAGCAGGGTGAACAGCAGCAGGATGTATATGAAGTCGACCGCCTGCTCGCTTTCCGCCTGATCGCGCTCGGCGGGGATGAGCGCCATGCTGGCCAGCAGCAGCGGCAGGCCCACGTCCATCAGACCGCTCATCACTTCGTCCATGCCGGGCAACTGGAACAAGTGCGGTACAACATACAATATAAGTATGGACAACAGGTAAGCCATCACCAGCAGGTAATACAAACGCTGCCAGCGCGCATGGAAGGAGAACACACGACCGCCGACCAGCGCGAACAGCACGGTGACCCAGAACGCCAGGACCCACCAGTTGAACAGGAAGATGGTGACCACGCTCATCGCGATGATCAGTGCCGCAGCGCTGGTGCGCAGCTTTCTTTCCCCGTGCCACAGCGGTTGCCACAACAAGAACGACCCCAGATGCATCAGCAGCAGCGGACGCATCCAAAGACTAAGGGGTCCCAGCCAAAGCGCCATATGCAACGCCACCAGCATCGCATACGAAATCCAGCGGCTGGAATACATCAGTTTTTTGGGGGCGATTGTCCGCATCTCGTCAATTTCGTCTGAACTTCATCACACCGGAAGTGAACGCGCCCAGTTTAACCCAGATCATTTGCCGCCCCTACCTGTGCCGGTTCCGGCCGGCAAGTTCTGCCGGAAATCGGCTCAAAACTAGACAGGGCAGTACGACAGCGGTAAATTCCCGCCTGCCGGATTTTGCGCCGGACTGGAACGACAGCAAAATTGACCCGTCCGGCCCGCGCGTGGCATGGCTATTGCTAAATTCTGCCCGCACGGCTACATTTAGCGCACAACGACCCATTTGGAGAAACAAAACAATGAAACGCAACCAATCCGGCTTCACCTTAATTGAAATTGCCATCGTACTGGTGATCATCGGCCTGCTGCTCGGCGGCGTGCTCAAGGGTCAGGAGCTCATCAACAGCGCCAAGGTGAAGAATCTGGCGACGGACTTCAGGAATATTCCGGTTTATGTCTACGGTTATCAGGACAAGTTTAGAGCCATACCCGGAGATGATGCACAGGCAGCAAGTCACGTTACAGGCGCCACAACCTGCAGCGGTGCATGTAATTTAGGTAATGGACTTATTGAGGGCCTTTGGGATAGCACAAATTATACTGATGAATCCCAGCTATTCTGGCAGCAAGTTCGTTTGGCTGGATTGGCTGCGGGGCCAACGGCAGCAGGCGCAGATTTGCTACCGACCAATTCTGTTGGTGGAGTAATCGGCATCACCAGTTCGGCATCCTTCACTGACCCCTACACCGCCGCCCCTTACGTCAAGCTAACCGGTACCTATATCATTTGTTCTGCTGGCATTTTAGGAAAATTTGCAAAGCAAATGGACATCCAGATGGATGACGGCTCACCTACAACAGGTTCAATGAGGTCATATAACTCAGCTGGCCGTGGCCAACCCCTCGTACTACCAACAATGCCCACTGCCAATGCGCTTGATGACAACCTCACTTACACCGTCTGCATGGGCGTTTGATAAAACTCCGGCGTGACAATCAAAGCCCGCTTCGGCGGGCTTTTTTCTTGCCGTCATTTTTGCGTTGCCTGCTGCCGGAAATTTCAGAATGTAGGGTGGGCACGCCTTTGTCCCCGCGAGGGGGAGGCCGACGGGCTCCCAACGGCTACGCCGTTACCCGTGCGCTCTGCCCACGCGGATGCCAAACCGCGTGGGCAGGCGATAAAGCTGTCTGCCCACCCTGCGATTTTTTCGATAACAAATTTACCTTGGCTCTTAACCCTGGCGCAAGCGCTTCTCCGCCGCTTCCAGCGTGACGGACTGTCCCAGCATCACCAGCACGTCGCCCGCGCGCAGCACCATGTCGCCGGCCGGCTGGCTGCCTTCCACGTTGTGGCGGCGCACGGCGTTCACCTCGACATTGAGTTCGGACAGTTTCAGCGCCTGCAAGCTCTTGCCGACCGCGGCATCGCCCTCGTTTAGCATCACGTTCTGGAAGCGCTGCTGCAGGCTTTCGGTGGTTTCTCCCACCGAATCCGCTGCGGGAGCGTTGCGGAAATAGCCGCTGAACATGCTGTAACGTTTGGCGCGCGTCTCCTGGATGTGGCGGATCACGCGGCTGAGCGGCACGCCGGACAGCAGCAAGGCCTGCGAGGCGAGCATCACGCTGCCTTCGGTGACTTCGGCGACCACTTCGGCCGCGCCCGCCTGCTTGAGCGCGGCGATATGGGTGTCGTCGGTGGTGCGCACCACCACCGGCAGGTCGGGACGCGCGCTTTTCGCATGGTGCAATATCTTGAGCGCGGAGTGCTTGTCGTCGTAGGTGATCGCCAATGTCTTGGCGCGCATCAGGCCCGCTGCCTGCAGCACTTCCAGCTTGCCCGCATCGCCGTAGACGACCTTCTCTCCTGCCGCTGCCGCTTCGCGCACGCGGCGCGAATCGAGGTCGAGCGCGATGAAGCTGATGCCTTCCTCGCTGAGGAATTTCGCCAGCGCCTGGCCGCTGCGCCCGTAACCGCAGATGATGATGTGCTGCTTGCTCGACATGCTGCTGACGGCGATCTGGTGCATGAGCATGGCGCGGTTCATCCACTCTTCCGGTGACAGGCGGCGCACGATGGCTTCGGTGTGGTGGATCAGGAAGGGCGCGATGAGCATGGAGATGAGCATGGCAGCCAGCACGTTCTGCGTCACATCGGCCGGCAGCAGCTGCACTTCGCCGGTCAGCGTCAGCAACACGAAACCGAACTCGCCTGCCTGCGCCAGGCCGATACCGGTGCGCAGCGCCGCGCCCCACTCGCCTGCAAATGCGCGCACCAGCAAGGCCACCACGGCGGCCTTGAAGGGGATCAGGATGAGCAACAGCAACAGGATCCATCCCCATCCGGCGATCACCGCACCCAGATCGAGCATCATGCCGACGGTGACGAAGAACAGCCCGAGCAAGACATCGCGGAACGGCTTGATGTCTTCTTCCACCTGGTAGCGGTATTCGGTCTCGGAGATCAGCATGCCGGCCACGAACGCACCCAGCGCAAGCGACAGTCCGCTGAGCTCGGTAAGCCATGCCATGCCGAGCGTGAACAGCAGCACATTGAGCATGAACAGTTCGGAGGATTTTTGTCCCGCAACCAGATGGAACCACGGGCGCAACAGACGCTGCCCGAAGGTCAGCAACGCCGTCAGCAGGATAGCCGCCTTGAGCATGGCGAGCGCAATGGTAATTCCCAGATGGGTGCCGCTTTCCGCCAATGCGGGAATGATGATGATGAGCGGCACGACCGCCAGATCCTGGAACAGCAATACGCCCATGATCTTCTGGCCGTGCGGCGCGTTCAGCTCGGCGCGCTCGACCAGCATCTTGCTGACGATGGCGGTGGACGACATGGCCAGGATGCCGCCCAGGGCAAGCCCCGCGCGCCAGTCGATCTCGAAGAACAGCGACGACAGCATGACCAGCACCATGGTCGCCGCGACCTGCGCCGTACCCAGGCCGAACACCAGGCGCTGCATGGCGCGCAGGCGCCCCAGACTGAACTCCAGGCCGATGCTGAACATCAGGAACACCACGCCGAATTCGGCCAGATGACGCGTCTCGGGGGCGTCGGGTATCCAGCCTATGGCGTGCGGCCCGATCATGATGCCGACCAGCAGATAGCCCAGCATCGCCGGCAGCTTCAAAATGCGGCACAACACCACCACGCCGACCGCAACGGCCAGCAAAATGAGGATCAGATGGAGCGAACTGTTCATGGCCCGATGATGCCACATTTTCAGGAACCTCTGAAAAAGTAGGCGAGGCGGATGCACCGCGCAGCGCGGCGATGCGCCGCCGCAGCCCTTTTGCTGAGGTTCCGCAAAAAAACTCCGACTCAAAAAGCACTGTTATAATCCCGCGCATGAACAAACCACTCTCCGCCGCACCGCATGCGCTCGACCTTGCACGTCAGGTGCTGATCATCGAAGCCGACGCTGTCAGGGCGCTTACGCAGCGTATCGACGACAATTTTTTGAAAGCGCTGAATCTCATCCTCGCGTGCAAGGGAAGAGTCATCGTGAGCGGCATGGGCAAATCCGGACACATCGCGCGCAAGATCGCCGCCACCATGTCCAGCACCGGCACTCCCGCTTATTTCGTGCACCCGGGCGAAGCCAGCCACGGCGATCTCGGCATGGTCACGGCACAGGACGTGTTCATCGCGATCTCCTATTCCGGCGAAAGCGATGAGTTGCTCACCATCGTTCCCGCCGTCAAGCGTCAGGGCGCGCATCTCATCAGCCTGACCGGCAATCCCCAATCCAGTTTGGCACTGGCGGCGGATGCGCATCTCGACGGCTCCGTGGCTCAGGAAGCCTGTCCGATGGGGCTCGCTCCCACGGCCAGCACCACGGCCGCACTCGCACTGGGCGATGCACTGGCGGTAGCCTTGCTCGATGCCAAGGGTTTCGGCGAAGAGGATTTTGCGCGCTCCCACCCCGGCGGCAGCCTGGGGCGCCGCCTGCTCACCCATGTGAGCGATGTCATGCATACCAATGCCAGCATCCCGTCCGTTCCCAACAGCGCGACGCTGGCCGATGCGGTGCTGGAAATCTCGCGCAAGGGTCTGGGCATGACGGCCATCGTGGACGACAGCAAGCATCTGCTGGGCATCTATACCGACGGCGACCTGCGCCGCACGCTCGCCAAAAAAGTGGATTTCAGCACCACGCCGGTCAACACCGTGATGTCGAAGAACCCGCGCAGCATCGGTCCCGATGCGCTGGCGGTCGATGCCGTGCAACTGATGGAGAAATACAATATCAGCCAGTTGCCGGTGGTGGATGACCACAAGAGACTGGTCGGCGCGTTGAACATGCACGACCTGTTGAAGGCCAAGGTGATCTGATGTCGCTCGCGGAAAGAATCAAACCCCTGCGCCTGGTCGCTTTCGATGTGGACGGCGTGCTGACCGATGGCGGACTGTACCTTTCCGATTCCGGCGAAGAATTCAAACGCTTCAACTCGCTCGACGGACACGGCCTGAAAATGCTCAAGGCATCGGGCGTGGAACTGGCCATCATCACCGGCCGCACCTCGCGCTGCGTCGAGCAGCGCGCAAAGAATCTCGGCATTGCACGTTTGTATCAGGGCGTGGAAGACAAGCTCGCCGTGATGCAATCGCTGCTGGCAGAGCTGAAACTGGCGCCGGAAGCCGCCGCCTTCATGGGCGACGACGTGGTCGATCTGCCGGTGATGCGCCGCGTCGGATTGGCCCTCAGCGTACCTGCGGCACCGCAAGTGGTGCGCGACCATGCGCATTACGTCAGCCTGCGCGAAGCGGGACATGGCGCAGTGCGGGAAGTCTGCGAAATGATCCTCGGTGCACAGGGAACCCTGGACGCTCAACTGGCACCTTACCTGAAGTGATGTTCGTCTCCCGCGTCCTCGAAAAAGCCCGCTCATGGTTGCCATTGCTGCCATTGCTGCTGATGCTGGCGGCCACCTACTGGCTCAATCTGCAGGTGCAGCCGCTGCCTCAAGTCGAGAGCCAGCAGCGCCACGATGTCGATTACTATCTCGACAATTTCACCGCGACCACGCTGAACATACTGGGCCAGCCCCGCTTCATCCTGAAAGCAGAAAAACTGTGGCATTACCCGGACGACGACACCACGCACTTGCAGATGCCGCATCTCACCAGCCTGTACCCCGACCGTCCGCCGATCAACACCACGGCCCTGACCGGGATGCTCTCCAGCAAAGGCGACGATGTATACCTCTACGATCAGGTGCGCATCGTGCGCCCTGCCAGTGGCTACTTGCTCGAACAAGACTTCACCACCGATTACCTGCATGCCGTCCCCGACCGCGACTGGGCCGAGACCGACCAGGCGGTGGTGATGAGCGACAAGTACAATGTCATCCGTGCTGTCGGCATGCAACTTGATAACAAGGCGGGCACGGTCAAACTGCTGTCGCGCGTGAGGGCCACCCATGAGCCGATACCGCACTGATGTTGCGCTATGCAGCCTGCTGCTCCTGGTCTGGAGCAGTCTGCTGCACGCGGAGGATGCCGATCGCACAAAACCCATCCATCTGGAATCGGACCGCGTCGTCGTCGATGATATCAAGCAAGTCAGCGTGTTCGAGGGCGAGGTGGAACTCACCCAGGGAACGATACGCATACGGGCGGAAAAAGTCGTCGTGACGCAGGACAAGCTGGGTTTCAAGCATTGCACCGCCACCGGGCATCTTGCCAACTTCCGCCAGAAACAGGAAGGAACCGACCAGTACATGGAAGGCTACGGCGAGCGCATCGTGTACGACACCCGTGCCGAGGTTGTCGATTTCTACGTTCAGGCCCGCGTCAAGCGCGAACAGGACGATGTGCAGGGAGACCACATCGAGTACAGTACCCGTACCGAGGTGTTCAAGGTGTTTGGCGATCCCGCCCATGCCAACGACCCGAACAAGGGTCGCGTACATGCGGTGATCCAGCCGAAGCCCGAGGAGACTCCCGACAAGCCGGCGCCCAAGAATGCGCCGCTCACCATCGAATCCAGCCCGACCCTGTCAAAAGAAAAACCATGAGTGAACTCCGAACCGTCTCGCTGAACAAACGCTATCGCTCCCGTACCGTGGTGCATGACGTCTCGCTGTCCGTCAAGAGCGGCGAGGTGGTCGGCTTGCTGGGCCCAAACGGCGCGGGCAAGACCACCAGCTTCTACATGATCGTCGGTCTGGTAGCCGCCGACGGCGGCGAGATATTCATCGACGACCAGGAAATCACGCATCTTCCCATCCATCGCCGCGCGCGCCTTGGCCTGGCCTATCTGCCCCAGGAAGCGTCCATCTTCCGCCGGCTGACCGTGACCGAGAACATCCGGGCCGTACTGGAATTGCAGGGTTATGCCGAAGCAGAGATGGACATGCGTTTGGAAGCGCTGCTGAACGACCTGCACATCACCCACATCCGGGACAACCCGGCCATCAGTCTGTCCGGCGGCGAGCGGCGGCGGGTGGAGATCGCCCGCTCTCTGGCGACCGATCCGCGCTTCATCCTGCTCGACGAACCTTTCGCCGGGGTCGACCCCATCGCCGTGATGGACATCCAGAAGATCATCCGCTTCCTCAAGGAACGCGGTATCGGCGTGCTCATCACCGACCATAACGTGCGCGAGACGCTGGGCATCTGCGACCGCGCTTACATCATCAACGCCGGTTCGGTGATGGCGGAGGGCAAGCCCGATGAAATCATCTATAATGAGGGCGTGAGGAAGGTGTATTTGGGCGAACACTTCAAGCTGTAAAGATCAAGACAAGACCGCCACTCACCGAATAGCCACGATGAAACACTCTCTCCAACTCAGGCAATCCCAACAGCTGATGCTCACGCCCCAGTTGCAGCAGGCCATCAAGCTGCTGCAACTTTCGACGCTGGAGATCAATCAGGAGACTGCGCGCCTGCTGGACGAGAATCCCTTCCTTGAGCGCGAAGACGACAGCACCAACCAGACCTACAGCGGCAACAGCAGCACCGACACCCCGGCACCCTCCAGCAACGCCGAAACCGGCAGCGCCCCTGCCGAGACTGAATCGCGCAAAGACGACGGCAACGAATGGCCCGAACCCACGTTCTCTTCATCGTCATCCTCCTCCGGTCCTGATGACGAGGACGACGGCTATTCCGAAGTCGCCGCCGAGAAACCCAGCATGCGTGAGCACTTGCTCTGGGAATTGAACATGAGTCAGATGAATCCGCGCGACAAGAAGATCGTCGGTCTGCTGATCGACGCGCTGGACGAGAATGCCTATCTGTCGCAACCGTTGGAAGAGATTTTCGAACTGCTACCGCCCGAACTGGACATTTCGCTGGATGATCTGGAAACAGCGCTGGTGCAGCTACAATATCTGGATGCGCCCGGTATCGGCGCACGCAACCTGAGCGAATGCCTTGCATTGCAACTGCGTGCCATGCCGGAAGATATACCGGGCCGCGATCTGGCATTGTCTGTTGTCAGCAATCATCTGGACTTGCTGGCCGCGCGGGATTTCAGCAAATTGAAAAAGGCCCTGCGCTGCGACGACGACGCCCTGCGCTGCGCACAGGATCTGATCGTGCATCTGCAACCCAAGCCCGGCTCGGCCTTCGAGCACCGCGCGGCAGACTATGTGGTGCCCGATGTACTGGTGGAACGCCACGGCGGCATCTGGCGCGCCCGCCTGAATCCGGAAGCCATGCCGCGCCTGCGCATCAACCAGGTGTATGCCAACATCCTGCAGCAGCGCAACGAGAAGAACGCGCAGGAGATGGCCGGACAACTGCAGGAAGCACGCTGGTTCATCAAGAACCTGCAACAACGCTTCGAAACCATTTTGCGCGTGTCGCAGGCCATCGTCGAACGCCAGCGCCAGTTCTTCGAGCACGGCGATATCGCCATGCGTCCGCTCGTGCTGCGCGAGATCGCCGAGCAACTGGAACTGCACGAATCCACCATTTCGCGCGTGACCACGCAGAAGTTCATGCTCACCCCGCGCGGCATCTACGAATTCAAGTACTTCTTCGGCAGCGGCCTCGCCACCGAAGCCGGTGGCGCGTGCTCTTCCACCGCCATCCGCGCCCTGATCAAGCAATTGGTCAGCGAGGAAGATGGCAAGCACCCGCTCACCGACAGTCGCATGTCAGAAATCCTGGCACAGCAGGGCATTCTAGTCGCCCGCCGTACCGTGGCAAAATACCGCGAGGGGATGAACATCCTTCCGGTAAATCTTCGTAAATCACTCTAACCAAAAGGAGCAGGCCATGAACCTCAACCTCACAGGACGTCACCTCGAAATCACGCCGGCCATCCGCGAACACGTACTCAGCAAACTCGACAAGGTCAAACGCCATTTCGACAACGTGATCGACATCAACGTGATCCTGTCCGTGGACAAGCTGGTGCAAAAGGCCGAAGCCAACGTCCATGTTTCCGGCAAAGCCATCTTCGCCGAAACCGAGGACAGCAACCTGTACGTGGCCATCGATGCACTGGTCGACTCGCTGGACCGCCAAGTGTTGAAACACAAGGAAAAACACACAGCGCGCCGCCATGACGAAACCGGCAAGAGCAGCGTGGCAGAATGAAGTGATGCGGGGCAACCAGAAGTGGTTGCCCCGTTTTCTTGTTATGGTGAAATAGCATGAGCCTGATCAGTAAAATCCTAACCCCTGAATGCGTCCTGCTGGATAACGAGTCCGCCAGCAAAAAACGCGTATTCGAACGCGTCGGCTTATTGTTCGAAAACACGCTGCATATCGGACGCAGCCAGGTGTTCGACAGCCTGTTCGCTCGTGAGAAACTCGGCTCCACCGGATTGGGGCAAGGCGTAGCCATCCCGCACGGCCGCGTAAAGGGACTGCGCGATGCCGCCGCCGCCTTTGTCAAGATGCAGAACCCCATCCCTTTCGACGCACCGGACGGACTGCCGGTGAATTTCATTTTTGTATTGCTCGTCCCAGAACGTGCAACCGACCTGCATCTGCAACTGTTGGGCGAATTGGCGCAGATGTTCTGCGATAAATCGTTCCGCGACAAATTGCAAGCCACCGACGATCCGGTCGCGATCCACAAACTGTTCGTCGACTGGCAGGGATAAGGACATTCATATGGCTCAGGTCAACATCCAGCAACTCTTCGAAGACAAGCAGGAACGCCTGGGGCTGACCTGGGTGGGCGGCGCAAAAGGTGGTGACCGCATGCTTGAGAGCGAGATTGTCAACGCTTCCAACCGCGGCCTGATCGGCCACATGAATGTGATCCATCCGAACTGGGTGCAGGTATTCAGCAGCATCGAACTCGATTATCTGCATGCACTCTCGCCCTCCGATCTGGCCGTTACGCTGGCACAGTTGGAACAAAGCGAACCGTTGTGCCTGATCGTCGCGGGCGAGACTGAGATCCCGAAGGGTCTGCTGGACTTCGCCAACCGTACCCATACCCCCTTGTTCCGCTCGCCGCTGGGCAGCGTGCAACTGATGTGGATGATCCGCCACTACATCGTCAAGGGACTGGCCGATTCGACCACGCGCCACGGCGTCTTTCTCGATGCGCTCGGTGTCGGCGTCATGATCACCGGCGACAGCGGCGTGGGCAAGAGCGAGCTGGCGCTGGAACTGATCACGCGCGGCAGCGGACTGGTGGCCGACGACATCACGGAACTGTATCGCATCTCGCCGGAGACGCTGGAAGGGCGCTGCCCGGAATTGCTGCGCGACTTCCTCGAAGTGCGCGGCCTGGGCATGCTCAACATCCGCACCATGTTCGGCGAGACAGCGGTGCGCCGCAAGAAGAGCCTCAAGCTGATCGTGCATCTTTATCGTCCGCCGCACGACGACCTTTCCAAACTGGAGCGTCTGCCGACTTCCGGCTTCGAGGAGATCATGGGCGTCAAGATCAGCAAGGTCGAACTGCCCGTGATGGCGGGCCGCAACCTCGCCGTGCTGGTGGAAGCGGCGGCACGTAACTTCGTGCTGCAGCAGCGCGGGATCAATACCATGCAGGAATTCATCTCGCGCCAGGAAACCCTGATGCAGGGGCCATAATCGTGCAGCTGTTCCTGATCAGCGGTCTATCCGGTTCCGGCAAGAGCGTCGCGCTCAATGTGCTGGAAGACAGCGGATACTACTGTGTGGACAATCTGCCCGCCGAACTGCTGCATGTGCTGACGAACAACCTGAAACTGGCAGGCGTACAAAAAGTCGCGGTCAGCGTCGATGTGCGCAGCGGCAACAGCGTCGTGCTGCTGCCGCAATACATAGAGAAACTCAAGCAGCAGGGCATCGACGTGCATGTGCTGTTCCTCGACGCGAACAATGTGACGCTGGTCAAGCGTTTCTCCGAAACGCGCCGCCTGCATCCCTTGAGCGACGGCGTGAAGACGCTGCCGGAAAGCGTCACCCTGGAGCGCGAATTGCTGGCCGAGATCGCCAGCATCGGTCATCACATCGACACCAGCGACCTCAATGCCAACGCCTTGCGCGCCTGGATCAAGCAATTCATCGCACTGGATCGCGCGCGCCTCACCCTGCTGTTCGAATCCTTCGCCTTCAAGAACGGGTTGCCGCTGGATGCCGATCTGGTGTTCGATGTGCGCTGCCTGCCCAACCCGCATTACGACCCCGTGTTGCGCCCTTACACCGGACGCGACAAGCCGGTGATCGATTTCCTGGATGGCACGCCGCTCGCACAAAAGATGTACACCGACATCCGCAACTTCATCGAGAACTGGCTGCCCAGCTTCATCGCCGACAACCGCAGCTACCTCACCGTCGCCATCGGCTGCACCGGCGGACAGCATCGCTCGGTCTACTTCGCCGAAAAACTGGCACAACATTTCAAACCGCAGCAACAAGTCCTGCTGCGTCACCGCGAACTCACACAACAAGCCTAGCGGGCACTACTTATGATGAACGATGATGTTTCGTTGTCCGCTCCCCCTCTCCCGCTCTCCCCCGCAGGGAGAGCGCGGCAAAGACTCGCTTCGCGAGTCTCTCATTAGCCGTGCTGCGACACATCAAGCCCGGCGACTACCTCACCTTGCTTGTCGGCGGCCTGTGTACCATTTGGATAACCGTTGCGGTCTGGTCCGGCGGACCGGCAGACAAGGCCCTGATCCGCAGCGGCGGCAAGGTATTCCTTGAAGTGCCGCTGTCGCGCGACCAGCAGATCGAAGTGCCCGGCCCGCTCGGCACCAGCATCGTCACCATCGAAAAGCGCAGGGCGCGCATCACTTCCGACCCCAGCCCAAGACAATATTGCGTGCGCCAGGGCTGGCTGCAACAGGCGGGCGAGATCGCCATCTGTTTGCCGAATCAGGTGAGTGTGGAACTGACGGGAGGTGCGAAGAAATATGACAGCCTTAATTACTAGGATTTTGGAATTAGGAATGAGGATTGAGGCAAACGGGGACAACCATACTTCCGCGCAAATCGATGTAAAGCGCGAGGAGTCACCGCGCTCCTCAATCCCAAATCCCAAATCCTCACTCCTTTTGGACACCACCGCCGAAGACCACCACATCGCAAAGATGGCTGCGGTGGCACTCGGCCTCACGGTGCTGGAGAACGCCATTCCCTCGCCGCTGCCCGGCGTCAAACCGGGGCTGGCGAACATCGTCACGCTGATCGTGCTGGCGCGTTACGGATGGAAAACGGCGGCATGGGTGTCGCTGCTGCGCGTGCTGGCGGGCAGCCTGCTGTTCGGCAACTTCCTCGCTCCCGGATTCTTCCTCAGCCTGTCCGGTGCGATATGCAGCCTCGCCGTACTCGCACTCAGCCTGCACCTGCCGGCGCGCTGGTTCGGCCCGGTGACCGACAGCATCCTCGCTGCCTTCGCCCACATCGCCGGCCAGATGAGCGTGGTCTATCTCTGGCTCATCCCGCACAGCGGCATCGCCTACCTCATTCCCATCTTCGCCACAGCATCGCTGATATTCGGCACGGTGAACGGATTGATCGCGGCCAGTTTCATGGATAATACGCAGCAGTCCCCTCTCCCTCCGGGGGAGGGCTAGGGTGGGGGACCACCCCATCAACGTGGATGGAACGATGAAAACAATCACCCTCGCTTTGACCGGTGCCTCGGGATTGCCCTACGGCATGCGCCTGCTCGAATGCCTGCTGCAAGGGGGACAGCGCGTGCATCTGGTGTACACCCAGGCCGCGCAGATCGTCGCCAAGCAGGAACTGGATTTCACGCTGCCGAACCGGCCGCAGGAAGCGGAACAGATGTTTGCGGATCGTATCGGGACTTTCAGCGGCGAACTCAAAGTGTTCGGCATCCAGGACTGGTACGCGCCGATGGCCTCCGGCTCCAACCCCGGCGATGCGATGGTGGTCTGCCCCTGCACCATGGGCACGCTGGGCAAGATCGCCGGCGGCATCAGCGACGACCTCATCGCCCGCGCGGCGGATGTGATGCTGAAAGAAAAACGCACGTTGATATTAGTGCCCAGAGAGATGCCTTTCTCGGCGATCCATCTGGAGAACATGCTGAAGCTTTCGCATGCGGGCGCGGTGATCATGCCGCCGAATCCGGGGTTCTATCATCATCCGCAGAGTGTGCAGGATATTGTGGATTTTGTTGTCGCACGGATTTTGGATCATTTGGGGGTGGAGCAGAGTTTGATGAAGAAGTGGGGCGAGTAAAGCCAGACCGTTCGCCCTGAGCTTGTCGAAGGGTCGCTGCGAAGCGGCGTGCTTGTTGTGAGTGCCTGAGACCGTTCGTCCTGAGTAGGCGTAGCCGTATCGAAGGATGGGCGAAAGCCGCCAAATACAGCCGTTCGTGCTGAGCCTGATGTAACTACTAGCCATTCGACTAGGCTGCCAGAGGACGCCAGCCAAGTCGCTGGTTATGTCGAAGCATGAACGTGTTCAACGCTCATCACTTGAGTCAAAAGTAAAACCGTCGGGGGTAGCCCGACAGCTAGTCACTTTTCTTGTCTTGCCAAGAAAAGTAACCAAAAGAAATCGCCCCCGGTGCGCCGCCCCTTCGGGGTCCCCTGCGTTGCTCGGCTGGTCAGGCGGCTGCGGAACTCGCGCTACGCGCTCAGACAGTCCTCGCCGACCACCCCTGACCAGCCTCCGCTACTCGGCGGCGCACAGGGGAAAAGAAAGTCAAAATCCAAAATCACGGCGTGGGTACTTCGTGCCCACGCTACTTGGCTACTTAACTTGAAATTAGGCATTGCTCATATGAAATACAATGCAGCTGACAAATATCGAAGCATGCTGAGATCCTTCGAACGCATAAAGCGAATTAATACCGATAACGGAAATACCATCTCCAATACCGATGCACGCGATGCCACGGAGGATTTTTTCACGCAGTGTTATCACTTCAAAGATTGGTTGAAGAAGGATTCAACTCTCACGCTGTCGCAAAATGTTGAGAAATTCATTAATGCCAGTAATGCACTCTCTCTGGCTGCCGATTACTGCAATTCCTTCAAACATGCTGGACTAGACTCTCAACCCAGATCTGGACAGACCTTAGAAGGAATTAATACGCACATGAGAATGGATCTCACCCCAAAGGGATTTGTGATGTCATCAAGCCTTGAACTTACCATCAGTGGCAAGAAGCATGATGCCTTTGAATTGGCAAAAAGATGTATTGAGGAATGGGACTTGTTTCTCATTTCCAATAAAATTGTTTTTCCTGAATCTTAGCCAATTAGGGTGGGCACGAAGTGCCCACCCTGCGGTTTTGGATTTTGACTTTCCCTCCCCTGTACGCCGCCGAGTAGCGCAGGCTGGTCAGGGGTAGTCCGACGAATATGTTTGAGCACGTGACCGCGTAGCGGGTCGTGCGAGTTTATGAGGAGGCCTGACCAGTCGAGCAACGCAGGGGACCCCGAAGGGGCGGCGCACCGGGGGCGACTTCTTTTGGTTACTTTTCTTGGCAAGACAAGAAAAGTGACTAGCTGTCGGGCTACCCCCGACGGGGTTGGTTTTGAATATGGAGAATCCGCGTGGGCACAGAAGCGTGCCCACCCTACAAACTACAAACCAGCGGGCTTCGCCCATCCTTCGACAAGCTCAGGACGAACGGTCTTAGTTAACATCATCCTCACCGGCGTCGGTATCGCCGCCCCCAACGCTTCCCCCACCTCCAGCCACATGGCACCCGGTTGCGCAGCACGCAACGGCTTATGCGCAAGCTGCACCTTCAACGGCGTGATATTCAACCTGAAATGCGTAAAGGTATGTGTGAACGTCTCCAACCTCTCCCCTTCACTCGCCTCCATGCCATTGCGCAAGAACCAATCTCTCGCCGCAGCCTCATCATCGAACTGCGGCGGACACCACAACCCGCCCCAGATCCCGCTGCCGGGCCGTTTCTCCAGCAGGATGTCGTTGCCGTGCATCAGCAACAGGAAGACCGCATGCCGCTCCGGGACTGTTTTGCGCGGACGCGGCGAAGGAAGCTCGGCAACACGGTCGGATTGCAATGCAACGCAATCCGCCTGCACCGGACACAACACACACTTGGGCTTGCTGCGTGTGCAGATAGTGGCCCCCATATCCATCAACGCCTGGGTGTAGGTTGCGATGTCAGCTCTTCCTTCAACGCTTTTTCCCCCACCCCAACCCTCCCCCGGAGGGAGAGGGGGAAGAAGCGCTTCAGCCTGTTGCCACAACTTCTCTTCCACTTTCTTCTCTCCCGCCCAACCCTCGATACCGCAATAGCGCGCCAGCACGCGCTTGACGTTGCCATCGAGTATCGCGCGGCGTTCGTGGAAGGCCAGCGCACACACGGCGGCCGCGGTTGAGCGCCCGATGCCGGGCAGTTCGATGATCTGCTCGAACTCGCGCGGGAATTCTCCGTGATGTTTGTCCAGGATGATCTGTGCGGCTTTATGCAGGTTGCGCCCGCGGGCGTAGTAGCCAAGGCCGCTCCAGTGCGCGAGCACCTGGTCCTCAGTCGCTGCCGCGAGTGCGGAGATGTCGGGGAAGGACGCAACGAAGCGCTGGTAATAGGGGATGACAGTAGCGACCTGGGTCTGTTGCAGCATGATCTCGGACAGCCACACGCGGTAGGCATCCTGCGCCTGCCAGGGCAGGTCGTGGCGGCCGTGCTGCTTTTGCCAGCGGATGAGTTGTTGGGCGAACGAGGACATGGAGGAGCGGTTCAGGTACGTCGCGAATCGCTCATTTGAACAAGTCCTTCAGGCCCTTCTTCAATTCGTCCCTGGCCTTCGCTTTAAGTTCGTCCTTTTTCTCGTCGAGTTTCTGTTTGGCGACATCGGCGATCAGCGCGCTGTAATCGACCTTGTATTTGAGGTCGTCGAACGTACCGCTGATGTTCACCGGCAATGTTGCGGTCTTGCCCTGTTCCGTCCTGGCGAAAATGGCCTTGGCGTTGTAATCCATGTTGCCGTGCCCGATGTCGATGTCGCCCTTGCCGGTCACGCGCAGGACGGTCGATTTCACCGCGAGGTCGTCGTTATGCGCCACTCCGTCGCGCACCTTGAAGCTGGCCTTGAATTCGCTGAACGGCGTCTTCTCGTTCTTGTCCACACCCAGCGTCTGCACATTGGATTCCTTGCCCAGGTTCTGCACGCCCTGTACCAGTTTCTCCAGGTTGACGCCCCTGATCGCCCCGTTCGCCAAGTCCAACGAGGCTTTGCCATTCAGCGCCTTCTTCAGGCCGCTGACGGTATTGCCCTGTGCGGTGAGATCGAGCACGATGTTGCCGTGCCCCTCGACCAGGTCCAGATTGGCCGCGTCTTTCAGCAGCGGCGCGATGTCGATGCCGGTCAGTTTTTCGTTAACGGCAAAACCGTTGGTCAGGGCGTTCACCGATGCCCTGCCGTCGATACTGCCCTGGTACAGTCTGGCGGAAAGCGGTGCGATATCGACCATGCCGTTCTTCGCTTTTACATCCACGCGCAGTTGCGCGACCCTGATGTTGGCTGCCTTGAGCGAACCGATGCGCAGGCTGCCTTGCAGATTCAGCATCTTCAATGCCGAGAGATCGAACGGCTGTTCCGGAGCTGCCGTGGATTTGCCCGCTCCTTGCTCTGCTGACGAGCCTTGTGCCTTGCCTTGTTCCGCGCTCGCCTCGGTCTTTTTCGGCATATAGGGATCGGCATCGAATTGGTCGACCTCCAGATCGTAACGTATCATCGGCACGCTGAAATTGTTCACCGCCAGCTTGGCCTTGACCTGGCTTTGCAACAGCCCGCCTGCCATTTTCCCCTGAATGCTTTGCCTGCCCAGATCTGCCTGGATGCTGCCTTTCAATTCGCTGCTGATGCTCTTGCCCGGCAATTTGTCGCCGGTGGCGTTAAGCGCCAACTTTATGTCTGACAGGTTGAATTGCTGCGCATTCAGACTTCCGGCGACCGGAGATGTGAGTTTCAACTTGAAGGCCTGCTCTGCCTGTTTCACATCGACATCGAGCGCCATCGAACTGATCTTGAAGGCGCTTGCATTGCCTTCTATGCCTGGCAGCGCCAGTGTCGCGACGATATTGCCGATTGCGCCGTCCAGCGTGGCGTTCAGGGCGAGGCCGTCGCCTGTGAACTTGTCCCCGGTCAGGCTCAGGTCGGGCGCATCCAGCTTGGCCTCGAATTTATTCTTTTCCTTCATGCCGGTCGCGCTGAGCGCGAACTTCTTCATCGAAAATTCCTGTTTTGCCGGCCGTGCACTGGCATCGCCGCTTGCCTTCACGATCAGGTCCGTGAAGTCCAGCGCATTGCCGTTGGCCTGCAGATCCAGCCCCTGTACCTGGAACAGGTTGTTTTCCAGGTCGAAAGTGAGCGTGGTCTTAATCTGCGCTGCAACATCCAGCCTGGGCTTGCTGGACTGAAAATGCGCGGCGAACTCGATCTTGCCCGGTATGCCGTTGGCAATACGCCCGGTTCTGAGACTCATATCCTGCACGCTGTAGCGCGCACCGGTAGCCTCGTCGTGGTAGCTCAGCTCGGTCTTGTCCAGTTGCACGGATGCGATGTCGAACATCATAGGTGCAGCGGCTTCCGGGGCGGGAACGGGTGCCGGAGCGGGCGCAGGCGCGGGCTCCTTGCCCATCAGATCGTCGAGGTTGGTCTTGCCGTTCTTGTATCTGATGAATTGTGCCTTGACGCCGCTCACAGCGACCTCGTCCACCACGAGCTGCCTGGCAAGCAATGGCAACAGTTTGAGCGAGACACTGGCATTGTCGACCGAGACGAACTCCTGTTCACTCTGGAATTCCGACAGCGATACTTTGCTCAGGCTGACGCCGATGCTGGGAAAGAAGTGCAGCGTAATATCGCCGTCCAGTTTGAGGGTGCGTTGCTTGCTTTCTTTTACCGCCTGGATGATCCGGGGTTTGTAGGCGTTGGGATCGAAGGTCAGCGCGATGTATGCAACAACGGCCGCACCCAGCGCTATCACTGTCAAAACCGACCACAGACCATATTTCAGATATTTGTTCATATCGTCACCTGCCGGGAAATATTGTACGGATTATAAACAAGAGTGACGCCGTCGGAAGCATCGGCTTTACCGCCGCGTTTGAATGACACGAACAGTTTTATGGCAAGTCGGGCATAGGCGCGATAAGCGGGTATCCCGTCATTGCCGGAATCGACATGCCGTCAAGACGCGTGCGCTGGGGTCGACAGGACACCGGCGGTTCAAGCCTCCGGCAATGCGATCTTGTTGTCGGTGCTGTGCTGGTAGTCTTTGAAGATATGTTCGGCTGAAAGGATCTGGTAGCTGCCGTCCGCATTCTTGCGCGAGGTGTCCTTGAGGCGATAGGTGTAATGCCCGCAGGTCCAGCACTTGAAGTTGCGCATGTGCGTGCATAGACAGGTCTTGTCGAAGACCTGGATCTTCTTGGCATCCGGATGCAGTGCCACTTCGCGGTTGTAGGCGTCGATATAGTCGCAGTGGCCGTTGGCATCCAGCAGGTAGCCGTAGGATTCGCAACCGGGACGGATGCCGGAGCCGATGGACGGGCTGTTTTTCAGCATGCGCATTGGGTAGCCGGTGGGCGAAGTGGTATTGACCTCGATGTCGCTCTCGCTGGCCTTGAAATATTCCTGCTGCACATCTTCCGGCAGGCCGCATTCCTTGGACACGGTGAAGCGCGTCGCAACTTGTACCGCAGCGGCACCTTCCTCGAGGAAACTCACGGCATCGCTGCCCGTAAAAATTCCGCCTGCGGGAATCACAGGGATATCCAGCTTTTCGTCGCGCAGGTATTGATGGACTTCATTGGTGATTGTGCGCAGGTCGTACTTCATCCAGTCGTCCAGTCCGAAACCGAGGTGGCCTCCGGCCAGGGGACCTTCCACCACGATGTAGTCGGGCAGGCGGTTGGTGCGTGCGTTCTTGCGCAGGAACAATTGCAGCGCACGCAGCGAGGAAACGATGATGCCGAGTTTTGCATCGCGAAATCGCGGATGATCTTCCATCAGTGCAAACGAGCCCAGATGCAGACCCGCTGCCAAGGTGATCCCGTCGATTCCGGCGGACAGCGCACCCTGCAGACGCACACGTAACGTCTCTTTGGGCGCGTTCATGGTGAGCTTCTCCATGCAGTTGATGAAGATCATGCCGGTGCCGCGCTTGGCTTCCATGGTCTTGCTCACATGCAGGCGGGTCGATTCGGCGATGTGGCCGAGATCGAACTTGATATCCGTTTTGTCGGAGTTGTCGATGTTGTATTTGTACTGCAGGAGCTTGGTCTTGACGAAGTCGGTTTCGTAGCGGCGATCCGAGACGGTGGGCAGCATGGCATCGGAAATATGGCCCACACCGCCCAGACGGGCAGCCTCCAGTGCCAGCACCGCGGTGGAGATGTCCACGCCCATACCCCCGATCACGATCGGGACCAGCTCTCGTTTGCCGAACTTCAGACGAAAATCATCAACTTGTTTCATTATTTCTCTCGCTCCTAAACGAGACTCATTTTACCCCAAAGTATCAGGCCGCCCCCGCAAAAGTGCCCGCGGCGGCGCCTCACCGGCAACTGCCGATGCTACCTAGATGACTTTGGAATAGCGCGTGTGTTCTTGTTTTGTGCGCAGGTATTTGTCAAAAACCATGCAAATATTGCGGATCAGCATACGCCCTTTGGGTGTGACGCCGATCCATTGCGGCGAGAGCTTGAGCAGCCCTTCTTTTTCGTATTCGGCGAGTTCTTTCAGTTCGTCGGCAAAATATTGGTCGAAATCGATCAGGTAGGCGATGCTGAACGACTCCTTCGATATCTCGAAATGGCACATCAGCGCCTGGATAATCGCGCGCCGCACCAGATCGTCGGCATTCAGTTCCATGCCGCGCATTATGGGCAGGATGTTGTTGTCGAGCGCGTCGTAGTAAGGTTCCAGCTCGCGGAAGTTCTGGCTGTAGGTCGGGCCCACCTTGCCGATGGAACTGACACCGACCGCGATCAGGTCGCAGTCCGAGTGTGTCGAATAGCCCTGGAAATTGCGGTGCAGACGCCCCTGGCGCTGGGCCACGGCCAGTTCGTCGTCCGGTTTGGCGAAGTGATCCATGCCGATATAAACATAACCCGCATCGGTAAGCGTGTTCACCGCCAGCTTGAGGATGTCGAGCTTGGCCTGCGGCGCCGGCAGGTCTGCCTCGTGGATCCGCCGCTGCGGCATGAACATCTTGGGCATGTGTGCGTAGTTGTAGATGGAAAGGCGGTCCGGATCCATCGCGATGACCTTGTCCAGCGTGGCCTTGATCCCGTCCAGCGTCTGCTTGGGCAATCCGTAGATGAGGTCGATGCTGACCGACTTGAAACCGTTGGCGCGCGCGGCCCGGATCACCTGGAGCGTCTCGGCTTCGCTCTGGATGCGATTCACCGCTTTCTGCACTTCCGGGTCGAAATCCTGCACGCCGATGCTGATGCGGTTGAAGCCCAGTTCGCCAAGCAGGGCGACCGTCGCGTCGCTGACTTTGCGCGGGTCGATCTCGATGGAATATTCGCCGTCTTCCACCAGCTGGAAATTCTTGCGGATCGCACCCATGACAGTGCGCAATTCGGCATCGCTCAGGAAGGTGGGCGTGCCGCCCCCGAAATGCAGTTGTTCGACACGACGGTCATTGCCGAGCAGAGCGGCCTGCATCTCGATTTCCTTGACGAGGTAGCGCACGTATTTGTCCGCTTTGCTGAAGTCCTTGGTTATGACCTTGTTAC